>MPMD02070292.1_pt1 | contig 18818 bp, 16 predicted proteins | sample 1617291 | NCBI WGS metagenome assembly MPMD02 (sample SAMN05944810, study PRJNA350692) | marine metagenome | biome: marine; feature: ODZ; material: water; isolation source: 120 m water sample filtered on 30 um supor filter | place: Pacific Ocean | collected 2012-04-09 | depth 120m m | reverse complement strand
GTGCAGCAGCAGTGGATCATCCGCATCAAGGGCAGCAGGCTGCAATCGATCGAGTACACCGGCTGCGATGAGCGCCGCGAGTCCCTGCCCGTTGGGGGGGAGTTCATGCAGCACCACATCGCCGAACGGTACGCCGAGTGGATCGACATCAACAGCCTCATGGCTCGCGAGATCCTCTACGCTCAGAGCGCCGTTGTGAGCATCGGCATCGGCAGCCATCGCGGCGGCGAGTTCGCCGTGGTAGAACGCATCACCTTCGGTCTCTGCGATCAGGCGGAGCGTGCGGGCGTGATCGGGAAGGGTCCACCACTGTCCGATCTCGGGTGTGTGCCCGTCCTGCGTGAACGTTTCCTGCCACCCCCGGAAGTGTTCGTATCGTGTTGCGGCGCGCCGCCACGCGACGGCGCACTGTGGGGACACCGGGAAGCCGTGTTCGGCAAGGTGGATGGCCGGAGCAAGCAGATCGATAAACGGCAGCGTGCCATGAAGTTTCCAGAGCGCGACCCATCCCGAAACACAGCCCGGTACGGTCACGGCGTCCCAGCCGGTTCGTGGGATGCCCTCTCGGCGGAGCCGATCGACATCAAGCATGGCCGGAGCGCAGCCCGAGGCGTTGATGCCATGGAGCTGCTGCCCGTCCCACGACATGGCAAAGGCGTCTGCGCCGAGACCGTTGGCGGTCGGTTCCACGACGGTGAGCGCTGCCGCGGTGGCGATGGCAGCGTCCGCTGCAGTGCCACCGCGTGCGAGGATGTCGAGGCCGACCTGCGAGGCAAGGGGCTGTCCGGTCGCGACAATCTGCCCGGCCAGCACCGGCATGCGGGCGCCGGGCAGGGCGGCAGGGGGGAGCGAGTGCGACCAGCGATCCGTCACGAGGCTCGCTCCACGCGGTCAATCCACCCGCCGCACAGCACGAGGTCATCTTCGTAGCAGACGACAGCTTGCCCGGCGGCGGCCGCTTCCTGATGCTGGGTGAACTTAACTTCGATGCGATCCTTGCCTGTCGAGCGTACCTGCGCTGCGAGCGGCTCACCATGTGCCCGAACTTGCGCGGTGCATTCGATCCAGTCTTCACTCGGTTCGATGTGCCAACTCGCCTCGGCAGCCGTGCATCCCATGGCGGCGAGTGCCTCGCGGCGTCCGAGCGTCACGGTGTTGCTCGCGGGATCCTTCTGCACAACGTAGAGCGGATGCCCGACCGCGACGCCAAGTCGACGCCGTTGACCGATGGTGTAGTGTTGATGTCCTTCGTGCGTCGCCAGTTCGTTGCCATCGGCATCGAGCATCCGGCCTTGCTCGAAGCGTTCGGGGTGGCGACGCTCGAGAAGACCGGCGTAGTCGTCGTCAGGTACGAAGCAGATCTCCTGTGAGTCGGGTTTGGCGTGGATACCGAGGCCGAGCGTCTTGGCATGGGTGCGGACTTCGTCCTTGGTGAGTTCGCCAATCGGGAAGATCAACTGGTCCAGTCGCCTCGGCCGCTCCCCCGGAAGTCCGCTGGCACCGAACAGCACATACGACTGATCCTTCCGGGGGTCGGCGGATCGGCGGAGGCGAGGGAACGCTCCTGAGCGGTCGATGCGAGCGTGGTGGCCACTGGCGACCCATTTGGCCCCGATGCCCTCGGCGTAGTCGTGCAGTTTGCCGAACTTCAGCCAGTCGTTGCAGCGGACGCATGGGTTGGGGGTGCGTCCTGCGTGGTACTCCTGCTCGAAGTACTGGATGATCCGCTCGAAGTCATCGGCAAAGTTCAGGGCGTAGAAGGGGATATCGAGTGTGCTCGCAACGCTGCGGGCATCATCGGCATCTGAGATTGAGCAGCAGCCTCGGTGGCCGAGGGTGGCGTTTCCGATGTCCTCGCCAGGCGATCCGAGCCGCATGAAGCAGCCAACAACGTCGAATCCCTGCTGTATGAGCAGGGCGGCTGCGACGCTGGAGTCGACACCGCCGGACATGGCGACGAGGACGCGATCTCCTAGGCGGGGGTGCATGGTGGGAGCGATGATAGGTCCCGTGGAGGGCGGGCTTGGTATCCTGACCGCCCTGTCAGGAGAACATTCCCATGAGCACCGCTACCGCCACCGTTCGGGACCTTCTTGGCGCCGAAGCCGAGGATCTGCTCAGCCACGAAAGCGTCTTGCCCGCCGACATGCTGCATTTGCCGGGTGGCGACTTTGTCGACCGCGTCTGGACCGAAAGTGACCGGAGCCCGCAGGTGCTCCGCTCGATTCAGACGCTGTATGGACATGGGCGTCTTGGAGGCAGCGGTTATCTTTCGATTCTCCCGGTTGATCAGGGTGTCGAGCACTCTGCGGCGGCCTCGTTTACGCCCAATCCGATTTACTTCGATCCGGACAGCATTGTGGAACTGGCGATCGAAGGGGGCTGCAACGCAGTTGCCAGTACGTGTGGCGTACTCGGGTCGGTCGCGAGGAAGTACGCCCATCGCATTCCCTTCATCGTCAAGATCAACCACAACGAACTGCTGACCTCGCCCAATCAGTTCGATCAGGTGATGTTCGGCTCGATCGACGAGGCGTGGAATATGGGTGCCGTTGCGGTGGGGGCCACGATCTACTACGGCAGCGAAGAATCACGTCGCCAGATTGTCGAGATCGCCGATGCCTTTGCCTATGCCCACGAGCGTGGCATGGCGACGGTGCTGTGGTGTTACCTGCGGAACAACGATTTCAAGGTGGACGGCATCGACTATCACGCATCCGCAGATTTGACCGGTCAGGCCAACCATCTCGGCGTCACCATTGAGGCCGACATCATCAAGCAGAAGCAGGCCACGAACAACCGTGGCTATGTGGCGATGAACAAGCACGGCAGTTTCGGCAAGTACGACGAGAGGATGTATGACTCGCTCTGCGGCGATCATCCGATTGATCTCTGTCGCTGGCAGGTCGCCAATTGCTACATGGGGCGGGTCGGGTTGATCAACTCGGGTGGCGCATCCGGCGACGACGACTTCGCTCAAGCCGCCCGCACGGCGGTCATCAACAAGCGAGCCGGTGGCAGTGGGCTCATTTCGGGGCGAAAGGCGTTTCAGCGGCCGATGGGCGAGGGTGTGCAACTGCTGAATACGATTCAGGATGTGTTCCTCGACGAGGAAATCACCATCGCGTGAGGCAATGTCTCCGCTCCCACGCTTGCGGGGAGAGGGTAAAAGCGGTTTATGCGCCGGCGATTCTTGCTCGTCGCGCTTCGCTGGCTTCGCGGCGGCGGTGGACCGCTTGCTCTTTCACGGCGCGGGTTTGTTCGGCCTCGCTGAACTCTTCGCCGAAGCGGACGAGCCGCAGGCTGTTGGCGATGACGACGACGTAGCCCAGTGCGTAATAGAAAGGCGCGAGCCACAGCGTCAGGATCGTGCCGGTCGCGGCGAGCGCCAGGCCGATGATGGCAAGCAGCAGCGACATGCCGATGTTCTGGCTGATGACCGAGCGGGTCCGGCGGGCCAGTGAGAGGAGGAAGGGGATGTGCCGCAGGTCGTCGTTCATGAGCGCGACGCCGGCTGAGTTGGTGGCGATATCCGAGCCGCTCAGGCCCATCGCAACGCCGACATCGGCGGTGGCGAGAATCGGGCCATCGTTGATGCCGTCGCCGATCACCATGGTTCGGTGACCGCGCTGCATGAGGTGCTTGAGTTCCTCATGCTTCTCTTCGGGCAGACATTCGGCCTCGATGCTGTCGATTCCAATCGCTTCGGCAACCCGTGTGGCGACCGGCAGGCGGTCGCCTGTGAACATCGCAACGCGGCGGCAGCCGAGTTCTCGCAGTTCCGAGACCGCGTCGGCGGCGTGTGAGCGGAGCGCGTCTTCGAGACCCACGGCGCCGAGGTATCGCCCGCCTCGCATCACATGTACGCCGGACATACCCTCGATTTTCGCTTCGACTGCGGCAACCTGCGGGGCGATTTCCGGACTCATTTCCAGCAGCCACGCGGCGCGGCCAGCGTGGATGTCACCGGTGCTTGCGTGGGCCAGTACGCCGCGGCCATGCAGTTCCTCGTACCGGTCCATGTGCGCTGGTTCGATGTTCGCCTGCCGGGCAGTGTCGAGAATCGACTTGGCGAGCGGATGGTTGGAGTGCTGTTCACCGTCTGCGGCAGCCTGCAGCAGTTCCGCACCTTCCACGCCCTCGACGGGACTCAGCCTTGAGACGGCGAAGATGCCCGTTGTCAGCGTTCCGGTCTTGTCCATGATGACCGTGTCGACCTCGGCGGCTGCTTCGAGTGTTCTGGTCTGTTTGATCATGATGCCGACCCGCGCCGCTGCGGCGAAGGCAGCAACCATCGCGGTCGGGTGAGAGATCAGTAAGCCGCCTGGGCAGGTGACTACGAGCACTGTGATCGCCCGAAGAGATGCTTCGGCGCGTACGGCCTCATCGCCGCTGCGGGAGGCGAAGAACCACACCAAGGCCGCCACCATGATGACGATCCAGAAGTAATAGCCGGCGAGTTGCTCGATGATCTCCTGACGCTTGGTTTTGCTCGATTCCGCCTCCCGGATGAGCGCCTCGACCTTGCCGATGGTCGTCTCGGCGGCGATGGCGGTGACTTCGATGTCGATCTGCCCGGTCAGGTTCGTTGTGCCTGCGTACACGGGGACGCCCACGCGGACTTCGACTGGAACGGCTTCGCCCGTAAGCGATGCCTGATTGATGTCGGATTCGCCCGTGACAATGCGGCCGTCCACCGGGAGATTCTCGCCGGGGCGTACGCGGACAAGGTCGCCCTTTTGGAGCGAGGCGAGGCCGACGGTCTCTTCATCACCGCTGGTGGAGATGCGACGAGCCGTGTCGGGTGTCAGGTGTACCAGATCCCGGATGGCTCGCTGCGCGCCCCACGCCGTGCGGCTGAGCACCAGATTGGCTGCCCACAGGAACAACGCCAAGAACCCTGCCGCGAGATACATTTCGGAAGCCATCGCTGCGAGAACCGCCAGCGTGGCGAGCGCATCGCCGCCGGGTCTGCCGATGGCGATTTCTCGCCACGCACCCATGAGCAGCGGAATGACCAGAATGAGCGTCCCGAGAAAGGCTGGAATCTGGGCGATCTGAGGATTGACGCCGAGCAGGCCGCCGATCCAGGCGGTGCCGAGCAGTACCCCGCCGCCGAGGGCGATCAGGAGACGTCGCTCAAGGCCAGCGGCGGAGTGGTCCTCGCCGCCGAGGCCATCATCGGCGATCATGGGGGGGGTGATCGATTCGTGCTCGCTCATCTGCTGCTCAGACTCCAGAGAAAGGGGGGGAAGGCGGGGAGTATAGAGCCCATCCACCCTCTTCCACTCACATACGCCTTCGGCCCCGGGGCGGTTCGTGCGGTACGCTTTCCCTCGAAAGGAGTTCCTGACGGTGTCTGAGCGGATTTCGATCATTGGTGACGGGCAGATGGGACTGGTCTTGGCGGATGCCTTGGTGCATCGGGGCCTTCCGGTCACGCTGTGGGGGCCATTCCCGGAGATCGTGGAGCACCTTCACCAAAGCCGTGAGAACCCGGGCAGGATGCCGGAGTTCAGGCTGGACGAGGCCGTGTCCGTCACGGCTGATCCCGCCGAAGCACTTCTGGGCTGCACGCTGGCGGTCAACGCAATTCCGTCGCAGTTCATCGGCAAGGTCTGGTCGCAGGTGGCTGGCGGTCTCCCCGAGGGATGTTCGATTGTCAGTGTCGCCAAAGGTGTTGAGAACGGGACGCTTCGGCGACCGAGCGAGGTGCTGCGTGACACCGTCGCAAATGCCGGTCCGATCTGCGCCTTGTCGGGTCCGACGATTGCCACCGAACTGGCAGCGCGCCAACCGGCACTCATGGTCGCGGCCTCTCCGGACGCCGCAGTTGCAGATCGCGTGCAGGATTGCTTTGATGTGCCGTGGCTTCGGATTTACACCAGCCGTGACCTGCTCGGCGTCGAACTCGCAGGCGCCTGCAAGAATGTCATTGCTCTTGCCGCCGGGATGTGCGACGGTTTGGAACTTGGAGACAATGCCAAGTCGGCGGTGCTGGCGAGGGGACTCGCCGAAATCACGCGACTTGGTCTGGCCATGGGCGCAGATGCCGACACATTTCAAGGTATCGCGGGCGTGGGCGATCTTGCGACGACCTGTTTCAGCCCGCACGGTCGGAACCGCAGTTGCGGCGAGGCGATCGGTCGGGGCGAATCGCTGACTGCCTACGAAGCACGGATCGATTCGGTGGTCGAAGGCGTGGCGACCTCTCGCAGCGTGATGGCGCTCGCCGAACAGTTCGGTGTCGAGATGCCGATCGCCGAAGCCGTGCATGCGGTGCTCTTCAAGGATTTGTCGCCCCGCGATGGTGTCGAACGACTCATGCACCGGCAATCCGGCACCGAGTAGGTCAGTCTTCGTCGAAGCCCGCTGCCACGAGTGCCGCAAGTTCCTTGACGGCCGCATCCGCGTCATCGCCAGTGGCCACAATGATCAGTTCCGTGCCAGCCGTGGCCGCGAGCATCATGATCTGCATGATCGATTTGGCATCGACGCCGGAATCCTGATCCGCCCGCTGCACAGTTACCTCACCACCGAATCGCTGCGCTGTTTCAGCGAACAGCATGGCGGGTCTGGCGTGCAGACCGAGTCGGTTCGTGACCTTCACCTTTTTTCGTGCGGTCGGATTCATGGGACACGGTGGTTCAGGTGGAGAGTTGCCGCGAGTCGGCATCCTTCAGCAGGGTGACGATTTCCTTGACGGTTGTGGCTTGTCGCAGAAAGCGGCGGAAGGTCTCTTGGCTCAGACTTCCGAACACCGCTTCCATCGCTTCGAGGTGAAGTTCAGGCTGGTCTTCTGGGCTCAGCAGAAGGAAGATGGAGTGCACAGGGTTGCCGTCAAGGGCGTTGAAGTCGATGCCATCGCTCACGTTGGCGATCGCGACAATGACCTTCTTGACCGAGGCCTGTTTCAGATGCGGCACGGCCACACCGTTGCCGAAGCCGGTTGATCCCCGGTTGTCACGCTTGATGACTGCCTTGACGAAGTCATCGCGATCGTCCGTGCTCACCTCGCCGGCTTCGACGAGCAGATCCATCAAGGCACCGATCACCTCGTCGCGGGTGCGGACGCCCAAGGTCGGCGAGATCGCTTTCTGGACAACAATTTCGGTCAACTTCATCATTCATCTCCCGAGTGGTGGCGGTGATCTCTGAGGTCGAGGAGTTTATTCTTGAGGTCGCTCAACTGTCGGATCGCCCGATCGGTGCACTGGTCGATGGCAGCATACATGTCGTCCGAGGATGAGTGGGAGATTTGCGGCTCGCCATGATCGATCGAGACGATGCACTCGATCAGATGCTCGGACTTCTGATGATCCACGATGATTTCAATGGCGGACACTCGATCGAAGTAGCGAGGAAGTTTTTCTGCCTTCTTCTGGATGTACTCCTCGATGGCCGGAGTCGCCTCGCCGTGTCGCGTTGTGATGGAGATCTGCATCGTTGTGGGGAGTCCTTATGTCTTTTCGTCCGTGCTGTCGCTCGCATCCGAAGCGCCGCCGTCCGACAATGTACGTGGTGTGTTTTGTGAGGGCGGTCGCAGAACGCCGCCACTGATCGTAAAGCCAATGGCTTCTTCAACAGTCAAGGGAAGTTCAACTGTTGATGATCTCGGAACAGAGATCGTGTAGCCGGTGAAGGGCGTTGGACTGCTCGGAATGAAGATGGTAATGGCCTCGTCCCCGAGCACATCATCGAGTGCTCGCAGCGAGGTGCCCGTTTGGAATCCGACCGACCAGATGCCCTTCTTTGGGTACTCCACCGCGACTACCCGCCGAAACTGTATGGCCTTTTCCTGATGGGAGAACAGAAAGTCCACGATCTGTTTGATCCAACTGTAGATCTTCTTGATGACTGGGAGCGAGGTGATCACCCGCTCCAATTGCCGGTAGCTTGCGCGGCCAACCCAGCCGCCGACGAGGCGGCCGGCCAAGTAGACCGCGAAGATCGCTACGAGCAGGCCGATCAGCCGGACAGGCCAGTAGTCGGACCACCATGACTTGACGATACCGGCCTGATACTCGAACACGATGTCGGCATCGTGTGAGACGTCTCCAGCGGAGAGATCGAGGGCCACGCGGGCCGTTTCGATGTCCTCGACGCTCGGCGTGATACCCAAGGACTCGGGCAGCGTGGGCCAAGCTGCGAAGGTCTGTACCAGCGTGTATCGGATTCCACTGTTGATCGGCTCCGCGATCGAATCGTTGACCCACAGATAGGCCTGCACAAGTATCCAGAGCGTCAGTGTCGCCGGCAGCACGACCGCGAGCCCTCGCAGGAAAAACCGGCGGAAGTTGCCTCGGGATGGGTGCTTTTTCGACATCGGAGCGGGTATGCGGTTTCATTGTACCGCCGTCCCGGTTGGCGGCGGCGGGGCAGGCCAGCAGCAGGATGCCCTGCCTAGGCGGGGTGCCGCTATGCGGGTGAGTGGCCGAGCGCATCGGGCCAGCGATGTCCGGATTGCGCAATCTCGACTGGACCGTCTCCAATGCGGACGCGGCCTTCGGCGATCAGCCGGATGGCCGCGGGGTAGGCGGCGCATTCCTCTTCAAAGACGCGGGCCGCGAGGGTGTCGGCATCGTCGGTTGGCAGTACCTCGCAGGTTCGCTGCAGGATGGTTGCTCCGTGGTCGTACCGGGCATCCACCAGATGTACGGTGCAGCCACTCTCTCGTCGTCCCGACGCCAGAACTGCTTCGTGGACGGCGCGGCCATGCATACCTTTGCCTCCGAAGTTTGGAAGCAACGCGGGGTGGATGTTGACGACGCGGTGTATCATCCATGGCAGAATCGGCAGCAGGCGAAGGTAGCCGCAGAGGCAGATGAGATCGGGTCTGCCTTCCTGCAGAATCGCGAGTACCCAGTCATCGACTGAGTCCGTGCCCGCGGGCTCGCAGACCCGAAGCCCCCGTGCGGCGCATCGTTCGCCAGCGGGCAGTCCACTGCGGGAGAGAATGACCGACTCGATGATCGCGGGAAGTTCGCCCGCCTCGATGTGGTCTTGAAGGTTCATCACAGTTCGACCGCCACCACTTGCCAGGCAGCACAGGCGAAGCGGATTAGTCACGATCGGACCGTATTGGCGCAAGCGAAGGCGGATCAGCGAACGGTATCGGTTTGCCCTCGGTATCAACGCTGACCATTGTCAACCGAGCGGCGGTGACCTCGACGGTGTCGCCCGTCTGAAATCGCTCTGCGAGGACCTTCACCCGCACGGTTACGCTCGTGCGCCCGGTGCGCTCGGTCGATGTGTACAGGCTGACCACATCACCGGGCCAGACCGGCCGTCGAAACTCCACCGCATCCATCGACACCGTGACCCAGCGGTGCAGACCATGCCGACGAACTTGATAGAACCCGGCTTGATCGACCAGCGAGAGAATGACGCCACCGAACACGGTTCCCGCCACGTTGGTGTCCTTGGGCATCATGTGGACACGGATCGCCAGATGTGTGGTGTCCTCAGGCGTGTATGGGGGGTCGCAAGTTTCCGGTGGGGTGGTCATCTATGGCATGGTCCCTGCTTTCGACGCACTTGGCAACACCGGCTGCGACGCGATCAGATACCGAGCCGTTTCGGCGTGGTCGCCGCCGGCGCGGTTCAAGGCCTCGATGGTGACATGCATCAGTTCGGGGGGGGTATGCCGCCATCCAAATCGCCCATGCGCTTCCAGCATTGCCATGGCGTCGAGCAACGCGTCATCATGGCCGTGCGAGAGCAGATGCACCTCGATGTCGTCCTGCCAGTCGTTCAATCGAGGTGTTCGGCCGCCGGGTGGTGGGGCGGCGAGCCACTGCCACGCGGCGGCTCGTTCGGCGGGGGCTGCGGAGGTGATGTCATCAATCCACGCCCCAGCCGTGAGCCGCGGCGACAGCCAGAGGCCGATCAGCAGCCCCGTTGCCGCCCCGATCGCGATCGTCCACCATGTCCATCGTGGCATGGGAAGGTTCCTTCCCCGCAGGGTACGTGCTGGACCAGTTTGCGAGGTTCCAGAGCAGATGCCGCGCCGTGTCAGCGTCGTAGCCATGGATGCCCCAACAGGGTCGATCGAGCAGGGCGTGGCAGAGATCCGATGGTGAGAGGATCAGTGTCCCCCCTCCAGCATGATCCGCAGCAATGAGGTCAAGGCCAGCGGAGCCCAGGCCCCTTTGGCGGCTGCCGGGGCGCCATCCGGGGGCGGAGAGGTCGCGGCAGCCTGGCAGGTCGGTGGCGGTCACCCATGGGGCGGATCGAGCGGGCTTCAGGGTGAGCCCCGCCTTGGACGCATCCGCCTTGATCCGCTCGACCATGTCCGTTTGGCCGGTGATCAGCACGACGCGGCCTTCGTTCAGTGCGTGCTCCACGAGTCGCCAGTCCGGTTGGTGCGCGGCAGTCTGGATCACGAGCAGTTCATCGTCGCCGTTCTCCGGCAGCGTCGCATCGTCAACCACGGCGTGACGACCTGTCCGCTTGCACCATGCAGCAAAGGCATCAGCGGCGGCCCGCTCAACGCAGTCATTGGGATCGGCGGCGAAGACCACGCCACGCTGCGATCCCGACACGCTGGTGGACGTCATTTCGCGAGATATCTCCAACCTCGACGGAAACACATGACGCTCCGTTGCGATGGCCCACAGGTTCAGCATGACTTCGTCACTTGGTCCTCGAATCAGCACGATGAGACTGCGGTTCGGTGTGGACAGGGCTTCAAGACGGGGCAGATGCCGCACTGGACTCAACAGTGATGCGACCGGATGATCGCGTGAGAGCCGCTGCCACGTAGCGTGAGGCGCGGCGAGTGAACCGATCTGCTTGATGGCGCGGTCGAATCCGCCGCCGGAAGCGACGACCACGAGCAGGCCCCCTCGACGCAGGTAGTCCGCGATTCTGTTGACCTCCGGGATCTCGGGCAGTGGGACGGAGTCGGGATCACGCAGATGGGCGTTGATATTGCGTCTGTTGGCGCGGAGAAAGCCGGGCTCGCCCGCGCCGCTCACGATGAGCATCGGCGATTCCAACCACGCCTGCACCGGATCATCGAGATCAACCCATTGCCAACTCGTTTCCTGCTCGTGATGTCTGAGCAGATTCGCAACGAGGCTGCTCGCAACATCACCGGCAACAGCGTCCGATTCGAACTGCAAGTGGGCGCACGCCAGTGGTAAGCGACCGCGATGCAGAAACATCAGCGCGAAGCATCTTGTGCGTAACTTGGAGAGCGAGTCACCCTTCTTTGCTGTCCAGTGCCCAGCGCGGTCCTGTCTACACAGGCGATCGAGGGTGACAGCGGTTGCATCTCGCAGCCAGTCTCGTCCAGCAAGTCGCCGGCATCCGGTGGCGAGCGCCATTCGCTCAAGCGAGTAGAGCCAGTACATCGGGTACTTCTCGCAGCGACCAAGGCCCGGGCATGGCGAGGCTTCGAATCGCTCGTCCAGCCATGCCAGTCCGCGTTGCAAGGCCTCGTTCCGCTGGCGTGTTCGCCGATTCTGTTTGTGTTGTGGATTCAGGAGATCGTCCACCAACACCAGCGAGAACACGCCCGCTGCGGTCATCGATCCAGTCGGCGTATCCCCCGCGTGATAGGACCAGCCGCCGCTGTCCTGCTGCGAAGCGATCGTGGCCGCTTCCACCCGCTTGAGCAGGTTCGTCGGTACGTCGATGCCTCGCCGGCTTGCGGCGTGAAGCGCGAGGATCGCCACATGCCGCGTGGATGGTGAGACGCGGGGAATGTGTTTGACCGCTCGGCACAGGTAGTCCCACCCACCTTGTTCCCAATGGAATGCCTCGATGAGCCGATCGACGTCGTGCTGGAGCTGTGGCAAGAATCGATCCGGGAGATTGGCCCAGACCTGCGTGCGGAAGGCGACTGCGTAGGTGCCGTTTGGTTCGATTTCTTTCAGGTATTCGATGGCCTCCCGCAGTGGAGAGGACTGCGCGTCGTGCCCGGCGGTCAGCAGGGCAAGTGTCGCAAGCGCGGTGTAGCCGCCGAGATGTTGGCGACTACTTTCACCTGCGGGCATCTTCCGGGGGTCCCAGTGGCGTGTGGGGTGATGGGCCGACAGGATGGCCTCGGAGATGACGTCCATGGCTTCGGCGATATCCCGCTCACCCAGTGTGGCGGGGTTCACGGTTCCGGTCGCGATGATCGCCGCAGCGAAGAAGTGTGTGAGCATGCGTGGAAGTTACGCATGAGTTGGGGCGGCGCTGCGAAGTGTTGCCAAAAGGCATTGGTGCCGGAATCTACCCATTCTCTTCCCCGCAGGGGGGGAGAGCGGAGTTCACTGCACCGTCGAGGTTCGTTTCGGTAGTTCGACCATGGGCGGAGCCGGCGATTTGACGCGGCCAGCGGCGGCTCGGATGGACTTCGTGAGGCCATCGACGTCTAGGCCGGCTTCTGCGAGTTGTTCGCCGCGAGAGCCGGTATGGATCCATCGGTCGGGAAGTCCCGCCCGTTCGATCAGCGAGGCATCGAGCCCGCGGGCGACCGCTTCGTCGATGACGGCACTGCCGAAACCGCCGATCAGACTGTGTTCTTCGATCGTCAGGATGGGTGTGCCGCTTCGCAGGGTCCGCTCGATGAGGTCACCATCGACCGGTTTGGCAAATCTCGCATCCCAGACTTCGACGGCAAGCTCGCTGCCAAGCCGATCGGCCGCTTCAATCGCTGTCAATGCCGGAACACCGTAGGCAAGTACGACGACATCGGCCGCCGCCTCACTGCGAAGACGGACCGCCTTTCCGAGGAAAAAGGGTGAGCATGGCGTGCCAGAGAGCATCTCGTTGACGTCATCCCGTGGATACCGCACGGCGGTCAGACCGTCATCCCACGTCCGCATGAACTCAAGTGCTTCGCGGAGACTCGGTTCATCGATGGCAGCCATCAGCACCGCCCCGGGAAGCGTCCGAAGGATGGATACATCGCAGAATCCGTGATGCACGGCGCCGTCCCCGCCAACGAGTCCGGCGCGGTCAAGACAGAGCCGCAGGGGAAGCCCCTGCAGCGATGCTTCCTGGAAGCACTGATCAAAGGCCCGCTGCAAAAACGTCGCATAGACCGCGAAGAAGGGACGCAGGCCGGTCTTGGCCATGCCTGCCATCATGTCGGCGGCGTGCGACTCGCAGATGCCGGTGTCCCAAGTTCGCTCGGGGAACCGCTCGATCGCCTTCTGGACGCCGGTGCCGTCGGCCATCGCCGCTGAGCAGGCTGTGACGGAGTCATCGCGTTGCATCAGATCACACAAGGCGTCGCCGAAAGCCGACGTGAAACTGCGTCCACCTGACTTCACTTCGACGCGGCAGCCAGTGACCCGATGGGGTTTGGGAGAGTGGAAGGCGGTTGCGTCGCCCTCGGTGTACTCATAGCCCTTGCCCTTGATGGTGTGGGCGTGCAGCACGAGCGGGAGATTCACATCTTTGACGGTGGCGAGCGCCTCGATGAGCGACGGTATGTCGTGCCCATCGATTGGCCCCACGTGAAGCAGTCCGAACTTTTCGAACCACGGGTCTTCGTTGACGACATCCTTGGCGACTTCGCCGAGACGATGTCCGATGCTTCGAATGGCACCGCCGCCGGGTATGCCATCCACCATGCCCTTGGCGGCCTTCTTCATCGAGCGATAGGTGTCGCTGACCCGCAGCCGATCGAAGTAGGATGCAACCGCGCCTTGAGGCCGCGAGATACTCATGCCATTGTCATTGAGGACGACGAGGAATTGTCGGTCGAGGGTACCGGCGTGATTGAGCCCTTCCATCGACAGGCCATTGACGATGCTGGCATCACCGACGAATGCGACGGTTCGTCGACCGCCGGGATTCTCTGGAGACCAACCTTCACCCCGCAGCGTGTCGCCGCGGGCCATGCCGGTGGCCGTCGAGATGGCGGTGCCTGCGTGACCGACCATGAAGAGGTCGTAATCAGATTCGCTGGGATCGGGGAATCCACCCATGCCGCCTTTTTGCCGCAACTTGGAGAGCATCGGATAGCGGCCCGTCAGCAGTTTGTGCGGATAGCACTGATGCCCGACATCAAAGAGCAGTCGATCGTGGCCGAAGTCAAAGACGCGGTGCAGGGCGATGAAGAGTTCGACCACGCCGAGGTTCGGGGCGAGATGCCCGCCGGTCTGCTGCACCTGAGTACAGATCGCATGTCGCATCTCTTCGGCCAGTTTGGGCAACTGATCGAGATCGAGGGCCTTGAGGTCGGCTGGCGATGCGATGCCGGGCAGAATCGTGAGGTGCATGAGGGTCTCCTGACAGGCCTTTGAAGCGTCCAGCGGCCCATCGAGGCTGATAACCATCGGAGGCATCATCAGCGATGGAGAAGTGTACCAACGATGGGGATGAAATCGACCAGGAATCAGCGAGTTCGTACTGCCATCAATTCGGCGATGCAGGCGAGCGGGCCTCCGGTGGCTCCCAGCATCTTGCTCGCCTGTACGGCTTCCACAAGAAGCCGGGCAATCTCCTCGCGGCACGCCTCTTCGCTGAGGACACTCGGATAGGTCCGTTTGCCACCGGCGGCATCCTTGCCGGTGGCTTTGCCCACATGCCCGGCAGACTGTGTGACGTCGAGTAAATCGTCCACAACCTGATACATCAATCCCATTGCATCCCCATAGGCGGTGAGTGATGTCATCTGCGACTCGTCGGCGTTGCCGCACAATCCGCCCATGCGGCAAGCGGTCCTGATGAGCGCCCCGGTCTTGTTGCGATGGACCAGTTGCACCTGCGCCAGTGGCGAAAGTTCTTCGGGAAGTCCACCCAGCGTGTCGTATACCTGGCCAGTAACCATGTCAGAAGTGCCGCTGGCGAGTTCGTCGACCAGTGAAACCCGAACCTCAGCGTTCGCGCTGGATCTGGCAATGATGCCGAAGGCCATCGCGAGCATGAGATCGCCCGTGAGAATCGCCATTGGTTCACCTGCATGGATATGCAGTGTGGGCTGCCCGCGCCGCATCGCGTCGTCGTCAAGGGCGGGCAGGTCATCATGCACCAGGCTGAAGCAGTGCACCAACTCAAGTGCGGCTGCTGCGTCCATCGCATCCATATCCTTGCCGCCGACCGCCCGGCAGCATTCAAGCACCAACGCCGGCCGCATTCGCTTGCCGCCACCGAGTATGCCGTATCTCGCGGCTTCGGCCAGATGGGCTGGCAGGCGAGTCCAATCGATCGACTCTTCAAGCCACCGCTCGATCACCGTGCTCGATTGAGCGAGCGTATCGCGGCCTTCCTGCACAGTACTGCTTGTCATCATGGTCTCTTGCACCAAATGCGTCCGATGGGGCGAAACGTCTACTATACCGTGCATGCTCGGACACTCCACGTTTACGGTCCTTCATGTCGTGATGAGTTCGCCAGCGGTTGACTCCAACTGGTCCGGAGAGGTTTCGTCCTTGTTGACCCGTGGTGGGTACGTGATGATCCCGCTGCTGATTCTCAGCATCATCACCATCATGCTCATCGTGGAGCGGACGCTGTTCTGGGTGGGAGTCAATGGCAAGACGACACTGCAGCGGCTGACGCGGCTCAACCACGCACTGCGCACCGGTGATGCGGCCATGGTGCGAGGTCTCGTTGCAGACGACAACACGCCATATGGTCGAGTCGCCTGCCGATTGGTTGAAGAAGGCGCGAACGATGCCGTGGCGTTGGAAGCGGTGGAGGCCCAACGCGGACGTCTGGATCGATTCATGGTGACGATGTCCACGATCATCACCGCGGCACCACTGCTGGGCATTCTCGGTACGGTGCTCGGCATCATTCAGAGTTTCGAACTGCTGGGGGGGCGATCGACGCTGACCGATCCGACTTCGGTGGCGGGCGGTATCGCGGCGGCACTCTTGACAACAGCCTTTGGATTGGTGATCGCCTTGGTCACGATCTTTCCATACATGTCCTTTCGCGGTCAGGCCTCACGGGCGATGGGGCGGCTCGAGGCACTCGTCGCTGCGGGGCAGGAGGGCGATCGGCGAACTGGACGAGATGTGACGGAGTGTGAGGCGGCGGCGGCGTGCACGGTCTGATTCTGGCAATGATCATCGCTGGCGCACCAGCCGCTGAGCCGAACTGGCTCCGGCCGGTCTGGGACGATGTGGGTGGTCGGCTCGAGATCGCAGCCCGCGCCTATGAACCCATTGCGGGCGGTCCGCGTGTGTGGCTTGTGGGTGTCATCCATGTCGGCGAGCCCGGGTATTACGAGGCGGTCGAGGCGCTGCTGAGCGAAAGTGATGTCGTCGTGTTCGAATCGGTGCTGCCCGCTGGCGGCATACCTCCAGGTGGCGCAGATGACGCCGAGCGAGCTGAGCAGACGGCCGCGACGGCGAAACTGCTCGCCCACATGCTTGCCGGGTCCACCGCTTCCGATTGGAATGCCGCGATGCACGCGTTGGCCGAGCGGGAACCTCGGATGATCGGCATCGCGAGAACGCTACATCGCGATGGGTGGGGGTGTCCTTGGACGTTCACGCGGGCCCGGGGCAATGCCCCGCGGCAACTACTCAGTTACGGCAGTGACGGCATGCTTGGAGGCGACGAAGACGCCGCAGATATTCTGGTGGATATTTCTTCCGAGCCTGCCGAAGTCGCCGGCGGTGGGCTTCAGCGAACGATGGCCGAATCGCTCGGGCTGACGTTTCAACTCGATAGGTTGCCCTACGGGGATTCATCCTGGGTGCCGGGCGACATGTCGATCGACGAAATCAGCGCCGCCTTTGAAGAACGCGGTGAACGGATCGAAGATCTCACTGATCTGCTCGAAGAAAAAGGGCTGTTCGGTGGCCTCGTCCGCGGCATCTTCGGCTTGATTCCGACGCTCGATGCGATGTTCGGTGGCCGAGTTGTAGACACCATGCACGTCTTACTGATCGAGATGCTGGGAAACGAGTCGGCGATCGATGTGGCGCTGTCCATGCAGGGGCCGGCCTTCAAGGAAGTGTTGCTTGATCTGCGGAACAAACGGGCGATGGATGTGATGGCCGCCAAGATCACCGACGAGCAGACGATGAACTCGATTGCCGTGTTGTACGGCGCTGGGCATCTGTCCGGGCTTGCCGAGTTGCTTGCCCAGCGGAGCGAGTATGAAGTTGTCGACGAGCGGTGGCTTCCTGCCATCACGTTGGAACTCGAGCATTCCCCGCTGACCCGCAGCGAAGTCGACATGCTCCGCGGTTGGGTGGGGGTGGTTGGGCGGCAATTGGGCACAGGCACCGCCCGGGAGCCCGCGCCGGAGCCTTGATGTTCATCGTTGGCCCTTGGGCGGCAGCGAATCCCCTTACTCCGCTTCGTGGGTGAATTCTTCGGCTGGGATCTCCTCGACAACTCTCGCCGAATCAATCCACAGGTTCTGCCTTCTCAACGTATTGAGGCTTTCGGTGCCGATGGAGCCATCGGCGTGGAAGATCGGCGTGTCCATGCCGTGCCCGAGTCTGGGCACACCGATATCCGGTTCGAAACTGTCCACATCGTCCGGGCTCACGACGCTCCACATCTGCTGATCGGCAAGGTAGGGCGGTGTCGCCTCGAACCACATTTGCATATGCGGGTTCGCCAAGGAGTATGACCCCGGTTCGGTCAACTTTCCACCGGGAAGAAAGACGACGGTGCTCGAGGGGTGTTTCATGCGTCCAATCGACTCGGCGACCAGATTGACCTCCGTGCGATCGCCCAACCTCGCCGATGAAAAGGACAGGATTGCTCGGCCAGCGCCTTGCGGAACCGTGTAGTGCCCGCCCACATACCAGCCGTTGTACGCAAAGGCCGGCTCGTAGGCGATCTGTTCGCCGAACTGCTCGTAGTCGAGAATCGGAAGAAGATCCTGTTCATCTGGATCTATGAGTATGGAGAGGTCGTTCCCGAGGTATGGGACAAGCCGCCATGTCCACGGCCCTGCGATGTTCGGCTCGTCCTCTGAAAAGGACGGCGCTGGCGGTATGAGCGTCATGTCTGGATAGGCCAGCACCATGCGAAGGTCCCGTTGGGCGTTGGGCGAGACCCAGCCGGGAACAAAACGGCCGCGGCTTGTCGTGTTGTACTGCATCCACGCCAGGCCGAGTTGCCGCAGGTTGTTTGATTGGCTGGCCTGCATGGCTGCTCGGCGGGCGAGCATCAGGCCGCCAGCAGCCATCGCAAGCAGGATTCCAATGATGACCAGAACGACCATCAACTCGACGAGCGTGTATGCGCGGCGGTTGATCGTTCGGGCCAGATGTTTCACGATTTGCCGATCGTGACGTGCTCGGTACCGGCCTCGCCGGATACTTCCGGGGGGACGATCTCGACGGTCTTTTCGCCAAGTTTCGCTTCGCCGGATCGAACACGATCCTGAAATTTCCGGCATTCAGCAAGCAGCCGGTCCAAGATCTCTTCCTCCGGGATGTTGGCGACCCGCTGACCCTGAACGTAGATGATGCCTTTGCGATCGCCGGCGAATACGGCGATGTCGGCACCTTCGGCCTCGCCGGGGCCATTGACGACGCAACCCATCACCGCGACCTTCATCGGAACTTCGATGTCATTGGCGAGTCTGCTGCGGACCTTCTGCACGAGTTCGAAGAGATCGACCTGAATACGCCCGCATGTCGGGCACGCGATGAGTTCGGCACCGACTCGATCTCGGAGTCCGAGCGACCAGAGCATTTCGAATCCGTCCTGCACCTCGAAGATCGCGTCGCTGGCGTAACTGATCCGCAGTGTGTCGCCGATGCCTTCGGCGAGCAGGGTGCCCAGTGCCACCACACTGCGGATCGAACCGGTTTCACGTGGACCCGCGTGGGTGACGCCCAAATGCAGCGGGTAATCGAATCGCTTGGAGATTTCACGGTAGGTGTCAATGGCGAGCC
>MPMD02169311.1_pt1 | contig 18866 bp, 15 predicted proteins | sample 1617291 | NCBI WGS metagenome assembly MPMD02 (sample SAMN05944810, study PRJNA350692) | marine metagenome | biome: marine; feature: ODZ; material: water; isolation source: 120 m water sample filtered on 30 um supor filter | place: Pacific Ocean | collected 2012-04-09 | depth 120m m | reverse complement strand
ATTGGATTATGTTTTGCTGATTATGGAACTTGGTATACTCCAGGGTGGATAGCATGGAGCATATCCGTGCTAATTTTTATACCATTTGTTTATACAATATATTCGATAAAAAAATACTTTGGATTTATGCGGGCAACAGGCATCGATCATTTTGATCCCAAGTATAAAGATATGCCTTTTGAAAAAAGAGGTATTTTTAAATGGTCTTCTAATGCCATGTACACTTTTGCCATTCCTGTAATGTTTGCTTTTGCTGTTTCTGCAGGATCAAAAGCAACGTTTATATTTGCTGCATATACCGTTATTGGTGCATGGTTACATTATTTTTGTACAGAGAGAGAGGATTTTAAAATTATTTATGGAAAAAATTAATAAAGAATTCTTTTTTTTCATAAAATCTTTATACTAACGCATATGAATATTGTTACAGATGTAGTTTTGCCCTTAGCTCTAGCTTTTATAATGTTTGTATTAGGGTTAGGGTTAACTGGTGCTGATTTTTTAAGAGTAATAAAGCAACCTCGCGATTTTTTTGTGGGAGCCTTTTCTCAAATTATTCTACTTCCAATTATTGCATTTATTCTTGTAACGATATGGCCCATAGCTCCTGAGTTAGCAATTGGGGTTATGATTATTGCAGCTGCACCTGGAGGTGTAACATCCAATTTATTAACTTCTTTTGCAAAAGGCGATGTCGCTCTTTCAATATCTCTTACAGCAATAATTAGTTTATTGTGCGTTATCACAATTCCATTTATCGTTTTAACATCCGTAGGATTATTAGGTGATTCAAATATACCTCAAGATATTTCTTTGCTTAGTATGTCGCGAGATATGTTTTTAATTGTTACTGTACCAGTAATATTAGGCATGTTGCTCAGAAGATTTGCTTCTGGGATAGCACTAAAATTTGAGCCAATAGCAAAAAAGATATCCATCGTACTTTTCGTACTTGTTTTGTTGGGAGCAATTGCAGCAGAAAGAGAAAATGTTATTTCTTATTTTGCTCAAGCAGGCTTAATAACTTTAGTACTTAATGTAGTTATGATGGTTGTAGCGTATTATGTTGCCAAGTTCCTTTCCTCAGGAACTGAACAAAGAAAATGCATTACGATTGAATGTGGTTTACAAAATGGAACACTAGCGATATTTGTAGCAATCTCGATTTTTGGTGGAGGAGCGTACGTTATACCTGCGGCCACCTATAGTTTAATAATGTTCGCAACCTCTTTAATATTTGTCTATCTGGTTAGAAAAACTGTTTGAAAAAATAAACAATCATATTAAAATTCTTTATTTTATAAAGAAGGTCCCGTAGTTAAATGGATATAACGGCTCCCTCCTAAGGAGCAGTTGCAGGTTCGATTCCCGCCGGGATCGCCACTCTCTCACAAAGTTTTTTGTTGGGACAAGGTTAGATGAAAAAACTATTTAATAAAATCTTCTAAATAACTAAACGAAGGATAAAATTTCCCCTTCGAAGCTGTAGTGGCTCTATTTATGCGGCCATCATCTTGATTAATTAAATGAGGCAAAACTTCTGATATAATACTTTCACCAAATTCTTCGCTGGCCTCATTAGGTAACTCTGACGGCAAGTTGTCGACAGCCATAACAGCAATACCTTTATTATCCAAATCAATTTCTTTCATTGAATTAACATCAACTGCATAATAAGGTTTTGCAATCGTTGTAGATCTTATAGTAGTTGGTACTCCTCCGTTAATATCACAAGTAATATCGCCTATAATTCTTAAGTTCTTAAATTTATTAATTTCATTTGGATGAAATAATTTTGGAAATTTTGCTTCCCAGTAGTGTCCAGTTATGAACATGTCCGCATCATGTAGGTAATTTTTTATTTTTGATTTATACTCATGAGGATTTGCATCAAAATCTTCATAGGAAAATTTTTTTCCATCAATTCGCTCAACACGTTCTCCGGTTGAAATAGTACAGAAAACAGCTTCATCATATTTTTTGTTTAAGTAATCATTTATTGAAATCTGTTTAATGTTTGCATGTTTTAAAACTTCCATAGAACCTTTGGCAACATTTCCACCTCCTGTTTGTAATATTCTAAGTTTATTAAAATCTTGCTTACTAACTAGTTCTTTAATTTTTTTATAACTATTAATTTCAAAGGCTCTCGACATCATTTGTTTCTTATATAGTTTTAAATAAAGATTAAGCGTATTGTAACATCCAACGATACCTGCAAATCTACCAAAACCAAGATATCGGTATGCCTCCTTGGATTCTTCTCTTATATTTTCGTAGTCAATGAGAGTAATATTTTTTTTTAAAATTTCTCTTAAAAGTTCTTTTTTATATATAATGGCGGCATCCCGTATGTTTTGATAAGCGTCTTCAGGAACTTTGCTGGTGTGTGAAAAAAATAAATAAGTTTTGTTTTCAATAAGTTTTGATATTTCTACTTCTTTTATACCAAAAATGATATCAGCACGGTTAATGTCTTCCTCTATTTTTGCACCTGCTTTGAAATAATCTTCATCCTTGAAGCATCTATTTTTAGATGGTTGAACTAATATATTTAGATTGGGAAAATTAGTGATTAAAGTTTGTATTTGCTTAGGGGTAAAAGGAGTTCGATTTTCATCAATACGCGCTTCCTTTATTATAGCTATAGTAAAATGATTTTTATTCATTATCTTAATTTTGGTTATAAGCTTATCGTATCTAAAAAACGATCCTTAAAATAATCCTCAAAAGAACTATTGCAACTTATTACGTATTTATCTTGTAAATGATAAATTGAACAATCAATTCTAGCCACTAAGGTTTGTGCCATGGTTAAGACTGGAAATTTTTTTGGACGAAAATCAAAATGAGTTAATTTGTTTAGGTAATAATTTTTATTATTACCTGTGATTTCAAAATAGACCTGGCCATAGGAATAATCTGAAGCCAGCATCTCTTCATTAGCATTTATAATCGAGACCAATTTTAAAATTTCTTTATGAATTTGTTCTTTCAAAGAAATTAGACACCATTGATCAAAGGATTGTTTGGCAAAGATAAATTCATCGTTGTTTACAACTCTTAAATTATCTGAAGGTGGAAGCAGAGATATTTCTTTATTAATAACTTGAGCAAATTGTTCATCTCCCTTTCCTCTCAAGATGACCTGTTGCAAGTCTTTTTGAACAACATCCATTCCTTCAGTTGAAAATAGTTTTGTCATGAAAGCAATTTCTCATTTTTTGGATCAACAAATGCGGGTTTAACAATTTGAACAGGAATAGTTTTTAAGTTAGGCGTTGATACAAAAGCCTTACCGCCAATCAGTTTATGGCCTCCTTTTATTAGGGCCATCGCGACACAATGATCAAGGGTTGGGCTATAATAACTCGAAGTGATATGTCCGAGCATTTTTACAGGTTTACGAATAGGCGTGGATAATGTTTCACTTTCTATAATATGTTGACCTTCTTCAATATTTTCTGATTTATTTAACGGAAGAATGCCAACCAATTGTTTCCTATTTTCTTTGACAATATCACTTCTGATTAAAGATCTTTTTCCTATAAAATCTTTTTTATTTTTACCAATCATCCAATTAAGATTCAGATCGATAGGAGTAACGGTTCCGTCTGTATCTTGTCCAACAATTATGTAACCTTTTTCAGCTCTTAAAAGATGCATGGTCTCTGTTCCGTATGGCACAAGATCAAAATCCTTACTGTAATAGAATATTTTTTCCCAAAGTGCCAAAGCATATTTAGGAGGTACATAGACTTCATAACCTATTTCTCCAGTAAAACTTGCACGAAGAATTCTAATTTCAGTTTCTAAATAATCAAACTTATTAAAAGTCATAAAAGGAAATTTTTCATTACTAAAATCAATATCACTAAATACTCTGCTCAAAATGATTCTTGATTTTGGGCCACTGATATTAAATGTAGCAAATTGTTCTGTAACTGAATTCATGTACACATTTAGATTTGGCCACTCCGTTTGAGCATATTCTTCCATGTGAGACAAAACATTCATAGCGCCGCCTGTAGTTGTTGTAGCTATAAAATGTTGGTCATTTATTTTACATACAATGCCATCATCTTTAACCATCCCGTCTTCTCCAAGCATCAGAGCATATTTTCCAGACATTGGTTTCGTTTTTGAAAAATCATTGGTGTATACAAGATTCATAAACGTTAGTGCATCTTTACCTTTGATTTCTATTTTTCCAAGCGTAGTACCATCTAGAATTCCAGCGGCCCTTCTAACTTGTTTCGACTCTCTTTGAACTGCCTCATACATGGTTTCTCCATCGTGTTTTTTAAAATACCAAGGTCTTTTCCATTGGCCCACGTCTTCAAATACCGCATTATTATTTACATGCCAGGGGTGAATAGGGGTTTTTCTTTCGGGGTCATAAAATTTATAAGTACTTCTCCCAGCAATCGCTGAAAAGCTTACTGGTGTACAGGGAGGCCTATAGATTGTTGTTCCAACTTCTGAAATATTTTTCTTTAGTATTTTTGAAACGATACCCAAGGAATTAATGCTGCTAATTTTCCCCTGATCAGTTCCCATACTATTGGTAGTAAAACGTTTTAAATGTTCAATACGATCAAAACCTTCAAGGACTGCTTGCTTAAGATCCCTGGTCGTAACATCATTTTGAAGATCCGCAAAAGATTTTGACCATAAAGATTTTTTAGCATGTTTAGTTTCCCAAAGTTCTTTGATGTTAAATTTTTCAAAGCCTGTGTCCCTCGAGCTTGTGTGAGCTCAAACACTAGGTTTCAGAGGTGCAGTTAAGGGTTGGCTTGGAAGGTGAGGTCTGGTTTGCCTCACATTTGCCTCAGAGTTCGCACCGAGGCTGTTTGGAGTTTGCTCAAACCCCACTGAGACCCACTGAGAGCATGCTGCCAGGCCCTTCAGACCCCGATTCAGCGAGCATCGGTTTAGGAAACCGACGCTCGGTCCTAGCTGGCGCCGAGTCTGCGTGACGGAATGATCCTGGTGCAGGGTCAGGACCCGTTCGCGCATAGATCAGGGATAGAGGGAGATCCGCTCCGCGCGATAGACGTACCAGTTGGGAGAGGCCGCGGGGAGCACCCCGTCGATCAGGTGCATCCGGACCTCCCAGACGATCTCGGCCGGATCGTCACGAGTGACCTCGAATATGCGCGACCAACCCTGGCCGTACTCGCTCGCCTTTCCTCCGTCGGCGACGAGCACGTTGCCCGTCAACGGCAGATGGTCGGCGTCACCGACGAAGCTCGCGTACCACGGGTCGAGGGGGCCGCCGTAGGACCAGGTCTCGACCACCTCGCGGCTCGTCTGATCGATGGCAACCTCGAAGGCGCGGCTGTAGCGGTCTTCTTCGGGCAACTCCGGATTGGGCGCCACCGCCCGTCCGTTGCCGTTGTCGAACATCAACAGCGTCCCGGACGGCGTGATCATCGGAGCGTGCTGATGGTAGTTCCAATCCCTCTCCGAGAAGTCAGGCGTGACGTTGTCCAGGAGCGCATCCACGTGCCGGGGGTCGGTCCACTTCTCGTGGGATCCCAGGATCCAGTTGAGCTCCCCCGTAGCGCGAGAGATCTGGATCACCGCCTCCTGGTGCCGCACGGAGACGATGAAGGCGTCGTTCTGCTCGTCGTAGATCACCGCGTTCGCGTGGCTCCAGTCCCTGGTCGTGCCCTCTACGCCGTAGGTGCTGGTCCAGAATGCGGACAGAGAGTCGTAGCTGATGCGCAGCGGGTCGAGGATGTCGAGCAGGAACCACTCCCGGATGATCGTCCCGTCGCGGTCGAACTCCACGATCACGTCACCGATGACCTGCGCCGTCTCTGTCGGTGCGCCCTCGTCGGTCTCGCTCGTGGGGAAGTCGGCGATCACGCGCAGCTCGGTGCTGAGCGCGAGGAAGTCGCCACTCCCTCCGGGATAACCGACCAACTCGGGGTCGTTGGGGTTGTTGGGATCGTCAGGGAGAGGTTCGAGCTCGGGGATTCCCGCGGGCATCTCCAGGATCTCGTGGTGGATGGTGTCGGTGTTCAGAACGACCGCTCCCTTGGGGCCGTCCAGAGTGCCGTCGATACGATCCGCCCACCACTCGCCGACAGTGTTCCCGAGCATGTCGATCTCTCTGGCGTACGTGCGGCCGTACTGGTAGAGGATGTTGCCGTTGGCCAGCCGTCGCGCGTCACCCACTCGGTGCGAGGCCTGGTAGTACCAGACGACCTCTCCCTCGTCGTCGAGCATCACGAGCATGCCCCAGGTCGCCGTCTGAGGATTGCCGGTCTGGAAGAACATGGGGTTGAACATGGTCACGCCGGGCTCCATATCGTCGGGCTGGGAGATCGTGAGCTCGATCGGAGGAAAAAAGTCCGGCAGGACGGGGGTGACGATCGACGGGAGGGCGCCCACGTCGTTCGTTTCGCCAGCCTCATCCTCGGCGACGACCGAGACCTCGTAGCTCGTGTCGGCTCGCAGACCGAGGACCAGCAGGTCGTGGACCGTGGAGAAGGCCTCCTCGGGCATCACCGCCCAGTCGTTACCGAGACCGTCGTCGATGGTGAGGATGAGCCTGGCGGGGACGTCGGTCTCCGCGATCAGGATGGCGGCCAGGGGCGCGGCGGGATTGGGGTTCAAGGTGACGCTCGGCTGGTCCACGAACTCGGGCCCGACCACCTCCTCGGCGGGCGGGTCAGCCCCACCAGGGTCACCCGCTCCTTCGTCTCCGCTCCCTCCGTGGCACGAGACCGTCCAGAGGGCAAGCAGAGTCGACACGAGCACCTTCGCGTCCAGCGTTCTGTTTCTGTTCATCGCGAATCCTGTCCTCTACGGCATGACAACCAACCGGGTCGTGCATGCGCTTCGGGACGTGGCTCAGGCACATACACCAATTCATCATATCCGCGATTTGCTCGCCTCAGTGGGAAAGAAGGGCCTCTCGGGGTCCTCTGGCACCCTGAGGGTCGTCCCCTTCAACGGAACCCACTCGCGAACGTGCTCCGCCCTGCATCAGAATGGGACGGCGCGGGCCCTCGCGGGATGCCCGCGCGCAGCCAAAGCGACGGCTTGCGGCGCCTATCTTCCCGTGAGGGCAGAAGGGGCTGCGTCGGCCGTCTTGCCGTGGCGCTCGAGGGCGTAGCGGCCGAGTTCGGCGAACTGCTGGCCGAAGTCGTGCGTCCCGCCACCCAGGGGAGCCTTGAAGAAGCAGGCGGTGTGCTCCATCACGCCGCCCTCGCCGCGCTCGGCGGCGAGATCGGCCAGGCGCGCGAGGTCGAGTACGAGCGGCGCGGCGAGGGCCGAGTCACTGCCAGTCCAGGTGAACTGAAGACTCATGCGCGCACCCAGGAAGCCCTCGAACTGGATGAAGTCCCAGGCCGTCTTCCAGTCCTCCAGGGAAGGCACGAAGTCGATGCCGACCGAGGTGTGGACTGCCGGATCGCCGAGGATCGAACGCAAGGCCTCGTCCTTGTTGCGCAACTTACTCTCGCGATGAGCGGGCTCCTTGAGCACCTCTCCGTCGCGGTTGCCGAGCATGTTGTAACCCTGCCAGGTGAGCACCTTCAGGGCGCGCGCGCGGAACATGGGCGCGAGTACCGTCTTGACCAGCGTCTCGCCCGTCTTGCCGTCGTTGCCACAATGGGGCACGCCAGACGCGCTCGCCAGCTCGATCAGAGCAGGAAGGGAAGAGCCGCGACTGGGAGTGAAGTTGACGAACGGATGCCCCGCGCCGAGAGCGGCATACGCGTAGAGCACCGACGCGGGCTGGAGCGCGCCGGCATCGAGCGCCGCCTCAAAGGACGCCAGGTCCCTCCACTCCGCGCGCTCCTCGCGCCATGCCTCCGTGCTCGCGACATCGACCACCACCACGCGCGCCAGATCGTGCGCGGCCGCGAAGGCGTCGAGGTCCGCACGCACACGCGCGATCTGCTCGCGCGGCGGCAGGGAACCTAGCTCCGCTGAGCGCGGGTCCAGGTCCGCCAGACCCACGTCCGGACCATCCAGGATGCCCGGACGAATGCAGGCCTCAAAGGCGGCGGCGCCCTCCCTGGCAGCATCGACCAGGCTCTGGGTGAGAACGCCACTGCGCACCAGCTCCGAGGTCGAGGAGGTCAGGCTGCGCGTGCAGACGTCATGTCCACCCAGCACGAGCTCATCGAGGGGAACCAGATCGAGGCCGCGCACGGGCTCGACCTCCGTGGCGAGCCCCACGGGTTCGAGGGCCCCCACGCGCAGGCCCTCCAGGCCGTAAGCCACGCAGGTGGAGATCGATCCGCGCGCACCGATCAGCCACACCCCCACCGGCCCCCTGCTGGGGCTCCCGTTGCGGTCGACGTCAAGGGTGCTCATGGGCGGTCAGTCCTCTCGCTCATCCGACCGGCGGCGCGACTCGACCCAGCGCTCCACGATGGCCCCGTACTCGGAGGACCACCAGCGGCCGCCGGTGATGCCGGCCCCGGGGCCGGCGACGCCTGCCCCCGAGGGGCTCGTCACGCCACCGACCGGACGATCGGGACCCTCCATCATGCCCTGCGCGAGCGCCCCTGTCCCGACTCCTCCCGACGCACCGGCCTCGCCAGAGCCACCGGCCGCGTCCGCGGTCTCGCCGCGACCCTGACCGAGGGCCGCCAGGGCCGTGTCGAGGGTGCTGCGCGCCTCCTCCAGCTTGCGCCGCAGGGCGCTGCGAGCGGGCATATCACGGCGCGCCCGATCCACGGCGACGCCCAGGGAACGCAGCTCTTCCAGGGTCTCTTCCGGCGACAGATCGCCCGCCTCGCGGGCGCGCTCCAACGCCTGAGCGCGACGTGCCAGATCCGCCAGCAGGTGACGCTCGGCCGTGCTGATGCCCGCCGCATCCCCGGCCTCCACCGCGCCCGCGCCGGTCAGCTGAGACTGGAGTCGGCCCGTGATCGGCGCCAGGCGCACATCGCTCTCAGCGCCACGGCCCACATCCAGGGCCAGGGCCAGCAGCGCGGCGGCGGCGAAGGGCAGGGCCAGCAAGGGCGCCGTAAAGGGAAGCACGGCGCGCAGGGCCTCGCGCGCACCGATGCGGCGAGTCACGCGCAGGGCGAGCGCCAGGCCCACCGCGTCGCCGCGCGCCTCCACCTCCCAGGCCGTGAGCAACGCTCCGTCCAGATGGCGTGCGCGGTCGATGGCGCGCGCCACCTGCGCCGGAGCGCGCCTGTGCTCGATCCACCAGGCACGCGAAGCCAGGGCCGCGCACAGACCGGCCACGAGCCAGGCATCGCCGGCGGCCAGGGTCGCCCCCGACGCCGCGGCGGCCGCCAGGGTCAGGCAGAGGGCGCTGGCGCCGAGCAGGATGCACTCCCCCGCGCGCGCCGCGGCCAGACCGCGTCGCGCGAAGTGCACGCGCGCGGCGAGGGGCGCGCCGGCCTCAGCGGTCTTCACCGGCCACATCACCGCCGCGGGCCACGCCGGGCAGGTGCTCCATCAGGGAGGAAGGAACGCGCTCCAGGCGGGTGCGGCTGAAGATCAGCATCAAGCGCGCGCCGCGCGCCGGCACGAGGAATGAGTTCGGCATCCAGATGGTCTGGTACACGCAGTCATCGAGGGATGCCGTGAGCAAGGTGTTCCCCGTCCGGAAGTAACTGAGGTTGATCAGGTTGCCCTCGAGGTCGGCCGCCAGGACCTCATCGTCGACCTCTGGCCGCGGGCGCACCATGCGCGAACCGATGTACACCCAGCGATGACGACGCATGCTGCGGCCGGTGCGCAGGTTGTTGATGACGTCGCCGAGAGGATGGAAGTGGACCTCGTCGCCTGCGGTCGCTGACTCGCCGGCCTCCAGCCAGGCGACGTAGATCCGAAAGCCGCCCCCGCTCGGGGGCACGACCTCGAAAGGGCTGACGCCGGCACGCAAGGCGTCGATGTCGGGCGGCGGGTCCTTCTCGACCCACGCGGCGTTCGTTCCGGGCTCCACGCCGAGCGTGAGCAGGGCCGTGTTCAGGAGGCTCGGCCGCACGGCGGTGGCGAAGAGGCTCTCATGGGCCGCGCCGTTGGGGGCGACCAGCACGTATTCCAGGAGCTCCTCGCGCACACAGACCTCCACCGGCAGGGCGCAGGTGCCGCCGGCCACGTCGACGCGCAGGCCCTGCTCAAGGAAGGCCAGCTCGAGTGCACCCTCGAGTTCGCCATCCGCCTGCCGCCGCGGCGGTTCCTGGCCGCCGTCGGAGGTCGCGGCCTCAAGCAGGCACAGGCCGACCGCCAGAGGACCGATCAACGCGCAGGCGACGGAAACGCTCGAGAGACACTGACGGTGCACGCTGGTGATCATGCCGTTCTCAACGCTCGCGCGCGGCTCGGGTTCACTCGATCAGAGACTCGCGCGTGAACCCGAGGCGCTCGAGTTCCTCTTCCAGCAGGCCGTAGACGCCCTCGGCGTAGCGGCGGATCTCGAACTGGGCGTCGGGCTTCAGGCGCTGTTCCAGGAAGTGCAGCACGCCCTGGAGAGAGACGGTCCAGTAGGCCTGGGTGTAGATGCTCTGGGGCAGGCACATGCGCGCGATCTCCTTCGCGACGCCGCGCTCGATGCGCTCGGTGTACAGCGCGAAGGCGCGCTCGCACTCGCCGCGCATCATGGCGTGCTCGGCCTCGTGGTCGAACCCCTCGCCAAAGTCCACCGAGGCCTGCTTGTTCCCGTGCGGCGGATTGGTGCGCATGACCGGCGGCACATAGAACTCTGGCTCCCACTGCACGTAGCGCCCGGAGACCTCATTCCAGCTGCAGCCCTTGTCGGTGTCGAACTGGACGTCGAAGACCTCGAGGCTGACAGCCTCGCCGTCGACCTCGTACTTTCGCCAGCCGCTGCCCACCTGGTACTTGAACGCCTGGCGGAAGACGAACAGGGGAGCCTTCCAGTGGAAGGTGAAGAACGAGTGACGGTAGGGAGAGGTGTGACCGTGCTCCCACAGGAAGCGGACCAGCCCGCGGTCCTTCGCGGGGTCGAAACCCTCACGGTTCTTCTCGTAGGAGATGCGGGCGCTGTTGACGACCTTGAGGGCCGGGTCGCAGACCATGCGGTCCACCAGGGCCACGAAGCCGATCCCGTCGTCGAGAGCCTCTACGGCGCCCTCGGGCATGTTCAAGCGGGCGAGGGTCATGAGGGAGTGATTCTAGCGCGGATGGGCAGGGAAGGAGAACTCTCCAGATCACGGCCATCTGAAGCTCCGGCGGGCAGGTGCGGTGCATGCGGGGCCGGGAGGAGCTAGGCTCGCGGGCGCACGGGCCCCTTCGGGCGCTTGGGCGTCGGGACATCTTGGAAGCGCCGAGGATAGGAAGGAACGAGTGATGAGTGAAACGAGTGGTTCGAGCAAACCGGTGACGCCCAAGCACCTGTGGGTCGTGGGCAGCGCGGCCTTGCTCTGGAACGCCATTGGGGCCTTCGATTTCGTCGTGACCCAGATGGAGGCCGAGTGGTACCTGAAGAGCTTCACGCCTGAGCAGCGCGAGTTCCTCCACTTCCCGTGGCTGGTGGACTTCGCCTGGGCTTTGGCAGTCTGGGGCGGTGTGATCGGAGCCCTGCTGCTCCTGCTCCGCAAGCGCCCGGCGGTCCGTGCCTTCGGCTCCTCCCTGGTCGCCGCCCTCCTCACGACCATCCACAACTTCGGCTTCTCCAACGGCCTGGAGGTCATGGGCGGCACAGGGCTGGCCTTCACGGTCGTCATCATCGCCGTGGCACTGGCCCTCTTGCTCTACGCCCGCGCCATGACCGCGCGCGGCGTCCTGACCTGACGCTAGGGCCGGAGGCCCGTGGGGCCTCCTCGAGAAGCTCGATCCGACCCACCCTCGGCGCCGCGCGCCGGGCGGGTCACTCGACGCGCTGCAAGGCCTCGCGCAGGCCTGGTGCCTGGGGATCGACGGCCAGGCCGCGGCGGTAGGTGGCAGCCGCCTCGGCGACGCGGCCGTTCTGTTCGTACACCGATCCCACGAAGAGGTAGATCTGGGGGTTGTCGGGCGCGAGCTCGAGGGCACGCTCCGCAGGAGGCACCGCCTCGCTCGCGCGACCCAGGCTCACGAGGGCCATGCACTTGACGCCCAGGGCGGCGGTGGTTCCCGGGTCGAGAGCGAGGGCCTCGTCGGCGTAGCGCAGGGCGCCCGCGGCGTCGCCGAGGCGCAGGGCGAGCTGGGCGCGCGAGAGGCGAAAGCGCGCGCCGCGCGGCACCTGAGCCATGGCCGTCTCGAGGGTCGCGACGGCCTCGTCCACGCGGCCGGCGTCCAGGTAGGCGTTCGAGAGCTGGATCTTGTCGTCCGCGTTGGCCGGGTCCGCACGGCAGATGCGCTCCCAGAGTGCGATCCGTTCGGCTCCCTTGGCGCCGCTCGAGCGCGCTGCGATACGGTGGTATGAGACCGAGTCCGTCTCGCGCACCGCCTCGCGCACGATCGCGTCGGGGATCGAGTCGAGGCTCTTGATCGAGTAGCGCCCGCGCCGCGCGTGGGCCGCGGCGCGCGTCGGGTCGCCCAGGGCCGTCCACGCCTGACTCATGAGCGCGTGGGCGCGACCGTGGCCAGGGTCTCGCCCCAGGGCAGTCTCCAGCAGCGTCCGCGCCTCCACTGCGCTGCCTCGACCGAGCGCCAGCTGCGCGAGTTCGGTCCAGGGATAGGGGTGCTCGGCCGACGCGAGGGTGGCGCGCAGGAGCGTCTCCGCCTCCGCACCGCGATCCGTCTGGGAACACAGGCGCGCGAGCCGCCAGCGCGTCGGCAGGTAGTCGGGATCGAGCTCGAGCGCCCGTCGAAGCTGCTCCTCGGCCTCCTCCAGCTCTCCCATCGTCGCCAGGTGCCGCCCGAGGTTGTGGTGCCAGCGGTGGGCGTCGGGCGCGAGGGCCACGGCGCGCTCGAAGCAAGCGCGCGTCTGATCGGTCATGCGCAGGGCGTCGAAGAACTGGCCGAAGCGACCGTAGTTCGCCGCCGAGCGCGACTCGCTCAGGGCCTCCATAACGCGCGTCATCGCGCGCGCCACGGCCTCCTCGATGGGCGGCGGCGCCATCGGCAAGGGCGGCACGCCGACCGAGGTCAGGAAGGCCGAGAGCTCGCCGGCGTCCACCTCCGCCACGGGCATGCCGTCGCTGCGCTCGAAGAAGCGCAACGACGGCACGACCGCTGTGGGCACGGGCGCGAGCTGCGTCCACGCCAGGAAGCCCAGGCCCGCAAGGAGCACCACGACCAGGGTTCCCTCGACCCCCGACAGCTTCCCCGCTCGCGTCACCGCCGCTCCTCCCCACTCCCACGCCGCAGGGTCACGAAGCGGTCGGCCGCTCCGCCGGGAAAGTCCTCCCCGCTCCCGTCGGGCCAGCGAACGCTGATCCGCTCCACGGCGTCGAGTTCGCCCAGACCGAAGTGCACGCGCGGGTCGCAAGAGACCAGGTAGCTCTGCTGTACGCGGCACTCGCGCATACGTCGCACCCCGCCCACCTCTACCGTCACCCGCGCGTTCAGCACGGGGCCGCGCCCCTCGGCGTCCATGGGGAGCACCGACAGCCAGTGGCCGCGGCCGTCGTGATCATTGCGCAGGAGCTGCGGCCGCTCCCCGTTGCGGCATACGAGCAGATCCACGTCCCCGTCGTTGTCGATGTCTCCGCACACGACACCGCGCGAGACCGCCGGGGCCAGAAGCACGCTCCCGAACGCGCCGCCGTCCTCGACCCAGCGGCCCGCTGCGTCGCGCCGCAAGAACTGGTTCGGCTCGGCGTAGACCGCCTCGATGCTTGTCGCCGAGCGACTGCGGGCGACGGCCCCGTTGGCCACGAACAGCTCCAGGACGCCGTCGTTGTCCGAGTCGAAGGCCACGGTGCCAAAGCCTGTGTGGGGAGCCATCCAGCGCGGATCTCCCCAGCGGTAGCTGGCGTCGGAGAACATCGCGCCGTCGTTGCGCAGGAAGAGGTGGCTGAACTGGCGGATGTTGGTGATGAACAGGTCGATGTCCTCGTCGCCGTCGAGGTCCTCGGCCACGATGCCCATACCGGCGATCGCCACGCCCTGGCCGTTGTAGGCCGCGCCGGTCTGGGGACCGATCTCCTCGAAGGTGCCGTCGCCGCGGTTGTGCCAGTAAAAGGCCGGCGACTGGTCGTTGGCCACGTAGACGTCCACCAGGCCGTCGGAATCGAGGTCCGTGGCGACCACCGCCAGTCCGTAGCCCGTGCGCAGGGCGACGCCCGAGGCCGTCGAGGCGTCCTCGAAGCGCCCGCCGCCGAGGTTGCGGTAGAAGAGGTCGCGCGTCTAGTCCGCCGTCGAGGGGTCGCAGTACTCGCGGTGGCCCAGGAAGTTCGTGCAGGGCACGTGAGCGAGGGGAGCGAGGTCGGTGTAGCGCGCAACGTATAGGTCCAGCCGCCCGTCGCCGTCGCCGTCGAACCAGCAAGCCGAGCTGGTGTACCCGTCGTTCGCAAGGCCCGCCTCAGCGGTCACGTCGCGGAAAGTCCCGTCGCCCTGGTTGGCGAGCAGGGCGTCGGGCCCGACGCGCGTGACGTAGAGGTCCGGCGTCCCGTCGCCGTCGTGGTCGCCCACTGCGCAACCCATGCCGTAGCCCGCGAGGGCGACGCCGCTCGCCTCACTCACGTCCGTGAAGCCGCCCGCGCCGTCATTGCGATAGAGGCGGCAGGCGACGTCCGCCCGCTCCTCACCCAGCACGCCGCTCTGGACCAGGAACACGTCGAGCCAGCCGTCGCCGTCGTAGTCGAACAGGGCGCCGCCGGGCCCCATGATCTCGCACAACAGGTAGTCACCGCGCGCCCCGTTGTCATGGACGAAGTCGATCCCCGCCTCGAGGGTGATGTCGGTGAAGGCCGCCGTCGTCGCTCGCGTGGGCGTCTCGCGCTCCCCAACCCCACCAGGCTCGGCCGCTCCGCGCCGCTCGATCGCAACCCAAACCGACGCAGCCACCACGGCGACGCAGGCGACGGCGAGGAAGAGCGTGCGATTCCCCGTGGTCCCGACCAGCATCGGCGCATTCTACCTCGGCGAGAGATGCACCTCGGGCGCCGGAATCCGAGATCCCGACGCCCGAGCGGTAGGTGGAGCGACTTCTCGGTCAGTCCGTCCAGGAGACGGAGGTCGCGTTGGTGAGGTTGAAGCCCGTGCCGCAGGGACTCGCCCCCGGCGCGCGGTACCAGAGCTGGTAGTGCTTCGTCTCGCCCGCGGAGACCCCTCCGGCCACGCCGATGTCCACCGAGGTCGCCGAATCCCCGGCGCCGTCGGCGATAACGACCTGGAGCCGGACCAGGGAGCCCGCGACGCAGCGCAGACCGTCCCCGAAGGGGAACCCGGCCCCGCCTGCGGCGGGGTTGTCACCCTGGAAGTAGAGCCCAGGCTGGTTGGGGACCAGGTTGGAACCCTCCAGGACCAGGTCCGCGTTGGCGAGCGTCGCCGAGCCGCTCGTCATCAACAGGGCGCCCGTGCCGCTGCCGTTGGCGCAACCGGCCACCGGATCGGCGTTGCCGCAGGGAGCGACGGGCAGCGGGCAGAAGCAGAAGGGCGTGCCGGCGGTGCCGTCGTCCTCCGCGGAGTACGGGGAGGTCTGGGGCACGGCGACCGTCCCCGGCCAGAGGGAGGTGGCGGTAGCGCGGACCGTCTCACCGGCGGCCAAGGAGACGGGCAGAACCCAGTTCGTCGCCGACGCCGGCACCCAGAGCTCGTCCAGGAAGCCGCCATCGTTTCCGAAGACCTGGATCCGCGCACCGAATCCCAGCACCGGATTCGTCCCGGTCACCTCGGTCACGGAGACCGACGTGATCTCCGGAGCGGGGTGCAGGTCGTTTCCGCCCACGACCAGTTCGATCGGATCCCCAGCGTTCTGGTCGATGCGGTTGGTCAGGATCTGGTTCGAGACGGGGATAGCGGTCAACCAGCCGCCCTGCCCCACCTGCACGCCGGGACCACCGTTGTGGCAGATCTCGTTCGTCGCGCCCGTCAGGGCGGGATCGCCACCGACCAGCGTCTCGTGGTAGCCGTCGCCCAGACGGACGCCGCCGTTCGCGTTCCCCAGAGGGTTGCCGGTCAAGTCGAGGCCGACCGTGTTGCCCTGGATCACCAGCCCGAGCTGGATGTAGGGCAGGCCGGCGTCCTGCGAGGCGCTGATGCCCCAGCCGCCGTTCCCGGAGATGAGGTTCCCTTGCCCCGCTCCCGGCCCGCCGACCAGCGATCCGCTGCCCTTCATGCGAATCCCGCCGCTCCCGTTGGGCACGGCCGAGTTCCCGCCCACATCGGTCCCCACCCGGTTGCCCTGGATGGTGCTGCGGTGCTCGATGATACCGGGCAGCGTCGCGCCGATCGTGTCGGCGATGCCGAACTCGGCGTTGCCGCTGATGGTGTTGTCGCGGATCAGGTTGTCGGTCGCCACGCCCGCCAGATTGACGCCGTGTAGGCCGTTGCCCGCAGCGGCCTGGCCCGACTCGTCGAGACCGATCAGGTTCTTCTCGATCACGTTCTGGTAGGGGCTGTTCCCCACCAGGAGCACGCCGCTCATGCCGTTGCCGCTGATCAGGTTATCGGCGACCAGAGCGAACGCCACGTCGTGGAGCAGCACGACGCCGTCGCGGTCGTTCCCCAGGGGCACGAAGCCCGTCACGTCCATCCCGATGTGGTTACCGGTGACACGTGTGAAATCGGATTGCGAGTTCCGCACCAGCACGCCGCTCAGGCCGTTGCCGCTGATGACGTTCCCGGGACCGATCTCGGTCCCGGATCCCGTGAAGATGTGTACGCCGTCCAGCGCATTGCCCGCGTCGGCACCACCAGTGACGTCCACGCCGATCATGTTGTCACTGACATGGGTGTTGGCCCCTGCCAGGAGCAGGATTCCGTTCCCGCCGTTATCGACGATCACGTTGTCCGTGATGAAGGTGGCGGAGTGACCGACAGAGTCGACCAGAGAGTCGAGAGTGATCCCTGAGAGACCGTTACCGAGGAGATCGACACCCCCTGCGTCGGTGCCGATGTGGTTGTTGCTGATCAACGTACCCGAGCAACCGAATAGGGGCGCGGGCGGAAGAGCCACCGCCAGGTGGATCCCCTCCCGACCGTTGCCGAAGATCAGGTTCCCCTCGTCGGGATTGGTGCCGCCGATCATGTTTCCGGAGGGTCCGTTCGAGAGAAGGATGCCCTCGTCGTTGTGGTCGACGACCACGTTGCCGTAGATCTTGTTCTCGTCCGTGCCCGGATCGCGCAGGACGATGCCGACCAGGTTCCCCACCACGACGTTGGTGTCGATGGGATGAGCGCCTCCGACCAAGTTGCCCCGAGCACCATGCGCGAGGACGACCCCCGCGCCGAAGCCCATCAGGCGCAAGCCCTGGATCGTGCAGCCGGAGGCCCCGTCGAGGAAGAGGCCCGGGTAGGTCCCGCCGCCAAGCACGGTGACGTCCGGCCCGAAGCCGACGTCCGGCGCGGTCGTCCCCAAAAGACGCGTCCCGTCGTCGGTCAGGCTGGGCAGTGCCGACGCCAGGATCACGGCCCCGGAGACGTCGAAGACCACGTCGTCCGGCCCCGCGTTGGCGTTGGCCTCGTTGATGGCCCAGCGCAGGCTGCCCGGGCCGGAGTCCGCGGTGTTGGTGACGTGAAAGGTGCCCGCTCCGGCGAGGGACGCCAGGGTGAGCAGGGCAGCCGCGGGGAGTCCAGCGGCGCGCAGAATTGCGTGGGTCGAAAGGGTCGAAAGAATCGTCGGGTACATGAGGCCTCGCCTGGTAGGGGTTTCCATCTCGTGGGATGGCGTCACCAGGGAAGACGAGAAAACCCACACCCACCCGACAGAATTCCCAAGAAGCACCACCAGGGCGCGCCAGGGGCCTGCGCTCCTAGATACGGAACCTGACCTCGCCGCTAGTTGCCGTACACGCCCGAGATGGAACCGCCGACGGTCCCTTCGTTCTCGAAGGTCTCCCCGGTCATCTCGACATCGCCCTCGATCACGCCCTCGGGGCCGAGGGTCAGGCGCTCGCCGGTGAAGGCGACGTCACCGGTGACCCTCCCCTCGATCCGGCAGTGCTCCCCCATGAAGCTCAGGTCGCCGTCGATCGTACCCACGGTCGGCGGACCGCTCAGGTGCAAGCGCTCACCCATGAACACGACGTCGCCGCGGATCGTTCCAGCGACCTCCAGCCCCTCACCCAGCATGGTCACGTCTCCGTCGATCTCTCCGTCGACCTTGAATTCCTGGCCGAGGAAAAGGATGGAGTCCTCGAGGACCTGGCCCGACCGCACATGCATTCGCTCGCCCATGTTCCAGCTGTGGCCGAGGACGGGGATCCACCGATCGACGAGCCAGACGCCGAAGATCGTGAGGAGCAGGGCGACCAGGCAGCCGCAGCCGGTGATCTTGAGGCAGGTGGCCCCCCAGCCCGAGCGCGCCTCCTCCTGGGGCTTGGTACCGAGAGCTTCTTCATTCATGGTGCTAGGAGAATAGGGAATTGCGCCAGCCTGAGCGATCCCCTCGACCCGCCATTCCAGAGCCAGCGCCCACCAAATTGGAGGAAGGTCAGTGCGGCGCCGTCGGGTCGTCGAAGCAGTGATGGGCGCGCGACACCGTACGGTCAGTTGGTCAGGACGTCTGGCAGGGCACTCTCGGCGTCACCGAACGCATCGACCTCGAGACCGAACGCGCGCAGCATGGAGATGTAGAGGCGGCAAAGGGGCGTGTGCTTCGGGTAGCGGCGGTGTGCGCCGGGGGCGACGCCGAGGGCCTGTCCGCCCGCCAGCAGGATCGGCAGGTTGTTCGGATCGTGACTGTTTCCGTCGCGCAACCCAGAACCGAAGAACACCAGCGTCCGGTCGAGCAGGTCACCGTCCAGCTCCCGACGCCCGGCCAGGCGGTCGAGCAGGCCCGCCATGCGCTCCACGTGCCAGCGGTTGATGCGCTGGTACTGGTCCATCTT
>MPMD02141245.1_pt1 | contig 19053 bp, 14 predicted proteins | sample 1617291 | NCBI WGS metagenome assembly MPMD02 (sample SAMN05944810, study PRJNA350692) | marine metagenome | biome: marine; feature: ODZ; material: water; isolation source: 120 m water sample filtered on 30 um supor filter | place: Pacific Ocean | collected 2012-04-09 | depth 120m m | reverse complement strand
TTAAGTATATTGCGTCTATGATTTGACTGTAAGGAAATTCATGGTATTATTATACCAAAACCCTAGCGGAGCGGTAAAGACAGTGTTTACAATGGCTAAAATTAAAGATACTCATAGTTCTACGGGCGGAGTATCTAAAAGTAATTACTTAGAAATACACCTTGTACATAATGATTATTATTCCGAAAATGAAAAAGTCACCGGGACATGGGAAGGTAAACTTGCAGCCATTCTTGAAATTGAAGGAATGGAAATAAAAGCAGGAGATAAGAATTTCGAATTAATTCGAAAAAACATTAATCCTCTTACAGGGAAAAAACTTACTCCAAGAAACCGTGAAGGTGGAATAAGATTTTATGACTTTCAATGTTCCGCTCAAAAATCTGTTTCTATAATGGCAATTACATTAGACGATGACCGATTAAGAAAAGCTCATAAAGATTCTTTATCACTAGCATTAAAAGAACTTGAAAGATTTGCTGCATGTAGAGACAATTCAAAACCAGGCACTCTGCTTCCGCCAAAAACTACCGGTAATATATGTGCATCAGTTTTTCATCACGATGCTTCCCGTTCTCTTGATCCACAGCTCCACTCTCATTGTGTAGTTGCAAATGCAACATATGATGAAAGAACAAAAAGAATAGTGTCTCTTCAGGAATCAGATATGGTGAAAGCAATAAGATATGCAGGAAAAGTATATCAGAATGAACTTGCTAAAAATGTCATCAAATGTGGTTATGATATAAAAGAAAAAATAAACAGTAAAGGCATAATAGAAGGTTTTGAAATTACAGGTGTGCCGGAAGAAATCTTAAAACTTTACTCAAAAAGAAGAGCTGTAATTGAAAAAGAAATGGAAAAGTTTGAATCAAAAACAGGACGCAAACCAACCACTGAAGAAATACATATTATAACAAAAGATTCAAGAAATAAAAAACTTGCAGAAATAACCGGTGATGAAGTCAGAAAATATCAATTAGAGCAACTGGGAGCATACAGCGAAATTCAGCTTCTAAATTTAAAAAACAATGCAATAAAATCTGAAAGAGAAATTAAATGTAATGCTGATTATGAAAAAATATCAGAATACTCTATAGGCCATTTGTATCAGAGGAAAAGTGTATTAAAAGGAAACGATGTTCTTGCCGAATCTTTAAATCAGGATTTAGGAAATATTGATTTAGAAGAATTAAAGAAAACAGTAATAGCAAATAAAGAACTTGTTAAAATAAAAAGCACAGAGAAAAATAAAGTATTAAGCGAATATTATTCAACAAAGACAGGACTTGCAATAGAAAAACTTTCTGTGGAAAAAATTAATGAAACTAAAAATATATTTAATAGTATTAATACTGAATATAAACCATTCAGTAGTGAAAAATATAAAGAACTGGAAGAAAAAGAGAATCACGATTATAAAGAGCAGAGAAAAGCCGTAACAGAAGTACTTTCCAATAAAGACCAGTTTATGATTTTAAGAGGAGTCGCAGGTGCAGGAAAAACAACATTACTTCAGGAATTGTCAAACGGATTAAAAGAAGGTGATCAAGAAAATATACATACACTTGCTCCGACAAAAACTGCTGTCAATGAATTGAAGAAAAACGGTTTTAAAAACTCTCATACTGTTAAGAAATTTATCATTGATTCAGTAAATAATAAGTTAGAGCTTCATAATGGGTATCTGATAATTGACGAAGCCGGATTAAAATCAAATATAGATGGAATTCAAATAATAGATACAGCATTAAAAAATAATATGCGTGTATTATTTGTCGGAGATACCAAACAGCATAAATCGGTAGAAGCAGGTGATTTTTTAAGAATTCTTGAAGAGCATTCTGATGTTTCAACAACAGAGTTAAATAAAATTATCAGGCAGAAAGATAAAATATATAATAAAGCCGTAAAAAATATGTCAAAAGGTGACACTGCAAGCGGTATGCTTATCATGGATAAAGAATTAAAATGGGTACATGAAGATAAAGGCGATTATATAAAAAATGCTGCATTTAATTATCTTAAAAAAACAAAATACGGAGAATATTTAAATAAATGTATTGCAGTAGCTCCCACAAATAAAGAATGTGATAAAATGACTGAAGAGATACGTACCTCACTTAAACTCTACGGAAAACTGGATACAGACAATAAGGCTGACAAAGAGATTTTCAGGTCTTTCGATTGGACTGTAAATAAAAAAATGAAAACATCTTCCTATCAATCAGGTCAGAAAATTAATATATTAATGGCTCATAGACAGTTTAAAGAAAATGAAGTGGTGACAATAGATAAGGTAGAAAATAGAAAAATCATAACAACTGATGGAAGAAGGCTTACTGTTAGCCACTATAAATATTTTGATGTTGGCGAAACTGCATCCATACAGATCTGTAAAGGTGACAGAATTATGATCAGGCAAAGTAGTAGATCATATGGCCTAACTAATGGTGAAATATTCCACGTTAAAGAAGTAGATAATATAGGCAATGTCACAACTATTGAAGGTAAGGTCATACCAAAAGAGTTTGTATCCTACAAACATGGATATGTTACTACTTCCCATAAATCTCAGGGGATGACAGCAGATCATGTTGTTGTAGCTGGGCAATTTATGAATAGAGATACTGCTTATGTTGCTTGTTCCAGAGGAGCTAAAAGCTGCTCTGTTCATGTGCCAAGTAAAGATATGCTTTATAACCAGCTTCAAATGATTACTGATCGTACTGCTGCTCTTGATATTATTAATAATACACTGGAAGCAAAGCTTAATAAAAATAGAAACAATGTCATCAATAGAAACTTCACTAAAAATACTTCTAAAGAAATAAATTCTAACAACTTAACTCTCTTTTCTTATATGGAAAATGCGGTCAATGTCAACAGTAAAAGAAAAGGAACTATAAGAAAACAAAATACATATTCAGCCAGGAATACTCGTTCAATAAGTTGGTAATATTCAAATATCAAAGTAACTTTTAGGATGATAACATCTTTTAAAGTATTTAATAAAACATATTCTACTTCTGACTTAAGAGAAAGCTATATACAGAATATTCTTAGAAACGCCAGAAATAATTCATCAAGAATATATTGCCAATGCAAAGGTATACTAGCTCCTGTTCCTATGAGTTCATGCTTAAGAAATGGAAACTACTATTTAAAAACTTTGAAAAATCAAGAACATGGCTCCCAATGTAGATATTTCAAACAATCAATAAACACATCGAACTGTAATTCAAAACAAGCAGTAATTATAACAGAAAATAATGGTCTAAATATAAAGCTCGGCTTAGATTTTAATGCAATATCATCACCTAACAAGAAAACTATAAGCACATCCAAACAGTCACCCCAATCTACAGCTAAATCACACACTACAAGGCCTATGGGTAAGGAAACTACGCCCTGACGCAAAACCGAGATTTACACAGGAAATTCTTTTATAACATCGTTATATTTATTTTGAGCATCAGCTAAGCTTAATTTTGAATATATTTCAAGAGACTGTCTGCTTTCATGACCGGAATAAGGTTGAATCAATGCATCATCTATACCATGCCTTTTAAGCCATGTAAATAAAAAATGTCTCAACTTATGTGGTGAGATGGCATGTTGAATACCAGCTAGTTTTGTATACCTCTCTAATATTTTTCTAATTCCGCGGTCTGAATATTTATTATGAAATGAAGATTCAAAAAGATATTTTCTATTTTGTTCTTTGTACTGTTTCATGTGCAGTGCAAGTGTTTCTTTGAAATCTGGAGAAAACGGCACTATCCTGTCTTTATTACCTTTTCCTTTATTAATTCGAATTTGACACGATTCCAGATTAATATCATTAATTTTTATATTAATCAATTCACTGACACGAACTCCTGTATAAAGTAACACTTTGACAATCAGCATATGTTTAGTTTCATGGGACTCCCATATTACTTTATATAGTTGTTTAATTTCACTTTCTGTTGGAACATAAGGAAGACTTTTAGAAACAGTTGTAACTTTTATATCAAGTTCTTGCCTTAGAAATTTAAACAGGTCTCGAATATAATCATAATTGGGATTTTGTTTTTTTAGTATTTTTGCTATTTTTGGTGCCATTTTTTTAGCAGATATTCTTTCCATTATGCAGCCTCTCTATATTTAATATAAGGAAGTCTTGTGTTTAAGTTCAGTGGAAACAAACCGTAAGGATTAATGTGCTCATATATTAACGGAGTCAGCGCTCTTTTATCTTCATCAGTTAATTTATTGATAAATTTCTTTTCGATTAAAACTTGCTGCAACATTAGTGTATTGACGTACACCATTGATAATTGTAATAAATGTAGTGAAAGTACAGATAATTCCTGAGCCTTTTCATGATTTGAAGTAATTTCACCTGAACGTCCATAAAATATAAATTTGCTTACTCCATTCCATAACTCTACAACATTAAGACCTTCATGTATTTCCTGCCTTACTGATTCATCGATTAAGTAGTCGCACATAAAAATAGTTTTTATTACTTTTCCCAACTGAGATAATGCAAGATAAGTCGGATGTTTCAGATTATTTCTACTGAACCTCCGAAGTATTGATTCTGGGTCTGCATGTCCGCTTTTCATTGCAGAGGTGTATTTTACTATTTGAGTGTATTGTTCTTTTATTAGCTTCCAGTTTATAGTATCACCCAACACATGCTGTATATTTTCATATTTATTGTAATCTCCCAGTTCACTTTGAGCCAACTTCTGTTTATTTAAATTAGCCAATCTAGGCATTAAAGAAAAATTTAAAAGATGCGAGAAGGCAAATCCAATTTCACTTTGTCCGTGTGTATCTACGTAACTTTTACGTACAGACATTTCAGTACAATGTTTTAAAACTCCCTCAATCATGGCTGCAACCTCAGAACTTGATACACTTTTAAGTTTGGAATAGATACAGCAGGCATTTTTTTCTACGTGCCAGTAGATCATAACTCCCCGGCCTCCATAACGGTTATGGAATTCTGAAATCATGTTTTGATAATAAGCAGAAAACTGAGTTGAATCGCAGGCAACTGCTACTGGATCTTCTCCCCATACCTCAGGTAATCTTATTCGAAATAAATCATTGCATATTTTACCAACTGCATTTTTTAAATTGTCTGATGTTATGAAATAGTTTTTTATATGCCTTAGTTGATCGTATGTAATTTGAGGATTACCGACACGCATATGCTTTAGCCCAATGTTAGTACCTAGACCATAAAGAACAAGTAAAATTCTTTCTGTCAGTTCTTTTGAATCTAAGTATGTTCTATCTCCATATGAAATAAAGTCATTGGTAAAATTCACTTCCATCTGAACTTCTTTTAGAACATCGATAAGGTTTGTATCCTGCCATTTATCCTGCAAACATTTTTTTATAGAAGCAATATTTTGTGATTCTACTTGAGGAGTTAATGGAGTTACTACAATACGACCGCCATGCTTATCAGTAATTTTAACTTTAGTATTTGACGGAATATCTTTATTAAATCTATTCAATGCATCAGTTAATTTTTCTTTTAAGCCTTCAATAAAAACATCCGCTTCCAATGGTTGATTCAGTTCATCAAAATATTCTTGCTTGTTTTCATCAAAGTCTTTTGGTAAATCTTCGTCTGGATTGCGATGCTTAAAAGAATTTTCTATCCATATTTCTCGGCACTTTATTCTGTCGCTAAGTTTTTTTAATAAATAAACTTCATAGCAAATTCTTTTTACTTTTCCGCTATTTTTATCAATAATTCTTTGTTGCCATTTCTGCGGAAGAAATGATAGTGGAACATCTTCTTCATCAGGAAAGTATTTTTTACCGCTTTTGAAATATTTTTTTATTAGAATAAGACCATCAAGAATAGGTTGATAATCATTATTAGTTGATTTAAAAGTAATATTATCAAGAAGAGGAAGAAACATGCGCCTGTAATATCCAGCATAAGAACTTCTTATTTGCTGATGTAGTATTCTTTGGTATTTAGATCCTTTGGATTTATACTCCTCAACTATATTTTTAAGTTTTTCTTTAGCTGCTATAGGAAATATCACATTACGAATAGACATATCCGGCTCTGAAAGACAAGCCTCAGCTATATGAAATAGTATAGTTTCTTTTCCATATACTTTTTTAATATCATTAATGAGCTTTTTTACTATTCGTCTTTCTGATTTATGAATAATATTACCTGTAATACGGATAAACATATCAATTATTCTATCAGTTATTTGCAATTTTCTTGTATGGCAATAAATAATTAAGAGAGCACATCTTTCATTATCACTCATTTCTTTTAAGTGACTTGGTTTAAAACGAGTAAAAGCATTGGCATAATCTGATATCTTTTTATCTTGAAGAAAAGTTGCTGGAGAAATATTAATATCTAAACTGTTAATTATTGATAACTGTTTTACTAAATGCAACATTGAGTCCAAAGAGGGATCAGTATAATCTTTATTTATCCAACCAAGAAAAGATAAACCTTCTGAATAAGGTAGCAGTAAACCGTTCAACATAGCTTCCTGGCTATCAGAAAGGACTTTCCTTAAGTTTGAGAATAGTTCAAATTCATAACTTTTGATGGCTGATCTAATAACCCTACACATTGTTTTCTTTTTGAAAGGTTCGATGCCCCTAGTTTTTAGATAACTTACAGATAAAAGCTTTATTTGATCTTCTGTTAAATTTTTACTGGAAAGAAGGCTTTTCTTTATCCATTTTTTCAGTTCTGCATAATGTTCTTTAGTAGAATGTGATGTTCTTAAGTATCCTCTAATGATTGAATAAAAATTATCATATGTTCTTTCCGATACTGTGTTTATTTCAACAGGTACATTTATTTTTTTTGCTATTTCTAAAATAATAGCTTCAGAAATAGTGTTAAAACCTTTTATGAACGTATGTGTGCTTTGGTAGCTTTTCAATAATAAAGCAAAAATCAATCTATTTGATTTTTGCCGTTTCATTATAAGCTTGATTTCATGTGGAGTAAACGTTGTGCTTATCATTATTAAACCTTGTAAAAATCAGTTCCTGTTTCTATAAGAGGCGGTATAAAATTCAATATTATTTTATGAAATCTGTTGTAATATCATTCAAATAATACTTAATTACAACCACTAATTAATATAAGGAACTATTAAATGTTAACAAATAGAATTTTTAATAATCACATACTCGTCATTGAAATAGAAGGAAAAATAAATTACAAAAAACTTGATGAATCAATTAGTAAATATACTCAAAAGCAGGCAAAAATAGTAACCAATATTAATATTGAAAGTGTTTCTAAACTAGCTGAAGATGATTTACGTATACCTACATTAGAAATTATAAAAGCATCATCAAATAATAGAATTAAAGAGATTATAACCAATGCTAATCAGTATTTTGGTCTGCGGAAAAAGCATTTACCACAATTTAAATTAATAAAATTTACAAAGAAAAAGCATTTTCTTCTTTTTAACTTTCAATGTGTTAGAAACAAATATATCAATAATGAAGTTCAGGATATTTTTGATCTATACTTTGAAGACTGGCATCAGGAAAAATTAAGAATTCATTACTCTGAATATGAATACTGGCTAAAAATCGAAAAAAAAGAACCAAATATTTATAAACAGAAAGATTATTGGGGAAAAACATTATCAGGACACATAACACCAATTGCATTGCCAACAGACTTTCCACGTCCTCCATTGTTGGGCTATAAAGGTGCACATATCAATTTCAGCATTGATGGCAAACGATATCAAAACCTTCTTAATTACTCTAAGAGAGTGCATTCTGATCCATCCATTATTATCTTTACTATCTATAATATTCTTATTTCTAAAGCATCAGAAAAAGAAGACTTAATTATAGGGTTCCCTATTCTCGGGGAAATGGGAAATGATACAGAAATATCTAAACATTTGAATTTCATTATTAACCGTCTTCCTATACGCAATAAAATAGAAAAAGGTAAAACATTTTCTTATCTTTTAAATGAAGTAAAACATAAAGTACTAGAAGCATTTAGAAATCAGAATTACCCAATATCAGAACTTTATTTTGAACTGGATATAGACCATGACCCAAGTTATTCATTTCTTTTTAATTTAGCTTTTTCATGGTTTAATAAGAAAACAGAAAAAAGAAAAGAAAAGTCAACCGTAGGAACATATGTTTTTGAAAACAGAAAAGTTCTTTTCGATATTTTTTTTAAGGGTACCGAAGCTAAAAATAAATTCAACATATCAATTGAATATTCAACACTCCTTTTCAAAAAATCAACTATTATCCGCTTTAAAGAAAGATTCCTTACCCTCATAGATGATATTTTAAAGAATGATGAAAAGAAAATTGAAGATATAGAAATATTCTTTCCTGATGAAAAAAGCAAAATATTAAACATATTTAATAATACGGAAATAGATTACCCGAAAAATAGAACTGCAATCGATATATTTAGAGAAACAGCAAAGAATAAAAAACATTGTATTGCTGTGGTGCACAACGAAAAACAACTTACCTACAATGAACTTAATATTCAGTCAGAAAATCTTGCTAGTTTATTAAGAAGCAAAGGGATCGGAAACGGAGATATTGTCGGGATACTCCTTAAGCCTGGAGTAGAAATTATTGTTTCAATTTTTGGTGTTTTAAAAACAGGCGCGGCATATGTTCCAATTTCAAGTGAATACCCTAGTAGCAGAATAAAATATATGCTTGAAGATAGCAACTCTCCTATCCTCATTACATCAAAAGAACTGGTAGCAAAGGAAGTTGAATCAAATCTTCAAGCTAAAGTTTTAGATATTCACAATATTGACCTTTCAGAAGACAAACAGCTTAAACTTGAGATAAATATATCACCAGATGATCCTGCATATGTAATTTATACATCCGGCTCTACAGGAAAACCAAAAGGTGTTATAATAAAACACATATCATTAATAAATATATGCATGTGGCACATAAAAGAATTTAATGTTACAGAGAATGACAACTGCACTAAGTATGCAGGAGTTGCCTTTGATGCATCCGTGTGGGAAATTTTCCCCACCATTTTGGCTGGGGCATCTCTACACATTATTCCAGATGAAATCAAACTCAATCTTGGACAGCTTAATAACTATTACAATAATAATCAGATAACTGTATCTTTCCTTCCAACTCAATTTGCAGAGATATTTATGAGGACTGATATAAAACATCTAAAGACATTGTTAATTGGTGGAGATAAGCTTAAGAATTACCTGCCCCAAAAATATAATATTGTTAATGCATATGGACCTACAGAAACAACAATCCTTGCAACAACGTTTAGAGTAGATAAGAAATATGATAACATTCCAATAGGAAAACCGGTTTCAAACTACAAAGTATATATTGTTGATAACTCAAATAAACTTAAACCAATTGGTTTTTCGGGCGAAATCTGTATATCAGGCATTGGCCTTGCAAAAGGTTACCTGAATAGAGAACAGCTTACAAAAGAAAAATTTATAACAAATCCGTTTGCAACTGAAGAGCAAGGTAAAAATGGCTATGACCGGCTATATAAAACCGGAGATCTGGGAAGATGGCTTCCAGATGGCAATATAGAATTTTTAGGAAGAAAAGATTTCCAGGTAAAGGTTAGAGGATATAGAATAGAGCTTGGCGAAATAGAAAATAAAATTAAATCCTGTGCGTACATAAGAGGAAATACTGTAATTGCCAGAACTAGCAGTGATGGACAGAAATACTTGTGCGCCTTTTATACAAAAAAAGAAGATTTTGACATAAATATACTTAAAAGAACATTAGCTAAAACACTTCCGGACTATATGATTCCGTCATCATTTATTGAAATAGATGAAATACCAATAACGGCAAACGGGAAAGTCGATACAATAAAACTTGAGCAATATAAAGAAGAATTTACAGTAAGAGAATATCTTCCTCCTGTTAATGACAGTGAAAACATTATCTGTAATGTATGGAGTAACATACTGGGAATAAAAATTGGACGGATAAATAACTTCTTTTTATCAGGAGGTAACTCTCTTAAAGCAATAACAGCAGTATCGGAGCTTCAAAAAGATTTTGATATCAGTATAAACAGCATTTTTGAGTTTCAAAGTCCAAAATCTCTATCAAAACAGCTAAAACGCAAAACAATAAATTTAAAAGAAAGTCTGGACAACCTTAAAGTTGAAATAAGGAATATGGATATAGAAGTTTCAAAATACAAAGAAACAGAAGACTATAAGAAGATTATCTCAGAATACACAGAAAGAATCAATCAATATGAAAATATTGATCTTAGCACTGAAAATAATTATAAACACATACTCTTAACTGGTGGAACAGGCTATCTGGGAAGCTATTTGATTTATTATATTTATACAACCACTAATGCAAATATTTACCTGACAGTAAGGGGTAAAGACCAGAGGGAATCAGAAGGTCGATTGAAACATAAACTAAAATATTATTTTGGAACTTTATTAGTTGAAGCTGAAGACTTTTCCAAAAGAATACATATTCTTAATTCTAATTTGGAAAAACCGAAGCTTGGCCTTACATCTGAAGATCATAAAAATTTATCAGATAAAATTGATGTTATTATTCATGCTGCTGCTAACGTAAGCCATTATGGAGAGTACTCAAAGTATTATGCTTCAAACTTGCAATCTACACTTAACCTACTTCAATTTGCTGGAGAAGGAATAAAAAAAGACCTGAATTATATCTCAACAAGAGATGTTGTCGAGCAGGGGCATATAGAAAGCCATAGTTTTTATGTTCTGTCCGAATATGATACTCAAGAAAAGTTAAAACAGAAATATCCCAACAATTATATTAAAACAAAATATGAAGCAGAAAATGCAGTTATAGAGGCAAGAAAAAGAGATTTAAATACCAACATATTTAGATTGGGTAATTTAGTTTTTAATACAAAAAACGGTGGTTTTCAGGAAAACATCTCTACGAATGCCTTTTTTATTATGCTGAAAGCATTTGTTAAAACAGGTATTATTAATTCGTTAATTGATAAAGCAGAATTGTCTTATATAGACACAACAGCCAAAGGAATTCTTGCATTATATAATAAAACAAATTTAAAAAACGAAATATACCACCTGTATAATTTCAAAAAAGAAAAGTTATCAGATATTGTTGTAGATAAATATCTTTTTCTTGGTATTCAAAAATTAAATTTGGATGATTTCTTTGATAAAATTTTTGCCTTATATGATGATCCTAAAATGAACACTTATGTTAGAGATATATTAACACATTTGGGATTATTTGATCAACTCAACACTACATATTTCGAAGTATTAAATGATAAGACTGAATATTTATTAAGTAAATGTGGTGTTGTCTGGCATTCTCTTAAAAATATTGGCTATAATAAAATGGATAGATTATTATTAGAAACCATTACTCAAGTATAATATTTTATGAAAATTTCAGTATTGCGTCAGAGCGCAGTTTCCTTACCCATAGGCCTACAAGGTCGTCAACTTCTTTAGGAGCTTATCTTAAATATCTTTATACCATGGCAAATTTACATTATTACAGGCCAGATAAGAATAACTCAATAAGCCATGCATTCAAAATATTTTACCATATTATAAATAACTCTGAATCAATTATAGATGATATGCCGGCAAAAGATGTGCTTTTTTCACTCAACCCAGGATTCAAGAATAAAGATATTCCAGCAACTAAAGTAAAATACCCTATAATTATCGGCTCTATAGAATATTTAGTTAAGCATAAAAGTGTTTATAAGCTTAAGATTAAAGGTTTAGATAAACCTATTTATGTTAATAATGATGCTTATAAAAACATAGATAATTCTTCAAGTCATAGAATTTTTAATGATGAAAAGCTGGAAGGCTATGATATTGCCATACTACAAGTTGGAAGAAGATATTTTAAAAATGAAAGCTGTATCCTAACTTGTGTTGGAATAAATTTTGATATTCTAACTTTAGATAAAAATCTACTGACATTTGATTCATACCACGAGTATTCTTTTGGAAATTATCTTGTAGAGTCTAAAAGAGATTTCATTAAAGATATATCATATATAGATACAAAGAATTTTACGCCTGACTATATTCTTCGTGATACTTGCCCCGAAACATATGTTGAGATTTGGGGAATGAATACAGATGATTATTTAACTAGAAAGCAAGAAAAATTAAACCTATACAATGAAATTGAAAATCCACTATTGGAATGGGAGCCAACTAAAGAGAAAAATTTCCCTGAACTTCCTAAGAAATATTCTTAGTTTTACCCGTTGTGAAAAATATTTAAAAGAATCATACAAACTCAATTTTGAGATGTTTTCCACAGGCTTCAGCATAATGCTTAATCGTGGATAACTTTGGTGAATGTTCTTTTAAATATTCAATGCTTTCCAGCCTGCTTAAATTACTTCTACTGGTATTCATTACACTTGCAAGATCTTCTAAAGTTAAACCAGCTTCCATTCTCATTTTTATTAAATTTTTTCTAAGTTCATGTGTAACTTTTAATTTTTCATATTCAGTTCGAACTTTAGTATTTCTTAAAGCCTCTCTTTTAAAATCATCAAATTTAGGTCTAAACATTTTTAACCTCCATCATTCTTTTTAAAGCTATATCCATTTCTTTTTTAGGCGTTTTTTGTGTTTTCTTAATAAATGAATGTAAAATAATAATAACTTTACCCTTTTTATAACAAAAAAAACTTCTACCAATTCCTTCTCTGCCTTTAGCTCTTATTTCAAATAAACCTTTAGATAAGGGCTTTGTGTATGGTTCTCCAAGATTTGGACCTAATTCAATCATTATATCCATAATATCAATCAATTTTGCCTGAATTTTTTCTGGAAATTGATATATCTCTTTTTTTACTTTTTCACTATAAAATTCAATTGACCATTTCATATTAATCACCTATTATAATGTTATCATACATGATAACATTATCAAGTATTTGAACTAAAATTTATTAATAGTCGAATTGACTTTATTAATAGAACTATTTACTCTTGAAGCTGATGAAACAGCACTATCCGTAATCTTTAGAGCTGCACTGGCCACATTAATAGTTACTCCTACAGTTGCAGTAAGTCCATGCCATGCTTTTGTCCAGAAAGATATATTATCATCTCCTGTTTTCATTGACTGCATTACTCCTGCCGCCAAAGATGCAGTGATAGTTTTTGTAATACTGCTTCCTGACAGTTTTTCAGCATATATATCTGGTATACGACTTACAACCGGATCACTTGAATAATAATAGGTATTAATTTTTATATTTCTTAAAAATACAGTATCAGCAATATAAACATTGCTGCTGTTTCCACTAGGCTCTTTATTTCTGGAATAACTGATAATATTACCAACAATATCCTGGATATTATTGGCCCCTTTACTGTAAAGAGAATTAATTATTATTGAGTTATCACTTATTTCTGTAATATGTTTTTTGCTCCCTAACATCTTAAACGGATTAATATTAAGTTTAAGGTCATAAATGGTAACAGCCGGATAACTGTTGTACTCAGCAGGAGAATAAATTATAAGCTTATTAAAAACAAGATTACATCTAAAAAACTCAACAATTGATATATCTGCTTTTACTTTTGTTCCCGTTATTTCTGAAATATAACTACCAACAATATAAGAAGGAAGAAACCATATTAACAAAAATAATATTATTCCAAGAAAGATAACTCTTTTAACAGAAAAAAACCTGTATAGAATTGAAAGTATTCTGTTTGTATTCATCATATTTTTCCTTCAATTAAACCTAATTTAATCAATCTTGCTTCTATTCCTCCTCTGTTTCTTGCATGAAGTAAAGCAATATTTTTTATAGTTTTACCGTCATTAAATTCTTCTGTAAGCCTTATTCCCTCTTCATGAGTCCATCGTTTTCCAAGATTGGCAGGTCTGGATTTTTTAATTCTTTCTTTTTCAACTATGGGCTTAAAAATATCAATAGCCTTAGTTAAAGCCCTGACTGTTTCAACTCTCTGAAAAACAGAATCAATCGGCAGCTCTTCACCCGTATAAGGATTAAGCCCTTCTCGCAGGCAACCGATAATTTTTAACGCAGTTTCTTTTTCCATACTACAAATCCTCCCTGGTTATAATTTACTTTAAAATGTTATAAATTGATTTAGTATATTTTCAACTTTATGTAAATGATTATTGATACGTTCTTTATCTCCATATAAAATTTGAACTTCTCTTTTTAAACACCTGATAGTTAATTTCACTTTTTCTATATCAGGCATGTTTTTGAGTTTCGATTTATATTCTGCTTCCTGAAGGTTATAGGATTTTATATTTTTCATGACTGCCTTTATCTCGCTTAAGTTTATAGGGTGGTAATAGCACCACCCCAATAAATCCTTAATTTTTACATATCTGTCTGTAAACTTTAAAATTACCTTTCAGAAATTTTACCTGAGCATAAACATGCCTAAAATCTTCCTGTACTATTCTTACAATTTTAGCTTTACCTTCAGGATGTAGTTCTATTATTTCACCATTATTCATAATGTTATTTCTCCATCTAAGAACAATTCTGCACATTTAGAGTTAAAAATAAATTTGATTTCACATATCCAGCATATATAATTCCAGAGTATGGTTGATTTATTCTCTCTCTATTTCCAATCAAATAGAGAGAATGATTACAAGCCTTTTAGGCTATGCGTCTAATCAACTTTCGACTTACAGGGCTGAGTAGCGATAACTTTTTAGCCCTGTATTTTCTTAAATTCATACGGCATATTCCTTTAAGAGTCATTATTATTCACCTCCTTTCAATGGGTTATGATTATTTGATATTACCAGATAAGTTCTATAGGCTGTAATCCCCACTTAGTGGCCAGCCATTCAACGGCTTCATAAGGAGACCATTTTTTATCATTTCTGTAGTATTCTATTAAATGATCTTCACTTAAATCTATTGAAGTCACACCGTAAGTAGCAAAACTGTAAGCATCACATATTTTTAGAAACTTTTCTTCTGACATATTTCCTGCTGTTTTGTGCATCAATTCTTTGTAACTCATAACTATTTATCCTTTTATTAATTAGATTTATGGGCTGTAAATACAGCCCTTAAATCAATTAGCAATACCTACATTCTTTTTCGCAATGGTAACAACCTTTTTGGTTTTGTATATAAAGCTCTAGGCAGTTCGAACAGTAACTCACATCTCCTTTTGTTTTCAGGCGATCTATTAGTGAATAATCAGCATTCCAAAGTACGTATGATGAAATGTTATTTAATATTTCATATTGAGCAGATTCTTTATCTAAACCAGCTAAGAGTCTTTCTTTAAAAGCATTCAGGTCTATTCCAATTGATTCTGATTTTTTATATTTTATCTCTGTACTAGATTGGGCTTCCTCGGTTTTGGCTGTCTTTTTTTGAGATTTGGAATTGTCTTTTAAATTATTCATTTTACATACTCCTTGGGTTAAATTTTTTCCCTTTAACTGAGTTGGTATTTCCGCTTAAAGCCGATTGGTGAGCGATTTTGCCTGATTCGCAAAAATGAATTCAATTAACGACGGCAGCTTTGCTGACTAGAGCTGTATAAAAACTTATAATTTCTATTTGAGAGGTATGGGGAAGCCTCCCCATCAAAAAGTTTTTATATAAATTGGGTTCATTTTCTGCAAGGCAAACGAAACCATGAAAGCTAGGAAATGCCAAATTAGTTAAAGGGGAAAAATAGCCACGGATATAATGATTATATTTATTGACTGTTCCTCAAAAAAAGATAGTTAAAACCGAAATTGATATATTAGGGTTGTAGGGGCGAAAAGCCCCTTCCTAAAAAATTAATTGGCTGCCAACAGTCAATTAATTCATAGAGGCGGTTTTCAAGACAACATGGTTGTGCAGCAGGGATAAGGATTTGGCTTGAAGTTCGCCGACAAGCGCACAAAAGTAGCGAAAGCTCCCTAAATTAATAATACATCACTTGTAGAATAACTTTATAAAATATAAAGGAGCTTTCGCTCCCTTATATTATACAATATTTTCTAAACCGCAATATTCATTATGATATAAACGACAAAACTATTATCGTTCATATTATGCAGCTTTTTTTTCATCTTCTTTATCAAGATTTTTAATTCTGAATTCAGTTACATTGATTTTTAATTCATCATATGTTTTTTCAATTTGTGTAATCTTGCTTTCATAGTTGGATATTTGTTTTAATGTAAAATCAATTTTTTCATTTAATACTTCAATGTGCTTACTATATGAATCTAAAAGTTTTATAACTTTTTCAGCATTTAAATTAGATTCATTTTGTTTTTCTTTTATTAATGCTTCTTTCCTGTTTTTAGTTTCCAGTAATGAACTTAAAAACCTCTTTTTACTATCAAGCTTTGTTTTTGATCTGTGAAGAGAGATAAAAACAGCTTCTTTTTCTTCCAGCATTAATTTATATGAATATTCCTTTTTCAGCATTTCTTTTATAAGTGGGTCAGATTCAAGCTCAATTTGAATCTGTTCACTTGACGGCATACTTCCCCCTTGCATTTCTTCTCTGGTAGAGATTTCCTCTGTTGCTTCTTTATCCCATAAAGCAGAGTTCCAGCCTTTTTTCTTTGATATTAAATCATATGACAATGAATCAAATGTACCTTTCATAAAAAAGTAATGAACATTTACACTACCATTAATATTGCCGTACCTGATTGCACGCCCTTTTCTCTGTCTGAGAGCTGCCGAATTATAAGGAAAATCTAAATTATATACATCTGTTGTATTAATCTGTAAGTCCATCCCCTCCCCCATTGACTGAGTTGACCCTATAATCAGTTTTATTTCTCCTGAATTAAAACTATCTGAAATATCCTGTTTTAATTTATCTTTTTTGTCGCCTGACGGTGTCCTTATATCATTACCGGTTTTTAAATTAGTAATATATTGACCTGTCATAATAGCAATTTGTTTTTTCTCTATTCCAGTTCTTTCAATAACCAATCTTTTAATTTCTCGGTGTAAATCTTCATCCATACACCCGAATTCAACTTTAGAATATCCGGCAACATCTAAAAATAATAACTGTCCACACTTTGGATTATCCAATATTTTTTTTGATATCAGATCGATAGTTAATTCAATTTTATCATCTGAATTACAAAATGTTCTATCATCAATATTCGCAATAGCATGTGCCCCATAATATAAACGTGGGTCAATAGAAGCATTTCGACCATTAGTATATATGGCTATATGTGTGTCGTCTCCTGCCTCGATTGAACTGGATAAATTATCCTGTCTATCTTTTAAATCCCCTTCTACTAATTCATAATTTATAGATTTATCCAAATAATGATTAATGATATTTTCTTCTGGTATCAGAATATTTAAATCAAAAATATTCTTTTTATCTATAAAACGATTTATAATATTTCTGAGTTCTACAGCATTTATTATTTTTGATAAAATACTTTTAGTCTTTTCACTGTTTCTAATATCTTTTACCGTTCCAAACTCAAAAAATGCATTGCTGAATTGAAGATCACTATATATACCGTATTCATTTAATATATCAGAGTCTAAATGTCTAAGCATTGTATAAACTTCTAAAGGTTTATTCGGTGTTGGTGTGGCAGTTAATAAAAATATATTATTGCCATTATTTTTATCAGCTATATAGTTACACTTGAATCTAAAATCATAACTTCTGGCAGACTTCAAAGAAACATTATCATTATTATTAAAGGCAAATGATATCCCAAGTCCTGATTTAACTAACTCCTGCCTGACAGCAATATTTTTAAAATTGTGCGCTTCATCTGCAAAAATTGAATCTATACCCAAGTTATCCAATGTTATATATTGATCTCTTGGTCTGTTTATTACAATTTCTCTGAAATCATTAATTTTATCATCTAATAAAAGTTTATTTCGACCCTCTGAATTTTCATTGTCGATATGTTCTTTTACAACTTTATCAAAATAAAGAAGTTCAGAACTGCTATCAAGTTCAATTTGTTTAAATCCTTCATGTGATATTAAGATATAATCAGAGTTTGTCTTTGCTGTTTTAAGTAATAATTCTGTTCTTTTATTTTTAGGCAGATTACCTAAATTAATAATACCTGCATTTGGAAACAGTATTTTAATTTCTGATTCCCATTTTCTGATAGTTTTTGCCGGCACAGTAAAAAGTGGTTTATTAGCAATACCACGTTTTTTTAACAGTCTAGCCAATACTATAGCCGCTAAAGTTTTGCCCCCTCCGACATCATGAGCGTTTATTCCTTTACCCTCATAATATGCTTGAATTATCCATGATATTTGATTATCCCTTAATGAAATTGTTTTTCCCGTCTTAGGGTTAACAGGTTTATTTCTTGTAACCTCATCTAATATATCTTTAATCAAATACTTAGCTTTCAGGTAATCAGGTTTTACATATGATCTAAATTTTTTATTATACTCATATTCTATATGTGTGCATAATTCGGCATTGTTAAGTATAAATTGTTTCAATTTTTCTTTAATTTCAATTATTTTTTCTTCTGCTTCTGATACTCTTTGCAGATATAAAATAGCTGCTTCTTTCTCTTCTCTTCTTACAAGTGATCTATTATTTAAATATTTTTCATAAAGGGTTATTTCATTATAATCAAAAGGCGAACTATACCTACCGGATATATACCATTCATTTTGGCTTGTCCTTGAACTCTCTTTCTGTTTAATGTTCAATATTTCTTCAAGGTGTTTTCTAATCCAGTTTTCATTTCCTTTGAAATTAATATTTTCAATAGTCTTAGGCTCAGGAAGAATATTTTTTAAATTAGTTACCTGTTCTTTGATCTGTTTTTTATAAATAGAATCATCATTTATAACAGCCTCGGCTTTTTCTATTTTTACATATATTCTACCTGAATAATATAAAATATTATTCTGTAGAGTAATTTCACTTTCTGAAATATTTACAACTGAATACCCACTATTAAGTAATTTTGGAACGTCATTATTATTTAAATATAATGAACTTTCATTAATATTTA
>MPMD02055546.1_pt1 | contig 19150 bp, 19 predicted proteins | sample 1617291 | NCBI WGS metagenome assembly MPMD02 (sample SAMN05944810, study PRJNA350692) | marine metagenome | biome: marine; feature: ODZ; material: water; isolation source: 120 m water sample filtered on 30 um supor filter | place: Pacific Ocean | collected 2012-04-09 | depth 120m m | reverse complement strand
GGTTGATAATTTCCATTGCATCCATTTCGCACATGCGGTGTTCGGCGTGAAATTTTCGGATAACCAGAACGCAGTTGACCTCCACGGCCACCTGACGAGGCTCAAGGTCTAACGTTGAGAGTACTCTCGCCACGGTCGCTTCGGAGGCTACCTCATGCGTCTGGCCGTTGATGAGAATGTTCATGGCTTGTCCTCTGCATCTTCAGGCGAGGTCGTCTCTTTTTCGCTAGATGGTATTTCGCGAAAAGTAAGTTGATCGAGTGGGATCAATTTACTGTAAAACTTCTGGTGCAGAGATCGGGCATTTGGCAGAGACTGCATGCCGTAGGCAACACATTTTCCGGAGTTGAGCTCCGTGACATAGATCACAGATCGGGCAAAACGTTTGCCCGCCTGAAAATTGAAAACGGCGCGACCGGTGGTCATCAGGTAGCGTGGATTTTTTCCAGCGGACGGGGCAAAATCTTTGGCGATGTTCCGGGTGTAAAAAACCTGAAACTTGTAGTTTCTTACATTGAGCACCGCCGCCCTGAGAAAACTCGTTTCGGGGTCCAGGAAGGCGACCAGTTCGACATCCTCATTGAGTTCCCCGGTGGCCAGGGCATGGTTGTTCTGCCCATGCGTGGCTGTGGCCTGCACGAGGATGGGGTTGCGGGAGAGTCGTCCGCCGAACAGCAGGCCAAGGACGATGCCCACAAGCAGCCCCAAGGAGATGCCCAGCAGCAGGCCCCTCTTGGACAACTTGAAAATATCGGATTTGTATGCCATCGAGCTACTCTTTTCTCGAGTGAATGTTCGAACCGCCACCAAAATCCTACCCCGATCGGTGCCGCACGACTAGAGAGAGGGTCTCTCTCCGCTCCCGCCGGTTCTCGTAGGAGCGACGTTTCTATTGGATGTCGCTGAGTGCTACGGGTGACCGCTGTTTGTCCGATTCGACGACAGCCGAAAGCACCCGCTGGACTTTGTAGGCATCGGCAAAATCAGCCAGGGGCACCACAGGCTCACCACCACCGATGACGGTAACCATGTCGGCGGCTTGATTGATAAAACTGTGTTCGTATCCGAGGATGTGGGCGGTTGGCCACCATGCTCCCGCATAGGGATGGTTGGCGTTACCGTTGGTGACGTTGATCGTACTCCAGCCCTGCAACTCCTCCGGCAAGGTTGCATCGTACCAATCGAGTTCGTTCATCCGCTCGAAGTTGAATCGGATGGCACCTTTGTCCCCGTGGATCTCCAGGCGGTTGGCATTCTTGTAACCGGTTGAAAGCCTCGTGGCCTCAAAGGTCGCCAGGGCACCGCTATCCATCCGTGCCACAAAGAGGACGATATCATCGACGGTGCTGGCGCCCTTCTTCTGGCTCGTTGCCGCGCCATGTCCAGATATTTCACCACCCCCTGCCTCAAGGATGACGCGTTCTTTGATGACCGTTTCCATGGCTGCCCCGACCACCTCGGTCACTTCATCGCCCGTGATGAAACGGGCGGTGTCGATCGTATGGGCACAGAGATCGCCAAGTGCTCCCGATCCTGCAACATCTCCCTCGAACCGCCACATCAGCGGGGTGTCGGGACCTGCCCAGTCCTGCAGGTAGCAGCCACGAATCTGGTAGATGCGGCCGAGCTTGCCACTCTTACAGAGTTGATGTGCCAGGGCAACGGCGGGGCAGCGGCGATAGTTGTACCAGACAAACGTCTTGCCGCTTGCCTTCTCGGCAGCTTCGACCATCTGCTTGGCATCGGCCAGCGTTCCGGCGAGCGGTTTTTCGCAGGCGACATGTTTGCCCGCCTCAAGGGCTGCGATGGTATGTTCGGCATGCACGTTGTTCGTCGTCACCACATCGACAAGATCGACTTCCGGATTGGTCACCGCCTCCTGCCAGTTTGTAGCACAGTGCTGCCAACCCCAGCGATCGGCAAACGCTTTGAGTTCCTCCTGGTTGCGGGCGGCAACGGTGTGCATGACAGGTTTGATCGGCAGGTCGAAAAATTTATCGACTTTCAAATAGGCGTTCGAATGTGCCCGTCCCATGAACTTGGTCCCGATCATGGCAATGTTGCATGTTCCTGCTGGCATCGTGCTGGACTCCTCTTTATCGATGGAATGTTGTCTTTGGTTGCAGTGGCAAAAGGTTGCCGGGAAAAAATCAGTAATTGACGTCGGTCCATTGTTGCGATTTATTGCTTTCGAGAATGGCGTCGCAAATCGCCATTTCCTTGTGCCCATCTTCAAAAGTACTCCAATCGGGCTCTGCAGGCATTTGCCCCGTCTCCACCGCACGGTAGACGTTGCGGAAGAGATTTTTCGGCCCATCGGGATATGCTTCCGGATGTCCTCCGGGATAGTGGGCGTATTCCCTGGCCGCTTCGTGCAGCAGCGAAGGATCTTTGACAAGAATTTCGTTCGGTTTTTCTCGATAGCCGATCCACATTTCGTTGGGACGTTCCTGATCCCACGCGATCGCGCGTCGGGACCCGTCGAGTTCGAAATAGAGGCGATTTTTGCGGCCAGCTGCTACCTGAGAGACGGTAAAGACACCATGTGCTCCTCCCGAAAGTTCCAGGAGCACCGAGGCGTAGTCTTCTGTAGCGATGTCCTGAGGCTCATAATCGCTCGGCGTCAGTTCTTTGCCTGCATAGGTCTCTATCTCTTTTTTCGGTTTCATGCGCGTCTTGTGGACCGTCCGCAGATCTGCCATCACCCGGGTGATGGTCTCTCCGGTAATGAACTGCAGCAAGTCGCACCAATGGCTACCGACATCCGCTACCGCACGACTCTCTCCAGATAGTTCTGGTTCCAGTCGCCAGTTCCAGTCGGTTGCCAGATAGAGCCAATCCTGTAAGTACGACCCGTGCAGGGCATACACATCTCCCAGTTCACCTTGCTGGACCATCTGTCGGGCATGTTGTACGAGGGGGTAGTACCGGTAGTTGAAATCAACAGCATGGATCAGGCCGGATGTTTTCGCCAACTCGACCAACTCCCGGCTCTCGGTTGATGTCATTGCAAGTGGCTTTTCACTGATGACATGTTTTCCGGAAGCTAGAATATCTTTGTTTACCTGGTAGTGCAGGTGATTTGGTGTGCAATTATGGACGACCTGAACATCCGGGTCGGCAAGCAACTGCCGATAATCTCCGTAAGCACGATCGATCGAGAGTGCCTCTGCCTTCAAGCGGGCCAGTTCCTCATTTGCTTCGGCGATCGCAATGAACTCAATATTTCCGAGCCGACGAGCTGCCTCGACGTGCGCCGGGCCGATGAATCCCGTGCCAATAATACCGGCTGCGATTTTTTCTGCCATGCGTTGATCACTCTCCTCTCCAGATGCGATTCTGCCTGGATGGTGGGGTCGGGGTGTATGGGAAGGAACTTCAAACAGGAAATTCTATCGATTGGGTGAGGACTCTAGCAACCGGCCAGCGTCGATTTTCTTAGATGCGACAGATGGTGCGCTACCGTACCGGTCGAAGAACCCCATCATCGAGTTCCATTTGCCTTTGCATTCGCTCTGCCAATTGTGCGTTGTGGGTCGCTATGAGAAGAATGGTGTCTTGTTGTTGCTGGAGTTCCAGCATCAACTCAGTCACTTGTTGGCCGCTCGTGCGGTCGAGATTTCCCGTTGGCTCATCGGCGAGTACCAACAACGGTTTTAGCAGCAGTGCGCGAGCGAGGGCGGTCCGCTGGCGTTCTCCGCCCGACAATTCCGCCGGTCGGTGATGCTCGCGGTCAGTAAGTCCGACGCGCTGGAGTAAATCGCGGCCCCGATCCACCACAGCCGGTTCGAGGTGTCCCTTGGCAACCGCCGGCAAAAGGATGTTTTCCAGAACGCTGCATTGGCCGAGGAGATGGTGGTCCTGGAAGACGAATCCAATATTGTGATTTCTGAAATCTGCCAAATCGGGTTCATCAAGCAGAAACGGATCCTCTCCATCGAGGAAGATCGAACCGGAGGTGGGGACATCAAGCGTGCCGAGCAGGTGCAAGAGAGTACTCTTGCCAGACCCACTCGGGCCGCTGATGGCGAGATTCTCACCCCGCTTGAGTTCGAAACTAATTTCGCGGAGTACCTCGAGAGGCTCACCCCGAGTGGCAAACGTCTTAAAAACCCTGTCAACGACCAGTCCAGCTCGGGAAGATGCAGTCATGGCACTATTATAAAACTTTGTCTCTCAACCGCGATGCCCCGCATTTCAGTGGGAAGCAAGAAGGGCGAGGGTGCCGAGTCCATAAAATGTGTATTCAACGTCCTTGCCTTCATCCCAGGCGGCTCCGTGAAAGCCTCCCGACGCGTCGGCCATCCGCCCAGCATATGCGGCAAGATCCGCTCGCTTGATGCGATCTTCACTGCCGAGGTCGGTCAGGCTCAGAAGCCCAGTAAAAGTACTCAGCAGGTCGGCGATGGGAATGCGCGTGTTTGCGCGGAAACCTCCTTCTGGAGTTTGCATGCCTGCAAAAAATTGGGAGGTCCGTTCACAAATATTCTCCGAAAGACAGCCGAGTATTCTCAGCCCGCCAATGGCGGCCGCCGTTGGGTTGGTCCCGCTCCGCCGCATCGGTGCAAATTCGACAAAACCCCCATCGGATCGCTGTTGGGATTGCAAGAAAGCAGCAATCGTTTCAGGTTTTTCCAGAGGATGTTCGAGAAGCCCCAGGCATAAGAGGATCAAAAAAGTGTGGTAGGTGCTGCTGTGTCCACTTTCCGGACTCTTTGCATAACCGCCATCCTCCCGCCGGCAGCCCTCAAGGAGAGCGACGATCTGTTTTAGCCAACTCTCGGGGCAGGCCTTTAGAAGATGAATTCCCGAACAGGTTTCGAGCATCTTCGTGCTGTAAAAAAGTGAAAGAATATCGACCAGCGCCATTTGGCGACCGGTCTGCACCTGTCGAATCTGCTCGGTTAGAAATTGTGCGGCCTGTTGGGCAATCGTGCCGTAGAGCTTTCCGGTAATTGCCAGTCCTCGCAGTGCAAAACTGGTGTAGTAGAGATCGCTGGCTTGGTCGCGACCTGCAAATCCACCATCCTCACGTTGGGCCGACTGAAAATAATCGACATGAATCTTTTGGAGTTCTTCCGGAAGCGTGCCGATACCGGTGGCAAGTCGCAGCGTCAAATCCTCCAGATAGTTCACTGCGGGTACTCGGCTTTCGGTTGCAGTGACGAGGGTCATGAAGGGGCCTTCGCTAGGAGATCGCGAACACTGCCGGGAATTTCAATGGCTTCTATCTTCTGGTCGTCTGCCAGACGGCAACAGACAGTTGTTGTTTGCCCGGTCGCTATCTGCGTTTGGTCCCGCTTAAAATCTAATTGATAGGTGACAGACCTCTGGCCAATTTCGGAAACGGTTACATTTACCAAGACCGTCTCGCCAAAATGTAAAGGTGCTTGATAATCACAACTGGCGGCAACTCGTGGAAAACTGATCGGTCCATCTTGGTCTTCTAAAAAAACATCCAGACCCAGTTCGCGGAGCATGGCGTGTTCCGCTTCTTCCATGTAGATGAAGAAGACTGAAAAATGCACCATGCCAGCGGCATCGGTGTCGCGAAATTCAATCCGCCGTGGATAGCAAAACGGCTTGGACATGGGCGAAGCCTCAAAGGCATGCCGGAACGGCCATGTGGTTTAGTCGCCCGTGTAAGGCATGAGGGCCATAAATCTGGCACGTTTAATAGCCTGCGATACAGCATGCTGGCTGACTGCCCCGCAACCACTTTTTCGGCGGCCTACAATGCGGCCATGTCGGTTGGTCAGTTTAGAAAGCAACTCCAGATCCTTGTAGTCGATGTGAAGCGGGTGTGGCCGGTTTCCATCGATGAGGATCGGATCTTTTTTGGGAGTCTTCGGTTTAGCCTTAGCCCGCCGCGGTTGGCGATTTTGAGTAAATTTTGCCATGAAACTTTTTGTTCGAAAAAATGCTCGTGGGAAAACCAAACCGAGGTATTGGCATCCATGAATGTGAAGTACCCATTGTGTACGATCGGGCAGCATGCCGCAAGACACCCTTCAGTCCACCTCGACCTACAGAGAGTGTGTTCTTTGTGGGTCGAAAAATTTTCCCAAGGTACTTTCTGAAGGTGGTTTCGTCAGCAGGGAGACAATGATCATGGCAAGGAGCGAGGAGAGAAAAATGGTCGCTACAGGCATCGTTTCGTACGTTGTCCCGCCAAGGCTGAGTTTGACCGCAAATTCACGATTTGCCCCCATATCGGATTGCCAGAAGAGCAGGCCCCAAACAACGATCGTAGTGACGATTGCCGCAAACGCGCCTGCTTTCGTCAGCCGTCGCCAGTAGAGGGCCGCAAAGACCAGTGGGAAGAGGCTGGCGAAACCACTGAAACACCAAACGCCCAGGCCGAAAACACCTCGCTGCGGGAAAAGACTCAAGCCATAGGTAATTGCGACGATTGCAACAATGAAAATGCGAGCCAACACGATTTGTCCTCGATCGCTCACCCGTGTGCGACCGTAATAATGCGTCACGATGTCATTGCTGAATATGGTTCCCAGGCAGAGGAACTGACTGTCGAGTGACGACATGATCGCGGCCAGAATTCCAGCGGTCAGCAACCCGCCCAAGAGGGGCCCGGTCTGCGTCTTGACGAGGAATGGCAAGATGGCGTTCGGGTTGGAGGGGAGGGGCGGCTTGGCCGGGATCAGGCTCGAGGTCGCCCAGATACCGATCAACACACAAGGAACCCAGACGATCATGATGAAGATTGGATGGGCAACCACCGGCAACTTGAAACTCGAAGCCTTCTTGGCGGTGAGCCAGTGCTGGAATAGATGTGGGAACATGCCTACCGAAAGAGGAATGAGCAGGTAGGTAAAAAACTTCATCTTGGACATCTCGATCCGCGTCAATTTATTGTCCGGTACCGCCGCAGTCACTTTGCGGAGATTTTCCAGTAGTGTCTCCTCTCCCCCCAGTTTTGTTGCAATGACATGGAAGGCGAGGATGCCGAGTACCATAAAGACGATTGTCTGGAATGCATTGGCCCAGGCGGTTCCCCGCATACCACCGAAAAAGACGTATGTGAGAACTACGAGACAAGTGATCAGCGAGCCGAGCCAATTCGGAATGCCTCCATGGGTGCCGGGGCTTCCGGTGGGAAACAAGTCCGGAAACGATCCTGAGGTCATGGTTTGGATTACGGTTCCACTGGCGATCACACCGATCAGCAGATAGGGAATCACAAGGCCTACAAGGATAGGAAACAGGAGCAGGCCGATCCGATCACTTTCGAGTCGGTCCCGGAAGAATTGGATTTGTGTCGTGTAGCCGTGGCGACGACCAAACGACCAGAGTTTGATCCCGATGAAGAAAAAACAGAGTGAATGGATGATGCCGCTCGAGGAAGCGAGCATGCCATAGACCCCGATTCCGACTTTGTAGGCTTCGCCAGAGGACCCCACCAGGGCAAAGGCAGTCATGGTTGTCCCAAAGAGGGACATCAGCAGCAGAAAGGGACCGATAGAATGGCTCGCCAACAAATAATCGCTTTTGGTACCCTTAAACATCCTGCCCGCAGCCATACCAAGACCGAGTAGCAGGAGCAGGTAAACCCCGATAATGGTCAATTCGCCGAATCGTTCAACCATTATTTGCCACTCTCTATTTCGCTGGAGGCAACTTCAGGCGAGTCGAGTTCGGTAGGCCAAATGAGATGGATGGCCAGGAACCAGGTGATTGCGGCTGCCAGCGAAATACCGGCCTGATAGAGCAGGCCAATCGGCATGAAACCGAACACAAGCGTTCCATTGTCCCAGAGCCAGTTGTCCTGGTGGGCAATGAGCAGCAGAACGACAAGGGCCCAGATGAAGTACCGTTTCATGGCAACAACAAATTCGGCGGTTGAGAGAGGTGGAGGAGTGCAGTCCTGCAATAGATTATTTTGCCGCGGGCCTTGAGTACAAGGGGGATCAATATGCGCTGGACCGCATTTCTGTAGAGACAAAATCTGTAGAGACAAAAAAAGCCCGGCCCTTTTGGAAGGGCCGGGCTTTGTTGAGTATTTTTTATATCAAGAACCGGGAGGAGTGTGCAACCTCACGGTGCTTAACTTCCTGAAGGCTCATCTTTAAAGGCTTCGTAGATGCCGACCACTGCTCCGGCAACGATGGCAGTCACGACCGCAGTGGTAAGCCATCCACGACTGGTCAACTGTCCGCGGACGGTTGGAGTGGTATCTACGAGAACGGCCTGATGGGCCGAAGGAGGGGCAGTATTTGCAGCCCAGGTTCGCACGGTTGTGCTCGCATCGCCAATTTGAAGGACCGTAAGCCCAGCTTTTACGTTGGTGAATACAAACCGGCCCTGCTCGTCGGTAACCGTCTCGGTGATCGCTTTCTGCTTTGGATTGGAGAGAGAGATCTTTGTCCCGACAGCAGCCTTGCCATTGGTATCCACAGCTTGACCGTGCAACTCATTCTGGCCGTGCAGTGCGATATCGAGAATTTTTGGATGGATATAGTTGACTGGCGTTGCAGCGATGAGTTGGATCGGTGTACCCAAGACCATCATCGCAAGTGCGAGACCAGCAACGGTTATTGACAATTTTTTGGTTCTCATAAGTACACGCTTCTCCCAAAAAACGACTATGTCTATGTGATTGCAGTCAAAATGTAGACCTAGACTCGTTGTAGAACCTAGCTACACAACCTTCTATCGGTGCCTATGGACGATAAATAAAATACGATTCAGATCATCCGAAGGCCTTACCAGAACAGTAAACCTGGCGTAGCCATCATATTTTCCCACAAGCGTTTGGCGGCGGATCGTACACTCACCCATGCGACCAGGTCAAGGTTACTATGGTTAAAGATTCCTGGTTCGAAATGGTTACCACCGGCGAGGTTATAGAATTCTCTGGTGGTTTTCAGATTTTTTCTGATAGCACTGCTTCTGCGATCCAGGGGTCCATATCCTGAAAGATGCGATTCGCTTCGGGATGAAAGATGCGACCGATGAGCAGATCGGTCAAGTTGCCTAGATGTTCGGGATGGGCCTTGATGAATTTTCCGAAGCTGAAGCCATCGGTGTAAAAAGCAGCGATCAGTTTTCGGACCAGATTTGCCGCAGCATCGAATTGCTCGGCCCAACTGCCAAGTTGATTTGCAGAAGTGTCATTCTGGCGAAGACCTTCAATCACGCAATCGGCGGCAAGTTCTGCCGTCTTGAGAGCAAAATAGACGCCCGATGAGTATACCGGGTCGATAAAGCCATAGGCGTCGCCGACCAATACCCAGCCATCCCCCGCTGCCTGACTGGCTTTATACGAAAATTCGCGAGCCACATGAAAATCTTCGCTTCTGCAAGCTGCTACGAGTCGCTCCGAGAGGGCAGGGCAACGACGGAGTTCCTCCTCGAAGATTGTTGCCGGTTTACCTCGTCCTTTGAATAGGTAATCGCTGTTGCCGACGACCCCGATGCTCGTAATGTCTCCAGAAAGCGGAATGAACCAGAACCATGCTTGCTTGTTTTCCGTCAGTAAGATGATCGTGGCGCCCGCATCGATTCCAGGATCCCGCTCAGCTCCCTGGTAGTATGTCCAGATCGAGCTTTTCCGCATGTTTGGGTCTTCGTTCCGAATTCCCAGGCGGTGGGCGATGAGAGACTGTTGCCCCGTCGCGTCGATGACTACCGAAGAATCAATTTCCTCGTGGGTTCCTTCTGGCGAGACAATCCGAACGCCACAGGCCCGCGAGGAATTGTTTTCAAACAACACCTCGACGACCCGGGTTTCGTCGCGACAGTCGGCACCTTTGGCTGCCGCGTTCTTAAAGAGCATATGATCGAATTCGTCCCGAAAGACCTGCCAGGTTTGCGAGCACTCGCGCGGATCATGTTGCTGAAAATAAAAGGGTGTCGATGCCTGCCCTTTAGGGCTCACGAACTGGACACTTTGTTTTATTGGATGACTGCTTGCTTTGAGTTGGTCCAGGACCCCGAGGCGTTTCAACGGCCAGTAAGTTTCGGGCATGAGCGATTCACCTATGTGAAAACGCGGCATTTTTTCGCGCTCCAGCAGCAGGGTTTTGAAACCTGCTTCTGCCACCAGCGTAGCGGCTGCTGAGCCTGCCGGGCCGGCACCAAGAACGACACAGTCAAAGGAGTCAGGCATTGGTAAGGTGTTCCAACGGATTAATGAAACCGCGACAACTCTATTTTAGGGACAATTGTTTTATCTGACCAGTAAACGATCAACGCACGGGCGCGACAATTTCAACCACATCGACCGCTCGCAGGCCGTCCAGATCAATGGTGGCGGTACGGCCAAAGGTGTTTTCCCCCTTCTGGCATTTGAAAGCTTGCCTCAAATCCTCACCGGGAACGATTTTCCAGAGTTGGTTGAGATGAACAGCCCGCAGTACGTTGTGTCGTACAAGGATGCGGCCCAAAGGCCGCGTCTGCTGTTCGATTTCGTTCCGAACCGCCTCAGAGAGGAGAGCCATGTTGACCCGCACAATGCCGAATTGTACGACTGCGCGATCACTTTGACGGCGGAGGAGAATTTTACGGGCATAATCATCCCCGGTAGCAGTTACATTGAGAACTTCTACATCGACAATGCTTTCGTGGTATGCCTCCATGGCTACGGTCATGTGCTCTTCATGACAAAGCAATCGCCGGTATGTCTCAGGCATCTCGGACGCTGTTATCGAAGTGATCTCTCCGAATGAAGTAGCGTCGTTGTAGAAGAGGGATACCAGAGCAGAAAGATCAGGTTTGTGGAATTGCGTTGGCACTTATCTCAATGACCGGTGTTTCGGGAAGGGTGGGGTTGCCTCGATATAAAACGGTATCAATCAGATAGTACAACAGACGACGGAAACTCTCCGGTCGAATGTTCTCGGCAATGTCTTCGGCTCGCTGTTGGTATTTATCGACCAATTGTGCGGCCTTATGGAAAACATCTGCCTCGCGATACAACTCGCTGACGCGAGCCACAAGTATCTCGGTCGGCGGGCCGTTTTCGAAGAGATCCAAGAACTCCTTTTGTTCATCGGTCGGCAATGATTCCAATGCCAGTGCCCAAAGCAGGGTGGGCCGTTTACCAAGCACATCAGTGCCAGCGGTCAACTTGTTGTCGGCATCACCCGTCCAGTCCTTCAAATCATTAAGTATTTGAAATGCAATTCCAAGGTGCTGGGCAAATTGCTTGATCGGTTTTTTGTACTGGTCGAGAGAGCTTGCAAGTCTCAGTCCCGCAAGCAGTGCGGCTTCAAAAGCGGGCGCGGTTTTCAAAGCATATATTTTTAAGACATCAATCGGTTGGAGTAATCGCCGCCGCCCATCACGCCACATCAGCTCGGCTCCCTGGCCTTCGGAGAGACGCATGTGGGCGTCGGACAGGACATCCAGAATTTCAGCAGCAACCTGATGGCCCAAATGTTCTGCATCTCGACTAACGAGCCGATAGCCGAGTCCAATCAGGTAATCACCAACATTGATCGCCGTCGGCGTACCATGCTGACGATGCAGGGTTTCCGCACCGTAGCGGTAGAGGTCATCATCTTCGATGTCGTCATGGACAAGTGATGCTTTGTGAAATGTTTCGATTGACATTGCCGTGCGGCGTACGGCATCGGAAAATTGATCGCAATAGCTGGCCCCATCCGGCAGTGTGGCACGCCCTTGCTGCAACGCGTCGTAGGTTGCCAGAGTGATGAATGGCCGGGAATGTTTGCCGCCACGAGTGAGAAAATCGTAGGCGATTGCTTCGGTACAGGCGACCGGATCGATGTTTGTCGTGCCCTGGCCATTGACATCTTCTAAACGGGGGCCTGCACGCAGACGGGGCGCAAGTCTTTCTAATTGTTCAACATTGAAAAGTTTTCCCGCGGCTCTGATCAAGTGCAAGTAGCTGCGGGTCTGAATCTTTGGTTGTGGCTTCTCCGTCAGAATCATTTCTGCCAGCCAGTCTTCGTCCATGGATGTGTTACGACAGTCATTGGAATGGAGTGGCACTGCCATACAGGGGATGCCGGCAAGCAGTACCTTGTCGATCGCCTTTTCCAACACATTCAGACAGGCAACGCCTACAATCGCATCGACATAACCGCCCACGATGATTTTCATCACGAGTGGAGAGCCTTCCGCGATGAGAACCTTGTAACCGAGATCCTCAGCTTTAGCTCGGAAATCAGCGATGCTACAGGCACCACATGTACTACAGTCGAGACCAAGTTCGTCGTATTCAGCAGGACAGCCTTGAGCATGCTTCAGACAATGGGGCAGCAGCAACAGTCGACGGGAAAAAGGAGTCGCTGCCACCTGGTCCCGCCAGAATTCGGATGAAAGCACCACCATTGTCCAACCGACGTACCCTTCCGGCTCTCCCAGCTGAGCGAGGATGTCTCGTGCGATGGTTTCCAATTCTTCTTTAGAAAGCAGGTTCGACCTGTCAAGTTGGTCGACAGCTCTCAGGCAGCATTCCCGAATCCGTTCGCGCAACTTGCGCGTTTTGGGGACTTGCTTGAGGTGGCTCGTTTTGCGTCGACCCGGTTGTTTTTGGGGGACCGCGGGGTCCGATTCACTTGAGGACAGTACCAAGATTTCGCTCGTTTCTTAGGTGGGGGCCGCATCGGAAATGCGATCGCGGGCAGTGCCGTATTGGGGTTCGAGATGTGGTGAAAAAGCTTGGATGGCACGCGCTAGTGCGGAGGTAGCAAAAACCAATGGATACAACCTCTCATAATACCAAAGCTTCGCAAAGTACAAACCGATCGGTGAGGCGATCTCGTGGGAATTACGTTCAATTGCATCGGTCAGCCATGCAAGTCCTTTGTGAACCATATGTTGCACAGATGGGTCGCTATCAAACTCAGGATGGCTCAAGAGAGCTTCGATTGCCAATGCCGTTTCTTCGATGCTGGAAGAACGGTGTGGGGATCCTTTGGTGATGTGCCGCCCGCTCCCTCCCCAGCCGCCTCCGATGTCCTGTGCAGCCAAGAGCCACTTAAAACCACTCAAGGCCTGCTCGCTTTGTACTTTTCCTATATCGCGGTAGGCCATCAAAACTCGGGCGGTACCGTAGAAAGGGTTGGTTTGATCCTGCTGGGATTCATTGCCAAACCAGAGTGGAACCCAACTGCCATCGTCACATTGCGCCAGCTTCAGAAATTCGAGCCCGCGTTCAATCGCTGTGAGAATGTTCCTCGCTCGTAGCTCACGATCTAGAGTCGGCCGGCCTTCTATGGAATCAAAATGTTTGTACCAAGCATAAAGAGCACGAATTGCATGAGCCGTCAAATCGCTGCCACTGCGATCGAAAGGAAGTTTGCCCCAGCCCCGACAGAAAGTGGGCCACCCCCCATCATCATTTTGTACATTAAGAAGCCAATCAATACCCGCAGTAACAGCCGTAGAAATTTGTTCACTCATCGGTGTCCCTTTGAGAGAAACGTGGCGACGGCCGATCGCCGAGAGCGCCAGCAATACTCCAGCTGTGTCATCTGCATCCGGCACGCCACCGCTCAGATCGGTCCAAGCCCAACCACCCGGGGAAGCCCCTGTATAGGGGTGCTTTTGCAAGTGCTGCTGCTTTAGCAACCATTCTTCACAATCAAGTTCATCGAGGTTTTCACCGTCCACGGCCAATGCGTTGACACTGAGACTCGTCACCCAGACCGACAAATTAGAATCGATCGGCCAACTGCCATCTGTACGGACCGAATGCATGAGAAACCGCAATGCCGCTTTGACGATGGGGTGATCTGCATATCCAGCAGATGCCAGGCCCATAGCAATAAAACTGGTAAGTGGCACAGCTTCAAGAAAACCGCCACTTGCCGGTTGCATCGTTTCAATACGTTGTATTGCTCTGTCAGCCAATTTTTTTCGCAGGTATCTGAAAATCGGATTGAGGGGAGGGGCATGGGAAAAACGGACTATCCCAATTGCCACAAGAGCAGGAATGGCATAACTGACAACCGGGAGCCGCAAGAGGCGATGGGTCCATTGTGGCAGGCACGACAATTCAAACGGTAAGGCAGGAACCCGGCGCCACGGAATTAAACCGGCCAATGCGCAGTTGGCGAGGATTGGAACAGCAAATGTTTTGTCTCGGCCGTAGCGATGTCGCAATCCACGAATACCTCCGTGTTGACGGATATATTCATCTGCCCTCGGTAGCATGTTTTCCGGATGCGCGGGTACTCCAGTCATTTGGAACGCGGCGCGGATTAGCATGGTGGCGGCAATATTCGATTTGCTTCGATCGGTATCTCCCCAGCCTCCATCTTCATTCTGCTGTGTGGCCAGATGATGGAGGCCCGCCAATATTAACAGGCGAATTTTTGCCGCCGCATCTTCATCGAGACATTTTTTTCGCTGCATTTCTTGTTCGCAAGTTACCAATGCGCTGATCGCCGTTGCCGTAGCGAGCGCAGAACTGGAAAGCTCGCCTTTCCAGTGACCCGGCGGCGCGCAGGCCGAGAGAAGATCGGCCCGTACTGTCTTGTACGCGTTAAGAAGTCTTTCGACCATGTATGCCAGTGGTGCTATAGAAAGTGGCGACTCTGTTTGTCTTGTCTGTCGTGAGGAAGAAGGCTCCACCAGTCGAGTTATCCACTGTAAACACTCGCCTGAGCACTGTCGAGATAGTAGGGCAAGGATCCCTGACGATACGGTTTTCTCCCGGTATAATTGGGATAGTTTGCCAAGTCGGCTCATCATTCGACACTGTCGTTTACCTCAGACCGCAACCAACGGGATTCTTAGACGCGATGTATCTACGGATGGCCAAACGTGTACTCTTTGAGACCAACAAGCGCCTGCTGTGGAAATTTATCTGGAACATGGGATTCAAGGGGATCTGCTCCGTCGAACGATTCAAACGTCGACTCAGACGGGGTGAGTATTTCCCCCCCTTTCTTTACCTTTCTATCGTCAATAGTTGTAACTTGCGGTGCCAGGGTTGCTGGGCTGATGTCACGGCCCCCCAACAAGCGATGGATGTGGAATCGGTCGATCGTGTGATTCGTGAGGCCAAAGTACTCGGCAACAGTTTTTTCGGTATTCTCGGTGGCGAGCCATTTATGCATCCGGAACTGTTGACCATTTTAGCACGCCATCCGGATGCCTACTTCCAGGTGTTCACCAATGGGCATTTTATGACTGATGAAGTAGCCCAACAGCTGCGACGATTGGGCAACGTGACACCGCTAATCAGTATTGAGGGTAATGAGATTATCAGTGATGAGCGTCGTGGCCGTGATGGGGTTTTCAATAAAACGATGCAGGGACTCCGAAAAAGCGTTGAGCACAAATTATTGACTGGTGTAGCAACGAGTGTTTGCCAGACTAATTTCGATGACCTCGTCAATGGAGAGTGGGTGGACCGACTGATCGATCTTGGGGTCATGTATGTATGGTTTCATACCTATCGTCCGGTGGGCCCCGATGCCGAGCCCGCTCTGGCACTCTCAAGAGAACAGCAGCGGCGTCTGCGCCAGTTTGTTGTCGATACGCGCGCGGAGAAGCCGATCGGTGTGGTCGATGCCTACTACAATCATGACGGTGTGGCACTCTGCCCAGCAGCGACTGGCATTAGCCACCACATTAGCCCTTGGGGAGATATTGAGCCTTGTCCTATTGTACAGTTTGCCGCCGAGTCCATTCATGATTCAAAGTCGCTCTGGGATACTTTTACAGGGTCGAAATTTCTTAGTGACTTTCGCAGTCTGGCGACCTCTTCAACGAGGGGTTGTATCATTCTTGAGCGGCCTGAATTGGTGGAACAGCTTGTCCAAAAGCATGGGGCGCGGGATAGCACGGCGAGAAAAACTGTATCCGAAGAATTAGCAGCTATGCAACCACGTACTTCCCAATGGGATGAAGGGAATGAAATACCGGAAAGAAATTTCTTTTACCGATTTGCTAAGAAACATTGGTTCAACGATTTTGGTGCCTACCGAAACGGGTTGCCGCTTCGTGCGATGCCGCCAGATTCGTTGGTGCCACCACCTTCTCTGGAGCCTGCGGCTCACCAAACGCGAGAAAATGTTTCGTGACGCAGAGAGGGCCGGCGAAAATAACGTGTCGCACGCCGGATTGTGGTTTAGAGATACTGTCGTCCAGAGATACTGTGATCTAGAGATACTGTCGTCCAGAGATACTGTGGTTTAGAGATACTGTGGTTTAGAGATACTGCGATCTAGAGATCTATTTGATCAAGTTGGTCCATCAAATGATCGAGATCGTCCTTTTCCGTTGTATGTTGTGCCGGTTGCTCTCCGTCCCGATCGGTACCCATTTCGGCCATAGCGTTTCCGGTCCCATTTCGTCCGACCACTTCTCGCCCGGTCAACATCAATTCCTCATCGCGTTCTCGAATGGCAAGGTCCATGGCATCTACGGGTTCCATGGCGCCAAAGAGTTTGGAAAGATCCATCTTTAAGTCGTCCGCTGTTTCTTGGCTTCCGGCGATTGCGGGCGTTTTGTGTTGCGGAAAAAGAATTGCATTTTCGGGGCACACGCGAGCACAAGCAGGGCAGCCTTTGCGACAATCGTCCGGTTGTTCCACCAGGATCATCTCAGTGCGATCGACGCCGTAGACCCCGAACAGGCAAAAGTCAATGCATTCCATACAATTGGTGCAGCGACTCATATCGATCACCGGATACCACCGCCGCTTGGTCTCTTCTTTGATGATCACCGGTTTTCCAGGAGCTTTCCCATTGCTCTTGGGAATCCTGCCCGAGGACGCATCTCCGGTGATATTTCCGAGGGCAGGTTCGATGATGGTAATCTTCGCCTCTTCTGAAATCCGTCTGATTTCCTGTAGATACACCTTCGCCTCTTTGCGGAGCCGTAGATCGAGACAGTAAATCTTTCGTAGCGGGATTTTTAGCGAGTCGATGAGGTGGGGGGCATCCTCTCCATGATTGTCTGTTGGTATTTCGTCCGCTTTTTCACCCTCGGCCTGCTCTCTCAGAAGTGTCAAGCCTTCCTGACCCTGGATCGCATTGCGTGCGAGGGTCCATCGTGCCGCCCGGGGGTACATCCAACTCAGGACGATCATGTCGCCCGCAATCCCCTGTAGGCAGAGCATACCCGGCCCGTCAGCACTCAGGTCGTATAGGTGTGAAACGACGACCACCTCAAGTGACGGTTCACAGAGCAGTTGGGAGACAATCTCTTCCTCGAGTTTTTTCTTGGCCGGGTGGTGGCTCTGGCCCTGGGCGAGGACGACTGTAATGCGATGAGCCATGGCAGCAGAGGGGCTAGTGGGTGCGAAAGTTGCAGGAAAACAACAACTATCGTAATTGTTTTTCGCGCGATTACAACAGTCTGTGGGCTACTCGTTCAACTGCCCCTTAATGGTTTTCTGGGTCACTTCCCAGACGGCGTTCAGGTGCTGCAGATAATCGGATGCCTCGAGAAGTGGCTCGCTATCAGCTGCGATTTCAAACAGCCATCCTTCGCCGTATTTGTCGACGTTGATTACAGATGGGTCCTTGAGTAGTTCACTGTTGATGCGGAGAATTTTTCCGGTGAGCGGTGCATGAAGCGAACTCTCAGCTTTGCTGCTTTCGATGTCGCCAATCTGCATGCCTTCACGGACATCCATGCCCGCAGAGATGTCCCAATCGAGAAAATAGACATCTTGCAACAACCGCACAGCGTACGCCGCAAAACCAAACCGCCAGCCCTCTTCACGCTCCAATGCCCACATGTGATTTTTTGCATAGAGTCGATCGATCGGAAAAACCGCTTCGAAGGTACCCATCTGGAACACGAGGCTCATGTATATCGGACCCCCTGATGCTTTTTTTCAAAGAAGGCAGGTAGCAGAGAGTCGACGCGTAGCAGTCCCTGACGGGTCAGGCGGATCTTCTCGGCATCGGTTTCTACAAAACCATCCTGAACATAACTTGTCCAGACCGACTGCCACTGTGCAAAGATGTCTGTCTGATATTTGTTTTGAAAATATGCGATGTCGAGTTGGCCGGTTTTTAACTGGAGAATCATTTCCCGGATCAGTGCCTGATTTTGTGTCGGACGCAGTGCTCGGTTCAGTGGCAGATTGCCCGAAGATAGATCATCGATATAATCCTGCCACTCCGGTTTGTTTTGATAGTGAACACCCGAGACGTGGCCAAAACTGGCAATACCGGTGGCCAGAAGATCGCTCCCTTGCCAGACGTTATCGCGATAACTGAAATTGACCTTGCGCTCATCTCGAACCATCGTGTATGCAGTCGATATGCTGTAGCCTGCATTTGCCAATGCGTCAAAGGCGTGATCGACCCACTGTCGTTTTGTCGCCCAATCGGCAACCGGCATCTCAATCCGGTGTTCGAGGATGTCCTGCGAGTAGACCGTATTGAACGGTAGTTCCATCTGGTAGATCGTGACGCTGTCCGGGGCAAGCTTGATCGAACGCTGCACCGAGTCTCGCCAGGTTTCTTCCGTTTCACCCACCATGCCCGCAATCAGGTCGATATTGATGTTGTCGAAATCGGCCTGCTCGATCCACTCCCAGGACTTGTAGATTTCGGTGGAAAGGTGCGCGCGACCATTCTCTTGAAGTACCCGATCGTTAAAATTTTCAACTCCAAGACTCAGTCTCGTTATTCCCAATTTCTTCAAAGTCTGGATTTTGGATTGGGAGAGTGTCCCCGGTTCGCATTCAAAAGTGACCTCTTCCGCCTCGTCCCATCGGACATGTTGACGGAGGCGATCGACAAGTCGCACCAGTTGTTTGCTGCTGAGAAACGAGGGTGTTCCCCCTCCAAAATAGACAAAACGAAAAGGACGATCTCCTGTCACCGGGAGTTGGCTTAACAGTTCGATTTCCTTAGAGAGGGCCGAAAGATATTCTTCGATTTGTCCACTTTGTTTCCCGGTGATTACTTTGTAGTAACAAAATTTGCATCGCTTGCGACAAAATGGAATGTGCAGGTAGAGTCCCAGGGGAACATCGGCCGGTGGTGCTTGCATGGCCGCCTCAAGAACCGGAATGCTCTCGACTTGCCATTGCGAAAAGGGCGGATAGTTGGAGATGAAATAACTTCCAACTTCGGTTTCTGTCGCTTCTCTCGACATGAGGTGGGTCTGTCTGTTCGGGGAATGAAAAAGTAGCCGGTCGGTCTTCTATTCGGTCTGTTTGTTACCGAAACAGTATAAAACACCCTCT
>MPMD02088900.1_pt1 | contig 19185 bp, 28 predicted proteins | sample 1617291 | NCBI WGS metagenome assembly MPMD02 (sample SAMN05944810, study PRJNA350692) | marine metagenome | biome: marine; feature: ODZ; material: water; isolation source: 120 m water sample filtered on 30 um supor filter | place: Pacific Ocean | collected 2012-04-09 | depth 120m m | reverse complement strand
CGCTCAGGCTCTCTCCGGCTGTACTCTGGAGATTTTTCGTACTTAACCTTGTTTCTTTGCTTCGTGCACGGCGTCCAAGATTGTTTACTGGCGGTACGCACACCTGGTAGCGAAGGAAACGGCGAAGGGGGGCGCCGTCAAAAAGGCCAGCTAACCCTTGTTCCAACCAGCTTCCCCAGGATTCTCCTGGGGAGGTTGGGCTGGATTGCGGTGATTTGACATTGTCATTCAGGAGGAAACGCAATGAGAGGTTTATGATGCAAGACTCTGAGAGAGCAGTCTTGGCCCGGCCCTCCCTCAAGGGCCGGGACAAGAACACTTTCACTTCTCAGCTTTTCAGGATGTTCCTGGGAGGCCCTACACTTTTCCTGGAACCTCGAAAGAGGCATACGAAAGGATCTGTATATGGTTAGGCCTGGTTCTGGTTCTCAATCCGAGCGGATGCGTGTTTCCCGCGCCCAAGCGTACAGTGGTTGTACGCTCCTGGTCCTCCCCGAACCCTGCACCTGCGAGAGGTGCGCTGCTGCTGAGTTGTCCGATCAGCAGCAGGACTGGGTGAGCAATTCACCCGGTAGTCCCACTCCGCCTCCACCGGCCATCACCATGGTGGCCTGATCTTTTTCCAACCAGCTTCCCAGGATGGTCCTGGGAAGCGGGTTGGAATCGTCCAACGAAAGGAAGCATCCATGAGAACAGTTATTTTACTTCTCTCCACGGTACCTATCCTCATGGCTACCCAAGAGGACAAAAGCGAACCGCGTCGCAGTGACTACTGGTCTTCACTGGGAGACGGTATCCAAATGAGACCGCCCCACATTGCCACCAATTCAAAACAACTCGTCCCAGTCGCCGCATTCTATCTCCCTACCAAAGAAGGGAAAGTGGCGCCGTTCGCATTCGCAGGAAACGTCGTCGTAATGAAACAGAAATATACAGGGACTATAAAGTCGTACGACGCACACTTCTTCGACAAAGTCGAGAATCTCCTTGGAGAAGACGCAGACGTCAAGATTCTCTATCGGAAGATCACTTGGAACACATTGGAAATTGAGTACACCATGAATGCCGGGTTATTGAAGATCCACACCTATTCAAAAGTCGTAATCGGTGGCACAAAACCAAATGTACTGTTTCAGGTAACCGCAACGGCCTTGGCAGAGAGATGGGAAGAGGAAAAAGCGCAGCTAAAAGGATCTGTTGATAGCTTTCAAACGTCCCCCACCCAGCCGAAGTAGTCAACATTTCAGCCTCCGGGGATGTTCCCCGGAGGCTTTCATTACCGGAGAGCTCAAAAAAGGAGATGCAAATGAAAATCACGACAATTGGACTGGAAAGAAGTGAAAAACTCGGTCTCTTCATTGGAGACCAAATGATTCTCATCCCGAGAGTCTTGTCTGCAGACTCACGACCAACCCACGACGATGTCCGAACGGAGATCTGGTTCGAGGTCTCTGGGACCTGGGATTGTCAGGATGACCCGCAGAACGGGGAACATCTTACCGGAGAGGTAGGAGTCTTTCCCAATCCCGTGTCCGCTCAAAGGGTTCTGGACGAGTGGAAGGAGACGCAAGCCCTGTGTCCTAAATGCCTAAGGAGCAGGAGACCTGAAAAGGTCAGCATGGAAGTCCCCACCATCAAGGAGCTGGTGGTAATCTTCGCAGCTCCAGCAGCCAAATAAATTCATCAGCCTCCGGGGATGTTCCCCGGAGGCTTTCATTACCGGAGAGCTCAAAAAAAGGAGATTGAAATGAAGAAGAAGAAACTCTATTGCAAACTGTGCAAGAAAAGTTTTCTTGTTCCGACAGTCGATCGGAACGTCAAGCCTTGCCCCACCCCGGACTGCGGGGGGAGCGCAAGGCGCGTAGCGCCGGCCGACGCTACCAAGGACATCAAGGAAGTAAGCGTCAGTCTTTCGGAAAACAAGTCATCCTACAAGGTGAAATGCGCGGACAAGGGAATCTTTCTGCCTCTGGTAGACGAGAATTTCTATGTCAGCCCGGCGAACACCACCTTCTTTGACATTGTGGATGACATGTCAAAAGCGGAACCGCAAAACGTTATGCTGGTTGGACCGCACGGATGCGGAAAAACTGAACTTGCGGTTTGGTTCGCAGCCATGAAGAAGCGCAAATGCATTGTCATGAATTCCCCGTTGATCCGGGAAGCCAAGGATTGGTTCGGGTACCGGGACGCAAAAGACGGATCCATATTCTGGCACAAGTCGGACTTTGTCCGCGCCCTTGAAGAGGGTGACACCGTTGTCGTGCTGGACGAGTTCAACCGGCTACACTCGACACTCCACAACTCCCTCTTTCCCCTGCTGGATGCACGTCGCGCCTCCTGGGTGGAAGATCTGGGAGAAATGGTCAGGGTGGGTCCCGGCACCGTCTTCTTTGGGACAGCCAATATCGGCTATGCCCACAGCGGTACGTTTGCCATTGATGCTGCAATGAGCGGACGGTTTACCAACTGGCTGGAAGTAAGCTTCCTTCAGCCTCAGGATGAGATCAAGGTATTGATGCAGAAGACCGGCATCAGTAAGGAGATCGCGAAGAGGCTTACACAGTTCGCACGGGACGTTCGTAGGAAGTCGAATGGCGTTGGTTCGACCCTGTCCCAAGCGGTCTCCACACGCCAGTTGCTGGCATCGGCCAAGATGATGCGCCACCTCGAAAAGAGGAAAATGGACGTCAAGCAGGCCCTTGATTACACCGTTGTCGCTCTCTACCCGAACGATGGCGGACGGGATAGCGAGCAGTCCCAGATTCTTCAGTTGATCCAGGGGATCTTTGGTTAAGGAGGAAACGGATGAGTGACAAATGGTGGGAAAAACAGGACCTGTCAAACACCAGTTCATACTACTCCGGGTTCAAGAAGCAGGCTGGAAAATCGGTTTCCAGCTTCTGGAGTAGTAGGTTTGATAACTTCTCCTTCGGATGGAGCACCAAGTCTGGTAACGAACTTTACCAGCGTGCTCTGAATTCCATCTCCAGGTCGGCCAACCTGATTTCCAACAGTGACGGGGACGAAAAGGCAATTACCGTTCGCTGGTCCCATGGACACCAGTACAACCAGATCAGCAAGAACGATATCTTCATCTCTCCTGACGTAGTTAATCCGGATCACAACCGGCGAAAGGATTGGTCGGAGGACGAACGCACCGATGTCCTGGTTGGAGAGGCCCTTACCGAGTCTGCCATGAAAAAGACAGCCTCGATCAAAGCGCAGAGGGCCATCACTGATGTAGAGGCGTACTCTGGCATCCCCGAAGAAAAGTGTGGTGCCAGGGAACTTGCATCACACCTTTGGTATTCCAGTGAAGTAATCGCAGCCAAGGATGCAGTTGTAAGCCAGTACCCCGGGTTTGGACCTTACCTTGGCACGATGAGTGATTTCTTCACCGATGCCACGTACAAGGCCAACATGGAAAAGACCTTGGTTGAAGAAAAGCCATCTGCAGCTCTTGCCAACAAGGCGCTCTGTTACTCTATGCTTCACCCCGAGGAGGAGGTGGAAATTCCTGAAGAGTATCAGAAACTGATCGACCAGGCGGCCGAAGACCTTGGAAACGCAGAGACTTCCATGGATCGTGCAAAGGCAACCATCAAAACGATTCAGCGCTTCACTGAACGTTGGGGACCTGAACGGGGTCAAAATCCTCCCCCTTGCGGAGGAGGAGGTCTTTCTCGTATCGGCATGAATTCACTCATCAAAAACGATGGTGAGGTGGATGTTTCCAACATGACGGAAGAGAAAGACACAAGTAAGAAGGATAAGGAGGTAGACGTTCCGGATGCGGATGGAGGAGCGTTCAATGTGCACGACCACAAGGTTGCTGAAGGTAACCTGAGTCGTTACAGACGCCTCTTGGTACCACTTCGTCACCTGATCACTTCTCTTAAAAACCGTCTCAAGCTCCGGAACGAAGAGCTGCATTACCGGGAACACGGGCTGAAAAAAGGCGACATCGATGAAGGGTCGATTTACAAACTCGCCTTTTCCAAGCTTGGTCTAAGTGACCCTAGCATTTTCGAAGGGAAGGAAATTGCCGGGAAACCGGAAATGGCCTTTATCCTTCTCATTGATGAATCCGGATCAATGGGTGGGGGGCGCATCCAGATGGCTAGGGACGTGGGAATCGTACTTGGTGAAACCCTGCAGGGCATTGAAGGGTGCAGGCTGGCTATTCTCGGCCACACAGCACAAGGCTCAGGCCACACCAATGGAAGTCATTCTGGTTTGATTCTGCACCAGTACTATACTCCTGACAATCCCTATTTGCACAACCTGGAGCGAATGGAAGCGTTCCAGCAAAACCTGGATGGCTATGCCATTGCCAGGAGTGTCATGCATGCCTGCAACTGGTTTCCTAGGGCAACCTCCAAACTGCTGATTCACATCAGTGATGGACAGCCAGCAGGAAACAGTTATGGAGGCGACCCTGCGCTTCGGCATATCGGCAAGGTTTCCAGGGATGCCAGGAGGAAAGGGGTTGACGTGATCGGCATTGGAATCGACCGTCCATGGAATGAGTCTCAGGGAGACATCATGTACGGAGAGAATCGGTGGGTCATCCTGAACGATGCGGATGAAGTTCCAAGGGTGGTATCCAATCTGATCAGCAGGGCTGTACTGGAGTCTTGCCGACTAAGGTAACCTTCGCAGGCTCCCGGATTCCCGGGAGCCTTTTGTCCCCTTGTGAAAGGAAAGAAATGATTTCAAATCTTGTAGAATGGTTTCGATGTCGTGTCAGGGATACTCACACATTCACGTATAGAAATGTGTTGAGAAATGACTATTGCGAAGACTGTCGTACAGAGGCAGTCGTTGTCTCCAACACAGATTGCTGTGGAAAGCAAAACGTCAAAATCCACGCGCCATGGGAATGCTCTCATTAGTTAGGAGATAAAAAATGTCAGAGCTGGAACAGGCAATTCTGGATGGCTTCGCAACTGGTTGTCGCGATCTCCCCCAGGAACTTCGACCCACTGCAATGAAGGAAGTGTTGGCCCGGCTTCCGGAGTACGGAAGAATCAAGAACTACGCCTTTACAGCTGGAAGAAACTGGGCCATCGAATGGTTTCGAAAAAAGGAGGCAAAGAAAAGAAGGGAGGCTTTGGAAGTAATTAAAGCAATGAAACTCCGAAAAGAAGCGGCGCTGCGAGAGATGTCTTTCTTGCAATTCAAAGGTGCTGTTACGTGTGCCCTTGAGAATCGGCGTCCAAATCAACGCGCCATTTTCACCTACCTCGAAGCCTTGGAAGAGAGGGTCTTTAACGGGAAATCCCCGAGCGAGGTAGCCAGGGACTTTTGTGTGAACACCACCCTGGTTCATAAATGGTGTGAACGGGCGCGGACAGCACTCAAGGTTTACCTGGATCCGGAAGCATGGGGCTTCATCTCTAGGGGCTGCAATGGAAACGGGAAACTGAAAAAAGCCCTATGAGATTTTTCTATTACTATGTAGTCTCTGTTAAGGAGAACTTTACACTTGAAGGACCTAGGGGAAATAGAAGTCGAATTAATCCTCGAAGCGCTGCTGCTGAAGAGGAGTATCACCATCTCACAGGAAGGGAAAGCGGCCCTTGATGAGCTGGTTATAAAGCTGAGGGAAATCCATAGAAAGGGTGTTCATGTCTGAGAATGTCATCAATCATCTGGTAGATCAAATCATCGAGCTCCACAATAAGTTTCCACAGGCAGAAGACCTGCCTCCCATGTTGCGGAAAGCAAAGGCAAGGGAACTTAGTGTCCTGCGACAGGGGCTCGCGAAGGAGTACGCAGCTCACATCATCGGTAAGTAGATCTCTCCGGTGGTGAAGTATGTGAATGCTTCACCGCACTTCTATCCCGGGTCGGGGTGATACCTGACCCGGGTATTTTTAACCCAACTGAAGGAGAAGACATGGTTGCAAAAACTGAATTCCGAACTTTTCAAGGATCCAAAGATCGAGACCCGGTTCGTCCGTTAAAAGAATCCATAGGAGGCCTCGTTGAAATAATTGAGCTCCTGATTCTCAATGACACCAAGCTCTCGAAAACTTCACGGGATATGCTGTTAGCGAAGGCCCGTGAGGTCCAAGCGAAATCCAAGTAAAGTTTCCCTCTCTTCCGGTCCGGGGAGGGGGTTGGCGTTCGCGCCACCCCCACCCGGACCTTATACGAAAGGAGAAAAAGGAATGACGGAAGCTCTGAAAATCTCCATTGAGCCGGTGAATATGGAGATCGTATCAGAACCCTATGCTCACATGACGTATAGGGGCTATGCACTTGTCACCGATGTGAAGGTTAATGGCCAGATCTTCATGATTTACCTTTCGGCCAAATCATTCTCGATCGCCCTGGAACCGTTTGTCGCCCGGAACGACAACAAGTTCACGGGTGTAAGGATCAAGGTAAGCAAGGAATCAAGGGACAAGATGGCCCCTTACCTTGTGTCAGAAGCGGACTAACAAATCTGAACATAGAGACCGCACGGAAAGGCTTTAACTATCTCCCACCCCAAGTTTCTCAAGGGGACCTCCCAGTCGAGCCCCCTGTAACTATATGACAAAGTTCATGGTTACAGGGTGACTGGGAGATACCCCGCACAATTTTTAATTGTGATAGGGGCCTACTCCATCGGCCAATGGGGAAACCAGGTGGGATTAGGTAATGGTGACAGACTTGCAATAGTGCAGGGGCAAGCCTTGAATCGACGGATTCCCAGAGGGCCACTTTCTTGCTGCTTCCTGGAAGGGATCACCCGGGAAGCAGAGCCGATGGCCGTAGAATCGGAGCCGGTAGAAAGTGCGTGAAGCAGGAGGGGCACCTCCTGTGGGGCGGTAATCCGCCCAATTCAATCCCTCTGTGTCCGTGTCTCTATGTTCCCTTCTAAATCTTTCCCTCTCTCGCCTGGGTCGGGACCCCCCGTTCCGGCCCAGGCACCCCCATACCTTTTTTTACTGCAAGGAGAATGCAATGGTTAATCCCGGTGACGAAAAGGACTTTTATGACCTCAGCAAAGGCATGAAAGTTCGCAAGAGCTGGTATGACGCAAACATCAAAGGGACGGAAGATGAAGCCCTTTGGGAAGCGGAATCCAAATTCAACTACTCCTCGTGCCCTGTCTGGCCACTCGACCTGCGTACTATCGAAGGGCAATTCGAAGGGGCAATCGTGGACCTGGAAGAAGAGTACGGGTTTGCGAGGTGGCTCTGGATTCCTGGAATGAACAACGAGGAACTGGAGCAGTGGTGGAAAGACCAGGAATCATTGGATCAATTTCACCTCTCTGCCACCAATCTTCCAGGATTCGTTGTTCCCTCTGGGGACGCAGATTGGCCGGATGATGGGACTGTCCAAAGTAAAATCGATAACCTGCGTTCGGATCGACCTGTTTGGATGGGAGTAAACACCCACGAACTGCTCGCATTCAAAGACTGCTCAAAGTGTGGATGTAAACATCTCTGCTCCCACAAGAGCAAGGCCTTCTCCAAAGCGCAGAAGGAAGCAAAAGATCTTGTCCTGCCTTACGTTGATCCATCCCTGCCGGAAAACAAAGGGGTGACCTACAAGGTATGGAAAGGCCACTTTCACATGGATGAAGACTCCTGCCTGCTCACACCTGACGGAAGGAGAATCATCCACAAGGGGATGAAACCGGCAATCGAAAAGGCCGCAAGGGACGCAGAGAGACGTAAACCGTAATTGGAGAAGGACGGGAAACGCGCTCAGGAGGTTCGCCCCATCTAGGGGCGAGCCTCCGACTTTACCTTAAAAGTTTTTTTTCAACAAAGGAGCAATGCAATGAACGCAATCACAAGCGCTACAACAGTCGAAGAGCTTTACCTGGAATGCATGTCATCACTGACCACCATACAAGGGGAGTCCCCGGAATCTTATCCCGAATTTACCAGTGCCGTGCAGACCACGTTCGCCAGTGGCGGTTACCTGGAGAAGATTTTCTGGGCGCACCTCGGAGCACGGAACCTGGACCTCGCAGTGGAAATCATAACCTGGATGCACGGTCCCGAAACCAACGAAGGGTACATGCTGGATGTTTTCGGAGACCGAAAAATTAATAAGGAGGAAAAATGAAATCAATAATCGTTGTTGGCCACCACGCTTACAGCATCCGCAGGAATGATATCTCCGACCAAAGCGTCACCATCCGTGACATGACATTGGAAGGGGAACCTCGGGAAGACTTAACTCCCGAGGAGTTTAAGGAGGCTATCCAGGAATTCAAAGAGTACCTGAGAGTGGCCTGTCAGGAGGACGATCCGGATAACTTTCGCTGCTCCCACACCATCTCCATCGATCACGTCTTTGAGGTTGGCGGAGAGCGCCTTACTGTCGGATCTGTGGATGAAAAGGTTTGGGACTTGGAGGAGGAAGAGAAGGAAGTTGAAGAGGAGGAAGAGTTAGTATGATCACAACGCAAATCTGCCCTACATGCAAAGGGCCCTTCTACAGAACGGTCTACATTCCAAAGGCAAACGGGAAACGAAGGCGCATCGAAATCCCGTGTCCGGAACTCATGGCTGCCCAGCGAAACTTCCTTCAGCATGAAAAGCTGACAGGAATAGGGGCTGGCCCTTATGCCTTTGGGTGTGTCCTGGGAAAGTCCGCCGTTGACATGGCAAGAATGCATGCAGGAAGAAATCGAAGGTATGTCATAAGGTTCGATCTCAAGGATGCATTTCACAACGTTCGTCCCAGTCACCTTCTGGACGTACTCCGATTCGAACGGTTCACTACAGAAGAAATCGAAAGGCGGATGGAAATCCCTGACTGGGTTGCCGAAGGCGCCTTGTCCAAGTACCGATATCCTCGCGGAATGTTTTCCCTCATCTTCGCAGAGAGGGAAGGGGGCTACCCTCCCTACGCTGCCATGGGGGCACCCACAAGCCCCTACATGCTGAACCTGGCCTTGAAAGAGGTAGATTTCAAGGCGGCCAAAGCACTTCGAAACTTTGGTCCGGAAGATGCGAGGTATTCACGTTATGTAGATGACATTGTTGTCTCGTCAGAAGGGGCGCAAGCGATCGTATTGGTAAAGAAGGTGATCATCCCCCTGTTTGAAAAGCACGACTTCAAGATCAACAGGGCGAAAACAAAGGTCATGAGGAACAAGTCCGGAAGGCAGTCAGTTGTAGGCGTGATGGTAAACGATATGACCACTTTGGAGTATTCGAAAAGAAATAAACTCAGAGGGTGGATGCATCGCGTCTACATGATGTTGCTTACCGGGAAGAACGAGAAAGAAGAGGAGGTGGATTTTGATCCGGAAGGATACATCTGGCATGAAATGAGGAAACTAAACGGGTTCATCGATGGGTGGACGCAGGCTGCAGCTCCCGAACACTGGAAGAAGATACGGGAAAAGTGGAATGCGATCTGCATAGTCGGGAAGTCCCGTTTCCCAAGCGGGGCCAATCCAAGTGGATCGGGACGACCCTGGCTTAACCCAATTTTAGTGGAAGGAGATTCAAGATGACGCAGAAAGGCTTCCTCGCAATGAACGGAATGGTCTATGCCATTCAAGGCCAGGTAATGGCATCAGTAAAGGAGGAAGAGTTTTACCAGATGGCAGCTTCCTTTGGAACACGAAGCCTGCTCATGCTTCCGCATGAAGAAAAGGGAATCGCAGCGCATGCATCAGGAAATGGGCGGACCATGTTTGTTGTTTACCTGGGGCGCCAACTTAGAACGCTCCTTTACAACGACCGCAGGGGAAGGGCCGACTCCATAACCGCTCATGAGATCAAGTTACCTCACACCTACCTCTTTATCTGGCTTCGCAATCGTGCAGTTCAAAGTGGAGGCATCTTTTACAGCCAAGAGAAGCTGGTAACAGGAGCTGAAGATCTTACTCCACTTCCACTGCCAAACGTGGATGGATCTGGGAACATCTGCATTGGAGGATGGAGCGCTGACCCAAGCGCATCGGAAGGAGGGCAGGTGGAAGCCTATACCACGCAACTTCTAAATTCCACCTTCAACTCCGATACCAATGTTCACTTTGACCGTCTTCCAGACGGTATCAATCCCAAGAAACACCCGGAGTACGAAAGAGGGTGGTCCGTAGAAAAGCTGAACAGCTGCTTCCTGGAACTGTGGGGGCGTGCATCACAGAACGAAGCACCTCTTGTCTGGCACCCACATGGAACCCCCATAACAATTCAATCCCTGATGGATAGGCACTTGGGGGCAAGCCGATGATCAATACAGAACAGTTCTGGGATGTACTGGTGACCTCCACGAGAACGAAAAAGGATCCATGGTTTTTCATAGGTGACGTTGAGCGAGCAGTAAAGCATCGCTCATTGCCCTATGAACACAGAGAGCTGGCTAACTGGTTTATCAAGCTTCTCCGAGATAATGGGCATATTCAAGAATCTCATGGAGCATACCGTCTTCAACAAAGCTTGATCATTAAAACCTGGGACCAGATTCTCGAATCAAATCAAAAGAAGGAGACTGCCGCTGATCTCGATGATCGACTGCGGGAAGGTAGGACAACTTGAGAAAGGAGAGAGCATGCCGTACCTAACAGGAAAAGACGGGATCTACCACGACAGGGAGGGCACCTTCATTCATTCCGTTGTTCAAGTAGATCAAAACCCACACGCAAAGGAGATCAAAGAGTCGGTAGAGTGGATCGGTCCAAAAGTACCTGAAGGAAAGGTGAAGGCTGGGCTAAGATTCGCAGAAGAGGTTTACAGGAAGTACAGAACGGAAGCGACGTGGTGCCAGGAATGGAATCCGGACACCAAGGAATGGGGGATTTACGTACCGCCTCAATGGAACCAGTCAGCGCACTGTTGCAGTCACCCTGAACTGGAGCCGGAGAAATCAAAGGACGTTGTGATCCTTTACCATACCCATCCATGGGGGTCCATGCCTTGCCATTCCGGGGAAGACATAGAAACCGCCCGGAAACACGGGAACCTGATCTCGGTAGTAGTGAGCGGCTTCACAACGGAAAGCTGGAGGCCGAGCGTTGTGATAACGCAAAGGGGGGCAGTCTTCAAGGATGTGCCCGCCTCAAGCATCTACGATAAGGAAGACCAGGATGGTGAATACGATTTCCCTCTGAAATGGTTGGACCAAGTTCATGCGGATTCCTGTCCGCACTGTACCGCTAGAAAATCGTATGGACCTCCCCGGCACTACAGGGATGGCGCTGCGCAGCGGTACATCGCCCCTTCGCACTGGCCACCTATCGAAGCAGTTGACCCGTTCTCATGGGACCCGGAAGAACTCAGCGCCACCATCAATGAGATTATCATGGATTTTCTCACGACGGCGGACATGGAGGAACTTAAGGGAAAGAAAACGGGGCATATCCTGGAGTGTACTCATTGTGGAAAAGAGCACAACGGATTGCTGTGCCTTACCCCGAGTCCCAGAGACGGTTGTGACAGTGAGCAAATTGACCTGGAACAGATTCTGATCTGTATTCAAGAGGCCATCTTTACACCGGAGTACCTGGAGGAGTACTTCATGAGAATGAAGGAAGAAGATCTGGCAAAGGAGTCAGACGGACCTATTGGATTCAACGAATTCCCACCAGATGAAGGAAAGGAGGGAAATGAATGGGATTTTCAAGGGCCGTTATCGTAGGAGCCGGCGGAATAGCATCCTACCTCTGGTCGCCATTGGGGCGCCTGCTGTCCACTCTTGGACCGAAAGAAATTACCGTGATAGACGGTGATCGGTTTGAGGTGAAAAACCTGGAACGCCAGGACATGAGAGTCGTGGATACCAAGGAATTTAAGTCCGATGTTCTCAGTCGGAGAATAAAGGAATCCTTCCCCGACCTTTTGGTTGCCTCTGTTCCCAAGTTCATCACCGCGTATCCCAGTTCCCAAGAGGATACGATCCCTGTTGATGATGTCATCCGAGAAGGAGATCTGGTTTTCTCATGCGTGGACAACCATGCAACCCGACTCCTCCTGTCCAGGAAAATGCAGCGACTCTGCAACGGAGTCCTGGTTTCCTGCGGGAACGAGAAAACTACTGGAAACGTTTACCGGTATATCCGTGTGGGGAAAACGGATATCACCAGGCCGGTCGAACGTATCCATGAGGAGTTGGCAAAGCCCACCAACAGTCAGCGCAACCCAGGAGATCTTTCCTGCGAAGAAAGAGCATTAGTGCGGGGAGGCGAGCAAACCCTGGCCGCCAACACAATGGCAGCTTCGTTTGCTGTAGTATTCGCCTCCCAACTTCTGGCTATCCAGCGGGATCACTTCCCGGTGGATATCCCTTCTGCTGACATATCGCAAGTCTGGCGCAATGCCGGAAAAGTAACGGAAGTTCAGTTCGACGTGCTGACTTCCACTTCTGTTAATTATCAATTTACGGCACCAACCCCACGTCGGGTGCCACAAGGAGAAAACACATTATGACCATGCCACGCTTTAACGTCAACGAAGGCCCCCATCTCCCCGAGGAGCAAAGTGACCGGATCACCATCAAGTGGGGAGGAAGCAACGTCTTCCTGCCCAACTCTCCCGACTGGGATGAGATGATGACCAACGTGGAAGCTCCCTACACGATTGGGAAAATCCGAACGGCTGTCCAGGGGCACCTTGGTGTCACCCAGCGCGTTCCCGCGCACGTCTTCGATTCCACCGGAAACCAGGTCCTCAACCATGGGGAACCCTGGGGATCGACAGGCGCTCCGGATGACTTCCAGGTTACCGGAACCATGACGGTAACTTTCTTGGCGCCTCATGGCGGATTGGGAAGGTAGGAAGAAAGGGGAGGAAGGAGGTTCCAATCACCTTCCTCCCCTTCCCGTGGAGTACGTTCACAATGATATAAGAAGGGGGAGATAAAAGCAAATGGGGAGGTCCCTTGCGGGGCCTCCCCATGCTTTACTTAAGAACTATCTTCCAACGATGCGCCGAGCGCGCTTCGCCGGAGCTGCTTCCACTACGGGAGTAGCGACAGCAATGTCGGTTTCCACGGGACGGCGATCGTACCAGAGCTTGATCCGCTTGCCGTTCGGAGCCTTTGCATCCTCAACCGTTTTACGGGTGATCTGAAGGACAGCGCCTTCCTCGTTCATCTTGTTATCATCCTTGTCCAAACGGACCATCTCGTCCAGATCGATTTCCATCTCATCAGAGTCAGAGGCGTCCTCGTAGCCACAGGCCCAGAAGAAATCGGCAGAACGGAAGGCGGCCGCTTCGGTCAGCGGGATGAAGTCCAGCATGCGGGCACCAGCCCATTCACCGTCATGCACTTCGAACTCGACGTTGAGCTGGGGAGACTTCTTGACGCTCGACACGCTTTCGAAAGCCTTGACAACTTCAACGGTGTAACGACCATCAGGAAGAGAAGGTCCGCCAGGATTCTTGGAACGGGCTTTAAGGTTGATGTTGAGAACTGACATGGAATGCCTCCTAGTGTTGTGAAAATAAAATCAAGTAACGACTCTTTGCGCCCTGCGAACTTTCTTTTTCGCCTTGGGCTTTGGGTCCCCATTCCCATCATGCGTTTCAGGAATAGGAACAGGTTCCCCATGGTGGTCTTCCACGGGAATAGATTCCGGCACTTCCTCTTTTGTGCCTGTTTCCTCAATCTCCTTTGCTCTTGCAGTTGCCCCCAATATCAACCCTTCGATTCCATCCTTGGGCACATCAGTAATGTCCACTTCCTGGGCATCACCATAGGAATGGAATCGATCACACAGGCCCCGAGCGGGGTCATTAACCACCAGCCTTCTCTGCTTGGTCTTCTTGTTGTATCCAACCAGACAGATGCTCTGGAACATCGGGAGCAACGTTTCCCGAAGCTGACCAGGCAAGGCAGGTGAGATCTCGATCATCGAACCATCTCGCGGGGGAGCCGCAATACAGGTCGCGATCAGATGAAAATTCCCACGTTTCAGAGTCCGTACAAAATCCTTCATCCCTGAAATGATCTTGTACCAATCCTGCTGATTCGTGGAGCCCGTCTTACGGGCATATTGATCCTCGAACCGACCCGCAATGTCGGTGAGAGAATCGACGACGACGAAATCCCACGGAGATGAGAAGGCAATCTCAACCAGTTCCTTCAACCTTTCTCCAATCGGCATTTCGTCTTCCGGCAGAGAAGGAACCATCCGGCCTGTCTTCGGGTCCTTGACCCGCTTGGAGATAAGTTCGATCTCCAGGTTTTCAGGACAGATATAATCCTTCGCCGCGTGAACCCCTTCTTCCGACTCTATCCCAAGCGTCTTGCCAAGATGTGTGACAGAGTACGCAAGGGTAGTCTTCCCAGCTCGTCCAGGGCCAAGTAGAGCAATCTGAGCCTGGGAACAACCAGCCTCATACTCTTCATACTTCATTCGGAACCTCCTTTTGCTATTTCCAAATCTTCACTTTGGTTTAATTCCTGGTGCCGCTTGTCCGCCACTTCAAAAAGATGATCAATGAGGCCAGGAGATTCATCCATACAGATATCCAAGTAGGAGCACATCATGGTGCAATGAAGACCTACGTTTCTATACAGATAAGGAAAGGGCTTATCTTTGCGAAGCATCTCCGCTGCGTACTTTAAAAGTTGGAAAGCTTCTGAAAAATCTTTCGAGCCGCGTACCACGGGAATACGCACGAAATACTTCTCAGGATCCTTGGATACTTCACCAAGCACACGCTGGTAATATTCATCCGATGTTTCAGTCTTCTTCATCCGGTGCATCGGTTTGCGACAGACGTTGTAAAGCGTGAGAGGAACTACCACACCAAATACTTCACGGGCCGCAATGGCATAAAGGGAAACCTGCAGATCCATGAGAAGGGTGTTGCGGCTTTCTGAAAACTGCGCAAGAAACTTGTGCTCCACTACCTGCAGAACACCAGTCTTCTTGTCTTTCCATATGCCATCAATTTTGCCGGCAAAGTTCACATCGGGAATGTCACAAATTCCAGGAAGGGTAAGCGGGATGGAAAACTCTACCTCCACATGTTCGAAGTCATACATCTGCCTATCGCGCGCGCCACGAGTATTAAAGTAAACCGAGAGAAGCGCTTTCATTCTCAAGAAACGTTGCTGAGCTTCCACCGAAGATTCATTGAGCTTGTCGCTATCCACATCGTCAAAAAGTTTCAGGGCTTCTTCCGGGCTGGCTCCCTTGTAAAAAAGCTCAAAGGATTCATGGGCCATCCCGGATTCCCCAAGGGCAGTTGATTTCCTTCGAGGACGAAGACCGCGATCGTATCGAAACTCCCAAGACTTCGGACATCGGAAAAGAGTTGAGATTTCAGAAAAGGTGATTAATCTTGGCATGGCCCCTCCAAATCCTGGGCGAGGGAACGAAGGTACGTTGCGTTCATGGGAACAACAGCATAGAGGTTGGGGAGATTCTTCTGGGCAAGAACAACCACAGGTCGCTTTCCTTCCTTCTTTGCCTTTGCATGTGTGTCCCGGAAGAGGTCAACGGCTGCGTGCTTCTGTCGATACTTCACCTCAATATAAATGTCAGGATGAAGGGTGTCTGCAGAAGTACCATGCTGCGATGACATTCCCGAAAGCGGTGTGCGCCTCGTGTGAAAAAGGGCTGCCACCCGCCTCTCTACTTGTTTCCACGCCTTGTCCATTTTCCCCAGGAAAAAATAATCTCCCAGGACACCGAGGCAAAGTTCCGCAATGTGAGCACGGAGACGATGCCCTGGGAGCTTCTTAATATTTTACTACTTACCGGCGGTTGCCTCTCCGCCACCAGTTGCCTCACTGGTATCATTACTATACCACAGATTTCAGACCCGTCCAGAGAATACATTTATTGAAAGGAAAATAGATGAAAAAGATGGAGAGATTGACTATTTGTCACTTTCATTGTATAACCTTATTAGGAATGTGAACGAGATGGAGAGAGCAGAAAAAACTGAATAGCCGTATCTTGGGCGGCGTCCGGCACCCTCTCTAGTGTTGGACGTTCACATTCCTTCGTCGGATGCCGCCCTGGATGCGGCTTTTTTCATGCCTACAGAGGGGAGGAAACATGTCATCTTTCTTGGACGAATACACGTCCACAATGTTGGAGTACGATCACTTCTCACCAGAGGAATTTCATCTCCCAGTGGCCCTATGGGCCATGGGAGGAATCGTCGGGCGCCAAGCCTTCACCACACTTCCAAACGGAAGCCGGGTATATCCTTCCATTTACGTACTGATGGTAGGTCCTTCAGGTGTGGGGAAAAGCTCCTATAAGGGAGCTCTCTCAGGCATCATTCAGCCAGTATCCCCGGAGTCCATATTGTGGAATGAGGGCTCCTACGAACACCTTGCAGAATGCCTTGTCAAGGCTACAGGGAAGTTATCCGGGCTGACTGCCTACGATGAGTTTGGGAACATCCTGAGCGCATGCGATGCTTCAGACCGGAATTACAAATTGAACAACCTGCTGATGACAGTCTTCGAAACAGGCTCTGTACTGCGCCTTGGGTACAAAAAGAACAAGGAGGCTGGCATTCCAGATGTGCCCGTGGTTGTGGATAGCGCCATGTCTATCTTGGGTTGCATTCCACCGGAAGAGTTGGAAAATCTGGTTGGCCCACAGAAGGCCGTGAACAAGGGGTTGATCCCGCGCTTCCTGATGGTCACCACAACCAATGGCAGGAAAAAGAAGTACAAGTGGGCACCTCCCGTTTCCAAAATAAAGTTCCGGGATATGGCCACGGCCCTCTTTGACAAGGTCCCCCCCACCCAAACCGAATACATCATGACAAAAGAAGCACGGGACCGGTTTGTAGGAGTGGTCAACTCCGTCTTCGAGGAACGAGAGGAGTACCCACAATACGCCGCCTTCCTCAACCGAGTCCCCGTAAAATCCCTGAAAGTGGCCCTGATCCTCGCCGTAGACAGGGAACGGATCGGAATCATAGATGAAGAAGACATAGCAGATGGCCACAACCTCGTCTGTGACTACACCCAATCCATGATCGGTATGAGTGCTGGGAGCGGATTCGTACTTGGCAAGCTTGCCGGCCTGCTGAAAGAGCTTCGTGGCAGGGACAAAGTACCCTACTCAGATGTCTACAAGCTGACTCCCATCAGGACGAAGCGGGAGGCCCATGACGTGCTTCAGACGGCTGAGGAGATGAATCTGCTCAAGATCACAAGTAAAGGCAAGCGTAGGTTCATTGTGGGGGTCAATTAGCTTGTTTTATGCAAGTGTTCAGGCATCTGAACACTTCATGAGTAAATTGAACTCCTTGGGGCTCAAGTACTTAAGTCCGTTTTATGCAAGTGTTCAGACTTTCCTGCACAAGGAAAAAGGGCACATAAGGGATGGGGATAATCATTTCTCTGAGTAAATGAATATATATGTGTATATATGAGGTATAGGCTGTCCAACTGCACCTCTAACCCCCAAATTCATCTGCATAAAACCCTGAACACTTCCTGCATAGATTACCCATAACGCGCCCATGAGAAAGGAGATCCAGTATGAAGACCGTAAGAGTGAGCTGTCATTTCTGTCGAGAGCTGGTGGACCAAAAGGAGTGTCGTTCTGCCGATAAATACAATGGGCAGATGGGAGGGTATATTTGCCAGGGCTGTATAGATGTAGCGGACCGGCTGGGCTGGGTTAAAGCCCAGGAGGGTAAGGGAGGTGGGGAATGAAAGAGAGATGGTGGAAGAGGAAATGCCCCCAGCCGCCCTCTCTGAGAACATTGACAGGCAGATAGAAGGTCTGAAAGGAGATTGACAGATGACCGAAGAATACATATCGGAGCAGCACAAGGCCATGTTCGAGGAGCTGATGAGGGCTGCTCAGAACAATGACCTGATCCTGGTGGCCTGCTCCGGAGAGCTCAACCCTAGCAAGCGGTATGCCGTCCTCTGTGCTGTCCAGCCCAATACTGGACCCGAAGAGAATGCGAATATCAGCTTGATTCCCTTTGCCCGTCTGCTGGACCGTTCCGAAATGGACTGGATGAAACCGATGCTTGATCAGAAGCAGAAGCCAGGCGAGGAGGAAGAAAATGAAATTTAGAGTTGTGTGGTCAAAAACATACTACGCGTCTGGCATAGAAGAGGTGGAGGCAAAAAGCAAGAAGGAGGCGGAGAACATCATTAAAGATCAAATCGGAAACCTGGGCGGCTCCATGCAGTACGCAGGTGACGAAGACCAGGTTGAAGCCCACATTGTTTCAGACGTGGAGAGGAAGGGGGAGAAATGCACGAGCCCTTTCATAATTGGGAAAAGGTGGGCCCTCTGGGATCAGGAGGCTAAGGAGTTTGGAATCTTTGAGGGGAACTCCGACAAATCGCTTCCGGTGATTTACCTCTCCCGGAAGCTGGCTGAAAAGGATCTGATAGATTATGCGCTTACCCTCAACGAGTCCCGAAAAGAGGGAAGAATGGGGGGAGAGTTTTTCCAGATTCCTGGAAACATGAGCATAGCGATGGCGGAGTGGATCACCAAGCAGTGTGTCATAGAGCTGTGTGATGAGGATCTCACCAGATTAAAAAAGGCGTACGGTGGAGTTATTGAGGAGGGCACAGAGCAGGATTGGCACTGCTTCACCCGTGGGCACATATGGGAGAGGGTTGAAGGGGAGAATGATGAGCCGGGAAATCCGGCCCCTCCCCCGTTCTCCTTTTACTGCACGCACTGTGAAGAAGAGGAGGAAGGGCATGACTGATCTACCGGCAGACTTTCTGGCATCCCCAAGAGAGCCCAAGGTTGTCACCCACGAGTTCGAAAGGTGGCTCCGAAAGGAATGGCAGGAGGCTGCAAAGAGTCATCGAGAGAGCGAGATGGGAAGGAAAAGCACGGACCATGCTGATGCCGTTGGACTTACTGCTATCGATTGGATTGAACAGTCAGCCTACAACGAGGGATTTATGGAAGCCCTTGGAGCAGTTGCCGAACGTCTTGGAGTAGATATTTAGGGAGGAAATATGGTTAACAAACCTGGAGTCGTAACTGTTGTAGCAAGGGGAGGAGGCTTGAAAGGCGTTTACCTTCGTACTACCAACAGGCCCTGCTTTGAAGGATGCAGGGGTAAAAGAGTTTCCGTTCGGTGGCCTGATGGATCCATTTCCTATCCCTGCACGGCGGGAATGGACATGGAATCCTTCGCTGATGAGCATATTTGGCTGATAACATAAGGGAGACGTGGTAATGCATAGACCAGAACTGGACGATCTTCCTGAGTTTGAAGAGGGGAGATCATTTCACAACAACAGCCT
>MPMD02180290.1_pt1 | contig 19192 bp, 18 predicted proteins | sample 1617291 | NCBI WGS metagenome assembly MPMD02 (sample SAMN05944810, study PRJNA350692) | marine metagenome | biome: marine; feature: ODZ; material: water; isolation source: 120 m water sample filtered on 30 um supor filter | place: Pacific Ocean | collected 2012-04-09 | depth 120m m | reverse complement strand
TGCGCCGGGCTGCCAGGCACAAGCCACGCAGTATGCCGTGGGTTTCAACCGCTTCAATCGCGTAGGCTGAACAGGAAGGGTAAAAACGACAGGACATCCCAAACAGCGGACTGACAAAATATTGATAACCCTTCAGCAGGATGGTTACGGCTTTCTGCATTGGCGGTCCACGCGGGTCCAGTGCTGATTTAAGCTTTGGTCAACATGCGGGTTCGTGCTCGTTGCTGCCCCAGGCTGTGCGATGGCCACAATATCAAGACCCGCCACCGTTTGCTCATGGTAGCGGAAAGATTCCCTCACCAAACGCTTCAACCGATTGCGCTGTACTGCATGTGACGACACCTTGCGCGAAACAGTGATGCCCAAACGCGCGTGCTCAAGTCCATTGTACCGCGCGTAAATGGTGAACAGGGCGTCGCTGCTGCGGCACCGCTGGGAGAGCACTGTGCGAAATGCTTGCGGCTGCAACAGCCGGTGCTGCCGACTGAATCGATACCCTGACACTGTCGCCTGCGGGGTAACGCAGGTGCCGGTCAGGCGCTCAACTGGGCCCGGCCTTTGGCCCGGCGTGCGTTGATTACAGCCCGGCCACCACGAGTTTTCATTCTCGCCCGGAAGCCGTGACGGCGTTTACGTTTGACTTCGCTTGGCTGAAAAGTTCTTTTCATCGTGGGTTGCGCCTGTCACCGCAACGGATATCAAAAGGCGCTGGAATTTACCGCTTACCACGGCCAATTGTCAATGTTTTTAGGGGTTTTTAGGAATCTGTGGATAAAAATTTTTTGTAAAACTCCTGTGGATAACTGTTGTCAGCCGGGTTAGACTACCTCCTTAAGCACTGCTGCGCCCGGCAGCGCTAGGGGGCGCTCCCGCACTACCAACTGGTGTGCATTGATAAGCAGGGGCACCTATTGGAGGAGAACGGATACCAGTGTCGGCACCGCTTTGGACACTTTGCCTTAGTCGTCTGGAAGACGATTTATCACCCCAGGAATTCAATACCTGGATACGGCCGCTTCACGCTGTGGAAAAAAGCGGCACCCTAACACTACTCGCACCAAACCGTTTTGTTAAGGATTTTGTCCATGGCAAATTCCTGTCAGAGATCTCGCGCCTGGCGGGCAGCTTTAGCCAAGACCCAATCAGGGTCGCTGTTACTGTTGGCAGCCAACATGCCGGCACAACAACCGGGTCCGCCCATAACAATGTCGCCGGCCCGGGTGGTAATACACCACGTTTTGAGGGTCGACTGAACCCTGCTTTTACCTTTGATACCCATATCGAAGGGAAATCCAACCAGCTCGCGCGCGCTGCCGCCAGGCAAGTAGGTGAAAACCCCGCTTTAGCGTACAACCCTTTGTTCCTTTATGGGGGAGTTGGGTTGGGTAAGACCCACTTAATGCAAGCAGCTGGCAATTTGGTTCTTGTAAATAATCCACAAGCTAAGGTGGCTTACGTGCATTCGGAACGCTTTGTCGCCGATATGGTTAAAGCACTTCAACACAACGCCATTAATGAGTTCAAACGTTACTACCGCTCGCTCGATGCGTTGTTGATTGACGATATTCAATTTTTCTCTGGCAAAGAGCACTCACAAGAAGAATTTTTCCATACTTTCAATACGTTACTTGATGGACACCGTCAGATCATCATCACCAGCGACCGTTTTCCTAAAGAGATCACGGGGGTTCAGGAGCGTCTGATTTCCCGTTTTGGCAGCGGTCTCACGGTACCCATAGACCCGCCTGAACTCGAAACCCGGGTTGCTATATTGCAGGATAAGGCTGATCGGAAAGGGTTGCGCCTGCCTGAAGAAGTGGCATTTTTTGTTGCCCGCCAGATTCGTTCCAATGTACGTGAGTTGGAAGGCGCACTACACCGTATTGTAGCCAGCGCCAACTTCACTGGCCGGCCAGTGGACCTTAACCTCACCCGTGAGGCACTACGGGACTTACTGGTTTTTCAGGAGCGTCAGGTTACCATCCAAAATATCCAGAAAACGGTGGCGGAGTATTTCAAAATGCGGGTGTCAGACCTACACTCCAAGCGTCGTAACCGGCAAATCACTCGACCTCGGCAAATGGCTATGGCATTAGCCAAAGAACTCACCACTATGAGCCTACCGGAGATTGGTGACGCTTTTGGTGGACGCGACCACACCACTGTGTTGCATGCTCAGCGTAAGGTGGGTGAACTACTGCAAAGTGATACTAAAATATGCGAGGATTACCATAACCTACAGCGCATTTTAGGTGCGTAGCTTGTGGATAATTGTGTGGGGTTTTATCACTATTGTGTTGTGAGTCGATTTTCAGGTTTTTGTGTATAAATTATTAACATGGTTACTCACAAGAAAATAACTTATAAGTATTTGTTTTTAAATTAGAAATAACCAATTAGTTGTTATACACAAGACTAATTAAAATAAACATCTAAAATATTATTTATGAAATTCCAAATTGAGCGAGAACAACTTCTAGGCCCGCTAAGCACCGTGGTCGGTGTGGTAGAGCGGCGCCAAACACTACCCATCTTAGCCAACGTGCTGCTGCACCTAGAGGATCGCACCCTAACCCTAACCGGCACCGACCTCGAGGTTGAAATCAGCATCGAAACCGAAACCCTCGAAGGCGACAACGGACAGTGCACGGTAACAGCACGCAAACTGCTCGACATTTGTCGGGCCTTACCCGAAACCGCGACAGTTGAATTCACCAGTGAAGCTAACAAAGCACGGCTGCGCTCAAGCCACAGTCGCTTCATCCTTCAAGCGCTACCAGCCCAGGATTTTCCGAGACTCGAAACCGAAAGTTGGGAAGAGCGCCTCAAACTACCCCAAACCACCATACGAGCCCTATTTAACCGCACTGCTTTTTCTATGGCGCAACAAGATGTACGGTACTTTCTCAACGGTGTGCTACTGGAGCTCGACGAGAACACCATAACAGCGGTTGCGACCGACGGCCACCGCCTAGCCCGCAGCCGGGCGACAGTCGAAGGTAATATCGGTGACCCGCGCCAGGTTATTGTGCCACGTAAAGCAGTGCTGGAATTAGGGCGGTTTCTTTCCGAAGGAAGCGATGATGTCACCATAGAACTCAACCCCAACCACCTACGTTTAAACCGGCCAGGAGGGGTGCTCACAAGCAAACTGATAGATGGTAAATTCCCCGACTACAAAGCAGTAATGGCCCAAGTGCTAAACCAAAAAATTCTAGTCAACCGCCATCAATTACACGAAGTATTGGCCCGTACAGCGGTTCTAACTAACGAAAAATATCGCGGCATTCGGCTCGAATTAGAAAAAGGCCTACTTAAAGTTACTGCCCACAATCCAGATCAGGAGGAAGCCAGCGACGAGATCGCAGTGGATTACCAAGGCGATACTATCGAGATCGGCTTCAATGTCACCTATCTCATGGACGCCCTACGGGCACTACCAACCGATCAAGTAGAGGTTGAATTACAAGACGCCAACACCGGTTGCATGTTGCACAAACCGGACAATGACGACACCCTTTACCTGATCATGCCTATGCGGTTGTAGGTGTACGGCGCAGCAACTGTTCGGGGCAGGTCTCTGACTCGGGTGTTTCACGTGAAACACCCCTCAGTAAGCGGGGTTTTGTTTCACGTGAAACAAAGGCTATAAAACCGCGAAAAACGGCCATTTCTAGCCAATTTTAAGCCCCAAAATGGTATAATTTAGGGCTAATTTCCAGGAATATTTTATGACCCATACACCAGCCTACGACGAGAGCAGCATCAAAGTCCTCAAAGGCCTTGAAGCCGTGCGTAAAAGGCCCGGCATGTATATTGGCGACACCGACGACGGTACTGGCCTGCACCACATGGTTTTCGAGGTGGTAGATAATGCTGTCGACGAGGCGCTGGCAGGCTATTGCAGCGAAATCACTGTGACCGTTCACGCTGATGAAGCAGTCACAGTGTTGGACGACGGCCGTGGTATTCCGACCGGAATGATCCCAGAAGAGGGGCGTTCAGCGGCCGAGGTCATTATGACCCAGCTGCACGCAGGTGGAAAGTTCGATCAGAACTCCTACAAGGTATCCGGCGGATTGCATGGGGTGGGCGTGTCAGTGGTTAATGCCTTGTCCTCGTACTTGCGGTTGACTATTCACCGCGGTGGCAAAGCGCACCGGCAGGAATACGAGGCCGGCCTGGCGCGAGCCCCACTGACTGTCATTGACGACAGCGACCATAGCGGCACCGAAGTCCATTTTCGGCCAGATTCCAAGGTTTTTTCCGATACTGTGCTGCACCATGACATTTTGGCTAAGCGCTTGCGGGAACTATCGTTTCTTAATTCCGGGGTGCGCGTTCGCTTAGTTGACGAGCGCGCCGGAACCGAGGATGTGTTCGAATACAAAGGCGGCATTGCCGCCTTTGTCGAGCATCTCAACCGCAAAAAGAACCGATTGCACCCAACAGCCTTTTATATGCAAGCTGAGCGCGACGGCGTCTCGATTGAGTTGGCGCTGCAGTGGAACGACTCTTACCAGGAAACAGTATTTTGCTATACCAACAACATTCCCCAGCGCGACGGCGGCGCCCACACAGAAGGCCTTAGGGCGGCAATGACCCGCACGCTGGGGCGCTACATGGAGGGATCGGCGCTGGCCAAGCGGGCTAAGGTCGCATTGCGGGGCGAGGATTGCCGTGAGGGCCTGACAGCGGTTCTTTCGGTCAAGGTCGCTGACCCCAAGTTCTCATCTCAGACCAAGGAAAAACTGGTGTCATCTGATGTTCGTGGCCCGGTTGAGTCGCTGGTCAACGAGTATCTGGGCGCCTATTTGTTGGAGCATCCTACCGAGGCGCGGGCGATTCTTGAGAAGATTGTTGATTCGGCCCGTGCCCGCGAGGCGGCGCGCAAAGCCCGAGAGATGACACGGCGCAAGAACGCACTCGAGGTTGGCGGACTGCCAGGCAAACTGGCGGACTGCCAGGAAACAGATCCGGCCCAATGCGAAATCTATCTGGTCGAGGGTGATTCTGCCGGAGGTTCGGCTAAGCAGGCCCGAGATCGGCGTTTCCAGGCGATCCTGCCGCTAAAGGGCAAGATTCTAAATGTGGAAAAAGCTCGTTTTGACAAGATGTTATCGTCTGATGAAGTGACAACCCTAATCACCGCGCTGGGTACCGGCATTGGCGCCGACGACTTTGACGTTGGGAAATTGCGTTATCACCGGGTCATCATTATGACCGACGCTGACATTGACGGTTCACATATCCGGACCCTACTACTGACTTTTTTCTACCGGCAAATGCCAGCGCTGATTGAGCGCGGCCACGTTTACATTGCGCAGCCACCATTGTTTAAGGTGGCCGCTGGCAAAACTGAGAATTACCTCAAGGACGATGAGGAACTGCGCAAACTTCTGCTCGACGTTGCCTTGGAGGGCGCTTCAGTGCTGCCGGGCGACAACCAGGACGAAGATGGTAAAGGGGTGTTGCAGGGCGGCGACCTAAGGGCGCTGTGCACAGAGTATTTTACAGTGGAGGGGGCGGTAAACCGGCTCGGCCGGCGCTACCAGACCACGGTGCTGTGGGCGCTCACCAGCCTACCCCGCTTTGCTGCGCCGAATCTTGCCTATGCTGAATCTGGCGCTTCTTTTGCCGCAAGCTTAGTCAGTTGCCTGGTAACCAAGGTGGCCGGAGATGGGCCGAACTATCGCGCGCATTACGCCCCCGCCAATGATGGCCAGGAAGCAGCCATCGTAGTTGAGAGTGAGCGCCATGGCCAGTATCAACAAAGCCGGCTCAGTGCGGAGTTCTTCGAATCCAGTGAATACGAATCACTGACCTTGTTGGGTGCGCGGTTGCGCAAAGAGGTGGGCGCTGCGCCGCGGGTGCGCCGTGGCCAGCGCGAGCAGCAGGAAAAAGACTTTGCTGGCGTGCTGGCATGGTTGATGTCAGAAGCCCGCCGAGGGCTTTATATTCAGCGCTACAAAGGCCTGGGTGAGATGAACCCGGAGCAGTTGTGGGAGACCACCATGGATGTTAGCCGCCGCCGCCTATCACGAGTACACATCGAGGATGCGGTCAGCGCAGACGAGATTTTCACCACGCTGATGGGGGACGACGTTGAGCCGCGCCGTGACTTTATTGAGCGCAACGCTTTCGCGGTAACTAATCTTGATGTTTAAAATGGCTTTGATTTCAATATGTTAGTGTAATGTCCGCGGTGCTGACAGGACGAAACGCGGGATGTTCGCCTCGAAAGCCTGACCGTCCTCGGCCACCATTTGGTAACTGCCGTGCATGGTGCCCACTGGTGTTTCGATCACCGCGCCCGAGGTGTAGCGGAACCCCTCGCCCGGTTTCAGGGTTGGCTGCTCACCGACCACACCCTCTCCCTCTACTTCCTCGATGTGGTCTTCCGCATCAGTGATGGTCCAGTGGCGAGAGACCAGTTTCGCCGATACCGACCCCCGGTTGACCAGCGTCACTGTGTAGGCGAACACATAGCGGTCCTCATCGGGCTCGGAGTGCTCCTCCACGTACGAGGTTTCCACCTGGATATCGATGTTGTAGGAGTTGGACATGGGGTGATCTCTCCGCTCAGGTCTAGTCGCAGTCGACGGTTACGATGTTAACGCGGGCGGGCTCGAGGTGTACAGCAGCAAGTTGCCGGCCCCAGACGCAGCCGCCATCGAGGCCTATAAAAGGCGGCCTGCATATCAATCCAATATCTGACCAGTGGCCAAAGATCAAGCGCCGCCGGCCCAGACGGGGGTTAGGTATATCGAACCAGGGCAGAAAGCCCGCCGGCGCCAGATCGGCCCGGCCCTTTGCATCGAATTCGAGTTCACCAGCAGGACTGCAGTAGCGCATCCGTGTGAAGGCGTTAATGATGAAACGCAGCCGCGGCCAGCCGTCCAAGGCAGGATCCCAACGCGCCGGGGTGTTGCCGTACATGTGCGCAAGAAAGGCCGTAGACTCGCCGCCGCGAAGGATGCCTGCGACCTCGCTGGCATAACGCGCGGCCTCTGCCGCCGACCAGAAAGGGTAAATGCCGGCGTGACACATGACCACATCTATCTCGGGATCATCAACTATAAGTGGCTGTTTTAAAAGGAAATTTAAGTATTTCTCGCGAGATGGATGGGCTAGCAGCGCAGCCAGGACAGAGCGTTTTTTTAGCGGCCGAATACCGGCCGCCGTCGCCAGTAGGTGCAGGTCGTGGTTGCCGAGCACAGTGCGCACGCGCTCACCCAAGGATATCACCAGGTCCAGCACGCCGGCCGAGTCGGGTCCGCGGTTGACCAGGTCACCCACCAACCATAGGTGGTCGGCGGAGGGGTCAAAACGAATCCGGTCGAGCAAGCGCTCCAGCGCTATGCGGCAGCCCTGTATGTCGCCTATTGCCCAGGTTGCCAACGCACCCCCGCTATAGTCAGTCGTTGAAAAGTTCCTTCTCGATATCTATGACGCTGTCGACCAGCGGCGCCCCGCTCTCGAGTATCTCAGCCCGGCGTTTTTGCAGATAAGCTTCCCGTATAAAAAGATACGGGTCGAGTTGTTGCTGCAGGATAGGGTCTAGGTCTAACAAGTTAGCCCGCGCGTCGATGGCTCGCAGACTGTAGCGCAAAAAAGTGGCAGTTGGGTTTTCCAGACTAGTTAGCGGGTCGGTGTAGTAGGCCCCGGGTAACTCGCCGAGCGCATCACGGGCGGTGCTCGGTCCGAGAAAAGGCAGCACGAGGTAAGGGCCGCTCGGCACTCCCCAGACGGCCAGAGTTTGCCCGTAGTCTTCCTTGTGCAATGGCCAACCGAGCGATGCCGCTACATCAAAACTGCCCAGCAAGCCCAAGGTGGTATTGATTACCAGGCGCTCGAAATCCCTGCGGGCCTGGTCGGATTTGCCCTGCAGAAGATCATTGATAATGGTGGTGGGCAAGCGCAGGTTGTTAAAGAAATTACCCACCGTGCGGCGCGCAGCTAACGGCAGGATTTTGCGGTAGCCGCTGGCAACCGGACGCAGCGCGGCCCGGTCTACTGTGTCATTGAAACCATACACCACCCGGTTGAAAGGTTCCCAGGGGTCGGGGCTGGTCGAGCCAACCGTGGCGGTGTTGGCGCAACCGCCGAGCAGCATGGCCAACGCCACTAAGGCAGCGCGGCCGGCTGGCAATGGCGAAAAAAAACGTCGCCTCATCGACTTGAGTACTGGAATGCGCTTGCCATTCTTCCCAGCTAACGGGTCGCGTGGGTGCCTCGCGTGGCCGGGGCTTCCAGACGCGGGCTCAGCCATTTGAGTCATGGTGCTGGGAAGGTGTTAGTTCACCCTTTTGCCCGCCGACGAATGGTATTGGCGGACACGCCGAAACGGTACCCGGCCTCAGTAATGGTAATGCGGGCAGGGGTCGGCGCCCAGGTTGGAAACCGGAGCGTGACATGTGATGACGTTTTCGCGCTGTAATGCTGTAATAACGTGCCACATTGATACCACGAAGATTCCAGCAACCCGGGTGCGAGTATAACGCAGCGAGCAAATTATCAGCGGCCAACTGGTGCGGAAAATATCTACGCTGCCGCCGAGATGTGTGGGTGGCGGAATTTAGGCTCAGCAATTGAAGGGGGTGGGCTCGGTACCGAAGCCGGACGCCTACCGGTTGGTGTCGATCAGTCAGATAAAGGAAAATCCGCACCCACTGATGCGTTTATATCGATACATTGTTGGCTTTTTTTTCGGCAGCACGCTGGCCCTTTCGATGACAACGATATGGGCCGATACCGGGTCCGGCCAGCGCACACTGGCGCTCGTAATCGGCGCGTTTTTCGACCCGCAGCCGCTGCCAGCGTTGCCCGACCTTACCCTGGCCGAGGCGCTTGAAGTACAGGATTACCTGGTGATGAACTTGCGGCCAGACTACGGTCCGGTCGCAGGTTATAAACGGGCGCAAACAGCGGGTGCCGACCTGGTCACAGCGCTGCTGCTCGAGAATATGTTTACCTCCACTGGGTCGACACTGACGGTGCCGGCTGGCGTGGCGATAGCGACGGAACTTGAATTGTTGGTGCGAGTGGGATCGGGGGACCTCAACCAGGCCACCAACCGGGCGCAAGCAGCAGCAACGATCGCAGAGGTGCTGCCTGCGGTTGAGGTTCGGGACGTGGCGTTGGTGTTGGCCCAACAGCACGTGGCGCCGGCAGCGGCAGCAGTGAACGGCGGCGCACGCTACTTGGTATTGGGCGCACCCCTGGCGATCCCGCTCGTTGAGGGCGCGCGGGCCTGGTCGGGCGCGTTCGCTGCGCAGTTGTACGACAGCACTGCAGCGTTGCTGGCATCAGGGGCAGGGCTGGCCGAGGCAGAGCATCCGCTGGATGTGGTGTTGCGGCTCAAGGCGGCGTTGCATGCACGCGGACGCACTTTGCAGGCCGGTGACCTGCTCGCGCTCGGTTCACTTGGCCCGAGCGTGGCGGCACCACCACCGGGACGGCTAGAAGCGGTTTTCCAGACCCCGTTCGGTAACGGCCGGGTGATCTTCGCCCTGCGCTGAAAGCCCACCGACAGCAGCGATACCGACCTCAACCAGCGGTCAGCCAGGCGTTGACCCGAGCCATATCAGTTTCGTCCAGATCACCCGCTAATCGCTCCAGCTCCAGCACCTGTAGGATGTAGTCATAGCGCTCCTTGAAATAGTCACGCTGAGCACTGAACAGATCCCGCTGTGCGTCGAGTACGGCGATGTTAGTGGTCAGGCCCGCGGCAAAACCCTCTTCCTTGGCTAACAACGCGTTCTCGCTGGCCCGAACCGCTGCCGCCAACGCATTGATCCGCTGCAGACGGCTTTTTGCGCCCAGAAAAGCCTGACGCATGTTGCGCTTGGTATCGCGCAACGCGGCCTCATAATCAAATTCTGAGGCGTTGAGCTCAAGAGCCGCCTCCCGGACCCGCGCGTTGATGAGGCCACCTTGGTAAAAAGGCACATTCACAGCCAAGGTCACGGTGGCGCTGGTGGCGTCGGTCGTGGCGCTGTCGTTGTACGCACCGGACAGGCTCAGACCGACGGTAGGCTGACGTTGCGCCCGTTGACGGTTGATGTCGAGGTTGGCGATGCGCACGCCGAGCGCCTGTGCCTTGAGCGCATGATTGTCCGCAACCGCGCGCTCAACCCATTGTTCCGCGTCATCGGGCTGAGGCGGGGCGAGTACCGTAGAATCGGTGAGTTGCCGCAATACCCCGGGGTCGGTGTCGACTAGCGTGACCAGGGCGTGACGAGCATCATCCAGTAACTTGGCCGATTCGATACCGTCCGCTACGGCGTTTTCGTAACGGGCCTTGGCATCGAACAGGTCAGTGCGGGTACCGAGACCTACCTCTAACCGCTCTTGGGCAAGTTCCAGTTGACGCTTGATCGCGCGCTGGTTGCGCTCGGATAGCTCCAGGTTGTCCCGGGTTGCGAGCACTGAGAAGTATGCTGTAGCGGTACGGATGATCAGGTTTTCCGCCGCGATCTCGTACTCCAGGTCAGTCACCTGAGTCCGGTAACCTGCTTGCTGTACGGTCAGTCGGTTGGCGCGGTTGAAAAGTGACTGGCTGACGGCGATTGATGCCCCGGCCGCATCGTAGAGGTCATCCGAGCCCATGGTGTAGTTGCCGCTGACACTTAACTGGGGCCTCAGCGCTGCCCTCGCCTGGGGCACGAGCTCGCGGCCGGCGTCACGGCGGTAGGCGCCCGCGGCAAAAACCGGGTCGCTGGCTTGGGCTAACCCGTATACCGCGAGCAGGTCAGCAGTGCCTGTATCAACGACAGAAGGCGCTTGGGCGGGCGGCGCTTTAACGCCAGCACTCGTAACACCGCCAGTGGTTGCAGTTGTGGCATCCTCTGCCGGTGCTGGGATCGGCACCTCCAGCACCTGGCCAGGATAGATAAAGGCATTTGACAACAGGCCATTGGCCGCCAGTAGATCAGCGCAAGGTACCCGGAAGAGTTCGGCGATTTCGCAGGGCGTGTCACCGGACTGGACGACATAGGTGGTCGATGCGTACACCGGCACGGCCAGGCTGAAAAAGGTCCCGCCAGCAACAAAAGCGATGATGGTGTGTTTCAATGAGCGTTTTGTCATGGCACGAATCCTGTTGAGGAAACCATTAAAAAGGCATCTGGTGCCGGCACGTTGACCAGCGCGGCAACATGGGTGTCGAATAGTGACACCCTGGACAGGGCGCTGGCGCGCCGGTAAAGCATGACCTCTATCATCTGTTGCTCGATCATATTGAATCGAACGCTTTCCGCGTCCATCTGAAAATTTATCTCGTGTCGAGCCATCAACTACCGAGCACTATATCCTGAATAAGTAGCATTAGATATTACAGTTTACTAAATTGTGTCGGCTGAACCAGCGTAGCCTCAGGCCATTTTTGAGGCGACAAAGTCTAGCATGTGGGCTCATTGTTGCCGTACGCTTAAGTTGCTTGTCCCGCTGATTTTTGATCTGGCACAATAAATCACAAGTGAAGATAGTACGTCGTGGGGGGTTTAGCCGATTAAGCGTGTTTTTCGATAGACTGAAGATTTGATTTATCCACGATGGCGGCAGTTCGACAACTGGCCGAACGGATGCGGGTTGACGGGGTCAAATCCCGGCGCATCCGTACCCCCCGTACCAAACTGCCTACGCACAGGTCTCGGACGCTGCTGAGCGACTGGTGCTGGCCGAGAACGGGCTCGAGCTGCTCGACGGGCGTGACTGGGCCGCGGTGCAGTACGACCAACTGGCCGGAGCAGACCTACCGGCTGCAGTACTGGTGGAGGGTCGGCGGTTGCGACTGGAACTACACCTCTAGGCCATCCCCAATCCTCGCTCGGAACATCGGGGGTGTCGGGCTAGCCTCGTCCGGGTCGCCAGTCGATAACGGCAGTTTATCAGCACATATTGACCACCCTGGCGGCGCTCCCCTATACTGCGCCGCCTTTAGTTGTGGCGCAATCAAGCCCTGGCGAAGGCGGCGATGGCCTTGCCGGGACCTTATTGCTCTCGCTCCCAGGCCCCGGTTCGACATGGCAGTAACGCTCAGACAGAACTCGGCGACGTCTGTGCAGACGATCTTTGTGCGTGTGTTGATCCTGCCGGCAGCGGTGGTTGCTGCACTCGTCGTCATACTGGCCGCGTTCGCGGCAGAGCAGGGACGGTCAGCACTGATTGGTGGCGGTATCGGTCTTGTGGCGAGCGGTTACTCGGTGTGGCGAACGTTTGCGACCAGCCGGCCCACTACGGCACAGGGAGAATTGTTTACGCTGTACCGCGCGGAATTTGGCAAACTCGTCATCATCGGTGCGCTCTGCGCGCTGGCCTTCGCGGCCGTTGACGGATTAAAAGTTGCAGGCTTTTTGGGCGGATTGGTAACGGCGGTGCTCGGCGGAACGATTGCTGCAGCCACATTGACATTTGAATTGCCGGAAGAACATCGAAGACAGGCTTAGCACCTACCAGGTATGTCCAGCGAAGCGCTTACCACCACCGGCTATATAAAGCACCACTTGCAAAACCTGACCTTTGGTCAGCATCCTGATGGTAGTTGGGGTCTGGCCCACGGCGCAGCCGAGGCACGCGAGATGGGTTTCTGGGCCATTCACTTGGATACCATGTTTTGGTCGGTATTTCTTGGCGCGTTGTTCCTGTGGGTTTTCCGCAAAGCCGCGGTCAAGGCTACCGCCGAGACCCCGAGCGGGTTTTTGAATTTTGTCGAGTGGGTGATCGAGTTCGTTGACGAAAACGTGCGCAGTACGTTTTCGCACAAGAATGACCTGGTTGCACCACTCGCACTGACACTCTTTGTCTGGGTCTTGCTCATGAACACCATGGACCTGGTACCGGTTGACTGGATTCCGCAGATCGCCCATCTGCTTGGTATCGAGTATATGAAAGTGGTGCCGACCACCGACCCGAACGCGACTTTCGGCATGTCTCTCGGTGTGTTCGTGTTGACGCTTTTTTACAGCATCAAAGTCAAGGGTATCGGGGGGTTCGCGGCCGAACTCACTATGCAACCCTTCCAGGCCAACAGCCCGATCCTCAAGATTCTTTTCATACCGGTGAACTTTTTTCTGGAGTTCGTGAGCCTGATTTCCAAGCCGGTATCGCTGTCGCTACGGCTTTTTGGCAACCTGTTTGCCGGGGAGATGATTTTCATACTGATCGCCCTACTCTTTTCCGGCGGCGTGGTTTTCGCCTTGGTTGGCGGCGTGGTGCAATGGGCATGGGCGGTATTCCACATTCTCATCGTGCTGTTGCAGGCCTTCATCTTCATGGTCCTGACTATTGTCTATTTGGAGATGGCACACAGCCACCACTAGAACCTGCAGCCGACCTAACAATCTTAACCTCTGTCACACCTGACATTTTTTAAAGGAGAAACTCATGGAAACTGCTCTTCTCTACGTCGCTGGCTCGGTTCTGCTCGGCCTGGCCGGCGTCGGCGTCGGCGTCGGCGTCGGTGTGCTGGGCGCCCGCTTTCTTGAGGGCATCGCCCGCCAGCCGGAACTACTGCCGATGTTGCGGACCCAATTCTTTATCGTCATGGGTCTGGTGGACGCAATTCCGATCATCGGGGTAGCCATCGCGCTGTACATCATGTTCGCCGTTGTCGGCGGTTGACAAACCACGTTGATCGGCAGGTAAGCAGGTTATGAACATCAACTTGACGCTTATCGGACAGAGCATCGCATTTATTATCTTTGTCTGGTTCTGTATGAAATTCATATGGCCGCTGATCATCTCGGCCCTGGACGAACGCAAAACCCGGATCGCTGATGGCCTGGCTGCGGCCGAAGAGGGTCAGAAGGAGAAAGCCCGGGCCCAGGAGCACGTTGCCCAGGCAATGAGCGAGGCCAAGGAGCAGGCCCAGGAGATCATCCGCCGCGCGGAACGGCGCGAGGTGGAAATGGTCGAAGAGGCCAAGAATAGTGCGCGGGTCGAGGGCGAGCGGATCCTGGTTGCAGCTAAAAGCGAGATCGAAAAAGAGGCCAATATTGCGCGCGAGGCACTGCGCGGTCAGGTCGCAGCGCTGGCTGTAGCCGGGGCCGCAAAGATCCTTAGCCGCGAGGTCGATGAGAGCGCCCACGCTCGAATGCTGGACGATCTCACCGCCGAACTTTAGGACATGGTGCAACCAGAAAATAGAGCACGGCCGTGACAGAGAACACCAGCATAGCAAGACCCTACGCGCAGGCAATTTTTGAACTCGCTCGCGATAGCGGTGACTATGCACAATGGTCTGAAGCACTAGCATCATTGGCGATATTTGCCGCCGACCCCGACATGAATGCGCTTTTCAACAATCCGCGAGCATCGCGTGAAGAGGTAGCGGCGGTGCTTATCGATCTTGTCGGTGAGTGCCTGGATGGGCCCAGCAAGAACCTGGTAAATCTGCTGGCACGCAACCGGCGGTTGTACGCACTGGGCGCTATCGCCGTCCAGTTCGAGGCGTTTCGGGCCGAGGCTGAACGTACGGTGCAGGCGGAACTTGAAACCGCGCTACCGGTATCTGCTGCGCACCGCGACCGTATTATCGAAGCGCTTGCCAAACGTTTGCAAAGGCGGGTTGAACTTTCGGTTAGCACCAACGAGTCGCTCGTTGGTGGCGCAGTCATACGGGCCGGCGATCTGGTGATAGACGGCTCAGTTCGGGCCCAACTTGACAAACTGGCGGCCGCGATCGGGACTTAATAAGCGGCGGTTACACAGTTGTATTACGAGGAATCAAAGAATGTCTACGCAGCTAAATCCTTCTGAAATCAGCGAACTGATCAAGGAGCGGATCAAGGACTTCGATGCTGGTGCGGAGGCGCGCACCCAGGGTACGGTAGTCAGTCTCACCGACGGTATTTCCCGCATTCATGGGCTGGCCGACGCCATGCAGGGTGAGATGCTGGAGTTTCCGGAGGAAACTTTTGGGCTAGCGCTGAACCTCGAGCAGGATTCGGTCGGCGCAGTGATTTTGGGTGCCTACGAGCACATTGTTGAGGGTGACACAGTCAAGTGTACTGGCCGTATTCTTGAAGTGCCAGTAGGCGAGGGTCTGCTGGGCCGAGTGGTGGATTCGTTGGGCAACGCCATCGACGGTAAGGGTCCCATTGAAAGTGCCGCCAGCTCGCCCATAGAGAAAGTCGCGCCGGGCGTTATCACCCGCCAGTCGGTGTCACAACCAGTGCAAACCGGTCTTAAATCGATCGACTCGATGGTACCGATCGGCCGTGGCCAGCGCGAACTCATCATCGGTGATCGCCAGACCGGCAAGACGGCGGTGGCGATCGACACCATCATCAACCAGAAAGGCACCGGTATTAAGTGCATCTATGTGGCTATTGGCCAAAAAGCCTCATCGGTTGCCAACGTGGTGAACAAACTGGAAGAACACGATGCGATGGATCACACCATCGTGGTGTCTGCCTCCGCTGCTGAATCGGCAGCCAAGCAGTACATTGCACCCTATTCGGGTTGCGCCATGGGCGAGTATTTTCGCGACCGTGGTGAAGATGCGCTCATTATCTACGATGATCTGACCAAGCAGGCCTGGGCTTATCGCCAGGTCAGCCTGCTGTTGCGGCGGCCACCGGGCCGTGAGGCATATCCAGGAGATGTTTTTTACCTGCACTCGCGCCTGCTCGAACGGGCGGCCAGAATCAATGCCAACGAGGTAGAAAAACGCACTGGTGGTGAGATCAAAGGTAAGACCGGCTCACTGACCGCATTGCCGATCATAGAGACCCAGGCCGGTGATGTTTCGGCTTTTGTTCCCACCAACGTCATCTCGATTACCGATGGCCAAATCTTCCTAGAGACCGATCTTTTCAATGCCGGCATCCGGCCGGCAATTAACGCCGGTCTTTCGGTGTCGCGCGTAGGCGGCGCCGCCCAATGCGAACTCATCAAGAAACTGGGTGGCGGCATCCGCCTGGCACTGGCGCAATATCGAGAACTTGCAGCTTTCTCACAATTTGCATCCGACCTCGATGAAGCCACCCGCAAGCAACTCGAGCGGGGAGAACGCGCCACCGAGATCATGAAGCAGAAGCAGTACTCGACCATGTCGGTAGCGGAGATGGCAGTGAGCTTGTTTGCTATCAATGAGGGTTACCTTGACGACGTAGACAACAAGAAAGTGGTGGAGTTCGAGCAAGCGCTGCAGAGCCACATCAAGAGCCAATATGCGGATCTGGCGGAAGAACTCAATCGCGACCAGGCCTACAACGACGAGGTCACCGAAAAATTGCACGAAGCACTGAAGGACTTTAAGGCCAACGGTAGTTGGTAAAGCTTGACGACCAAGCACAGCGGAACACCACGATATGGCGGGCGCTAAAGAAATCCGGACCAAGATCAAGAGTATCCAGAATACTCAGAAGATTACCAAGGCTATGGAAATGGTTGCGGCAAGCAAAATGCGACGGGCCCAGGAGCGCATGAACCAGGCCCGGCCCTACGCCAACAGGATGCGCAACGTAATTGCGCATCTGGCCCAGGCCAACCTTGAGTACAAACACAGCTACACCGAGTCTCGCGATGTCAAGCGAGTCGGCTTCATCATTGTCTCCAGTGATCGCGGCTTGTGTGGCGGTCTCAATATCAACCTCTTTCGCGAGATCATCAATGCGATGACGCAATGGCAGAAGCAGGGTGTAGAGATCGATGTCACCACTATCGGTGGTAAGGGGTTGAGCTTTTTTAAGCGCGTTGGGGTCAATATCGTTTCGGAAGCGACCCATCTGGGTGATCAGCCGCAGTTGGCAGATCTGATCGGCGCCATGAAGGTGATGATGAACGCTTTTTCCGAAGGCCAAATTGATCGGCTATTTCTTGCGCAAAACGGTTTTGTAACCACCATGACGCAGCAGCCCCGGGTCGACCAGTTAATACCCGTCCAGGCCATTGAGCCGGATGCGCGACTGGAGAGTCACTGGGACTACCTGTATGAACCTGATGCGCGAGAGGTAGTCGATGCGTTAATGATGCGTTATATCGAGTCACTCATTTACCAGGGTGTGGTCGAGAACATCGCCTGCGAGATGGCGGCCCGGATGGTGGCGATGAAGTCAGCCTCAGATAACGCGGGCAACCTTATTGACGAACTGCAACTGGTCTACAACAAAGCCCGTCAGGCAGCCATTACCCAGGAAATTTCCGAGATTGTCGGCGGTGCAGCCGCGGTCTAGCCTGTTAAGGCAAAAGGACAGACAAGGATTATTCACGAGGAATCACGCTATGAGTACCGGCAACATTGTTGAAATTATCGGCGCGGTCGTCGACGTTGAGTTTCCGCGCGGGTCGATACCCAAGGTCTATGACGCGTTGAAAGTGAGCGAGACAGGCCTCACGCTGGAAGTGCAGCAACAGCTGGGCGACGGCGTGGTCCGCAGTATCGCCATGGGTTCGAGCGACGGCCTCAAGCGTGGGCTCGAAGTCAGTAACAGCGGTGCGCCGATTACCGTGCCGGTTGGTGAGCAGACCCTTGGTCGCATCATGGACGTACTCGGTAACCCGGTGGACGAGGCCGGCCCGGTTGAATCACCAACGCGGTTGCCGATTCACCGCCAGGCCCCAGGTTACGCTGACCAGGCGCCCACGATCGAGATTCTAGAGACAGGCATCAAAGTCATAGACCTCATTATGCCGATCTCCAAGGGCGGCAAGATCGGCCTGTTTGGCGGCGCCGGTGTTGGCAAGACGGTCACCATCATGGAGCTCATCAATAACATCGCCAAGGAGCACTCAGGCTTGTCGGTGTTTGCTGGTGTGGGTGAACGCACCCGTGAAGGCAACGATTTCTACCATGAGATGAGCGAGTCGGGCGTGCTCGATAAAGTGGCGATGGTCTTCGGCCAAATGAACGAGCCGCCAGGCAACCGCCTGCGGGTGGGGTTGACTGGGTTGACCATATCAGAGTACTTCCGTGACGAAGGGCGCGATGTGCTGCTGTTCGTGGACAACATCTACCGCTATACCCTGGCTGGGGTAGAGGTTTCGGCGTTGCTTGGCCGCATGCCCTCGGCTGTAGGTTACCAGCCGACACTGGCGGCCGAGATGGGTGTGCTGCAGGAGCGCATCACCTCCACTCGCACCGGTTCAATCACTTCGTTCCAGGCAGTGTACGTGCCGGCTGATGACCTCACCGACCCCTCCCCGGCTACCACTTTCGCTCACCTTGATGCCACGCTGGTGTTGTCGCGGCAAGTGGCCGAACTCGGCATCTACCCGGCGGTGGACCCACTGGACTCCACCAGCCGCCAATTAGATCCCTTGGTAGTTGGCCAGGAGCATTACGATACGGCGCGTGCGGTGCAGGGCACCTTACAACGCTACAAGGAACTACGCGATATCATCGCTATCCTCGGCATGGATGAGTTGTCAGAGGAAGACAAACAGATTGTTAACCGTGCCCGCAAGATTCAACGCTTTCTGTCACAGCCGTTCTTCGTGGCCGAGACCTTCACTGGTTCACCGGGTAAGTTTGTCTCGCTCAAGGACACCATCCGAGGCTTCCAGGGCATCATCAATGGCGACCACGACGACATTCCCGAGCAGGCGTTCTACATGGTCGGCGGTATCGAAGAGGCGGTCGAGAAGGCCAAAACCGTCACCTGATAACTACGCTAGGCAGCAACTATGGCCAACACGATTAAAGTCGATATCGTTAGTGCAGAAGAAGAAGTCTGGTCTGGCGAGGGCACCATGGTGTTTGCGCCGGCCGAGATGGGTGAGATAGGCATCGCCCCCCAGCACGCGCCTTTGCTAACGCGGCTGAAGCCCGGTGAGGTCCGGGTGCAACAGGAATCCGGTGAGGAGCAATTCTTCTACGTTTCCGGTGGTATGTTGGAAGTGCAAGGCCATCTCGTTACAGTGTTGTCAGACACTGCGGTGCGCGCGCATGATCTCGATGAGGCGGCGGCACTAGAGGCTCAGCGACGAGCCGAGCAGGCGATGAGCGATCGCACCAGCGACATGGAACTGGCTAAAGCCAAGGCCGAACTGATCCAGGCCGCTGCCCAGCTACGCGCTATCCAGAAACTGCGCGCCAAAGGCCGGACCTAGCGGTAACAGCGCCAAGTGTGTTCCGCGCGCCGGCAACGCCATGTCCGACTCAGTCAGCGAAAATAAGTTGGTATCGATTGCCTATACCATTCGGGACAGGCGCGGTGAAATCGTTGAGCACAGCGACCTGCCGATT
>MPMD02254860.1_pt1 | contig 19236 bp, 14 predicted proteins | sample 1617291 | NCBI WGS metagenome assembly MPMD02 (sample SAMN05944810, study PRJNA350692) | marine metagenome | biome: marine; feature: ODZ; material: water; isolation source: 120 m water sample filtered on 30 um supor filter | place: Pacific Ocean | collected 2012-04-09 | depth 120m m | reverse complement strand
CGCAGAGGGGGCATTCTGGTTTACGACAGCGACCATGTGGAACCGAATGAGGAGCGCCTGACCGACTATCGGCACATCGGCATCCCCATCTCGAGCCTGACTGTTGAGGCGATCGGTGGCACCGGGCGCGACAAAGGCAAAAACATTTTCGCGCTTGGCCTGATCGCCGGGATGTTCAGCCTCGATGCGACAAAACTCGAGCGGCTGATCAATGAGCGGTTTGGCGCCAAGGGCGAGAGCGTTGTGCAGACGGCGTTGGATGCGTTCCAGGCTGGTTACCGCCACCAGTCCGACGGCATCACGAACCTGTTTTGCCTGGCCAGGGGAGGGGCGGAACGCTCCAATCAAGTGGTGATGTCCGGTAACGAGGCGATTGGTTACGGGCTGATTGCCGCCGGCGTTCGATTTGGTGCGGGTTACCCGATCACGCCGTGGTCGGATATAATGGAGCTGCTCCGGCGCGAGTTGCCCAAGTATGGCGGATCGTTCATCCAGTGCGAGGACGAGATCGCTTCCGTTTCGATGGCGATCGGTGCCAGTTACGGCGGGCGGGTGGCAGTCACCGGCTCGAGCGGTCCGGGCATCTCTCTCAAGGCCGAGGCCATCGGCTGGGCGGTGATGGCTGAGATGCCGCTGGTGGTTATCGACGTGCAGCGCGGGGGACCTTCCACCGGCTTGCCTACCGATGTTGAGCAGTCCGACCTCAACATCGCTTGTTACGGCGGCCACGGTGACTCGCCCCGGGTCGTGTTGGCCGCCTCCGATGTGGAGGATTGTTTTTACACTGCCATGGAGGCGGTGAGAATCGCCAGAAAATACAGTGTGCCCGTGATTTTGCTCACCGACCAGGCTATCGCCACCCGGATCGAGGCGTTCAGCGAGCCGGATCTGAAAAAGATCTGCCAGGAGCTTGAGCTGGATTTAACCCCCGTGCCGACCCACAAGCCGTATGACTTGTCGTCCGGGGACGGGCTCAGCCAACACCGGCCGCCCGGCACAAGGATCGAGGATGGCCTCTACCCCGTGATAACGGGACTGGAGCATGACGAGACGGGGCACGTCAGTGCAGATGCGGTGAACCATATCGAGATGACCAAAAAACGCCGCAACAAGCTCAAGACATTGGCAGACGAGTTGCCCGCCCCGGAACTGCACGGGCCGGACTCTGGCGATGTGCTGCTGGTGGGCTGGGGGTCAACCAAGGGGCCGCTCCTCGAGGCCGTGGAGGAATTCAGCAATAACGGCAATGTTCTGTCCACATTGCACATCAAGCATATCAACCCGTTGCCAAACGGCTTGGAGGCCATTTTTTCACGGTTTAAGTCGGTCTATGTCGTCGAGATGAACGACGGCGGCGTATACGGCTACGGCCAGTTGGCCGGCGTGCTCCGTGCCCGGTTTGCCGACGCGCGCATCAAGGGCATCAACAAGACCGCCGCCCGTCGTTGGAAGGTTTCGGAAATAATCGAGCGCGTCGATGCGCGCCAGGGTGAACTGAAGGCCACAGCGTGATTGGACTTTGACCATGAGTGACAGTGCGACATTGGAACAGCCCCCGCAGGACATCGAGGAACGTCAGCCGGTAACGAAAAAGGAGATCGCTTCCAACCACCCAACATGGTGCCGCGGTTGTGGTGATTTTTCCGTGCTCTCCATTTACTACAAGCTGATCCAAAAGCGGAACATCCACCACGAGAAGGTGGCCACCGTGACCGGCATCGGCTGCTCGAGCCGTTTGCCGTACTTCGTGCAGGCGCACGGCGTGCACTACATTCACGGGCGCGCTTTGTCGTTCGCCAGCGGCCTGTCGATCTCGCGGCCTGATCTGCATGTGTTCATCTTCGGCGGCGACGGCGACGCCTTCTCGATCGGCGGCAACCATTTCATCCACACCGCCCGGAAAAACATCAAGATGACCTACGTGGTCATGGACAATTTCGTTTACGGGCTGACCAAGAAGCAAACCTCTCCGACCTCGCCGCTGGGTTTCAGGAGCAAGACTGACAACTGGGGCGCGCTGGATCGGCCGATTAACCCTATGAAGCTTGCCATCTCGGCCGGGGCGACTTTCGTGGCGCGCACGTTGCACACCCATCCCAAGCATCTGCTCGAGATGATGGACGCCGCGATGGATCACGACGGCTTCAGTTTCATCGAGTGCCTCAGTGAGTGCACCGAGTTTTTTAAGGGCGCATTCGATGCCTCCAACCCGCGCAAGGGGGGCGAGTTCAATCTCGTGCCGGAGGATCACGACCCCACCGACGAGGCGGCGGCATACACCCTGGCCGGCGAGGATTTCCCGGGCCGTTTCGGCATCTTCTACCGCGTGCAGCGGCCGACCAAGAACGCCCTTGAGGCCGGTGTCATCGAGGCCGCCCAGGGCAAGTTCGAGGGCGAGCAGGCCCCGGACATCCTTCAGGCTACCTTCAACAAGATGAAATAGCCCCTTTGGCCAAGAGCTTGGTCAAGGGGCAGCGGGTCATTCACAGCTCTCCATTTCCCAACCGGCGTTGATGAGCGCCTTGTGGCCGCCAATGAGCGAGTGGCCGTTCGTGTAGCCCATCCGTCCAGCCACCTCCGCCGTGAGTACCGAGCGAAAACCTCCGCCGCAGTACATGATCACTTCCGCGTTCTTGTCCGGTACCACCGACTCGATATCCCGCTCGAGGACACCCTTGCCCAGGTGAATGGCACCCGCCGCGTGGCTGGCCAGCCATTCCCGGTCCTCGCGGACATCCATCAGGATAGCGTCGGGATTGTTGGCAAGGCGTTCGCGCGCCTGGGCCGGGTCGATCTCGTTTACACGCGTCCTCGCTTCATCAACGACCGCCAGGAAACCGGGAGCATGTTGCATGGGCGACAGAATGCGCCTCCGCTTGGCCGGGGTCAACCATGAGCCAGGCGCTTAGCCACGCTTGCCCTCGGCCGCTGTCCGGCCTGATACTAGCGGGCCGAGGATGGAGATTGAACTCATCACGATCGGCACCGAGTTGCTGCTTGGCCAAGTGCTCGACACCCATCAGCAGTGGCTCGGCCAGCGCCTGGCCGAACGCGGCCATCTGCTCTCCCGGCAACTCACCGTGCCGGACAGCGGTCCGGCGATCTGTGGGGCGGTGCAGGCCGCGCTGGGCCGCGCCGGGCTTGTCATCACCACCGGCGGCCTCGGCCCGACCGCCGACGACCTCACGCGCGGGCTGCTTGCCGACCTTCTGGCCAGGCCGCTTAGCCACGACGAGTCGGTCGTCTCGCAGATCGAGACGTTCTTCGAGCGGCGCAACCGACCTATGCCGGAGTCTGTGCTGGTGCAGGCACAGGTGCCGGAGGGTGCGATGGTGTTCTCGAACCGACACGGCACCGCGCCCGGCCTGGCCATCGAGGTGTCGCCCAACCCGTTCCGGGTCGGTGGCGAACCGGCGTGGCTAATCATGCTGCCCGGACCACCGCGCGAACTGCGCCCGATGGTTGATGAGCAGGTGATGCCCTTCATCAAAGAACACCTGCCGCCAGAGCAGGAGTTCCACTACCGGATTCTGCGCAGCCTTGGCATCGGCGAATCGATGGTGGAGGAAAAGCTGCTCGGGCCGCTCAAGCCACTGATGGATCGCGGGCTCGACCTGGGCTTCTGCGCACGCACTGGGCAGGTGGACATCCGGCTCAGCGGGAGCGGCCCGGAAATGCCGGCCATCATCGCTGAGGCGGAGGCCGCGATTCGCGGGGTGATCCACAAACAAATCTACGGCACTGACGGTGAGACAATCGGGCAGGTGGTGGTCGGGCAGTTGATCGCCACCGGCGAAACCCTGGCCGTCGCCGAGTCGTGCACCGGCGGTTTTCTCGGGCACCACATCACCAACGTGTCCGGCGCGTCGGCGATCTTCGCCGGTGGTATGCTGGCGTACAGCAATGCGATGAAGCAAAAACTGCTGGGGGTGAATGAGTCAACCTTGGCGCAGCACGGCGCGGTGAGCAAACCGGTGGCCCTCGAGATGGTTGATGGCGCTCTGGCGGTGAGTGGGGCCGATCACGCCCTCTCCGTCACCGGCATTGCCGGGCCGGGCGGCGGCACGCCGGAAAAGCCGGTTGGCACCGTTTGGCTGGGCGTGGCGTCGAGAGGCAGCCGGCCATTGGCAATCCGCAAATTTCACCCGTACGACCGCGAGACATTCAAGCACGCTACGGTGCATCAGGCATTGGAACTGCTGCGACGCCGGTTGCAGAAGATCGGCTAGAAAAACAGCAGGCCCTCAGTCGTCTTTGGCTATGGGCCTGTTAAGAAATGGGCTGGGTCGGCCTAGTCGGCGCCGTTGTCGCCGATGGCTTCCACCGGGCAGCCATCCATGGCCTCCTTGCACTGTTCCTCCTCCTCCTCGTTCTCCGGTTGTTTTGTGACGAAGGAATAGCCCTCGTCTTCATTCCGGGTGAAGCAGGATGGCACTGTCTCGCGGCAGAGATCACAGTCGATGCACTGTTCATCCACAAAATATTTGCCGGCGACGTTGTCCTTGTATTTGTCTTCGATTTCAGCCATGTCGAAATTAGCTCCGCGCGGCATGTTTACACGGTGTTTCGCCGGGATTCAAGCGATCTTTGCCCGCTGCGTCGACAAATCACTGCGCCGGCGACATGGCGCGCAGCTTGGCCGTGACGGCCGCGAACGCCTCGACAGCCTGGTCGATCTCCTCTTCCGTGGTGTCGCGGCCGATGCTCCAGAGTGTCGTGCCCCTGGCCAGGTCGGCGTCGCGGCCGATGGCGCGAAGGGCTGGGGGCAAGCGCATCGATCGGGTCGTGCACGCCGCCCCGGCGGTGATGGCGACGCCCCGCAGGTCTAGCATCAGCGCCTGGCCCTCACCCTCGACGCCCGAGGTGCTGAGGCTGAGTTGATGCGGCAACCGCCCGTCACCCGGCTTGGGGCCGTTCAAGTGAACCCCCTCGACGGCCGCGTGGATACCCTCTAGCAGCCGCATCTGGAGCCCGGTCGCATGGGCTGCCGCCTGGCCAAGCGCGGCCTCGGCGTCTTCAGCGGCGACGCCAGCCCCGACAATGGCGGCCACGTTTTCCGTGCCGGCGCGAAACTCATTCTCCTGCATGCCGCCGTGGATAAGATTCTCCACCCGCGTGCGGCGGTTTTTGTACAGCACACCGGCCCCTTTCGGGCCGTAAAATCGGTGCGGAGCTAGGGCCAGCAGATCGGCGCCAAGTTGCTGGACATCGATTGGCAGCCATCCGCCGCTGGCGGTGGCGTCTACGAAGAGAGGGATACCGCGCTCGCTGGTGAGTTCGGCTATCTCGGCGACCGGTTGAATGGTGCCGAGATCGGGGTTTGCGTGGTGCAAACAGACCAGAATGGTCTCGTCGGTCATCGCCTGGGCAAGCGCGCCGGGATCGACATGGCCTTGGCCATCGACGCCGACTTGCGTGCTGCGGAAGCCCTGGCTTTTGAGCCAAGCGATTGAGCCAAGCACAGCCGGATGCTCGATCCCGGTGGCGAGGATGTGGCTGCCGAAACGCCGGTTGGCCAAGGCGGCACCCTTGACCGCGTGGTTGATCGCCTCGGTGCCGCTTGAGGTGAAAAGAATCTCCTCCGGCTCGGCGGCATTCACCAGCTTGGCCAGGTGCGTCCTCGACTCGTCGATGGCATCGCGCGCCTCGAGGCCCAGCTGGTGCAGTGCCGCCGGCGCGCCGAATTGCGCGTGCAGCCAAGGCTGCATGGCATCGACCACTTCCGGCAGCGGCGGGGTGGTGGTGAGGTGGTCGAGGTAAATCATCTTGGCCCGGCTGGCGCTTGGCCGGTGGTCACGTTTATTTTCTGCGCGTCTCGTAGGTGTGGCTGTGGCCCTTGTCGGGGATGCTGATAGTGTATTTTTTGCCGTTGGGGGAGACGGACATATGGATGTGGTGCGCGTCGCAGTCGCGCGTGAGGTTGGCGATAAATTCGTCCGCCGTGTTGTTCTCGATGTCGGCGCGCAGGTTTTTGTGGAGTTGATACATCGCCCCGACCCGGGCGCTTTTGACGGCGGCAAAGGAGGAGGCGCCGCAGCCCTTGGTCACGCCGTTGTTCATCACCGAGACGGTCGGCGCGAGGCTCTGGATGAAGATCGGGTTGTTACTGAAGTTGAGCCCGTGGTGGTTCACCTGGTAAACGTCCACGGTGCCGACCCGGTTGTGCGGCGTGACAAGGCGTGCCTCGGTGTTTTGGGTGAGGTCGCCGCCGTCCCAAAACCTGAAGCTGCCCAGCTCGACGACCACGGCCACGCTGTTGGCGTTGTCGGTGGTGTCCTCGGCAATCCACTTGACCTTGTCGGTGAGCGGATTGCGCGGAGTTCCCTCGGGCACCGGCACGAACTTCTTCATCGCCGCCATGCAGCGAATGCGGATCTTGGGCTGGCCCTCGACTTGTTTGAGCGGGAGTTCGGTGCCCGGTTTGATGACGTGGCGCCTGCCGACAGTCATATTTCGGTACGGCTTGATGCGGAGCAAAAAGCTGGAGTTGGTCCTGCCGTCCGGGTCGCGTTCCGGGATGCCGTTGTCCCACACGTTTTTGATCGGCATTTTTTGCGACAACTCGGCCGCGCCACCGAAGTGGTCGATGTGGAAATGCGTGATGATGAGGTGGTCGATCTGCTTTACGCCGGCGACTTGGGTGGCGGCTTCGTGCAGCCGCCCAGGGTCGCGGCCGCCCGGCATGCCGGTGTCGATGAGGATCGACTCGCCAGCGGGGGTGACGATCAGCGTGCCGCCGCCGCCCTCGACGTCCACCCAGTAAACATCGAGTGTCTTGGAATCCTCGGCGGCTGCCGGGCCGACGACGGCCAGCGCCAACACCGCTGAAATGGTTTGGATGAACTGTCTGATTTTCATTGAAAACATGGTCGTGGCCGGATGGTGACGGAAGGGCAGGTTGGAGGCAAACCCGTTGTTGCGCTTGGTCGGGCGCGATCGAATAAAAGTTGCCCCGTCCGCGATTTCTCGCAGACGGGGCTGTTGAGCAATGAGCCAGCCGCGGCTGGCTGGCGTTAGAATAGTGCAGGTTTGCCAAAACCGGGTCATTGATAAAATCAATGGATGTATCGACTGGGTCGATGGTCAGCCGGGGGCGTGAAAAACAAACACGGCGCGAGTTACCGTCCTGCAAAGTGAGCTTGACCAGGCGCCCGGCTTAGGCAAGCTGAAGGATGATTCCTTGGTGGGCGTTGTGCCAGTCGCGGATCGCCTGTCGTAACTCCAGCACGGATTGCTCCATCTGCTCTTTCAGTTCGCCCAGTTGTTCCTTGGTGGTGTCGAGCTGTTGGCGTAGTGCGTGGGCGTATTCCTTCTTGGATTTTTCCCAGGTCTCGTGCGCTGCGGCGAGTTCCTCCTGAGCTTCGGCAAAGAGGCGCTGGGCTTTTTCGCAGATGGTCTCCCTGTGCACGGAAAGCCGCTCATCGAGCCGCCGCTGTTTCTCCCAGATTTCAGCCACGGCGATGACCTCGTTCGGGACACGGCGCAGACTCGAGACGAGCCCGAGTTTTTCAAGCGCGCGGATGCTCCACTTGGTGGGGTCGAACTGCCACGGCTTTACGCCGTTGCGGTAGTCGTGTTGAAACTCATGGTGAAAGTTGTGGTACCCCTCGCCGAAGGTGAAGAGGGCCATGAACCAGCTGTCCTTTGCGGTGCACTCGGTTGAATACGTTTGCCTACCCAGAGTGTGGCATAGACTGTTAATAAAAAAAGTCATGTGGTGTACCATCACCAAGCGCGTCACACCGCCGATAAGCAGTCCAGCCAGAGCACCTATGCCGCCCTCGGCGAGCCAGCCGATCAGAGTTGGCAGACCAAAGCCAACCATGATCCCGATCGCTCCCCACCACTTGTGCTGCCAACGGATGAGCGGGTCGGCCTTAAGATCGTTTACGTTTATCAGAGGCACCTCGCCTCCGACCGGGCGAAAAAGCACCCACCCGATGTGGGCATGGAAAAACCCGAGATTGATGTTGTACGGATCGTTCTTCTTGTCGGTGTGCTTGTGGTGTCGACGGTGGTCTGAGCACCACTCAAGCGCGGAGTTCTCCATCGCCGTGGCGCCAAATACCAGAGTGAAGAGCCGCACCGGCCAACTGGCCTTAAACGACAGGTGCGAGAACAGCCGGTGATACCCCAGCGTAATGCTTAGGCCCGAAGCGGTGAACATCCCGACAAACACGGCGCCGTGCAGCCACCAGTTGATTTGTCCGCCAAAGTGATAGAGGAAAACTGGCAAGCCAATGAGGGTGGTTAGGAGGGTGCCGATCAGAAAAATCGCGCTAACCCAACGCAAGTGATGCAAACGGTAACTGAACTTCATAACAGGATGTTTGACCGAGGACGGTCCTTCCTTGGGCCGCGAAAACTCGCATCATCCCTGTGTAAGTGCAATCCATTTTTTGCTGCAAATACATGCGGTTTTTGAACCACAAACCCTTTTTAATTCGATCTGTTTCATTTACTTTTTCGGCATGTTTTTCCGCAATCATAACTTTCTTCGCGCCGTTGCGTTCGCATTTTTCTGTCTGGCCGGCTCGGGGCCGGTCGCCAAGCCAAACGTCCTCTTCATTGCCGTGGACGACCTGAACAACGACCTCGGCTGCTACGGCCACCCGCTCGTCCAGTCGCCGAACATTGACCGCTTGGCCAGGCGTAGCATGCGATTCGACCGCGCCTACTGCCAGTACCCCGTCTGCAACCCCAGTCGCGCCTCGCTCATGACCGGCCTCTACCCGGAGCAAACCGGCGTGCTCTCCAACGCCGGCGACTTCCGCAAGCGCCACCCGGACCTCATCACCTTGTCGCAGCATTTCATGAACAACGGCTACTTTGCCGCGCGGGTCGGGAAGATTTATCACTACGGCGTGCCGCTGCAGATCGGCACCGACGGCAAGGACGACCCAGCGTCGTGGAACACCGTCGCCAACCCGATCGGCATCGACCGCACTGAGCTGGAGCCGGTTGCCACCTTGCAGAAGGGCAAATATGGCGGCACGCTGAGTTGGCGCATCGTCGAGAGCCAGGACGAGGATCACACTGACGGCAAAGGCGCGCTCGAGGCGATCCGGTTGATAGAGGAACATCACCCCGACAAAACCGGCAAGCCGTTTTTCCTCGCGATGGGATTCTTCCGGCCACACACACCGTACGTCGCCCCGGCGCACTACGCCAAGCTGTACCCGCTCGACAAGATCGATCCCGTGATGGAGAAGCCCGGCGACCGTGACGACATCCCGCCCGCTGCACTCGCTGACCGGGTGCATCAGCGCGAGTTGTCCCTGGCCAAGCGCCGTGAAATCATTCAGGCCTACTATGCGTCGATTTCGCTGATGGACGCCTGCGTCGGCAAACTGCTCGACGCGCTTGACCGGCTCAAGCTTGCCGACAACACGATCATCGTTTTCTTTTCTGACCACGGCTACCACCTTGGCCAGCATGGTCTGTGGCAGAAGAGCGACCTGTTCGAGGGTAGCGCCCGTGTGCCGCTCATCCTCTCCATCCCCGGCATGAAAAATGCCGGTCAGGCCAGCGACTCGCTCGCCGAGTTGATCGATCTCTACCCCACGCTGGCGGGCCTTTGCGGCTTGCCCAAGCCGGCTCACCTCAATGGTGTAAGCCTCATGCCAGTGCTGAACAACCCCAAGGCCAAGGTGCGTCAAGCCGCCTTCACGGTGACGCGAATACGCGGGAAGATTCCCGGAGTCAAAAAAAACAATCAACTTGGCCACACCATTCGCACCGAGCGCTACCGCTACACAGAGTGGGATGACGGAAAACACGGCGTGGAGTTGTATGACTACAAGTCCGACCCCAACGAATACACCAACCTGGCCAAGCGCGACTCGGGCAAAAAAGCACTCAAGCGGATGCAACGACTGATGCAAACCATCCGCGAGCACACCCGCTAAGGCCGCCCAAGGGCGTCGTCGAGGGCGGATAGGGCGTTGGCTATTTGTTCATCTGTGATGGTTAATGGCGGGGTGAGAGTGAGCACGGTGCCGCCGGAGATTTTGAAGCTCAGGCCATTTTTGAGGCAGTCGTATAGCACTCGCTCGGCGGTGTCGGGGCTGCTCACTTCCATGCCCATCGCGAGACCGAGGCCGCGCACGTCGGTGACGGCGTTGTGGCATTGCTGCAATTTGCGCAACTGCTCCAGTGTTTCGGTTCCCAATTTTCTCGAGCGCTCGAGAAGGTTGTCCGACTCGATCACGTCGAGTGTTGCCAAGGCCGCCGCGGCCCCGACTGGGCTTTTCTCGTGCGTGTAATGGCCCAGTGCACGCTGCGGTACAATGTCGAGATCAGCACGGACGATTGTTGCGGCCATTGGCATCACGCCACCGCCGAGGCCTTTGCCGAGCACGAGGATGTCCGGCGTCACGCCGCTGTGCTCGCAGCAAAACATTCGGCCGGTGCGGCCCAGTGCGAGCGGGATTTCGTCGAACACCAGCAGCGCGCCATGCTCGTCGCACAGCTCGCGGACGCGGCGCCAATAGCCATTCGGTGGCCGCTCGATTGTTGTGCAGCGCATCGGCTCGGCGATCACCGCACCGACGTCGCCCTCCTCGACGAGGATTTTCTCGATGGCATTGGCATCCGCCTCCGCGCTTGGCCAAGCAACATGAAAACAGCCGGGCAGCAACGGGCCAAGCCCGTCGCGAAACAGCGCCTCGCCGCCGACCGAGATGGCGTCCAGTGATGCGCCGTGAAACGAGTCGCGCATCGAGATCGTCTTGTGCCGTCCGGTGGCGTAGCGGGCGAGCTTCATTGCGATGCCGATGGCTGCTGTGCCGCCCGTCGCGAACAGCACCTTGGCCAGGTTACCCGGCGCGAGCTTGGCCAAGCGCTCGGCGAGGACGATGGCTGGCCGGTTGGTGAAGCGCCGCGGGCAGAAGGCCAGCTCGTCGAGTTGCCGCTTGACCGCCTCGATGACCCGCGGGTGCGCGTGTCCGACCTGATGGACGCTGTTCCCGTGAAAGTCCATGTACCGCCTCCCCGCGGCATCGGTCAGGTAAATGCCGTTGCAGCCGGTCAACTCGCTGAGGCACGGCGTGGAGAGGGACTGGTGCAGAAAGACGGCCGAGTCGCGGGCGAGCGTTTCACGCGTCGCGTCGTCCACGTTGGCCTGCTGCCAGTCTCGGCGGTGTGCGGAGAGGTTGACGTCCCCCTCGGTGCGGTCCGCCTGGCCAAGCGGTTTATTTGTCGAGGTCATGCTCGGCGCACCCTAAAGCATCCCGGTTAAACCGGAAAGAAAAGCCGTTGATCGATGCGCCGGGGTGTCGCATGGTCGCAGCGCGATGAGCTCCCTTTGGACTTTGTTGCGGTGTCTTGCAGTTTTCGGCATGGGCGGAACTGTTTCTGCCATGCCGGGGCAGCTGAGGGCCGGTGCGGTGGTGGTGGACATCACCCCGGCGCTTGGAGTTGCCAACGGCGGCGTGATCGCCCGAGGCGGACCGGTCACCCGTATTCACGACGAACTTCACGCGCGCTGTCTCATGCTTGACGATGGTGCAATTCGTCTGGCCATTGCGATTTGCGACATGCGAATGCTTGGTGGCGATGTTGTGGCACGTGCCAAGTTACTGGCTGGCGAGGCGACCGGCTTGGCACCAGAATACATTCTCATTGCTGCCACCCACACGCACGCTGCTCCGGCTATGGTGGGAATTCATCCTGAACCGAGGGATCGCGCGTATGCCGAGTTTGTCGCCCGCCGCATCGCCGACGGCATCACGCGTGCAGGGCATCATCTTGCGCCGGCCAGGGTCGGTTGGGGGTTCGGCAGCGCGCCGCAACACGTGCACAACCGGCGTTGGTTCATGAAGCCAGGGGCGATTGTTGCCAATCCGTTTGGAGGCACGAGCGACAAGGTGAAAATGAATCCTCCGCGCGGGGCCGATCTGCTCGAACCGGTTGGGCTGGTCGACCCGCAGGTATCGGTGCTTGATGTTCGGCATGCCGATGGAAGGCCGCTGGCGTTGCTGGCCAACTACGGGCTACATTACGTCGGCGGCTATCAGGCTGGGCATGTCAGCGCTGATTATTTTGGGCTGTTCGCCAACCGTGTGCAGGACCTGCTCGATGCCGACCGGCAACACCCGCCATTTGTTGCCATGATGTCCAACGGCACCAGTGGCGATGTGAGCAACAACGATTTCCGGACCAAGCCGGAGCGGTTGCCTGCTTGGGTGAAAATGCAGCGGGTGGCCAACGACATTGCCGGCGAGGTTGCAGAAGTGATTGAAGACATAGAGCACAGCGACGCCGCAACGCTCGCTGTTGCCGCGATCGAGTTGCAGCTTGGAGTACGTCGTCCCGATGCCGCTCGCCTGGTCTGGGCGCGGCACACCTTGGCTAATGACACCGATCCTCAGCGGTTGACGCGACCGGAGATTTACGCGCAGGAAGCACTCGCACTGGCGACATTCCCTCCTAAGGTGCCGGTGGTACTGCAGGCCTTTCGCGTCGGCGAACTGCGCATCATGACGGTACCGTGCGAGATGTTTGCCGAGACCGGGCTTGCGCTGAAGAAAAAGGCCAGACCGGCCCCGGTGTTCATTATCGAACTGGCTAACGGCTATCGCGGCTACCTGCCCACGCCGCGCCAGCACGAATGGGGCGGCTACGAGACATGGCCTGCCCGCTCGTCGTATCTGGAGGAGCAGGCTGCGCCAAAAATCAGCGCCGCGATGCTGGGGCTGCTTAAAAAACTGTAACGCCATGCCGATACGAAATCGTCCCCACCAAGCTGTTGTCATGAAACCGATCGCACTCACATCACTCATTTTGCTGGCTGGTGTGTTTCAGTCAGTTCAGGCGGCCGAGATGGAAAAGCTGACGCCGCTGCGTGTGGACCTCAAGGTGCTGCAGTCGCCGGAGGGACTGGAACTGGAGCGCAGGTCCGTCAGGGATGAGACCGTTGATGTGGATGACCGCGAGGTGGCGCTGCGCCATTATGTGTTCCGGTTTTTTAGTCAGCGGTTCATGGATGAGGACTGGTGGCACGACGCGCACTTGTTTGTGCCGGTGAAGCTGCCGGAAGCGGCCAAGGGCAAGCTGTTTCTCGCCAGCCACGTGGTGAATTGGCGCAAGGTTCCCGGCGTGCTGCTCGAGGGCTACGGGCGGCAGACGGCGGCGCGCGTCGGCGTGCCGGTGCTGGTGTTCAAGCCAAACCCGGTGCAGCAGCAGTTCGCCAAGCGCACTGGCAAACACAAGGAGAGCGAGTGGCAGGACGCCACCTTCGACCGGTTCCGCGAGACCGGCAACGTGAACGTGGTTTCGTTCGCAGGCATCATGAAGGCCAAGTGGCGCGCGTGGGCGGCGGCGGAGGCAGTGCTCGGCAAAAAGTTCGACAAGGTGGTTCTGGCAGGCGGATCGAAGGGCGGCTTGTCGGTGCGGGCGATGATGAAATATGATCCGCGCATCGTCTCGGTGGTGTCGTCCGGCTCGATCCCGTTCGCCTCGCCGTCGATGCTTCGAAAACTCACCGTGCGCGAACCGCTCACGCCACATTTGGTCGACCAGTTCAAGATCAAGCCAAGCGACATCACCGGCGATACCATTCTGTTCAATCTCGGCTCGAACGACTTCAATGCCCATCCCACCGAGGCGCGCCTGGTGATGGAACAACTGCGGGGCGACACGCGGATTTACGTGCATCCCAACGGCGGTCACCCTGCGTTGGCACCGCAGCAGGTGGCAGCGATGCGCTTGTGGCTGCGGCACGTCTTTTTCGGCGAGCCGTTGCCGGACGTCCGGCCGCCGGTGGTCACATCGGGGAAGGACTCGCTTGGCTTTCAGGCCATCATCGGGCAGCCCAAGGGCGTGGAGGTGGTGGAACTCTGCCACGCGTTTTACCGAGAAAAACCATGGCCCGGTCCAGCCAGCGGGGAGCGCATGCCCCACAAAAACGCCCAGTGGAAAACCACCCCCTTGGCCAAGCGCAATGGCCAATACACCGTCACGCTTGAAACCAAGGGCGAGGATCTAGAACGGCTGCATTACTACATCCGAGCCCGTGTGCGGCTTGGCCAAGTGACCGGCTGGCTCTCCTGCCCCGTGCAGCAATTTATGGAAAAACCATGAGAATAAAAAACGCCTCTCCGACATCTGCTGTCGCCGCGATTTGGTTGGCTGCTGCCTTGTCAGTTTGCCCCGCTGAAATTGCCAAGAGACCCAATGTCTTGTTCCTCGCGGTCGACGACATGAACGACTGGATCGGGTGCCACAACACAACACCCGCCGCCATCACCCCCAATATCGATCGTTTGGCCAAGCGCGGCGTCAACTTCACCAACGCCCACACTGCCGGCGTATTCTGTGCCCCTTCACGAGCCACCATTTTCTCGGGCCAGTTTGCCTCCACCACAGGTTGCTACGATACCGCCCTCTACTTCGTCGATCATCCGAAGATTCTTTCCCTCCAGAGCAGCTTCAAGAAAGCCGGTTACCGTACCATGGGGGCGGGCAAGCTCTTCCACCACCCCGCCGGAAACGTCGACCTGCGCGGTTGGGATGAGTTCTACGTTCGCACCAAGCGGCAAAGGGAGACAGGATTTCCGATGGATTCCTGGTCGGAGGAGGTTCCCTTCCCCAACCCGAGACCCTACGGCACCTACCACCGCACCCCGGGAGCGCCGAAAAGCAACGGCGGATTCATGGAGTTCGGCCCCGTCCCTAACAATCGTGAAGAAGACCTTGCCGACAGCATGCGGGCCCAGTGGGCGGTCGAGCGATTGGGCAAAAAATACGACGAACCCTTCTTTTTGGCGATGGGGCTCTATGCCCCGCACTTCCCCAACTATTGCCCGCAAAAATATTTTGACCTCTACAAGCGAAATGAGATCAAGCTTCCGCCCTATAAGGCGGACGACCTTGATGACCTGCCCGGGAACATCAGGCGGCAAAAGATCAACCGATCGAGAATCCACCAACGCCTGGTCAAGCTCGGAGCCGTGCAAGAGGCGCTTCATGGTTATCTGGCCTGCATGAGCTACGCCGATGCCCAAATTGGACGTGTCTTGGACGCTCTCGACGCCAGCCCCCACGCTGACAACACCATCATCGTCCTCTGGTCCGACCACGGCTACCACCACGGAGAGAAAGGTGACTGGGGCAAGCACACTCTATGGGAACGCACATCAAACGTCCCATTCGTCTGGGCCGGACCGGGAGTGGCCGAGGGAGCCACCTCCGATGTCACTGTAAGCCTTATCGACATGTACCCTACCTTCGTCGAGCTATGCGACCTGCCAAAGACCCCGCACACCCTCGAGGGCACATCGATAGCAGCCACCCTCGCCGATCCGAACAATGCCAAGGATCGCGAGGTCTACCTGCCCCACATGTTTCCGGAGTCCTTCGCCATTATGAACAGGGAATGGCGATACATTCGCTACAAGGACGGCAGTGAGGAGCTCTACAACGTGCAAAAGGATCCTAACGAGTGGCGCAACCTGGCCGAGCAGCCAAAATACGTGGAGATCAAAAAACAGCTCGCCGGGAAAGCCCCAAAAAACTTTGCCAAACCCATCCCCAAGCGAAAGTCAAAACGCGATCTTATCCTCGAAGGCAAAACCTTCCGCTGGAAGAAATGAAAAAAACAAAATGATCAGAACATTCTTTTCAATGTTGGTGTTTGCATTCCTGGTCTCAACAGCCAGCACCGCGGAACGTCCCAACGTTCTGCTTATCATGGCCGACGACCTTGGATTCTCAGATCTTGGCTGCTACGGCGGCGAGATCGAGACGCCCAATCTCGACGGCCTGGCGCGCGATGGCCTGCGTTTCACGCAGTTCTACAATACCGCGCGTTGCTGGCCGACGCGGGGGGCTCTTCTGACCGGATACTTTGCCCAGCAGATTCGCCGGGATGTGGTTCCTGGCCTGCCAAGGGGGATACGGAGCGGGGGCGGAGGTAAACGGCCATCGTGGGCGAAGCTACTGCCCGCCATGCTGAAACCGGCTGGCTACCGCGCATACCACTCGGGCAAGTGGCACATCGACGGCATGCCGTTGGGTAATGGCTTCGACCGCTCCTACTACCTGAAGGACCAGGGACGGTTTTTTTATCCGAAGGTTCACTGGGAGGATGACAAGAAGCTGCCCGAGGTGAAGAAGGATGCCGGTTACTATGCCACCGATGCGATTGCCGATCACGCGGTCAAATGCCTCAAGGAACATGCCGAGAATCACTCCGGCAAGCCGTTCTTCCACTATCTGGCCTTCACGGCTCCGCATTTCCCTCTACACGCTCTGCCCGAGGATATCGTCCGCTACCGGGAGCGCTATCGCACGTCGTGGAAAAAGGTCCGTGACGCGCGCTGGGAGCGCATCCAGAAGATCGGCATCGTCACCGGGAAGCTCTCGGGGGTGGAGCGCGACCTGGGACCGCCGTATCACTTCCCCGACGCCCTCAAGAAGCTCGGCTCTGGGGAGGTGAATCTCCCCCTGCCATGGAAAGAGCTGACCGATGAACAGCGCGATTTCCAGTCGAGCAAGATGGCGATCCACGCTGCCATGGTCGACCGCATGGACCAGGTGATCGGCCGCGTGCTCGCCCAACTGCGGACGATGGACGCCTTTGATCACACCCTCATCTTCTTTCTTTCCGACAACGGTTCGAGTGCCGAGATCATGGTCCGCACCGATGGACACGATCCCAATGCGCCGCCCGGCTCGGGCCCATCCTACCTGTGCCTCGGACCAGGCTGGTCGACGGTCTGCAATACTCCGTTTCGCCGTCACAAGACCTGGGTTCACGAGGGCGGCTGCGCTACCCCTCTCATCGCTCACTGGCCGAAAGGCATCAAGGGAAGCGGAGAGTTGCGGCGCGATCCGGCCCACGTGATCGACGTGGTTCCCACCATACTGGAACTCGCCGGAGTGAAACGATCACCGGCCGATGCCCCGAAGGCTCCGGGTCACAGCCTGTTGCCGGCCTTTGCGAAGGACGGCTCCCTGCGGCGTGAGTACCTGTGGTGGCTCCACGAAGGCAATCGCGCCATCCGGGTGGGGGACTGGAAGCTGGTGGCGGCAAAAGGCGATCCCTGGGAGCTCTACAACCTGCGTGAGGACCGCACCGAAACGAACAATCTAGCCTCTAACAATCCGGGCAAGGTAAAGGAACTCGAGCACGCCTGGACTGAACGTATGGACGAATTCCGCAAGCTGGCCAGCCAGAATACGAAGCCATAATGCTGAACCCCGACTATGTTACCGGCCTGGTGGGCAAACTTCATGTGGGACAGGGATTGACGGGACGACGGCAGATTCCCTAACTTGGTTGACCATGATCTCTAAAGCGGTTCGAATCCTTTGGCTCGCCTGTTTCCTGGGAGCCGTTTCCCTCCAGGAGCAGAAATCTATCTCGGCTCCCGTCTCATTTCGCAAGGTGGTGCTGGAGACCGATTGCGACAATCCCATGGAACTGGCGGTTCTTCCGGATGGCCGTGTGCTGTTCATTGAACGTTTCGGCAATGTCCGCATCTGGAAACCCGACATCCAGTCCACCGTGTTGGCAGCTAGGTTCAAAGTGCACGGTCAGTTCAATCCCAGCACCAACAAGGGGGCAGATCGTGGCAGCTGGGAGGCGGGGCTCCTGGGCATAACCCTGGCCCCGGAATTCGAACGGACGGGTTGGGTCTACATTTACTATTCTCCTGCGGGTAATACCCCTGAGAACCGTCTTTCCCGTTTCACCCTCAAAGGCGACACGCTCGACTTGGCCTCCGAAAAAATCCTGTTGCGTGTGCCGGTGCAACGCGAGGTTTGCTGCCATGAAGCCGGTTCGCTTGCCTTTGACGGCGATGGCAACCTGTATGTCTCCACAGGCGACAACAGCAACCCCTTCCAGTCCAACGGCTACAGTCCCAGCGATTATAGGGAAGGCCGCTATGCCTTTGACGCAGCCCGATCTTCCGGCAATTCCAACGACCTGCGGGGCAAAATTCTTCGGATCCACCCCGAACCTGATGGAAACTACACCATTCCCAATGGCAACCTGTTCCCTCACGGCACACCGAAGACACGTCCGGAGATTTTTGTGATGGGCTGCCGCAACCCTTTTCGCATTTCCGTAGATCCTGCTACCGGCACCCTGAGTTGGGGTGATGTCGGCCCTGATGCCCGAAAAATTCAACCCTCACGCGGCCCGGCCGGTTTCGACGAAATCAATCGGACCCGTGAGGCCGGGAATTTTGGTTGGCCGTTCCTTATCGCCGACAACAAACCCTATCGTCAATACGACTTTGCCAGCGGGAAATCGGGGTCGCCTCAAAAAGCTCCATCTCCGGTGAATCGTTCCCCAAACAACACCGGCATGGTGAACCTGCCTCCGGCGCAATCCGCATGGCTCTGGTATTCTTATGCGCCTTCCATCCGCTTTCCGCTGACCGGCAGCGGCGGGCGCACGGCCTGTGCGGGCCCGTTCTATCATTTTCGTGCGGATCTAAAGTCCGACCGCAAGCTGCCGGCAAAGTACGACGGCGCCCAGTTTATTTACGAGTGGGAGCGCGGTTGGATTTTGGCAGCCCGAGTTGATGAAAACGGCGCGCCTCGGCTGGAACGGTTCGTGCCCGAAGTGAAACTGAAGCGGCCCATGGAAATGGAGATTGGCCCCGATGGTGCGCTTTATGTGATCGAGTTCGGCACGGGCTGGGAGAACAACCAGGACGCGCAGATCATTCGGATTGAATCCGCGCCGGGGCAGGGATTCACACCGAATTCGGAAAGCCTGGCTTCCGGGCAGTCACCGGAGGAACGGCTCAAGTTCCATCGCGACTGCTTGGAGGGCGGGGATGCTGCGCGGGGCCGGCGTGTCTTTATGGAGAAGGTGGAGGTTTCCTGCTCCCGTTGTCACAAGGCCGGTCCCGGAATTCAGGATGGCATTGTGGGTCCGGATCTTAGCCGGATCGGCGCTCTCCGCGATCGCCAATACCTCCTGGAAGCCATTGTTGTGCCCAACCGGGTGATTGCATCAGGGTTCGAGATGCTGTTGCTGACGATGAAAGACGGGAGGGAATATGCCGGGCTGTTGAAAAGTGAATCGGAAAACGAAATCCAACTTGAATCGCCTGAGGACGGTTCCCTGACTCTTGATAAAACCAAGATCACTTCCCGCCGCCACGGATTGTCTCCCATGCCGGGGAATATTCACGAGGTGCTGACCAAGACAGAGCTCCGCGACCTGGTCGAGTTCCTTGCCAGCTTGAAATAGGTTGGTCCATGGACAGGTGCGGG
>MPMD02208749.1_pt1 | contig 19262 bp, 16 predicted proteins | sample 1617291 | NCBI WGS metagenome assembly MPMD02 (sample SAMN05944810, study PRJNA350692) | marine metagenome | biome: marine; feature: ODZ; material: water; isolation source: 120 m water sample filtered on 30 um supor filter | place: Pacific Ocean | collected 2012-04-09 | depth 120m m | reverse complement strand
GAAAATATCTCGATCGGCCGACAACCGCGACGGTACGGCCTGATCGACTGGCAGGCATGCCGGCTTCGGGCGCAAGAGGCCTTGGCGCCCCTCGAACTCTCCATCGATGTCACACAGCCCCTACGCACCTATTCGATTGCAGTCCAGCAGATGGTGGCGATTGCCCGCGCACTCGACCAGCAGGCAAAAGTCCTGGTACTTGATGAGCCGACCTCATCCCTCGATACGGCCGAAGTCGAACAGCTCTTCCGCGTCATGCGGCAACTCCGCAAAGACGGCATGGGAATCGTTTTTGTCAGTCATTTTCTCGATCAGGTCTATGCGATCAGTGACCGCCTCACGGTACTCCGCGGTGGCAATCTCGTCGGAGAGTATGGGGCAGAGTCACTGCCGAGACTTGAGCTCATCAGCAAGATGATCGGCAAAGAAGTTGCCCAAGTGGCGGACATGGAAAACAGACATGCAGCAACACAAGCTGCCGGTCCACACCCGGTCGTCCTGCAGGCACAAGGCCTTAATCGTCGAGGAGCGGTCGAAGACATGGATTTGAAAATTCATAGCGGCGAGGTGGTGGGACTCGCCGGGCTGCTCGGGTCAGGTCGCACCGAGACCGCACGGCTGTTGTTCGGGATCGACCGGCCCGATTCGGGAACGATCGAAGTCGATGGAAAATTCGTCCGAAAACATGGTCCTCGCACCGCGATTCGCAACCGGATTGCACTGGCACCTGAAGATCGCAAAGAGGCGGGAATTATTCCGAACCTGAGCGTGCGGGAAAATATTGTACTCGCTCTGCAGGGTCGGCGTGGTTGGCTTCGCCGTATTAAACGCGCCGAGCAGCAACTGCTTGCCGATCGGTTTATCCGGGCTCTGAATATCGCTACACCCAATTCCGAAAAGCCGGCCGGTCAACTTTCCGGCGGGAATCAACAGAAGGTGATCCTCGCCCGCTGGCTGGCGATGCAGCCCAAAATCCTCATTCTCGACGAACCGACCCGCGGGATCGATGTCGGGGCAAAGGCAGAGATTGAAAATCTTGTCACAGAACTATGCGCAGATGGCATGGCCCTGCTGTTCATCTCCAGCGAACTCGCGGAAGTCTGTCGCGATAGTCATCGTATTGTGGTACTTCGCGATCGGCGAAAGATCGGCGAATTGACTGGCGAAGAGATCCAACTCGAGCGCATTATGCAGATCATTGCCGATGAGCAGCCCACCGAGGAGGCAGAGGACCGAACCGATGCCTGAGTCGCTCCGCAAGCTCACCTGGCCCCTGGCGGCATTGGGCATTCTGCTGCTGTTTAACGCGCTGCTCAATCCAGAATTTTTTTCACTCCACTTCGGTGAGGGGCGGTTGACCGGATCACTGGTCGATGTCCTCGACCGGGCCACGCCGGTACTTCTCTTGTCACTCGGCATGACACTGGTGATCGCCACCGCGGGCGTCGATCTTTCGGTCGGGGCGGTAATGGCGATGGCAGGATCGATCTCCGCGGTCCTGTTGACCGACTTTGGAATGCCCGTGCTGCCAACACTGCTCATTACGCTTCTGGCCTCTCTGGCAGCGGGTGCCTGGAATGGTCTGTTGGTCTCCATGTTGGGCATCCAACCGATCGTGGCAACTTTGATCCTTATGGTGGCCGGTCGCGGGATCGCACAACTGCTCACCGATGGACAGATTATCCCCATCGAAGGACATCCTGGATTTGCCTATCTGGGTGGAGGGACATTATTTTTTCTGCCTGTCACGATCACAATCGCCCTGGCCGCAGCTCTCTTTACAGCGATAGCCGTTCGCTATACCGCCCTGGGCCTCTTTATTGAGTCGGCCGGCGAGAACCCAACGGCCAGTCGTTATGCAGGGCTCAACGTGCGTGCGGTGCGGCTGCTTGTCTACACCTTAAGCGGCCTCTTTGCGGGCGTGGCAGGTTTGATCTATGCCTCGGATATTACGGCGGCCGATGCCAACAATGCCGGACTCTACCTGGAACTGGACGCGATTCTGGCCGTGGTGATCGGCGGCACCGCGCTCTCCGGAGGCCGATTTTTCCTGGCAGGCTCGATCATCGGAGCACTGATCATCCAGACGCTCGGGACCACCATCCTGATGACACAGATTGGCGGCCAGAGCATCCCTGCTGAGTGGAACCTGATCGTCAAGGCGATTGTGGTACTCGTGGTCTGCCTGCTCCAATCGGCCGCACTCCGGCAAATACTGACCGGCAAGGGGGTCCGTGGATGAGGACACGACTGAGAATCAAGCCCCAGCACCTGTCGCTGGTTGCCACCGCCGCTGTCTTTCTGCTTCTCTATGGAGCCGCAGCACTGCGTTACCCGGGTTTCGCCTCCTGGTTTCAAACTACGGAATTGATCGCTACCAATGCTCCGCTGGGACTGGCGGCTATCGGGATGACGTTTGTCATTCTTTCCGGAGGCATCGACCTCTCGGTTGGAGCAATCATCGCACTTTCGAGCATCTTGCTCGCAAAGTGTCTCGTCGAGTGGAACCTGCCGGTCCCACTGGCAATCCCAACGGTCCTCGTCGGTGGTATCCTATTCGGTACGGCCAGCGGTGTGGTAATTCGCTGGTTTCGGCTGCCCCCTTTTCTGGTCACACTCGCTGCCATGTTTCTCGCGCGGGGTATCGCATTGGTGCTAACCGAAGAGAAACGGCTCTCCATCGCCGGCCATGCGACCTTTGACCCACTTGTTGATTTTCTGCTTTTTGACTTCAACCTACCGGCACTCATTTTTGTCGTCGGGATTGTGGTAGCCATTGGCGTCGCACGCTATACCCGATTTGGCCGCAACGTCTATGCGATCGGCGGCAGTGAACAGTCGGCACTTTTGATGGGACTTCCGGTTGGCCGTACGACCGTCATGATTTATGCACTGAGCGGTCTTTGTGCTGCCGGAGGGGGCATTCTCTATGCTATCGGATCACAGTCGGGCGATGCCTCGGTCGCACAGCTTCTCGAACTCGATGCCATTGCCGCCGTGGTCATCGGTGGCACGCTCCTCTCCGGGGGCGTTGGTTCCATGGGCGGTACACTGCTCGGTGTCCTGATTCTTGGCGTGATCACTGTCGTTCCGGTCTACGAAGGAGACTTAAACAGTTGGTGGACAAAAATCGCAATTGGCGGGTTGCTACTTGTGTTCATCGTACTGCAGCGACTTTTGCAGCGGCAGCGCCATTAGTAGCTCGCCCGCCGGAGAATGTTTCAAAAAATAGCCGCCACACTCTTCCTGTCATGATCGTTCTGCCATGAAGGGAAAATAGATGCCCGAGTGCAGACTTGCGACGGCTGCGTTTTTTCTCAGCTAGCTCTCGCTCGGTTCATCGATATGGGCCCAGATGCCGGCCCCTTTTTCTTGCGCCTGCTCCTGTTGTCCGGCAAAGATGTCTGACAACTGGTATTCATATGTCGAGGCGGCCAGCGAATAACCGTCACGAATCATCTTTAGATTCAGAAACGTATTGTCTTCCTTACGATGTACGTAGGCAACCTCGACACCCTCTTCATCCTCTTTGGCCACCGATTCATCGTGCGTGAGAGATACCTGTTTGCCCAGAACTAGTTTTGCTAAATGGTGTTTCGATTTCTGTTCAAAATTTATCTCACTCCCTTCGCTCCTAACAAGATCAATTCCCAGCAAGCGAACCTTTCTCTTGTTGCCACCAGAAGAGACCAGAAGGGTTTGTCCATCAACGACGCGGACAACCCGACCTAAGATTGGCCGGTTATCATTCTCAACCGCCTGTTTAGGTTGATCTACCACTGGTCCACTTGCGACGTTTACCGTTGCAACCCGCTTCACCACAGGTACTCCGACGACGCGTGCCACCCTGGGGGCAATCACTGGAAGGTGGCGGTAATTGTATTTGGAATATCGAAAACGTTTATTGAGAGCCGCTTTTGCAGCCAAATGGGCCTTAGGGTGCGCTTTGACTGATCTTTTTATCGCTTTGGCTTTCGATGATTTAGATTTTACCGTTTTCGCCTTCGCTTTAACCTTTGCTTTAGGAGGTACTGCCAGCACCGAGTTTGTCCCGACTGTACATAAAAAAGCCATCAGGGTAACAAATATCATCTTGTGGATCGCTCTGTTGCTGCACCGAAACATGAATTGGTTCTCCTTGGCCGAAATCCCGCAAGCCCCTCTTGCTCCTCGTTCTATGAAACCCCGGCAAGGGTTCTAAGTTTCGCACCAGATTTCCGACTCCATCACTGGCTAAAACGGCCCGGCAGGACACTTTTTTGCAAAAGGTGCCGACGATTCTCATAGGTACACTATCAAAATGACGCATAAAATCTCAAAAACATCGCGTATAATAAAACTATCGAGCGCGGCACGAGGAAGATCGACTATTTTGGTTGGAGCGGACATTTTTCCCACTCGATGTTCAGGGCGGCACGATGGGCACATTCGACAAACAGACAAACACACGAAGGCTCTGCACGCAACCGAGCAATTGTGGAATATGGAATAGCGGATTTACGCTGATTGAACTATTGGTTGTCATCGTTGTCATTGGAATATTACTAGCTCTGCTCATGCCAGCCGTTCAATACGTTCGCAATAGCGCTCGCATCACACATTGTCAATCCAACTTGCGGCAAATTTCTCTGGCAATGGATGTCTATCTAGATATCCAAGGCATCAATGGTCGTTACCCTGATGCCGCAGTGTTACCCAGCGTAACACCTGACCGACCATCTTTAAGTGAGATACTCACTCCGCATCTCGAGGACAACAATCTCGTTTTTCGTTGCCCCGGGGATGAAGAATATTTTGACAAGGAGGGTCTCAGTTACGAGTACCGCAATAGCAAGTTTGCCAAAAAAACCCGCAAACAGGCACTACAAGGCACTAACGGCAAAAAACAGTGGAAAAGCAACTCTGAGTATTGGATGATTTATGACTTTGAAGCGTTTCATGGGCCTGAAGGGGAAGAAGGCTCACGCAATGTGCTATTTGCCGATGGGCATGTAGACGGATTTTGAAACATAAGCATAATATTCCTAAACGAGTATGGTCACACCATTGCCTCTATTATTTGAGAACTCTTACCGATGATCACAAAAATCACTCTAGCTATCCTTGCAGTGGCGACAATCGGTTTGACCGTAAGTTGGTCTACCGGCCAGTGGGAAAGCGCCCAACTCAAAGAGATTCGCAAGCTACAGAAGGAAATCCAGCAAACAAGAGAAAAACCATCCGGAGAGGAGGCTGCAGAGGCCGGGCAGCAGACTGCAGAGGAAGAAGCCCGCGATGAAATTCGCCGAGAAAAAATACGCAGCGAAAAGTGGGCCGAATATCGAGAAAAGGTGAAAGAACTTCCCGAGGATCAACGGAAGAGTGTCGAGACCGAGACGCGAAATCAATTTCTCGCACGGATAGAAAAGCGGATCGACCGCGTCCTTTCGCTCCCACCCGGAGAACGCAACGCCGAACTCGACAAACAAATCGACGAAGGAGACAAGCGGCGCAAGAGGTGGCAACAAGAACGAGAGGCCAAACAATCGGAAAACAATGGCAGCAGTAAAACCACCGGAAAAAACAAGTGGCGCACTGCTTCGACCGAACAGCGCAACCAATGGCGGCGTCAAATGCTCGCCTATACAACTCCAAAGCAAAGAGCCAAATTTCAAGAGTATCGGCGAGTAATGAACCGCCGGCGCAAGGAACGAGGTATGCCCGAACGAGGGGGGCACCCATTTTAGACGGACTCCGAGTCGCCGCGAAAGCACTCAAAACGGTCGCACTTCTTTTTCAATGGCTACTTCGGTTTGACAAGTTCGCGTTTGACGATAGAGAGCCTCAGCGCGGGGCGAGTCAGAGCGACCCTCAAAGCGACGCGCTCTCTGAACCGGTAACCGGGCACAAGAAACCCTCTAAAAAGTGACGGACTTCCGAAAGAAGGCCGTTACCGTTCGGCCCGAGAACCTCCTGCTTCAAATTCCTGCACTTTTTCTGTTTAGCAGCCTGTTCAGAAATACGTTCATCATCAATACTTCCACGGTAGTCCCACCACAAACAAAGGAAAGCTCTCATGGCTCGCGTCTTGATGATCGTTGGAGATTTTAATGAAGATCTCGAGGTTCGTTTTCCTCAACAGGCCCTCGAGATGCTCGGGCACGAGGTGCATACCATCTCCCCGGGAAAAGAGGCCGGCTCGAGTGTCGTGACTGCCGTACATGATTTGGCCGACAAGTCACTCCAATCGTATACGGAAGATCGCGGCCACACGCTACCGGTCACCCACAGTTTTAGCGCTACCGATCCGAAAGGTTATGACGGGCTCATCGTTCCCGGTGGCCGCGCGGCCGAATACCAGCGATGCGATGAAAAAATACTCACACTTGTTCGTCATTTCTTCGATTCCTCCAAGCCGGTAGCCTGCACCTGTCACGGGATCCAGACTCTCGCGGCCGCAGGGGTACTCACAGGCCGGAGTGTAACGGCGGTTCCTTTTTGCCGCCCTGAGGTGGAAATGGCCGGGGGCATCTGGGCCGATCGGGGTCTTGATGGGATTGAAGTTGACGGCCCGCTTGTAACGGCTGCCACCTGGATGAGTAATCCCGCCTGGATGCGCGAGTTCAGCCATCAGTTGGAAATCGGGGGCTGACTTTTTGGCTGACCGGTCCCTGCTACGGACCGGGAACACCATCACATTCGCTCAATTCGCGAAACGGTACATCAATCAGGCCGTAATGGACCATCATGTATCCGCTCGATGCGAAAACAACCGCTTCAGGATGGGTCAGGAGCAGCTCCTGGGCGAGGACACCCTCATACCACCGCGAGTCACCCCGGTAGCGAAATCGATAGATTTTGATACCCGAAGGACTGGTGCCCACAAACTTCAAGTCCCTCTTCAATCGCTCATCGCTGAATCCCCCCCCAAATCCGCCCCAGCCAAAGCCACCTGAGGAGTATTCCATCGTAGCCTGAGCTGCTTCTCTCTGTTGTTGCTTGTACATCGAGCGAGCGAACTGTCGATCCTGATTGATCGTCTTCTCTTGCTGAGCAGCCTGTTTATGTTCATCCTTCTCAATATTTTTGAGGATGTTTTGCTGGTTACGAATCTCGGCCAGACCACGGGTTGTTCGTACAGCACGATTTTGCTTTTCGGCCTCATTTTTTTTTGCAGCTACTTGTCGCTCCTCTTCAAACTGCATCAGCCATAGTTCCATCTGAGGAGCCGTCATGGATGCCAAATGTTTGCGATATTCTTTTTTTTGCTCAGGAGTATATTTTTTTGATACACGGAAATACTCCTCCATCCAGGCCCGGGCCCATAACATTTCAGGGCTGTTCCAGACCTTGTCCCGATCGGATTGGACGTTTGCCGTAGGTATCGCTTTTTCAGATGCCGATTTGCTTGTTTTTTGATCTCCCGTTTTTGTTGCCTTCGCTGTGTCTACTGCAAAGACATATCCGCTAGCACCCAGGAAAATAGCCAATACACAAACAATCCCCACAGCAAGGCAGAGAACACGCCTACACATATTTAGGTTCCTTTTTTCCAGGGTTACTTGCCTTGCAAAAAGATTGGATCAAAACAGCCAACAAACTCTCTCCTCATAAACATAGTATAATTTCTCCTTCCTTTCATCCCAAAAACAACTTTGTTCTCTACATCATCAATGGGCCGAATCGCCTTCGAGCTGCGTATTGGGGCCAAATGAAGGGCAACTGGCACATTTTGAAAAGGATGCCAAAATCACGTACACTCGGGAGATCCCAAGGACCTTCAGAAAACGGGAGAGGAGAACCCATGCAGCACAAATCACACTTTGGACATCATGCTGACAAACTGCCTGCAGATCGTGATGGACAAATTCCAGAACATGGCGATGACTGGCGAGACATGAATTATGATCATGGGCCTCACGATCCAGAGGAGGAGGGGATCAAAGATGAGGAACAAGCACAACGGATTGAATATCTGGACAAGGAATGGTGGCCCAAAGTTATTGCAATTGCCAATCAACAGAAATCCGAAATTGAACTTTCTACGGCCGATACTCCCATCAAACACTGGGAAGAAATCATGCATCAACATCCGCCGCATTCACACGGCTTTGAAGTTGAACGATTGGATGAAAGTTGACCTGCTTCCATGTTTGATAAGTTGGCTCACCAAGATTATGATAAGGCACTCGTCATTAGCAATGCACAGGATGCCGGTGATAACATCAGTTTTCAAATAGCAGACAGTCTTACCACAAGGATCCAACCATGAAACAAACGTGTCCCAAACAACGAGGTGTCATCCTTTTTGTCGCCTTTGCGGGATTACTGGGCCTGGTCCTAACCATACACGGTGAAGAAACCAGTGATGCAAAGGACAACGCTGGCGATCAGAAACCGATGGTACTTCACGTACACCATCACTATGGCGGGGCTACAACGACGGGCGGACAATATATGTACGTACCCCACTACCGCACGTACCTGGGAGCCTCGACCTTTGCCGGGCAACCCGAGGTGCTCCAGCGCTACTCACTTTTTTATCCCACAGCAAGTAAGGCGGTCCTCGGGGGTTTCATTGAACCTTGGAAACAGGACTGGCTCCACCTCGGTTTCACGGGCTACCTGGGACAGCAGGGAGAGATTTCCGGTCTGATTGTCGATACGGTCACCCCCGATAGTCCGGCGTCTAAAATGGGGCTCATCCCTGGCGACTTTATTCTGAAAATCAATGGTACGCCGCTCAATAGTTATCGTCAGGTTGCCGTTTTATTTGAGGCAACTCGTGAAAACCCTAAGCACGAAATCTCTTTTGAAATTTGGAATCCGCACACACGGCGGAAGAACACCGTCCGCGCGATCCTCAAGGGCGACAAGGAGAAGGGACCACCATAAATCAGTTGCTAAGCACTCAGTCGCTCAGCAGAGTGACGCAGCGAAGTGACGATGCAGCGGGACAGAACCTCTTTCTTAGTGATGGAATGCTGTTCCTGGCACAGTTTGTTCTCCATCCCGTGGGATGTGGCTCGACTGTGCCTTGTAATAGGCGAGTGCGTGGTGGAGATCGCTGATAAGCAAGTCGGCCATATCGCGGCTAAAACCTTCCTTAACAACGATCCGCAGCACGGCAAGATCCTCGCGATTTTTGGGGAATGTGTATGCCGGTATCAGCCACCCGCGTTCGCGAATTTTATCTGACAGGTCATAGGCCGAAAAATTCGCGTCACCTGTCCCTTCTCCACGAACCGCGAACGCAAAGACGGGAATATCACTCCCATTGGAGATCAATTCAAAAGGCCCCATTTCGGCAATTTGATTTGAAAGATAGAGTGCCACATCCTGACACGTTTTTTGGATCTGGAAGTAACCCTCCCTTCCAAGCCTGATGAAATTATAATATTGAGCAATAACCTGATTCCCCGGACGCGAAAAATTCAATGCAAAATTCGGAAGATCACCACCCAGATAATTACAGTGGAAGATCAAATCCTCCGGCAACTGATCTTTGTCCCGCCAGACGATCCAGCCCACGCCAGGATAAACCAAACCGTACTTGTGTCCTGAACTGTTGATTGATTTGACAAGCGGTAGGCGGAAATCCCATTCAATGTCCGGTTGCAAAAAAGGCGCAATAAAACCGCCGCTAGCAGCATCAACATGAATCGGCACCTCATAGCCCGTCTTCTTGTTCGACTTGACGAGTGCGTCGTTGACTTCCTTGACGTTCTCATAGCGTCCATCGAACGTACTTCCCATAATGACGACAACACCGATAGTGTTTTCGTCTACAAGCTTGAGTGCTTCTTCAGCATTCAGACAGAAGCGATTACCCTCCATCGGCACAAAACGAGGCTCCACTTCCCAATAGCGACAAAACTTTTCCCAACACACCTGGACATTAATCCCCATCACAAGATTGGGCTTATCGGCTGGTTTGCCTTTCGCACGCATGCGATCCCGCCATCGCCACTTGAGTGCCATACCTCCAAGCATCGCCGCTTCGCTTGATCCAATCGTCGAACACCCCGTTGCGGTTTCGGCTTCCGGGGCGTTCCACAGACGAGACATAATATGCACACAACGCATTTCAATTTCTGCCGTCTGTGGATATTCGTCCTTGTCGATCATGTTCTTGTCAAATGTCTGCGACAACAACTGCTGGGCTTCCGGCTCCATCCAAGTCGTGACAAATGTGGCCAGATTCAAACGCGAGTTTCCGTCAAGCATCAATTCGTCAGTGATCAACTGGTAGGCAACACGGGGATCCAATTCTCCCTCAGGAAGTTCACGTTTTGATATTGGATTTGCCATTGCACGACGCGCATAGGTCGGCGAGAGCACGCGCGACTGGCAAGCTACAGAATCATTATGGGTTCCTTTTTTAGCCATCTCACAGACTCTCCTATTGCTAAGCAGTATGATGTTTGTCTTCGGAAACTCTTTTTTGACGTAATGTCTTGATGCATACTTTGGGATCACCCGTAATGAGTCGAGATTGTCGTGTATGCCGTACATAGTCCCAAAACCATTGGCAGAGGACAACCAACTTATTACCAAAACCGACAAGGAACATGGCATGGACGACATTCCATGCCAACCAGCCTAAAAAACCTCCCAGATGCACTTTGCCAATTGCGGCAATTGCATTTCCATGCCCTACCATTGCCATCGATCCCTTGTCGTAATAATTGAAGGCGGGCCTGTCTTTCGGGAGGACACCTTTCAGATCATTACAAATTATTTTGGCGACGAAATCTCCAGCCTGGATCGCTCCCTGGGCAACACCAGGAACCGGCGATCCGGTCGCAGCATCTGTAGCGGCGGCAGCATCACCAATGACAAAGGCTTTCGGGTGATTTGGAATGGACAGATCCTGTTGCACTACAACATGACCGGCCCGATCGGATTCAACGCCCAACGTTTTGCAGACCTCCTGCCCCTGCACACCAGCTGCCCAGAAAATATTTTGGGCAAATATTTTTTCCTCACCAATCTCCACACTCTCCTCTGTCACATTTGTGACAAGCGTGTTGAGTCGGATTTCCACTCCCAATTTTTCGAGTACCCGATGTGCCCGCGTTGCCAAGTCCTCTGGCATGGGTGGCACGAGTCGCGGTGCTCCTTGAATAAGGATCACGCGAGCTTGGCGGGTATCAATGTTATGAAAATCGGCCGGCAACGTTTTTGTAGCCAACTCCGTAATGGCACCGGCCAACTCCATTCCGGTGGGACCACCACCCACAATAACAAACGTTAGCTTGGCCTGACGTGATTCTGCATCCTCTTCCCATTCTGCCTCCTCAAATGCCAATAACACACGGCGACGTATCTCGAGGGCATCATCAATCGACTTGAGACCTGGTGCAAGCGTACGGTATTCATCGTGGCCGAAGTAAGACTGTCGAGCACCGGTTGCCACAATCAAGTAGTCGTACTCTATCTTCCCGCCGTCAACCTGAACACATTTGTCCTCTAGGTCAATTGATGTCACTTTTCCAAGCACGACATCGCAATTGTGCTGCTTCTGAAAGATTTTGCGAATCGGAAACGCAATGTTGTTGGGTTCTAATTCGGCCGTCGCCACCTGATAGAGCAGGGGCTGAAAAAGATGGTAGTTCCTCTGGTCAATCAATGTGATGTAAACGGACGCATTTTTAAGTCCCTTCGCAGCATGCAGGCCACCAAACCCACCACCAATAATGACAACATGGGGGCGCGAGGGAGTCACCGTTTGATTACTCATAGTCTAGCTGATCATAGTGATTTACCGAGCCTTTGCAAATAAAGGCGGGGTGCAGTGCCCGAAAAACCAATCCATGATTCAGGACCTGGCTATCCAATTAAACATGCCGTCAATCGCATGGCTTGTAAACAATGCCAATCACCCCACTAATCGTTTGCCGGAATATCTGAATGGAACATTTCGGCTGAGGCGAGTTGCCAATAGCGATCGAAGCCCGGGTCATCCGTGCCGTCGAGTAACTCACCAGGCCGTAAAAACCGGTAGGCTTCATCGTACGTCATGATCTGCGTACCGACTCCCCGGAGACAGATATGCCATGGCCCCAACTCCCGAGGGTGATCCAGACCAGCAGCAGCGACTATTTCAGAGAGTGCCTTCATTGTGTTGCGATGAAAATTATATGTTCGGTCGCGCTTATTTTTCACATTGAGAGCCCAACTTCGACGAGGATCTTGCGTTGCAACACCAACCGGGCAATTGTTGGCATGACACGCCTGCGCCTGAATGCAGCCAACAGCCATCATGAAACTGCGAGCAGCGTTGCACCAGTCCGCACCAATCGCCAGATTCCTAGCAATCGCAAATGCCGAAGCAATCTTTCCTGCCGCACTGATCTTGATCTTGTCTCGAAGATTGCAACCAACAAGTGCATTATGCACAAAAATAAGTCCCCCCTTCAAAGGCGTGCCCAAGCTGTCAGAAAATTCTAGTGGTGCTGCTCCTGTCCCTCCTTCGGCACCATCTACTGTAATAAAATCGGGCAGTATGTTAGTTTCCAGCATCGCCTTACAAATGCTAAGAAATTCGGTGCGATGGCCAACGCACAATTTGAAGCCGATGGGCTTTCCTCCAGAATGGCTTCGCAACTTGGCAATAAACTCACACAAACCAAGCGGTGTTGTGAACGCCGAATGCCCGGGCGGTGAAATACAGTCGCGCCCCATCGGTATCTTGCGGGCAGCCGCAATTTCAGGAGTGATTTTGGAAGCAGGCAACACTCCCCCATGGGCTGGCTTCGCTCCTTGCGAAATTTTGATTTCGATCATCCGCACCTGATCCAACTTCGCTCGTTCGGCAAAGAGAGCGTCATCGAAGGTGCCATCATCGTTTCGGCAGCCAAAATAGCCTGTTCCTATCTGCCAGACGAGATCGCCACCATATTTTTGATGGTACGAACTGATGCCACCCTCTCCTGTGCATTGATAAAAGTCTCCCTGCTTAGCACCTGCATTGAGTGCCATGACGGCATTCGCGCTGAGTGCGCCAAAGCTCATTGCGGATACGTTCAAAACCGAACAGGAATATGGCTGCTTACAATCCGGCCCGCCCACTGTCGTACGAAATGGCTCGTCACTCGTGGCATGCGGATGCATTGAGTGCTCCAACCATTCGTGCCGAGGATCATAGACATCCATTTCTGTACCAAATGGGCGTTGTTCTTCAACATTTTTTGCTCGTTGATAGATAAGTGAACGCTGACTGCGATTGTAGGGACGCCCGTCGATATCGCTTTCGATAAAATACTGATGAATCTCTGGACGTATCGCCTCTTGCATAAATCGAAGATGTGCAATGATGGGATAATTCCGGGTGATACTGTGGTGACTTTGAACCAGATCCCAAATTCCAACTAAAGTCAAATAGCCGAATAATACCGTTAAGATATGGAACGCGTGGGATTCAATCTGGCCAAGCAGACCAAACAACAGAGTGAGACATCCTGCAATGATCAGCGGTACAAATCGCATGCCAGCTCCGGTTTCACATCCAAGCCATCTGAAACGTTATCACGTACATTAACCCACTAAGTATGAATGGAATCTGCCACACCAATACTTTTTGTCAAACATATCCAACATGTCGGGTGCCGATCATCGACCTGAGACTATAGCAGGAACCCGAATTCGATTGCCTCGATCACAGATTTCCCCATGAATACCGCCAACAATTCGAACGCAATTATGTGAGATCAAAATCTGGTAGTCAATGAACGATGGCACCAAAAAACAACCGACAACTATCGCTTGAAGGCAGATAATCCTGGCACAGGTACTGTGCTTCTGTGTCCTGTTTCACAATAATTACAAGGCTTACTAGGCATATTCCCGGAAAAGTAATTGTCCCTGCCTGGCGTCTAAAATAGAACCCGCATGACAAAACGTATTTGGTCTTGGAAAGTCAGAACATCTATCGGGTAGCGTGCCGTTGTGACCTCTACAAAAGAAGACAACAAAACAACCCGTTCTCAGAATAATTATGTATTATTTTGGCGAATTGGTGCCATCGTATTGATTCTGGCAACCATCGTGTTGCTGGGAAGTGCGCTTCGAAACGATGCAGAAAAGTTGGAGGACTGGATCGTCGCACGCGGGGCATGGGGACCGGCTGCCTTTCTGATTATTTTTATCTTGCTCTCTTCCGTATTTGTACCCGATACGATCTTCGCCATCATCGCCGGCACACTCTTCGGGCTGCTCTGGGGAACTGTGCTAATGTTTGTTGGTGGCGTGATCGGCGCCATTCTAAATTATTTCATCGGGAAACGATTTCTCGGACATCACTTTCGGGTATTTCTGAAAAACCATCCAAGATTTTCAGTTGTAAAACATGCTGCAGAACGAGAAGGAATCCGGCTTCTACTCCTACTGCGAATGACACCGATCAACCCCACCATCGTCAGTTATATACTGGGTGCCATCCGGGTTCGGTTTTCGAGCTTTCTCATCGCTTGCCTGGGGCTGATACCGACGTTTTTTGTCGAAGTCTACTTCGGCTACCTAGTCAAGCATGTGAGTGTCGTCGTGAGCGGACCACCAGAGACTCATAGTCGCCTCCACACAATTATCGCGATCGCAGGCTTTGCCATGTGTCTGATTGTGTTGGTCTACATAACACACATTGCCCGACGTGCTCTTCTTCGGGATAATTAAAAAACGAGTCGCAGGCACAAGAGGCGCCCGCGACTCGTCATTAAATCACAAAACAATAAACAGACTATTTATTAAAGAATCAACTAACGCCTTTACCCGCTTTTTTGCCAGCGGAGCCTGCCGGACCCACTTTGATCAATTCCACTTCAAAAACAAGTGTCTCATTGGGGCCAATACGACCACCGGCGCCATGAGAACCATAGGCGAGAGTCGAGGGAATGTAGAGTTCCCACTTGTCGCCTTCGTGCATCAACTGCAAGGCTTCCGTCCAACCGGCAATGACGCGGTCCACCTTAAAGGTCACCGGTTCGCCACGCTCGTAGGAACTGTCGAAGACCGTGCCATCTGTTAAGGTGCCACGATAATGCACGGTCACCGAATCGCTGGCCGTCGGCTTCGGGCCTTCACCACTCTTGATGATGCGATATTGCAGGCCACTATCGGTGGAAGAGATACCGTCTTTGTTCTTGTTTTGGTCAAAGAACTTCTTTTCCTTTTGGCTTGCAGCATCGGCGGCTTTTTTCTGCGCCTGCACCTGCTTCTCGATCATGCGTGTCTGAAATTTCATCATCACCTCACGCATCTCGGCTTCGGTGTACTTACTTTCTGTACCCTCGATGCCCGCCTTGATGCCATCGGCAAATGCCGGCAGATCAATGTCGATCTGTTGGCCGCGCATGCTCTTTCCAAAACTAATTCCAATACAGTAACTGACTTCGGTCATGTTCGTCCCGGCAGTGTTCGCCTGCTTTGTGGTGGTATCACCACTCACATTTGCCACGTGCAGAATCCCCGGTGTTAACATCGACGCAACCAACGCAACAAAAAATAACTTTTTCATCACATACTCCCTTCTTAATGTATGGATCCTCGGGATCCGTTATGTCGCATGCCAATATCGCGACGAAATAAGTTCGGTGTTTTTCTTGGTAAGCCAGCCTGCACGGCCATCGGGGGTACGAATTTGAAGCCAGTCGCCACGTTGCTGGACGACTTCAAACATGGTTCCCATATCGAGAGATGCCTCGCCTGCAAGGGCAAAACCGTCTCCATTACCCACATGCAGTTGTGTGCCAGCGACAACAATCACCCCTCGATCGCTGCTGACCGGTTCGGACCATTGGAGTCCCAATGAGCCGGCACAGAGAACGAAACCAACTGCTGCTGGAATGATGATGTATCGCAATCCCTTTTTAGTAAACAAAAGACCGGCCGCCATTGTCAGCCACAAAACCGACCAGGAAACCACACCTACAATGAGTCGACTGTTGAGCGATAGGCTTTTGTTCCAAATCATCACTCGCTCAGTGAGTGATCTCTTTTCTTTCGGATTTTCTCCCGTCAGCAAAGAAATTGCATGATCTCGATTGGCGACGACCGCTGCATCACCAGGCTGCAACAAAGCGGCACGCTCGTAATTTGCTAGAGCGCGGCCCGGATTGCCAATCTGCAGATAGGCACCGGCAAGGTTGAAATAGAGTTTTCCATTCTCGATCCCATCATCGACGAGGGTCTGGTACTTGCTCGCGGCTACTGTAAATGCTTCTTTTGCAACCGCAGCATCATCGGAAGCAGCTTGGCCTCGCTCGTAAGCATCGGCTGCTTCTTGAAGAATCTGTCTTGACTGATGGGGACTCAATTCGGCCGCTTTCGCAATACTCGCTCCCGCCGGAAAGCCGCCCGATGCCAGTGTGGCCAAAAGAAGGATACTTGCAGCGGTTGTCTTGGAAAACGATCGATTCCACATCCTCTTGCCAGAGGTCGATCCGTAGCCAACTGTCCGCTGCCGGCCAAGCATTGTCAGACAAGATTTTCCACGCCTGATGAGTGACTCAATGTTATTGTCTGCAATACCTGCATAACAGCTTGTCTCACACTCAGAAAGCAAACTATCTAGTTCTCCACTGCCGCTTTGCAATCCATGCTTTCGCAACGCTGCAACCGCTTCAGTGCGCGTGAGTCCTGTAGCCGACATTCCCACACGATCGGCAACGTACCCGAGCATCACTAATGCGACATCATCGCTGGTCTTTGCCACCTGCAAACCGCGATTCGCTCGGCGAAACGCCGCCTGACGGCCATTTTGCACAGCACCGGTGACCTGAGGCCAATATTTGATCAGGGCGAAGACTACAAACACAAACGGGGCAAACAAAAGGGCGCCAATCAGCACCAACCGGTTTAAGGGCTTTGCACTCACCAACAGATCGCTTCCCCTGTAATTGTCGAACGAAACCTGAGATACCGGACCATCGGTATCCCCGGAAGTACCCGTTGCTGCCCGGCGACCACCTGCTGCAATGACCGCGGAGAGGGCCAATGTATCTGCCGGCTGAACGTTGATGGTAATCGGCTCGCTCCAAGCGGTTACAAACTCCTCTTTGTCAGGATCAAAATAACTCAGTGGAACTGCCGGAATCTGAGAAATTCCCGCGCGGCGAGGGCGAATGCTGGCACGAAAGACTTTAACGTCATTCTCAACGACACCTGCGAGTGCCTCATCCGGAACTTTGAAGTCGCGAGAAAACTCGGCTAATTCCGCCAATGGTGGGGCCTGCACCAACTCCATGGGGCCATCGCCTCGGATCCCGATATGGAGTGTGATCGGATCCCCTGCTTTGATATCGATTGGCGTAGCTCGGGTAATGATTTCATAATGTCCAACAGCTCCACGATAATCAGCGGGCCGCCGGTCCGTCGGAATCGCAACCACTTCCGTCGAGGGAATCTGTGCATCTTCTACGATGGGCCGGACCTGATTGATTGTTAACTGACCTGCGGAAAAGAAATCCCGGGATCGTGTCAATGATGTTGGATATTGCATCACAACCTGGACATCACCCGCATCTACCTTCCCTGGCCGGGTCGGATACATAGTCGCAGGAATTTCGTACAGGTAATATATTTCATCTTGTCCTTCGCCATTGTCACGAAGCACCTTGCGACCGACAACACGACGTTGTTCTTGAGCCAACTCACGCAGTGTTTCATCAAAGGATCCCCAGTTGGAATGTTCTGTGGAAATCAGACTCCACATATCGCTAGGAGAGAGAGCGACATCATAGCGGTCATCGTGAAACTGCTTGATCAGAATCTGAAGTGTCAAGTCAAGTGGTTGCCCTACATATATTTTTTCTTCTTTACCCTCCACCTCGACAAACAGAAGATCTCCCGTTTCGCTTTTCGTGGCCAGAAAGGAGAGCGGCTGTGTACGCTCGATGCGGCCATCTGCTTGGACCTCTACCGATGGAATATGAAAAGTTCCTTCTCTTCGCGGAGTCAACTGCCAGGCATAGGTTATCGACGTGCGATGACTTCGACGACCGTTGATAATCGTTGTTTGAGAACTCTGACTCGGCACACCGGCAGACTCGATATCAAGGCCAGCAACGTCTCCAATGACGGGCTGCGTATGACGACCAGCATTGCTGATTCTCAGATGCATGGTGATGGGAACACCCACATAGGCCTCCTGAGTTGACAGGGCCGTATCGACTGTAGCGGCGGACAGTTTGGCGGGTGCAAGTGTCATCGCGATTGCGACGGCAAGGGCAAAGGCCATGCTGAGAATCTGTGTATGTGTGCACTCTTTTTTCATGGTGTTTATCCGTTCTTTACCAGTCACGATCTACAGGTTGATAGTACCGCTGCGTCTTGCGGAGTTTTTCGTAACGTCGCTTCAAATCACGATCTCGGACTGCCTGAAGCATTTTTTCAGCTTCCTCTTTGGTCATCGGCCGAACCTCCTCTTCGCCCTGTGGCTGGTGTCCAAAATGAGGAACCTGTCCTTCTTGCTGCTCTTGTTCGTCATTCGGTTGACCCGCCTGAGCAGATGACGGTGCATCGTGTTGCTCTTGCTCTTTCTCGGCCTGGCCCTGCTGGGCATGCTCATGCTGCTCCTGATTTTGCTCGTCCTGTTGCTCTTGATCCTGTTGCTGTTGCTCTTGATTCTGTTCGTCCTGATCCTGTTGCTGCTGCTCTTGATTCTGCTGCTCCTGATCCTGTTGCTGCTGCTCTTGCTCCTGCTGCTCTTGCTCCTGCTGCTCCTGCTCTTGCTGCTGCTGCTCCTTCACCACCTCTGGCTCCTCCAGCGCGGGGTGGCCCCACGCGACCAGCCCCTCCGCGGGGTGGCGCCCCTGCGGCCAGTCGCGGAGGTGCTGCAGCTCTGCCAACTCCTCCTGCTGCTCCTGCTCCTGTTGCAGCTGTTGCTGCTGCTGCTGCTGCTGCTGCTGCTCCTCCTGATCCCAACACGCCCGGCAACGCGCACTGCTTGGCGGCCACTCCTGATGCAGCCATTCAAGGTCGCCACCACATCCCAGGCAAGGCGGGGGGGGATACCCCGGGGCCCTGATGAAGCGACTGGTGCGGACGCACCAGACCTCCGCCCTGCACTGCGGATCCTTCAGATGTGGATCCATCATATACACTCGACAATTGGAGTCGATGGGGAATACTGTTCGGCCACTGGAGGCTGGACCCTGTCGCTGCTGGAGCTACTGCCGGGCCACTGTTGGAGTCACTGTTGGTGCCACTTGAGCCAGGCCCCGCCCCATACATTATACCCCTCCCATGGTAATGCGCAGCATTATAGTGTGCATATATATATATAT
>MPMD02237705.1_pt1 | contig 19331 bp, 15 predicted proteins | sample 1617291 | NCBI WGS metagenome assembly MPMD02 (sample SAMN05944810, study PRJNA350692) | marine metagenome | biome: marine; feature: ODZ; material: water; isolation source: 120 m water sample filtered on 30 um supor filter | place: Pacific Ocean | collected 2012-04-09 | depth 120m m | reverse complement strand
CGGCTGGTCCTGATCGGCTACATGGCCCTCATGTTTTTGACCACCCACATCCCACTCATCCACGCCGCGGCGGATGATGATGTCAGTTGGCTCGACAATCTTTTTATGGGTCTCGTTCGTTTTGGTCACGGCATGCAATTGGAAAGCCCCGACAAGTGGTTCCACTTTTGCGCGTATCTGTTGCTTGGCCTTTTGACCTTCTGGGCTGCGGCCAGTTATGGTCGCCAGCGCGAGAGTGCGGCTCTGGGACTCTGTTGCGCAAGTGGCTGGCTAATTTTCAGTGCGCTGTTGCTTTGGGGTTTTATCGACGAGGTGACGCAACCGATGTTTGGCCGCGGTTTTGACTGGAATGATTATCTTGCCAATGCGATGGGGCTGTTTCTTGCTTCTACGCTGGCGGCACTGCCCTGGCTCTCGGGGGAGATAAAATCGATCTGCCGCCGTCGCGCAAGTCCCGGGCAGTAAGCAGCGCGCGGCCGAGCGTTTTTACCGGCTATCGCTATAGCGAACGGCTAATCGCACGCTTCGCTCAGCGTTACCAGTTTGTCTTCTGGATTTTCTGTCAGGATCAGGCCGCGAAACTGCACTTCCTGGGGGACGCTATTGGAGTGGAGTTGGAGTCCGATGGGACCGGCCTGACAATATTCCGGTTTCGGGTCACTCCAGTCCGCCACAAGCTGGCCGTTGATGGCAAGCTGGATGCGATTGCCGGTTGCCAGAATCTCGAACCGATTCCAGTCATGCTGCTTGCCCGCCTTCTTGGCAATCCCTTCGGTGTCCCGATAGATCAGGTTGCGGCGATAAAGATCCCAAAAACCATATTCGGAGGGGAACATCACCAAGTGTCCCAGGTAGGAGTCGGGATCTCCCTCCCGCTCGACCCGTTTGCCCCAGAGGGCGATGCCGGTATGCATTTCACTTTCGACAAGACGCCCTTCAAAGATGAGTCGGAAATTGTGGTACTTCTTTTCGGTCAGCAGATAGGTACTCGCCTGAGGCGGATTTTCGGCCGTGTTGCGGCCGATGACCGTGTCGTCGGCAATGCTCCAATACTTGCCGATCTGGCCCTGCCAGCCGGCAAAATCTTTGCCGTTGAAAAGGCGAACCGGCGTTTCGCTTGAGGGAAGTTTGTTGATCTGAGATGCCGACCAATCGGCCGATTCACCGACGAGGGCCGTTGAGAGAATGATCGTGAGAAGACTGCCCGCAGATAGGCAACGCATGGTAAACCTCATTTAGGTCAGAGTGCGAAATCGCGACCCGACAATGGGGTCGCAAAGCATATTGTAATCCTTTGGCTGTCCCCCGGGCACTCTCTCAAATTGCCTTGGGGGTGGGTGCCACCATAGCTAGCAAGCGGCCGGTTTCGGGCCGCGCCGGTAGCTGACATTGACGGTTCTGGGGGTTTCACTAAAATGTTGCGGTCCCGCATTTTAACACGCCTGCGTTGTCCTGAGCCCTTAATATTCTCCCACTGCGCCGGTGGCAGTCGCCGCGCGACAGCTGTTTTGTCCCGAGTTGCCCCGAGATGTCCACAGCACCTATGACCGACGACAAACAAGAGATCCGCGAGGCGGGGATGCACGAAGCGGCCCGTCGCGAGAAGCTCGAAAAAATTCGTAGCCTCGGTATCGATCCCTGGGGCGGGCGGTTCGACGATCACAAGTCGATCGCAAGCATCCGTGCTCTGGAAGATGAGATCGTTACCGAGCCGTCACCCGATGGCGACGAGCGCAAAACAAAACAGCACGGCCCGAAGGTACGGGCCGCAGGCCGGATCATCCTACAGCGGCGCAAAGGCAAACTGGTGTTTGCCGACATCCAGGACTGGACCGGAAAAATCCAGCTCTTTATAGGCAAAAACCAAGTCGGTGAAGCGCATTGGGAATTGGCGCAGCTTTTGGATTTGAGTGACCTCATCGGCGTGGATGGCGAACTGAAGCGAACGCGGACCGGCGAGCTGACCATTTTTGTCGAGCAGCTCTACTTTCTTACCAAGTCCCTGCTCCCACCACCGGAAAAACATCACGGCATGACCGATCCGGAGTTGCGGCAGCGGATGCGCTACCTCGATCTGATCCACACGGAGGGGGTCAGCGAGCGGTTTTTGAACCGTACTCGGATCGTGCGCTCCATCCGCAGCACACTCGACGGCGAGGATTTTGTAGAAATCGAAGGCCCCACGCTCCACTCGATTGCCGGCGGTGCTGCCGCTCGCCCCTTTACGACCCACCACAATGCCCTCGACATCCCGCTCTTCATGCGGATTGCGCTCGAGCTGCACCTCAAGCGGCTGTTGGTCGGCGGGATCGAGCGGGTCTACGAGCTGGGCCGCGTCTATCGCAACGAGGGGATCAGCCCCAAGCATAATCCTGAGTTCACGATGCTGGAGGTCTATCAGGCGTATGGCAACTACGAGTCGATGATGGACTTGACCGAAAAAATTATCAGCGATGCGATCGAGGCAACGGGACAGCAGCCCGCGTTGGGTTGGGGAGATGCTACGATCGACTTTTCGATCCCATTTGCCCGCAAGACATATGACGAACTCTTTGCCGAACATACCGGCATCGACCCGACAGACACGGATGCAGTCCGAGCGCTGGCCGAGTCGATCGGCTTTGAAACGACCGACAAACATCCAGATGTGATCAAAAACGAGATCTTTGAGGAGAAGGTCGAGGATGCCCTCATCGGCCCGGTCTTCGTGATCGATTACCCGGCGAGCATCTGTCCGCTGACGAAGCGCAAAGCCGATCATCCCGAGATTGCCGAAAGGTTCGAATTGTTTGTTCAAGGCATGGAAGTGGCCAACGCCTATACCGAACTGAATGATCCGGATCTGCAGGAAGAGCTTTTCCGCACCCAATTGGGTGGCCAAAAAGAAGAAGACTCGATGGCCAAGATGGATCATGATTTTGTCCGGGCGCTGCGGCACGGAATGCCACCGGCCGGCGGACTGGGCATCGGGATCGATCGCCTAGTCATGCTGCTCACCGGCAGCGAGTCGATTCGAGAGGTGATTTTGTTTCCCCTGCTACGTCCCGAACAAGAACCGTAAGAAATGATGCATGAAGACCGGATCTTCAAGGCAAGTTGTCCTATAGAGCCGAAGGATTGGCCGTGTACAAGATAATTCTTTGTTGGCGTTATCTGCATACCCGCTACATTGCGCTCGCTTCGGTGATCAGCGTGACGCTCGGTGTGGCAACGCTGATTGTCGTCAACAGCGTGATGTCGGGGTTTACCTATGAGATGCAGCACCGCATTCATGGGATCTTGTCCGATATTGTTTTCGACGGGCATGGATTAGAAGGATTCTCCGACGCCGCATGGCACATGCAACGGATACGAGAGGTCGCCGGTGACGACATCGAGGCGATGACGCCTACGGTTCACGTTCCGGCGATGCTCAACTATCGGGTGCAAGGCCGCTGGGTACACCGCCAGGTGAATTTTATTGGTATTGATCCAGAGACGTATGCCGCAGTGAGCGACTGTACGGCCTATCTCCAGCATCCGGAAAATCGCAAGCAGCCCAGCTTCAAACTTCGCAATGGCGGCTACGACGTGTATGACCACGATCTGGGAGAGGAGTCGCCATACCGACATGGTATGGAGGTCGCAGGTTGGCCGCACCGCCAATGGGTCGCAGCGCAGGAAAAGGCCTGGCTCGCAGCCCAGAAAAAAAACACGCCCCAACTGGCGGTGCCTGAGAAGGTTGGCAAGTCCGATCCTTTTTCGGGCATCGAGACCCCGCAACTTGCCGCCGAAAGCGATCAGGGTGTCGCGCAACAGTGGAGTCCGCTTACCGAGGGCCGCATCTATGACAAGGCGGTTGAACAGGAGACCGGCATCATCGTCGGCTACGCCCTTTCGCAAATCATGGGGCGCGATGGCGATCACTATTTCATGGTCTTGCCGGGGGACGATGTCCAGCTTACATTTCCTGCCGCCGGAACGCCTCCCAAGGCAGTCAGTGGCAGTTTCACCGTCGTCGATTTCTATCAGAGCAAGATGAGCGAGTACGATTCGGCCTTTGTCTTTGCTCCGATTCAAAAAATCCAGCAGATGCGCGGCATGATCGATCCGTCCACCGGTCTGGGCAATGTAAACTCGATCCAGATCAAACTGCGGGCAGATGCCGATCTGGTAGCGGTACGCGACAAGTTGCGAGCCGCTTTCCCTCCCGAGATGTACGGGATTTCTACATGGCGGGACAAGCAGGGCCCTCTTCTGGCCGCGGTCCAGATGGAAACCGCGATCTTGAACATTCTCCTGTTTCTGATCATTGCCGTAGCAGGGTTTGGGATCCTGGCGATCTTTTTCATGATCGTCGTGGAGAAGACCAAGGACATCGGGATTCTCAAATCGCTCGGGGCATCCGGGGGCGGGGTGATGAGCATTTTCCTGACGTACGGTCTTTCTCTCGGAACGGTCGGCTCCGGTGCGGGAGTTTTGCTGGGCCTGCTCTTTGTGCGGCACATCGATAACATTCGCCACTGGGTGGAGGTCATGACCGGCCAGCCTGTCTTCGATCCTTCTATCTACTACTTCCAGGAGATTCCCACTTTGATCCAACCGATGATGATCGCCTGGGTCATCGTCGGTGCGATTGCAATCGCCGTCATTGCCAGCGTATTGCCCGCGTTGCGGGCTGCTCGCTTACACCCTGTGGAGGCATTGCGCTATGAGTAACGTCTCCTCTGCTGTTCGGCAGCAACAACAGAGCAAATCGCAACAGGCGGGTTCTCTGCCTGGGCACGCCCACGACGCTGCACCCGACGCAGTGCAGGCTCCGGAAAGCCAGAGGACCATTCTTGCAGCGCGTGATGTCCGGAAGAACTACCGCAAAGGGCAGAATATTATTCCGGTACTCAGGGGTTTGGATGTCGATATTCGCGAAGGAGAGTTTATTTCGATCATCGGGCAGAGCGGTTGCGGAAAAAGCACTTTGCTGCATCTACTCGGAACTCTCGACCACCCCGACGCAGGAGAGATCTACTTCGGCGGAGAGCGGATCGATAACATCGCATCAAAACAACGCGACAAGCTACGCAACGAAACCTTTGGACTGGTATTTCAATTTTACCACTTGCTCCCGGAGCTTGCGGCACTTGGCAATGTGTTGTTGCCATTGCTGATCGGCCACGGATTCTTCGGTTATCTGAGCAACCGGCAAACGTTCCGCAGGCGGGCCGTCGAGCTGCTCTCGATGGTGGGCCTTGGCCACCGCCTCAACCACAAGCCGCGCGAGCTCTCGGGTGGGGAAATGCAGCGCACCGCGATTGCCCGGGCGCTCATTAACGGACCCCGGGTACTGTTGGCCGATGAGCCGACCGGCAATCTCGACCGCGAAGCAGGCCGGGAGATTCTCGATATTCTTCGAAACTTGAACGCGAATAAAAATCTCACTATAGTCATGGTGACCCACGACGAAGGCATTGCCGCCGAGGCGGACCGGACGGTGCGTCTCATCGAGGGGCGTTTAGAGTAACATTGGGTCGCAAGATCATGTAGAGGATTGACGTGGCGCAAAAAATCTACATTAACGGCACGTTTTTCGATAAAGAAAACGCCCGGGTGAGCGTTTTTGATCACGGTCTGCTCTACGGTGACGGAGTCTTTGAAGGCTTACGGAGCTACGGGGGAAAAATTTTTCGCCTGCAGGAGCATCTTGAGCGGTTGTGGGAATCGGCCGAGGCGATCTGTCTAAAGATTCCGATGACGCTCGAGGCGATGGCGGCGGCGGTCAACGAATCGCTACAGGCCAACGAAATCGAAGATGGCTATGTGCGTCTGGTCGTCACGCGCGGCGTGGGTACACTCGGTCTCGACCCGGATCAGACGAGTGATCCGCAGGTGATCATCATTGCAGACCGGGTTGCGTTATATCCCGACGAGTTTTACACCGACGGATTAAAAATCGTCACCGTCAGTACGGTTCGGAACCATCCGGCGGCTCTCAGCCCGGGTATCAAATCGCTCAATTACCTGAACAATATTCTGGCCAAAATGGAGGGCAAGCAGGCCGGATGTATTGAAGCGCTGATGCTCAACCACAAGGGCGAGGTTGCCGAGTGTACTGGCGATAATATTTTTCTGGTCCGTCAGGGAGAACTGTTCACTCCACCTCGAGAGGCTGGCATTCTCGACGGTATCACCCGTCAGGCGGTTTGTGAGTTGGCGAGTGAATCGGGGATTCCGGTCCACCAGATCCCGTTAACCTGCGACGATGTGTTTGCGGCGGATGAATGTTTTCTGACAGGCACTGCCGCCGAGGTGATCCCGGTGATCGAGGTCGATAGCCGCCCCATCGGGGATGGCAAGCCGGGACCGGTCACGCGGGATCTGATCGAACGGTTCTACGCACTCACGCGGCAGTAACCGGCCGCCAGTAACCGGCCGTCGATGAGAATGGGTCCCCTCGCATCATTCTTCAAGAGGTTTTTGTTCCTCAGGGCCCCCCGAGAGCCATTCGAGCGCTAAGACGAATGCGGCCGCAGCTAGGGCAAGCAGCAGGCAGAGCCCCACCTGGACAGTGAATGTGTCGGGAATGAAAAGTTCGTCGGGTATCAGGCAATCGGGCAGCGATCGGGTCAGCCACTCAGGCAAACGTTCACTCAGCGGTTCGCCCTTTTGGGAAAAACGGTTGTCAAAGGGCCAGAGCTTACGGAGCGAGCCGACCATAAATCCGCAGAGCAGGGCCATGGTGGCGTCGTGGTATTGGGAGAGGAGCCAGCGAAGGATTTTGCTAAAACTCAAAAGGCCGACCACACAGCCAGCGGCAAAGGCAATGAGCGCCAGCAGCCCTTCACCCGAGAGGTCACCTTTGGGAAGGTCTTTGAGGATTCCGGTAATCTGCTTGTAGACCCCCAGAAGCAGCATGATAAACGCCCCGCTGATTCCGGGTAGGATCATCGCCGAGATTGCAAGCATACCGCAGAAGAACAGCGCAAGCGGGCTTGCCGGGTTATCGAGCTCTCTGCCCCCTGTGACGGCGTAGGCGACGAAGACTCCCAAAATAGCCAGGAGGATAGCGGCCCAACTCCAGCGTTGCACGAGGCGGGCGACGATCAGGCTCGAGGCGACAATCAGTCCAAAAAACAGCGAGAGCGTTTGTGGACGATAGTCCTCTAGCAGCAGGTGCATCAAGCTACCGAGGCTGACGATGCCCGCACCGATCCCGATCCCGAGTGCGATCAGAAAGCGCAAGTCGACATGTCTTGCCGCCCGGCGCCATTCCCGGTCGCGAAGATGCGCAAGAAGTTGGCTGTCGACGTGGCTGATGGCGGTAATCAGGCGGGTATAAATTCCCAGGATCAGTGCTACGGTTCCTCCCGAGACACCGGGAATGATATCCGCACCACCCATCAGCAGTCCGCGGATGCAATTTGCGCCATCCTTTTTCCAGCCGTTTTGTTTTTTTGTCATCGGATAGATCGTAGAGTAAGTGAGGAATTCTGTTCCACAGCAATCCGCGCCAAGCGAGAGTTGCCATCAAAAAGCATGATGGAAACTTTTTGCACCCGATATCACTGCGGCTAAATAGATAAACTGCATAGGGATAGGAAAAAACTTGACTGGTTCTCCTGAATTAGTACAATTCGGGTCAGCTATTGGGCTTGAACCTCTTTTCTTTTCACATATTCATTTCTTGGAATTCATCTCCGGGAAGTTATTCCAATAATCGCGTTTGACTAGACTCCTGGCAATGAAGCAGGGATTCGATTCGATGTTGATTACCTCGGGTGGCACGGGTGGAGTGATCCACGCGCCCGCCAAACTCAATCTCTATTTTGAACTTCTCGCACGATGCCGCGATGGCTATCACGACGTTGAAACGTTGATGGTACCCGTTTCGCTCTATGATACGCTTTCTTTCCAAACAATCCCGCCCCCGTCTTCGGGGGATGTAGCGCCCATCCATTTCAGTTTTCGCTGGTGTGACCGAGTGGGCACCGAGTCGCGATCGGCTGTTCCCGATGGCGAGGCCAATCTGGTCGTGCGCGCGCTGCTGCTGCTGCGGCAAAAAAGTGGTGTAAAAGATGGGGCTCATGTCGAGTTGCTCAAGCGGATTCCTACCCAGGCTGGATTGGGTGGCGGTTCGAGTGATGCTGCTGCAGCTCTTTTGGTGGCCAACCGACTCTGGGGCATTGACTGGTCACCAGATCGCTTGGCGGAGTTGGCCGGTGCGTTGGGGTGCGACATTCCCTTCTTCATCGGGCAGACGCCGGCAGTTGCCCGCGGGCGGGGCGAGCAGCTTGTGCCGATGCGGCAGATGGGCGATCTTCATGCGGTGATTGTGCGTCCCCCGGAGGGGCTCTCGACGGCGGCTGTCTACGGCGCCAGTTGTGTGCCGGAGAATCCGCGAACGATCAAATCGTTCCTGAACGCATTGCCGTCAGGATCACTCGGGCTGATCAAAGGGGCACTTCATAATCGGCTCGAGGAGGCAGCGACTCGCATCTCTCCCTGGATTGGCCGACTTCGCAAAGAATTTCAATCTGTGCATTGTCTGGCGCATCAGATGACGGGGAGCGGGAGCGGTTATTTTGGAATCTGTCGCCACGCGCGGCAGGCAAATCAGTTGGCGGCACGACTGCGAGGCCGCAATCTAGGACAAGTGTTTACGGTACGGCGGGCCTATTGAACAAAAACGTTTTTCCACAGGGGGTGGTTTGTGGAAGTTACTGAAGTTCGCATAAAACTGATCGAAGGTGGTAGTGATCGGCTCAAAGCATTTTGCTCGATCACTTTCGATCATTGCTTTGTGATTCGCGATTTAAAAATCATCGAAGGCACAAATGGCGCTTTTGTTGCCATGCCGAGTCGCAAATTAACCATGCACTGCATGGAATGTGGCTACAAAAATCATCTACGGTCCGGTTTTTGTAATCAGTGCGGGCAGAGCATGAAAACAAATTCAAGCCCTAGAGATGACGGTGGACGAACCAAGCTCTATGCGGACATCGCGCATCCGATTAATACCGAATGCCGGGAGATGATCCAGCGCCGGGTGGTTGAAGAATATAGCCTGGAAGTCGAACGGGCCAAGAAACCGGGATACGTCTCTCGCTACGATCATATCGACTTCGACCCGCCGGAGCCGCATTTTAAGGACCGCTCTTCCTCTGCCGGGTCACCATCGCAATCGTCCAAGGCCGAGACCGGTAAGGATGGTTTTGGGGCGGGCATCGGTTAGCCGAAATAGGCAACCGCATTTTTGAACATCGCCAGACCGTCTCCCACGTCGGCCGCTTCACCCCGCGTCCAGCGCGGATGCTGGGTGCGATCGATAAAACGTTCCGGGTGGGGCATCAGTCCGAGTACCCTGCCGGTTGCATCGCAGATGCCCGCAACCGCTTGGTGTGAGCCGTTGGGGTTGTGCGGATAGCCGACATCCCGGTCCTCCGGCGATGCCGGATCGGTGTAACGCAAGACGAGTTGACCAGCCTCTCCCAATTGGTCCAGCACCTCTGGAGTGCTGGTGACGAACTTGCCTTCGGCGTGGGCGACCGGCAGGTACATCGAATCGATGCCACGCAGCAGCGGCGATTTGTCGCCACTGGCCGCCAGATGCACCCAGCGGTCCTCAAAGAGACCGGTGTCATTCCAGGTCAGTGTCGCCTGGGGTCCGAGTGGGGCCGCTTCCGGACTCCCACCATCGAGCAGCATGCCCGCTTTGATCAGGATCTGAAACCCGTTGCAAATGCCCAGGATCAGTTTTCCATCGGACCGAAATTGCTGCAGCGCGTCGGCCAGGTGGTGGTGGATCTGATTGGCCAGGATGCGCCCGGCAGCCACATCGTCTCCGTAGCTAAACCCTCCGGGCAGGCAGAGGATCTGCGACTCGGCAAAAAGTTGCGCATCTTCGAGTACGCGATTGATATGCACCACCTGCGGTGCGGCGCCTGCCGTCTCGAAGGCAAAAGCCGTCTCCACATCGCAGTTGGTTCCGGGCGCTCTCAGGATTAGTACGCGTGGCTTCGACATAAAACTCGGCTTCAATTCCTTTTGAAAAGATATATTACCAGGCGAGTGGTTTTTGCCAGGCGGCCTTGAGACGCTCGGTTTCCACATCGATCAACGGATTGTTTTCGCTTGTCAAGATTTGCAGGCGATTCGTCGCCGTCACTTCGCCGATGTTGGCCAGCAGCGGTCCGTTTTCGGCAATAGTTTCGAAGAGGGCCTCGAAGTCGGCCGCGCGATCGGGTGCCACTTCACAGAGGAAGCGGCTATTCGATTCGCTAAACAGGAGCGAGACCGGGTGTGAGACCAAGTCGTCGTGCGGCACCCGCGCAAGGTGCAACGTCGCTCCGAGGGAGCCGGCAAATGCCATTTCGGCGGCCGCCACTGCCAAACCGCCCTCGCTCAGGTCGTGACAGGCCTGTACCAGATTGGCTTTGATCGCATCGTGTATCGCCAGGAAAGTCGCTTTGGCCGTGGCGACATGTACCTGCGGCACCCGGCCGCCCGTACGTCCCTGGGTAACGGCGTAGTGCGATCCGCCCAATTCATCACGGGTGATGCCGACTAAGTACAGCACGTTGCCCGCTTTTTTCAGATCCATCGTGACGCACTGATCGACCGATTCCACCTGTCCCATCGCACTGATTAACAGCGTCGCGGGGATGGCAATGGTCTGTTTTTCACCATCGGAAGTGACGTAACTGAATTCGTTGTTCAGGCTATCTTTGCCACTGATAAAGGGAGTTTCCAATTCTACGGCGAGGTCGTAACAGGCGAGTGCAGCGAGCACCAGCGAACCGAGGGTCTCGGGGTTTTCGCAATCGCCCCAACAGAAATTGTCCAGAATCGCAATCTGCCGCGGGTCTGCGCCGACGGCGACACAATTTCGCATCGCTTCGTCGATACTGCTGGCCGCCATGTGATAGGTATTGAGGTCGCCATAATACGGGTTCATGCCACAGGAGACGGCAATACCCCGTCGCGAGGTGAGTTTTGGCCGTACCACGGCAGCATCTCCCGGCCCGTCGTTGGCCGCACCGACCAGCGGTTTGATCACGCTGCCCGCCTGTACTTCATGATCGTACTGGCGGATAACCCACTCTTTACTGGCGACATTGAGCGAACCGAGAATCGCGAGCAATTCTTCGTGATACGCATCGGCCGGAGCGGGCAGGTCCAGGGTCTCTGCCGGCTGCGGTGCGTAGCGGGCCTGCCGGATGACAGGCGGACGGCCATCGTGCAGAAACTCCATCGGTAACCGGCCAACCTGCTCGTTGTGGTATTTGAGCGTGAGTTCTCCGCTGGGGACGAAACGGCCAATGATCGTTGCCTCGACATCTTCCGAAACGCAGAGTGCCGAGAGCGATTCTCACTGCTCGGGCGCTACCGAGAGGACCATCCGTTCCTGGGCTTCGGAGATCCAGATCTCGGTGTAGGAGAGCCCCTCGTATTTGACCGGAGCCCGTTCGAGCCATACCTCCGCCCCGATTTTTTCGCCCATCTCTCCGACCGCACTGGAAAACCCACCCGCGCCGCAATCGGTGATCGCGTTGTACAGTCCCCTATCCCGCGCGACGAGGATCACATCGAGCACCATTTTTTCAGTGATCGCATTGCCGATTTGGACCGCCCCGCCGGAGAGCGATTCGCTCTGCTCGGTCAGTTCGGCCGAACTGAAAGTCGCGCCATGAATCCCATCGCGGCCGGTCCTGCCTCCGACCGCCACAATATAATCGTCCGCCTGTGCGGCACCAAACGACTTATCCCGCGGCAGAATACCGACCGTGCCACAGTAGACCAGCGGGTTGCCGAGATACCGCGGGTCGAAGTAGATCGCTCCGTTGACAGTCGGGATACCCATCCGGTTGCCATAATCCCGCACTCCCGAAACGACCCCCTTCATCACCCGTCGCGGGTGCAGCACGCCCGCCGGCAGCGTGTCGGCCGGTGTATCCGGAGGCGCAAAACAAAACACATCGGTATTGCAGACCGGTCGGGCGCCGAGTCCGGTCCCGAGTGGATCGCGAATCACCCCGCCGATTCCGGTGTTGGCCCCGCCATACGGTTCCAGAGCGGACGGGTGATTGTGGGTCTCCACCTTGAAGACGATGTTGTCCTGCTCATCGAACCGCACGATGCCGGCATTATCCTCGAACACACTCACGCACCAATCGGCCGCCCCCAGTTTTTTTCGGATGGCGAGTGTGGCGGCGAAGATCGTTTCTTTGAGCATGTTTTCGAACTGCCGTGTTCCTACCGTACCATCTGGTTCGACCGGCCCCTCGTAGGCGATCCGTCCGGCAAGTGTTTTGTGGCTGCAGTGTTCGCTCCAGGTCTGCGCCAACGTTTCCAGTTCGATATCGGTCGGATCGCGATCGAGTTCGCGAAAATAATTCTGGATGGTCTGCATCTCCGCGAGCTGCAGGTAGAGCTGGCCGCTGCGGCTAAGATCTGCAAGCTGCAAGTCGTCTAAATTGCGGATTGCGACGTGCTGCAGTTCGAACGAGTAGGCATCGCCTACTTGCAGACGATCGAAATCCAATGGTCCTGCAATCACCTGTTCGATCGCGTCATTCGCCAGGAGCTTTTTGCTAACGAGGTCGAGTTGTTCGGCGGACAGTTCGGGTAGCCAATATTTTTTGAGCGTACGGACCGCCTCCACTTCGATGTCAAAATCGGCGATTGCGCTCAGGGCACTCTCGGCAACCGGGTCCATCACGCCCGGCTTGGGCAGCACATGGACCGCTTGCATGTTGTTCTGTGGGGGCGCGTGGAGTTCCGCAGCACCCACTTCGGCAACCACGGTGGTTTCCACTACCCGGTCGGCCAGCAACTGTTCGGCAATGGTTTGGATCTGGCTGCGGTCGAGTTTGCCTTCAATCAGGTAGCCGCGGCCCGCTTTGAGCTGCAGGCTCTCAAGGCCTAAATCGTGCGCCTCAGCAGCCAACGCCTCGGCTGCCAAGTCTGGCTGGCCGCTGGCGGGATAGATATCAACTTCCCAGAGCATGGTGAATCCGTTCGGAAAGAAAAAAAACTCTCAGCTGCCGCGGGGGGCACGTTGCGGACATTCAGGTATCGGAAGACCCGGCGGAATTCCGTTTCTCTTGGGCATCCTGCAAAATCTTGCACAGGGCTGCCCGGTCTCCAGCTTCCAGTGCCCGGCACATGGAAGCCACTAATTTCCCAAACCGGCTAGCGGACTTCAAGATGTGGCTGCGATTGTCTATCAGAATATTAGCCCACATTTCTGCATCGCCTGCGGCGATGCGGGTGGTATCGAGCCAGCCGGATGCGGCCTGTGCCAATTCCCGGTCGGGGGTACTGGCGGTCAGGGCCGCGGCAACGAGATGTGGCAGGTGGCTCACAGCAGCGATGCAGCGGTCGTGTTCCGCCGGACGCATCGTGACCGTTCGGGCTCCCAGGGAGGTCCAAAACCGTTTGAGCCGCCTCAGGGTCGTTGGATCGGTTTTTTTGGTCGGTGTGAGGATCACGCTCTGGCTTTCGAGCAGATGCTTGTCGGCGTTTCCCGGCCCCTTCCGTTCGCTGCCGGCCAGCGGATGGCTTCCCACAAATCGAGCGGCGGCCGCTTTGTTCCGTTCTATCTCCGCCACAATCCGGGCCTTGGTACTGCCCACATCGGTGAAGAGGCAATGTGGACCGGTCGCGTCGGCGACCTTGCCCACCAATTCGACGATCGTCTCCACGGGCGTGCAGATGATGACCAGATCGGCTTCGGCAACGCCCCGCGCAAGATCGCGGGTTCCCCGCATGATTGCGCTTCGCCGTTTGGCGGCACGCAGATTTTTCGCCTCGCGATCGATCCCCACCACCTCTTCGGCCAGCGACCGCGCACAGATTGCCTCCCCGATCGAGCCACCGATCAGGCCGACGCCCAGGAGGGCGATGTTTTTGAAAACGGGTTTGGCGGTCATGGAATCGGTCAAAGGAAAGAGCCATTCGAGCCCGCCATGCTACCATATCGGCTCACCTTTGTCGGTGACACCGCTCCGATCGGCCGGAGGGGCCGCCCTGCTGAGTGTTTTCCCGTAGCCGTTCGCATTAGAATGATCCCCGACAACCGCGCCGCGTTTTGGGAACGAAAGTCTACTCACCGATGTCGCAGATCTCAAAAAAGCAACTGAGCATCCTTGCCCGCCGCGTTAGCGTGGCGCTGGAGTCGGGGATCGACGAGCGAAAAATCTGGCAACGGGAAGCCGAGGCTGCTCGGGGTCCATCTGCCGTCGTATTTGGCGCGATTGCTGCGGCACTTGCCAGGGGCGATTCGATCGGCGATGCGATACGACAGAGCGAAGGTTTCTTTCCCCCGCTCGCCGTTGCGCTTGTGGTCCTGGGCGAAGAGACCGGAAAATTGCCGACCGTCTTTAGGCGATTGGCCGACCACTACGAGCACAGCATACGTTTGCGCCGCGTCTTTTTGGCCGGGCTCATCTGGCCGGCGATCCAGTTCACTGCGGCGATTGTCATTGTCGGTTTTTTGATTTGGATTTTGGGGGCGATTGCGGAGAGTCGGGGCCCGGCCCCGTACGATATCCTGGGTCTCGGGCTGCATGGCAATACGGGGCTTTTGATATACGTGGCGTTCTGGTCGGTTCTGTTTGCCGCAGCGACAGGACTTTTTTTTCTGATTCGTTCCCGCGTGCTCTGGATCCAGCCGGTCGAGGTGGCCTCGATTGCGATTCCCGGTGTGGGTCGGTGTATAAAAACGCTCTGTCTCTCGCGGCTCTCCTGGTCGCTGGGGCTCTCGCTCGAGGCTGGCATGGACGCCCGCCATGCGGTCCCCTTTGCCTTGCGGGCGTCTGGCAACCATTATTTTGCCAGGCACGAACCGCAGGTGAGCGCATCTTTGGGGGCGGGCGAGGAGGTGTACGTTGCCCTGGTAAGGAGTGGGGCATTTCCGGCTGATTTTTTAGATGCTTTGCAGGTGGGCGAGCAGAGTGGTCGGCTTGACGAGGCGATGTTGCATTTGGCGGACGACTATCAGGACCGGGCCCGTGTTGCCCTGGTAACGCTCACTACGATTGCCGGTTTTGTGATTTGGGGGTTGGTTGCTTTGATGATTATTGCGATCCTAGTGAACATGGTCTCCGGCTACGCGAATTTCATTGAGGATCTCGCCAATCCTCATCGTTAATCGGGCCTGGGGCGGGCGGGGTAAACATCCCGGTTGTTGTGCGCTGTTCGGCGACCACACCAACGAAAAAGCGATGGAGCGGCTCAAAGCGTTCAGCGAAACCACCGATGGATTCGAGTTAGCGGAACTCGATTTCAGGACTCGAGGTCCTGGCGACCTATTTGGAACCCGGCAACATGGGATGCCGCCCTCGCGGATCTCATGCGCGATGCTGATGTGGCGCAACTGGCAAAGCGTGATGCGGCCGACATGCTGGCAGTCGATCCGGGTTTATCCGGGGAGGCCCACCAAAAAATCCGGGAGCGCGTTCTCCTGCGTTACGGGAAGGTGCTCCAGCTAGGTGACGTCGGGTAGAGATCGGCAACGAATCGACGCAAGGTCGCACCATACTGATCTTTGGACACACTTGAAAGCGTGGTATCGCTACTCTAGGCTAGGCCCGGAGATCAAATCCGGAATTTGCCGCATGAAAAAAATCAAGATACTCATGGTGATACCCTCCCTTGAGGGTGGAGGGGCGGAACGGGTGATGCTCCACATCACCAATCACCTCGACCGTGAGCGTTTTGACGTTTACCTCTATGTGGAGCGGTTCGAGGGCAGATATGTAGCTGATTTACGACCTGATGTGCAGGTGATTTGCGCAGAAAACCGGCGAGGGTTTGCCCGCTTGCTGTTTCTTCGGCGGGAGATCAAACGACTGAAGCCCAGTGTGGTTTTTATCATGATGCTCTCCATCGCAGCGATCGCCGTTCGTATGGCGCGGGTGGGATCGATCCCGGTGATCCGGGAAACAGAGAGTCTACCCATGGCTCAGGTACAGCAAGGTTGGATCCCCCGGATGCTCAATCGCTTAGGGATGCGGCTAGCCAAACGACTGGTGGCCCCGGCAGAGGGCGCAAAAGAATATCTGGAAAAGCGATACGGCATGCCGGTGGAAAAAATAACGGTCATTCATAACCCAGTAAATATCAGTGATATCCAAAAAGCAGCAGCCGAACCGGTCGCACTAGCAGAGAATGTGATTCATCTCGTCGCAGTTGGGAGACTCAAGTATCAGAAGGGTTTTGATTTACTGCTTGATGCACTGGCGGAAGTAAAGTGCTTTGCCTGGACATTGAGAATTTTAGGCAACGGTCCGCTGGAAGCAGAACTAAAACAACAAGCAAAGGACAGGGACATTAGCGAACAGGTCGAGTTCATGGGCTTTCAGCAAAATCCTTATGCGCTGCTCGGAAAATCAGACCTGTTCATTCTCTCATCACGATGGGAAGGGTTGCCGAATGTTGTTCTGGAGGCGATGGCTGCTGGAGTCGCTGTGTTGGCAACGCGTTGTCCGACAGGACCCGAAGAAATCATTACGCCGGGCGAGAATGGTGCGCTGTGTGCGATCAGCGTCGAGGGCCTCCGTGATCAGATCGAAGCGCTTGGAGCCTCGGCAAAATTACGTGATACGTTGGTCGAGGGCGGTCGCCGGCGGATACGAGACTTCGATCTACCGCAGATTGTGCAACAGTACGAGCACTTTTTTCTCGGTCTTGCCGAAGGCGAAGCTGAGAGGCACTAAAGGCTTCTCGTTGCCCATTGTCGCTATCATACAGCCGAGAGTTTGATAGAGGGAACTTCCGGTGCGGATGAGGGCGCTTCCGACGGATCGATGAACATCCGGTGCCAAAGTTCGAGGCAAAGCAGCGACCAGAGCGAGCGACTGTGGTCCCACGCACCCGATTCATGCTCGGACAGCAACCGATGGATTGCCTCCGGCTTGAAGTAACCCCGATCGAGGCAAACCGGATCGGTCAGATGCGTATAGAGAAAATCCCTCAGTTCGTTGCGAAACCAGTGATCTAGAGGAATACTGAATCCCATTTTGCGGCGTGCGGCAATCGATGGCGGAATCATCTGCCGATATATTTCTTTGAGAATATATTTCGAGGTCGTTCCGGACACTTTTTGTGTATAGGGCAGTGCCGTTGCCAATTCGACCACATGATGATCGAGAAAGGGGCTGCGGCATTCCAACGCGTTCGCCATGCTGGCTATGTCGACTTTGACCAGCAAGTCATCCGGCAAATAGGTCTGTAAATCGGTGAGCATGGCTCTTGAACCGGCGCTTCGCTCCTGGCAGTTGTGCATTGCATCCACAAAAACATGTTCTGCGTCGTCGTTTCCTAGACGTGCCGCGAACTCAGGCGTAAAAAGCGCTTCACGGGTGGCTGCCGTACATTGGGTGACCCAACGGACGAATCGTTCTGGCGGCTCCTTGCGCAGAAGCCGCATGCGATCCCGCAGCTTCCGTAAAAAGGCATCCTGTTTGTTGGGAGCCGGCATAAGATCCCACAATCCATTGCCGAGGAGTCGGCGGACAACCGGTGGGAAGTTATCGATCCGTCCCACCTTATGTACGGTCTGATACCGCGTGTAACCGCCGAATAGCTCATCCCCACCGTCACCGGTAAGCGCTACTTTCACGTGTCGTCGCGTCACCTCCGACACGTAATAAGTGGGAAGCATCGAGCTATCTCCGAAGGGCTCATCATAGTGCCAAGTGAGTGTGGGCAGGACGGCGAGTGAATCGGGATTGACGACGAATGTGTGGTGATCGGTTTTGAGATGTTCAGCAATTAATTTTGCATCGGCCGTTTCATCAAACTCGGAGATAGGAAATCCGATGGTGTAGGTCTTGGTTGCCTGCGCCGCATGCCGCTGCATCAGACCGACAATTACGGTTGAATCGATTCCTCCCGAAAGAAACGCACCGAGCGGCACATCGCTCCTGAGTCGCAACCGGACCGCATCGTCAAGTTGGGCATTGAGTTCCTCGCCGACATCTTCGAGTGGCCGAGCTATTTTTCGATTCAGATCAAGGTTCCAATAGCGCTCGATTTCCAAGGCACCATTTTCGTAGACTGCGTAGTGAGCCGGTGGCAATTTCTCAATGCCCGCAAACATGGTCCGGGGCTGAGGAACATACAGATATGTTAAATACTCACTCAGCGCGTGGGGATTCACCTCGCGGGGAACACCCGGCACCTGAAGGATCGATTTGATTTCACTGGCAAACAGCAGACGATTTTTTTCTCTGCGATAGATGAGCGGTTTCTGGCCCAACCGGTCACGGGCCAGAATCAAACGTCCGCGCGGTCGATCCCAAAGTGCAAAGGCAAACATGCCCCTCAGCTCGGCCAGAAAGTCCATGCCCCGCTCTTCATAGAGATGAACGATGGTCTCGGTATCGGAGTCGGTGCGAAATTGATGCCCCTGTTTTTGAAGTTCGCTACGCAGTTCCCGGTAGTTGTAAATTTCGCCGTTGAAGGTGATCCAAATCGTCTCATCTTCGTTGCACATCGGCTGCTTGCCGCCTACCAGATCGATGATGCTCAAACGGCGATGGGCGAGGGCCACACCACCGGAGGGGTTTTGCTCATAGTGAAAACCTTCTCCGTCCGGTCCGCGATGTTCGATAACCTTGGCCATCTGCCGTAAAACGTCTTGGGACAATGGAGCTCCATCCTGGAGCCAGATGGCGCCGGCAATACCACACATGTTTCACGAGCCATTGGCGGAAAAAATGAACGAGCAGAAAGGTGTTGCTTCTATTCTGACATGCCATTCGGCTCGCGTGAAGAACAGACCGGTTTTTTTCAAACTGATTCCAGCGATGCCCCACCACTTCGCTAGTTTTTTACCGATCGAATTGCTACAACCTGCCCACGTCCTTTAGCCCTTTCCCGCCCTTTTACCCTCCTCCCTATTGGATCACGCAATGACTGAACCGGCACGACGCATTTTCTGCCTATTTTTTGTTTTCTGGGATTGATTGTCGCCATTGCATCCCCTTCGCAGGTTGTCGCCGACGAGTCGGTCCAGGTCTCCCTGCAAACGGAAGGCAGATTCCGGCCACTTTTCAACGGGAAGAATCTTGATGGTTGGTACACGTTTTTGCAAAAGCACGGCCGCGATAGTGACCCCGATAAAATCATTACGATTGAAAATGGCCTGATCCATCTCTACAAGCAAGGATAAAAAGGTGTCAGGAACCTTATCTTGCCCGTTGGACCGTTATTTAGGTAGCAAACGCCCACGCAGTTCATTGATTGGGAAGGCCGCCAACAAGTCGTGGCCGCAACGCCCGCCGTTGCCGGGTTACCTTCGATGTTTTTGCACAATTGACCGATTCCCATACAATGAGTGTGTGATTTAACTT
>MPMD02176258.1_pt1 | contig 19355 bp, 23 predicted proteins | sample 1617291 | NCBI WGS metagenome assembly MPMD02 (sample SAMN05944810, study PRJNA350692) | marine metagenome | biome: marine; feature: ODZ; material: water; isolation source: 120 m water sample filtered on 30 um supor filter | place: Pacific Ocean | collected 2012-04-09 | depth 120m m | reverse complement strand
GGAACAGGCACAGACAAAGTTCCAACATGGGATGGAAGTGCATGGGTAGCTAGTGCTTTTGTATATGGAGATATAACTGTAACTGATGGTGGAGCAGCAATATTTACTTCTTATGATAATGGAAGCAATTATACAGCTTCAAATCAAACAGGAACAATTTCAATAACTCACCCAATTGATGGAACTTTTACAGTTGATTATGCGTGGGGTGATTTAAGTGGAGATGACTTAACTTCATTCGCTTTAACAAATGCGACATCTGGCTCTACTTGGAGTGCTTCCACAACTTCACCATCAGGAACGTCTGAATCAATTACTGTCACCCACGCTGAATCTAATCCTGATAAGACAATCGTGATGAGTGCTGTTACAATTAAACATAACTACGGCTCTGGTGGTGGAGGAGGTGGAGGTTGTTTCTTACCAGGAACTCCAGTTGACTTACTAAATGGAGAAACAAAAGCAATAGAAGAAATGGAAATAGGAGATAAAGTAAGGGGCGGAACTGTATTAAATAAACAAGCATACCAAGTGGATCATTGGTATAAATTAGATACTTTAAACTTAACAGCAGGACACCCAGTTTGGATATTTGATAAAGGGTGGAGCTGTATTGATCCAGAAGAATACTACAGAGAATGCAAGGAGTTCGGACATAAATCAGATCTTGAACCAAAGCAAATAGAAGTAGGAGATAAAACTACAGCGGGAGAAATAGAATTTATAGAAAGGGTAGACGAAGAACAAGAAGTATGGAATATTACAGTAGATAATGAACATACTTATTACGTTAATGGAATTTTAGTACATAATGGAGGCAAGGAATAATGGCTTGTACAACAGTAATAACAGCAAGTAATGGGTACAAGTTAAGACCCTTAAAAGAATCAGATTTTAACTTTTATATGGAGGCTTGGAAAGATTTTCCACAAGGAGTACAAACATATGAAATGAGATTAAAGAGGTTTAGTATGGCGCTACAGCTCAATGAGGGCTATGGTACTGAAGCTTTAATAAAATCAGGAGATGTAGATACTAAAACTAAGTCCATAGCTTGGGCTTTCGTATTAGAAAAAGCAGACGCAACAGCAGTAGCTTATATGTCTTGTATATTTGAATATGCAAATGAGTTATTCGCTAAGTTCCATTTAGTTCACCCAGACCATAGAGGAGTGGGTCATTGGACAGCATTAACTATGATGAACGTAGCACTAGCAAATCGTTTAGATATTACTCAAGCACATAGTTGGTTTATGCAGACTAACCCTGTTAATTCAGCGGCAATGGCTGATCAAAAAACTAAATATGATACAGCAGGATTAACTACATCAGGTACTGTACAAACATCTGTAACTTTATCAGATAGAGGAGAGCCTGTTTTTAATCATAGTGTTGAAAATTTAACCAAAAATCTAGGTAATATAGCAGCATGGAATCAAGTAAAAGCAAACAATAGTGATTGGGCGAGTATAACATTTACATATTCATAGACTATAGAAAATAATAACCATAAATTTTTGGTTATGATTCTCGGAATTATACAAACTGTGCTCAAAGACTCAATTTCAATCCACGTTCCAAAAATTGTTCTTGACATAAGCGGTGATTTTTGGTATAATTTATAAATAGGAGTATTAAAATATTATGGCAGCAGGAACTTATGATATAGTTATCGACCAAGGTTCAGACTTCGCTATTCAAGTAGCGATAGCTGAGGGTGGTGTAGCTACAGCGATAGAAACGCATTCTGTGCGGGCACAGTTGCGTCCAAGTCCTTCTAGTTCTACTAAAACAGCAGATTTTACATGTACCATAACTGATGCAGCTGGCGGAAAACTTAAGATGGCTCTTAGTAATTCCACAACAGCGGGTATCGCAGCAGGAAAATACTTCTACGATTTAGAATTAGTAAACACTAGTAATAGTACAGTAACTAGGTTACTACAGGGTGTGGCTAGAGTCACTCCAGAGGTCACAAGATAATGGCAGTTACATTAGAAATCACACCACAAACTACTTCAGTAAGCGCAACCGCAAACACTACTACACTTACAATTTCAAGTGCAATAGCAGGAGCGGCTACTGATGCACAAGGTATTACTTTTGCAAATCGCGCCCGCACACTTAGTTCAGCGTCTACAGTTGAATCAGCTCTTTTACAATTAGCAGATCAATTGTGGGTACAAACAACAGCACCTACTTCTAGTACAACAAATCTAGCAGAAGGTGACTTTTTTTACGACACTGACGACAATCAGTTAAAGATCTATCGAGAAACATCAAGTGGAACATATGAATTTGTCCCTATAATGATAGGAAACGATTCGGCGGACTCGGATACGATAGACGCAGGGAGCTTTTAAGCTCATATAGGAAAGAATAATGGCACAAGTTATTAAAATTAAACGAAGTACGTCTACGGCCGCGCCTACATCATTAGTCGCAGGTGAGTTAGCGTATTCTTCAAACAGTAATAAGCTATTTGTCGGTCACCCTAGTAGTGCAGCTGTAACAGCAATCGGTGGGGCAGTATATGTAAATATGTTGGATCATACTGCAGGTACCCTTACCGCAAGTTCAGCAGTACTAGTTGACGCGAATAGCAAAATCGATCAGTTAAAATCTGGTAATACAGTTATAACTGGTTCAAACAATACTATTTCAACTTCATCAGGAGCATTAACAATAGCCCCAACGGCTAACTTAGTTATTACTCATGGTGGCGCAGTTGATTTAGATGCACAAGCAACTTCAGTACTAATTAAAGATAATGAAGGGGCAGCCCTAAACTTTAATGAGAATGGGACCTCATATCTTAAATTAGTTACAACCAACTCTAGTGAGTTAGTAGTCGTAGGTAAAGACATTACATTTGCTAATGATGCAAGTTTATTGTCTGACGCGGCAGTCCTTAATTTTGGAGCGGATAAAGATGTAAGTCTTACTCACGTACCAGATACAGGATTATTGCTCAGTGGAGCATCGGAAGTTCAATTTAGAGATAGTGCACTAACTGTCGGATCTTCAGCAGATGGTCAATTAGATATTGACGCTGATACCGAAGTAGAAATTACAGCACCAACTCTTGATATAAACGCAACCACAACAGATGTTAGTGGAACATTCAACTCTGTAGGAAACTTAACAGTTGCAACGAATAAATTTACAGTTGCATCTGGAACAGGTAATACAGTAGTAGCAGGAACACTTACTGCAAATGGAGCAGGTGACTTCGATTCTACACTTAATGTAGACGGAGCAGCAACTTTCAATGGAGCAGTTACTTTAGGTAATGCTTCAGCAGACGCAATAACAATAACTGGAACACCTACTTTTACCCCATCAGCAGATTTTGATGGTGGATTTACAGTAGCTGGTTCTCAGACTGTTGATATGGGAGCTAACAGAGTAACTAATATAGGTACTCCAACAGCAAGTACCGATGCAACAACCAAAGCATATGTAGATAGTGTCAAACAGGCACTAGATATTAAAGATTCCGTTAAGTTAGCAACAACAGCTAATTTAGGAGCCACTTATAATAATGGTTCTGGAACTCTTACAATGGATTCTACTGGAACGGTAACCATCGATGGTACAGTTACAGCACTTAATGACAGAATCCTTATTATGGATCAATCATCTGCAGAAGAAAATGGTATTTATTATGTATCAACAGCAGGTGCTGTTGGTGTAGCAGGTATATTTACCAGAGCAACAGACGCTAATGTTAATGCAGAAGTTTCAGGCGGAATGTTTACATTTGTTGAAGCAGGTTCGGCTAATGCAGATAATGCATATGTACTTACTTCAATTACAGGAACAGCAACATTAGGTAGTTCAACACTTACATTCACTCAGTTCTCAGGAGCTGGACAAGTAACCGCTGGAAATGGTCTTGATAAATCAGGTAATACCCTTGCAGTAAATGTAGACGATCAAACATTATCTATCGCTTCTGATACTCTCCAACTTAAAGGTATCGCAGATACAGCAAACGGAGACATCTTATACGGAGCAGGTGGAAGTAGTGGTGGGTATTCAGCACTATCAATAGGAACATACGATTCAACAAATAGTGTAGGACAGCTACTTCAAGTAGGAGCGTCCTCAACAGTCACATGGTCTAATACGTTAGACGGAGGTACATTCTAGTGGCACAGGTTATTAAAATAAAAAGATCAGAAACCTCCAGTTCAGCACCAAGTACAAGTGATTTAGCAACACACGAGATTGCAATGAACGTAGCTGATCAAAAGATTTATACAAAGAATGCGGCAGGCAATATCGTAACGGTAGCTTCTCATACAGATGCTAGCGCAATAACAGAAGACGATATCTTAGCATTAAGTATAGCATTAGGATAGCAACATGGCATCAGCATTTAAAACAGCAACAAGCGCAGATGTAGGAACTTCATTAACGACGTCCTACACATGCCCCGCAAATACAACATCAACAATAATTGGGTTGTATTTATGTAATCAATCAGGCGGACAAATAGAAGCAACAGCACAATTTTATGATGCTTCTGAAACAAATCATATAAGTATGGTTCACGCTTCGCCTATACCAAGTGGTTCAACACTAGTATTGGTTGGAGGAGACGGTAAGGTTGTTTGTGAAGCTGGTGATAAAATTAAAGTACAATCAAACGTTGCAAGCTCGATAGACGTGGTTCTATCGTATCTGGAGCAAACATAAAATGGCACTCATAGGTAAACAAATGGCATTAGTAGCTTCGCTAGAGGCTAATGCAGTAGGTACTACCGAGATAGTAAGTAACTCGATCACAGCAAGTGAAGTTGCTGCAAACGCTGTTGGTACTTCTGAGGTAGCCGCAAATAGTATAGGCACCAGTGAATTAGCAACAAACGCAGTAGCAGCGATACATTTACAGTCATCAGCAGTTACATCAGTAGCAGATAATGCTATTACATCAGCTAAAATAGCACTAAACTCAGTAGACTCAAGCGAATTAGTAACGGGTAGTATAGATACTATCCATTTAGGAAATTTACAAGTAACAGCAGGTAAAATAGCCGCAAATGCTGTTACCTCAGCAAAAATAGCTGAAAATGCGGTAGATACAAGTGAAATTGCAACTAATGCAATAGCAACACTTCAAATAGCAGACAATGCAGTCACAAGTGTTAAGATAGCAGAAAATAATATTACTGCAAGAGAAATCGCACAGAATATTATTACTGTAGCACACTTGGCAGACGACGCAGTAGAAACTGCAAAAATTGGAAACACACAAGTTACAAGTGGTAAGATAGCAAACAACGCTATTTTAACACAGCATATAGACGACAACCAAGTTACAGGGGATCAACTAGCAGCTAACTCAGTTGCTTCTGCCCACATAGTTAATGGTACAATCGTTACAGCAGATTTAGCAGATAATTCAATTACTACAGCTAAGATTGTTAATGGCACAATTGTTGGTGGAGATATAGCAAATAATGCTATTCTAACTCAACATATAGATGATGCACAGATTACAGCAGACCAAATGGCTGCAAACTCTGTGGATAGTGCAGAGTTAGTATCTCTTAGTATAGATACTATTCATTTAGCAAATAATTCAGTTACAAGTGCCAAAATAGTAAATGGTACTATTGTAACAGCAGACTTGGCAGATAATTCAATTACTACAGCTAAGATAGTAAACGGAACAATCGTAACCGCAGATATAGCTGCAGACGCGATAGACGGCACTAGAATAGCAGACGATGCTGTTGATTCAGAACATTTAGCAGCAGACTCAATAGATGCTGAACATTATGCAGCAGGATCAGTAGATACTACAGCTTTAGCAGATAACTCAGTTACTTCAGCTAAGATAGTAAACGGAACAATTGTAACTGCAGATATTGCAAATAACGCAATTCTAACACAACATATAGATGATGACCAAATTACAGCCGACCAGATTGCAGCGAACGCTGTAACAGCGACTGAGATCGCAGCAAACGCTGTAAGTGCTAGTGAGCTCAAGAGTGATGCCTTATCGGGGCAAACGTTCTCTGGTAACGTAACACTCTCAGGCAACCTAACAGTTTCAGGTACACAAACAACAGTATCTTCAACAACTATTGTTTCCGCAGATCCATTACTTGCTCTTGCATCAACGAATAACTCGTCTGATGCAGTTGACATAGGATTCTACGGTTTATATGATACTAGTGGATCACAAGATTTATATGGTGGATTATTCAGAGATGCGGGTGACTCAGGAAAGTGGAAGTTATTTAAAGACAACCAAGCTGAGCCAACAACTACTGTTAATACGGCAGGAACAGGATATACAAAAGCAACATTAGTTTCAGACATTGAAGGAAATGTTACAGGAGCTGTAACTGGTAATGCAGACACAGCAACAGCACTAGCTACAGGACGAACTATTGGAATGACTGGAGATGTCGTTTGGACATCAGCCTCTTTTGATGGTAGTGGAAATGTAACTGCAGCTGCAACAATACAAGCAGACGCAGTAGAGCAATCTATGATCGCAAATGATGCGGTTGGAGCAGATCAACTAGCGGCTAACTCTGTTGTAGCAAATTCAATAGTAGCAGGTAGTATTACAACTGCTGAAATAGCGGCTAATACTATTGCAACTTCAAATATTGCAGACAACTCGATAGACGGTACTAAAATAGCACAAAATTCAATTCTTACAAGACATATTGACAACGATCAAGTTACAGCAGACCAACTAGCAGATGATGCTGTTGATACCGATGCAATAGTAAATCTAAATGTTACTTTAGCTAAATTAGCAGCTAACTCGGTTAATGCAACCAAGATTATAGCAGCAAGTATTACAACTGCTGAAATAGCAGCGAATACAATCGCTACAGGAAATATAGCAGACAACGCAATAGATGGAACTAAGATAGCGCAAAACTCTATTCTTACAAGACATATTGATGATGGTCAAGTAGATACTGCACAGCTAGCAGCTGACGCGGTAGACGGAACAAAGATTGCAGATGACGCTATTGATAGTGAACATTATGCGACTGGATCCATTGATACTGCCCATATAGCAAATGATCAAATAACTGCAGACTTGATGGCAGATAATGCAATCAATAATGTTGGTATGATATCTAGTGGTTTAATTACCGCAGATCTATTAGCATCTAACTCAGTAGCTGCTGCAGAAATAGCAGGTAATGCAGTAGGAGCCGCAGAAATAGCAGCTAACGCAGTAAGTTCAAGTGAACTTAAATCTGATGCTCTTAGTGGACAAACTATGACAGGTAATGTTACCTTCTCAGGTAATCTTACTACACAAGGTACTAATACTTGGGGTAATGGAACAAGTGATATTACTAATAATGCAGGTGTACTTGGTATTCAAGATAGTAACCCACCCCAGAAATTTCATATTGATGAAGTAGCTGGTATGGACGTAGGTACAGGAACTAGTTCTTCAACTACTACATTTAATTTAGATACATTCGCTCATGCAACATTTAGAAGTGCAAAATACTTTGTACAGATTACGAACTCGACAGATAGCGATTACCAAGCATTGGAACTCGTATTATTCCATGACGGTTCAACAGTTTATTTAACACAATACGCGTCTATCTTTGATAATGGCGCACAGGCAACTTTTGACGCAGACATATCTGGGACTGATTGCAGACTCAGAGTAACAGCAGCGTCAGGCGATACTATGGCTTATAAATTTATAAGACATACAATAGAGGCATAAAATGGCAACAAAATTACAGTTTAATATTGAGGACGCAGGACTTAGTATAGATGGTACTGAGGTTATAACCTCAGGAAGGGCTGCGAGTAACTTAACGGTTGCTGCAGGAAAATTGACAAGTGGTACTATAGGTGCAGCTCGATTACCTTACACTATCACTTCATCAGCGCCAACGGGAGTAGGAGCAACATCTAGCGGGCACGTTTGGTACGTTTACTCATAGGAGTCTTAGGTGGCAATATACGTAAACGATAGCGGAACACTCCGCACATTACGATTTCTCGCTATCAATGATAGTGGGACAATTCGTCGTGTCAACGAAGTCTACGTAAATGATGGGGGAAGCCTAGAAGGGCCTTTCTCTGCTGTTCACACTACTGCCAGAACTACTAATACTGAAACAACTTACGTTTCGGGTGAGCAATCAACTGCTTATAGTACAACAACTACTTACGCAACAAATAAAGATACCGCCACAGTATTCGATACTACTAGAGATACAACTACTACTTTTAACACTACGCAATCTACAACAACTACTTGGGCAACTACTAGAGATACAACAACAGTATTTAATACTACTACTCAATATACAACTACGACTGCCTATGAAACAACTAAAAGTACCACAACTACTTTTAATACGACAACTGATTTTACGACTACAACTACGTATGAAACAAGTAAGTCAACAACGACTGTATTCGATTCCACAACTACTTATACCACTACGACTACTTTTAATACGAGTAAGGCAACCACAACTACTTTTAATACGACAACTGATTTTACGACTACAACTACGTATGAAACAAGTACGTCAACAACGACTGTATTTAACACAACTACTCTATTTACGACTACCACCACTTATCTCACTAGTCATGCTACTACTACAGTGTATGACACTACCACTACTTATACTACTAGTTATGATACTACAATAACAACGAGTAGAAGTACAGGGTTTACTAATTCAACTTCGCAAACTACACAATATGCGGCTAATACTTCGCAGACTACTGAGTACGCGGATAATACTTCGCAGACTACAGAGTATGGTGTAGGTACTTCACAAACTACAGAATATGCTGTAACTACCTCATGGGGTACAGCATTTACTAATACAACTGATCAAACTACAACAGGTACAGCATCTACTAATACTAGTTGGAGTACAAACACAGGTTGGGGAACAAGTGGATCTAATAGTACTGGATATGATTCTAGTAGAAGTACGAATACCTCTTGGAACACAAGCCAAAGTACAAATACCTCATGGAATACTTCTAGAAATACAAACACTTCTTGGAATACTTCTAGAACCACGGATATTGCTGTAGGAACAAGTGGGACTAATAATACAAACACCTCTTGGGGAACAACTGGTACTAACTTAACAGTATGGCAGATAAACCCAGAAGGAGAGCCAATGATGAGAAATACTAATACTGCTTGGAATACTTCGCAGACTAACAGTACTAATACTTCTTGGAATACAGCAGGTTCTCAGAGTACTTCTTACGGAACAAGTGGAACTAACAGTACTGCTTATGGTACAAGTGGAACTAATAATACTTCATGGGGTACATCAGGTACTAATAATACCGCTTACGGTACTTCTAGAAATACGAATACTTCTTGGAATACCTCAGGAACTAATAATACAAGTGGTACTAATAATACTAACACTTCTTGGAATACTGCTTGGAATACTAACACTTCTAGGAATACTTCCCAGAGCACAAACACAAGTCATACAACTTCTTGGAATACTAATACAAGTCATACTACGACATGGAGTACTAACACAAGTAAAACTACAACGTGGAGTACTAACACTAGTAAAACTACAACTTGGAACACAAATACATCAAGAAGCACAAATTATGAAACAGCGTACGGTACTTCTCGCGCCTCGAGTCGTGCTACAAGCACGAGCAGAAGTACCACTACTACGTATGCTACTAGTCACAGTACAGCAAGTAGTAGAGCTACTTCAACAAGTAAGGCTACAACTACAACTTACAATACTACACACAGTACAGCAAGTAGTAGAGCGACTGCAACAAGTAAATCTACCACTACAGTATATGCTACTACGCTTGGTACACTTACTAGTCATGCTACTGCAACAAGTAAGGCTACAACAACAACTTACAATACTACACACAGTACAGCAAGTAGTAGAGCTACAGCAACGAGTAAGGCTACTGATACAGTATATGATACTACAACAGGAACACTTACTAGTCATGCTACTGCAACAAGTAAGAGTACTACTTCAACGTTTAATACTTCACAGAGTACAACTACTACGTTTGAAACTACGAGAGATTCAGGTACGGTTTATGCAACTACTAGAGACACATCAACAGTCTACGATACTAGTAAAGCAACCGATACTACAATTTTAACAGGACATTTGACTACTTTTGCAACAGCAACAAGTACGCAAATATTTGAAAGAATAACAGCCAGCTCAGCTGGAACCATCTATGATACTGAAGTGTCAAGCGCTACAGACTATGGAGCTTCCTACTGGGACGGTTCATCATGGAGCTAAGATGGCATTTGAAAAAGAGAACACAAAGGGTGAAGTTACACCTGAGTATGTAAATAAAAAAATGGAGAGCATGATGGCTGCTCTCTTTGATACGATAGAAGATTTTGAGGATAGAGTAAAAGTGCTAGAAAAGCAAGTTTACGAACTCAAGCAGGAAAGAAATGGCAAAGTTCAAGAATAAGAATACTTTAGATGCCCTTTCTATAAATGAAGAATTAGGTGATCTACCAACTCATTATATGAAGTCTGGTAGTAGTATGCGACCTAAAGCTCAACTGCAAGAGTTAAATAAGTTTAAGCATTTGCTTATACCAGATAGTTATAGAGGAAGTCCTTTTGAATATGATCTTTGGTATAATACTAATGAACTGCGTACAATTAGATCTTGGTTATATACAGACTTTCTAGGAAAAGGAATATACATAAGAACTAATACAATAAAGATAAATAATAGGTTGATGAACTCTATTGTTGATGATTCAGAAATAGAAATTGATGAAGATCGAATAGAAAAAATCATCAATAACCTAGAAAATAAATATGTGTTACAATGGAACACAGAATTTTATGATAAGGTTATCTTCCCGCCAGGAAGTAATTTAATACAGAAGGGTATTATAAACTGGCATAAGATGGATAAGTTAATAGATGAAGGATATGTAATTAAACCTCACCCTATAACTGCCCACCTTTGGATAGCAAAAATGAAGCTAAAGTATGGGGAAGATAAAATTTTAAATAAAAAAGCAGGAGGATATGAAGTACTGTTGAACTGTAAAGAAATGGCTATGTGTCCTAATAGTGAAATGGGACTAATAGGATTACTTTTAGGAAAAAAGATTTCAACGGTAGCAATCCCAGTAAAAGCGAGAGAAAAGAACCATCTTACTTATGAAGCATTATACCAGGCTGTTGCAGGAAAAAACATAGGCTCTGGAATTGCTTTAAAGAAGATACTATCAAGTAGACGATCAGGAATTATATTTAATTTTGATCCTGATCCAAAGGAAAGATTACAAGCCTACTTAGATAATTTTTGGGAATATACATTAAGACATGATTGATATAGCAATACAAACAAATGAATTAACAACAATGTTTACTTTGTCATCTTTATTAGACAAAGGGGAGAACTTTCGCCTACATCTTTTCACCAGACCTCAAGCATGGGATAAGCTACAGCCCGTTCACAAATGGGCATTAGCAAATTTTAGAGAAGTGCATATTTATCAAAGTGCTTGGAATGTAAAAGGTACAGCTAGACGAGATGGAACAGGACACGCACAACTACAAGCTAGAATGATACTGCAGTTAAAAGAGTATTGGAAAGATAAAACTATAAACTCTGGTCCTATGACCAAAGTTTTATGCTTAGATCATACTCCTCGTATATTTAATCAAAAGACCTTAGATCAAGGACAATTACCTACTGTTGCACAGATGGGCGACAAGATTGCATACTTTGGAAAGCAATGGGTTTATTTAAATCACCCATTCTATAAGAATTATTACAGTATTTTAGATATAGAAGCAAATGAAAAAGATCATGATAAGAGCATGATACTTTTAAATTGGGATAAGATAGATAAGTTAGATTCTAGAAACTTCTTTAAAAATGGAAGAGCAACTAGACAGACTAATCAGACAAAAAGACGGAGAGATTTAAAAATAAACTGGAATAACCGTTGGTTAGAGCCGTACGGGCCTTGGCATCAAGACGTAGACTCTTTCATTCTATCTGCAACTAATAAAGATTTATTTTCTTCATTCTATAATATAGGGGTTGGCTACGCTCCTACTTACTTTAATGGTAAAGTAGACAAATTGTTTCTAGTAGAAGCAATGGGAGCAAAAGATGCGATCAACTGTAACATCATGTTACGGAAAGCATACACAATCCAAACACCTGGACTACAGGAGTTAATTTCTCCATACTGGAACCTTCCGACATTGTTATTCTTAGCAATGCCTTGGGACTTATGGGCGAAACAACTTGATAATATACCTACTAATCTAAAATCAGAAGTAGTAGCGGAAGTCTTATTAGATAAGGCAGAGAGACAGAGAAAGATGATCGAATCTGTTACGAAAGCAGGATATCTTTACGGAAAGATATAATGTTTGAAGATATTAGATACCTCTGGAATCTTATCAAAATTCAAACAAAACCTGGAAACTATGATACTAACTTCATAGTGGACTTTCTTACTCACTTTAATGGTGATTCAATGGATAATACTATAAATGTCTGGGTAACTACTAAAACAGGTACTAGATATATGTTAGGTCAAAGTATTTTTGATCACTTTGAACAGTATGATAATGCAGAACCTAATACAGTTGTTGCAGAATATAAAGCTTTTATGAAGAAGTATAAATACACAGAACTTCAAAAAACCATCAATCTAGAACGATATAATAAAAAGACCGATAAACATGAAGCTTTCGGAAAGTTTATGCTAGATGTTCATGATTTTACTCATATCCTTACTGGTTATCCACCCACTCCTTTTGGGGAATTAGCAAGAATAGAAGTTTATAAGCAGTATGAGGGTAGGGGCTGGGAGATTCTCAGCCGTGTTGGAAAAGTCCGAATGTTTCTCAATGGATTACAAGAATGGAAAACAAGGCAACCGCTGTACAAAGAGGCTCAGGAGATTGGAAAATCGGCAAGGAATTATATGCTTGTTGACTGGTTTAATCTTTTAGGTCAGGACATCAATGATGTTCGCGAAAATCTCAACACCCTTCCCACAACCAAATACCATTGGAAAAGTACTTAGAAATCTAGGACTTCTTCCTTCAAATCAGATAAGATTATCCACTTAATTACTCCATTTCGTTTCAAATCCAATGCAAAAGCTCTTTCCGTATCTCCATGATGCGGGGTCTCTATATGCTTATTGTGGGGTAAATGCCAGCTTTGTGGCTTTGCTTTGCCTACCTTAATTGGATAATATTTTGCAAAGAAGTCAAACCCTATCAAAGTTAAACTCTTATAAGAACATTTTCTAGTTAAGTATAGTAAGGTGATAAAACCGTTGGACGGACGTCCATATTTAGGATTAGTTTTATCGTTTGTGTCAATAAATCCAAATTCATCATAAATCTCAAGAATTTGATTGTCTGTGAACATTGTTGTATAGTCTTTTAAATGATATGGCTCTCGGGGAGATTTCATATACATTCTTGTTCTATTGAGTAGTATAGTTGGAATTTTCTTCATATGGGGCTGTTTTATCGTGTTCTCTCTTAAGAACCCTGTAACCCACACATCACTCTTTGTACCAATAGCTTTGGTATTATTTTCTAACCCGTTGGGGTTTGGGATTCCCCTACCCATACGCATAACTACATCATGAGTGTCGATAAATTCCCCATGTTCATAGTTTAGCATTTCAACTGAATTGCCTACTAAGATTACATTTTTATTATTGAACATACAGTTCCCACGGCATATGCCAAAGAATTGCAAAGAACAGGTAAAGCATACCGCCTACAAAGAGTCCCAGTCGAACTCCGCTCCACTTACACCAAACTGCTAATCCAAGAAATATGCAAACAACGGCAATATCAAATTGGAACATGGCGGGTTGTTCTAGTGCCTCGATAAATCCCATAATGCTTTCCACTCATCTGCATAAGGTATATCTTTATAATCATCAAGCCACGGACCTCCGTCCGTAAAGTGAACTGCTTTGGGGTTGGGCACAGTATAATAACCTACCATCATATTGTAGGTTAAGGGCAAACTTCCGATAAGTTTGTCTGTCCATAAAAAACCGTGCAAATCACCCGCGTGGGCTTGAGATACCGTATCAGGGGTTAACCTTGTTGCTCCTGCACAGTTAAAGTACATTAAAGATGACCAATACTTTCTATCGTAAGGTCTATTTGTTTTACCGTCCATTTTGGGGTGTTCTTTTTGTATTAAGTTAGGGTGTTTCACAACATGAACATCATATTTATTCTGTTTAAAGTGTGTAATTTCCTGCGGATCGTCTCTCCATAAAAAGTCGCCATCACAAAATAGTGCATAACCCATGTAATCACAGAGATATGGTACTAAGAAACGGGTAAAAGCAAAGTCCGTAGACTCGCCTTGATGGGGTCTATAATAAACTCCTCGTTCTATAAGCTCAGACTTAATTAAAGGTCTCACATCATGAGTTGGGTTAAATCTTAGTATAGAAGCTTTGCACACTTCATACGCTTCAGGGTGTGCTTCCTCATACCCTATAAAGATTCTCATTGTGTTGTAAATTCTTCTTCTGTTCCGTTTAGTTCTTTTCCTAACTCATTGATATAAGCCTGTCTACCTGTCGTAAGAATAGCAATTAAATTTTGTAATTTTGCTATTTCTTGATCTGCTACTTGAACATGACCAATAACAACTTTATGCTCTTCGCTTAAGTTGTCTACTGGGTGTTCTACTCCGTCAATAGTTATGGTAGGTGTTGGTTGTTCTGTTGTCATTTGAATATATCCTGCCAATTTCCTTGTGTACTAGCCTTAGCATACTCGGTAGCACGGTTTTCAAAAAAGTTGGTATGCTCAACTGCGTTTAATTGATAATCAATCCATGGTAATGGATTAACTTTTGTATGGAAGATATTCTTCATACCTAGTCCTAATAATCTTCTACCTGCAATATAACGAATATACTCTTTAACTTCTTCAGGAGTTAAATCTTGTATTTCTGCTTTTTCAAAGCAAGTGTCAATAAAATTATTTTCTAACTCTACTACTCTTTCAGCAGCACAGTAGATTTCATACTTGAGTCTGTCATTCCATATCTCAGGGTTTTCTTGAACGAAAGCTCTGAATAGTTTTGACATACCCTCTACATGAAGCGACTCATCACGCACACTCCAAGTTACAATTTGTCCCATTCCCTTCATTAGATTATGTCTAGGGAAGTTTAGTAGTATTGCAAAACTACCGAATAGTTGTACTCCTTCTGTAAAACCACTATATACTGCAAGTGTTTTTGCAATTTCAAAAGGGTTCTCCATATTAAAGTTTGTTAGATACTCATGTTTTTCTGCCATCTCTTGTATATCCATAAACTCTTTATAGAAATCTTCACTTTTACCTAGAGTATCTACTAGAAGTGCATATGCTTCCATATGTACTGCTTCCATAGCGGCAAAAGCTGATAACATCATTCTTACTTCTGGTTGTTTAAATGTAGGTAAATAATGCGAGGCATATCCACCAGCTACATCTACATCAGCTTGTGTAAAAAATCTAAATATATTATCTATAAGTCTTCGATTTGGAACTGTAAGTTTCTCTCTATAATCTCTAATGTCATCATGTAGATTAACTTCTTCAGGCATCCAATGGCTTTGTTGTTGTTTTTTATACGCTTCAAATGCCCAATCATATTTAAAGGGCTTGTAATAGACTCTTTCTTCTAATAAACTCATATCAACCCTCACACGCTAGACAATCTGATTGTTCGAATAAAATCTCTCTTTTTACTTGAGCAGATACTATATCTGCTCTAGATATAGCCTCGCTTCGTAAATAATAGAGAGTCTTTAAGTTTCTTGCCCATGCTAACATATGTGCATTGTGCAAGTCTGACTTATTAACATCTGGTGGAAAGAATAAATTTAAACTTTGCGATTGACAAACATACTCTTGTCTGTGAGCAGCGTGGTCAATAAGCCATGCTTGATTTATTTCAACTGCTGTCTTAAATACATTTCTTTCCCACTCGTTTAAAAAGTCTAAATGTTGTACACTTCCTTTCTGTGTTACTATGCTTTTCCAAGTCTCATCATCATTTTTATTGTATGATTTTAATACTTCCTCTAAAAATTTATTTTTCATAAGGTTACTTCCAGACTTTGTTTTCTGGTTAAAAGCATTAGCACGGAAAGGTTCTATACTAGGACTTGTATTTCCGCATATAATACTAGAACTTGCATTAGGAGCTATCGCTAAAAGATGTGCATTTCTTACTGTGCATGTATCATCATCAGGACAAGCGCCCTTTTCAACTGCAAGTTTTCTAGTTGTTATTGAAGCATCTTCTTTAATGTGCGAGAATATTCTTAGGTTTGCGCCTGTTGCTTGTGCACTCTCGAAGGGTATATTGTTCTTCTGTAAGTAAGCATGAAAACCCATTGCGCCTAATCCTAAACTTCTTTCTCGCATAGCACTAAATTTTGCTTTGTGTAGAGGTTCTGGAGCTCGGTTAATAAAATCTGTTAAAACATTGTCTAACATTCTTATTAAATCTGGAATGAATGCAGGGTGGTCTTTCCAATCGTCATAATATTCTAGGTTGACACTAGAAAGACAACACACTGCAGTTCTTTCATCGTTGGTGGCTAACGTTATTTCTGAACAAAGATTACTATGGTTTACCTTTAAACCTTTGTCCTTTTGAAAATCTGGTAGCTCTGCATCTATTGCATCTTCAAACATGATGTATGGTTCGCCTGTTTCCATACGATTTTGTAAGAGCTTAACCCATAAGGTTCTTGCACTTACTCTTTTCCTCGTAACGCCGGTATGAGGATCAACCAAATCCCAGCTATCGTCAAAATTATCGTACTTTGTAGCACTCCATATTCGTTCCATAAAGGCGTCAGGAACCACGACGCCATGATGAAGGTTAGTAGATTTCCTATTAACGTCCCCACCCGTAGGTTTGCGAACATCTAAGAACTCCTCTATTTCGGGGTGTGATATATGTAGATACGCAGCGTAACTTCCCCGTCTTGTTACGCCTTGAGAAAATGCTAGCATCTCAGCATCTACAACTTTTACGAAAGGTATTACTCCTGTACTCTCCGATCCTTTAGAGGTTGGCGTACCTTGTGATCTTACATCACTCCAAGTTCCACCAATTCCACCTCCAAAAGAAGATAGGAAAGCGTTTTCTACATAGTGTTCTGTAATACCTTCTCTACTGTCATCAACATAATTCAAAAAACAACTAATAGGTAATCCACGCGTTGTTCCCCCATTAGATAAAATGGGAGTTGCAAACATGAACCATAAGTTACTAACGTAATCATATAACCTTTGGGCATGAGCGTCATCATCAGCAAAAGCCTCAGCCGCTCGCGCGAACGCTTCCTGCGGTGAGTTCTCTCCCGCGACCATATATCTATCTCTTAGAGTTGCTAATGCAAATTCATCTAAAAGACTATCTTTACTATAATCAATTTTTACTGACATAATTCCTCACTAATCCTATTATTTCATTTCGTCGTCCTAACACTTGTGCATCTGGGTCGTATGTCAAATCCATTAACTCTATATTAGTAGCAAGTTTCTCTGCGCCAAACTCATTTAAGTTTTGCATAAACTTGTATCTACTCTCTATTGGTAGAGTTGTCATGATGTCAAAGACATCACCATAATCTTCAATAATACCAGAAGCACGCTTCGGACCAATTCCACTTACGCCTGGGACATTATCCCCTTTATCTCCAGTCAAACACTTGAAAGTCAAGTAGTAGTCTGGATCAAAGTCATAATGTTCGTCCCAATTTCCTATTGTTGTTTCTTTTCTTGTTACGGTTGAGAACCGTGATATGCTCTCATTTACTAGAAGATCCCAGTCTTTATCCGAAGATACTAACCAGATACTATCTATCCCTAACTCTTCTCTTGCGAGACTTATTACTGCAGCGATATCGTCCGCCTCAACTCCATTATATCTAATGGTAAGGTATCCTTTTTCACTACATAATTCGAAGGTTTTTTGAAATTCTGCCATAAACTGTTCAAATTCCAACCGTTCTTCTTCGGTTTGGTCTTTATACCGCTCTTTACGGTTTGCTTTATACTCAGGATCTATGTTTTTCCTATAATCACTTCCTCCATCTCCTAATACAACTATCTCTCCACAGTTGTAGGACTTTGCGAGGCTCTCTATTGTTCTTACATATTCTAGTTTATAAAACTCTTTTCTTTGGTGTTTCCATCGGAAAGCTAAGTTGAGACCATCAACTATTAGCAGGTTCCCATTCGGGGCTGGCTTTCCAAGGTTCGTAAATTCTATTGCCATTACTAAATTCCGTTATTTCATGTTCCAACCACTTTTCAGCAAGGCATACATATACTCCTAGCCAAGAGATATACATATATCTAATACCGCTTTGTGGTTTTCTTACTGTTGCTACAAAAAATTGTGCATAATTGGCTTTATAAAATAGTAAAGGTTCAAGACTATTATCTTCTGCTTGTTTTACTACTTTTGTCCACCATTGCACAAAGTTATTACTCTTATTAGTAAAGAGTTTAGAAGTTACCGAATCATCTTTATAGAATTTTACTTCTATAAGGAATATATTGTGTTTATGTTGAAGGTAAACATCGCCTTTGATTTTACCGCTACCCGAGCCAGGTGTTAGAACAAAGTCCAACCCTGTATGTCGGTTCAACATATTAACTACTAATGCTTCAGCTTTCGCTCCCTTCTGGCGACTATTAACCATTCTGTTCGATATATGTTATTAGTTCTTCTACTGTCTTGATGTTTTCAGCATCATCATCTGGAATTTCCAATTCAAAATGTTCTTCTAATTCCATTACTAATTCAACTATATCTAACGAATCTGCGCCGATGTCTTCCATAAAACTTCCTTTAACAGCTTCTGTCTCAATATCGAAATGTTTTGCTACTAATCCTTTTACTTGATCTGCGATCATAATGTATCTCCTTTAAGTTCGTCTCTATACTCTTCTTGTCTAATCATTGCCTTCTCTGTGGGTGTTAAAGCATTCCACTCACAATCAGGACATTTTTTATCTGTGGGTATGTATGTCATGTGATTAGTTATACTACATACATGATACCAAAAGGTATCGCCCTCTTTATACTCCATTGATTTACTCTAAATGGGATATGTTATCCTCTTTAATAATTTCTACCTTCTCAAGTAATGGGTGTGTCCACCCATGAGAAACTAGATAAGTATTAAGATTTTCTTCTTTAAGGAGAATTTCTACGACCTTCTCCTTACCAGCTTCGTCGAGTGCTTGATTCACTTCATCAAGGAAGAGCACATTTATTTGACTTCTACT
>MPMD02299793.1_pt1 | contig 19364 bp, 14 predicted proteins | sample 1617291 | NCBI WGS metagenome assembly MPMD02 (sample SAMN05944810, study PRJNA350692) | marine metagenome | biome: marine; feature: ODZ; material: water; isolation source: 120 m water sample filtered on 30 um supor filter | place: Pacific Ocean | collected 2012-04-09 | depth 120m m | reverse complement strand
CCGCTGCTTTGCAGCTGCTTGCTGAAGCGCCCGATCTTACCACTCAGACAGAGGGTTCCTTGGCTGCCCCCCGGGTTGGGATTGAATCCCTGGGTCTGACCACACAGGAAGTACCCGAACTCATTGGTGGGCATGGCGCTTGCTGTGAGCGTAAGCGAATTGGCTGTTACGACTTTTCGCCCCCACCCGCTCATGATCGCGGAGAGCCCTGAGGAATTGATGTTGGCCGGCGAACAGTAGTTCGTCCCTACAGGCCCATCACCTCCTGACCAATCCCAGGACAATACGTCGTGGGTCTCTGCCGCGCCCCCGGTTGCCGCGCTGAATCCCACATACGCTGTGCCCCCCGCCATCAGGTTCAGCCCGCCAACGCTATTGCCAGACACGTAGGTCCCACCGGTCGTGAAATCCCATGGCGCGGAAATGAGTGGGGTAACAAGGTCATCCACGAAGACCTCAAGAACCAGACCGTCATATGCGACAATGGCCGTATGCACGTTGCCATCGCTCATGGTTGACGACACCGACGACATTCCGATTGAGAAATCCTCTGGGTACCTGTTTGCGGAAGTACTGCAGGTATGGATGCTGACATGGTTGTCCGATGGATCTCCAAGGCCCGAGTTCCAGGTGTCGAACTCTACGACGAGGCTGTTCTCAATGGACTGATTGCTGTTGAGCGCATAGCCCAGTCCCGAACCCGAATCCCCGATCGCACTCAATCCCTGGGCTGCATTATGGACTACAAACGCCATGCCATCGGCTCCACCACCGGTGGGCAGGTCGATTTGAAAGGTGAAGGTGCACGTGAACCCCGCCGCAACCTGGGTGGGCAGGTTGTAGAAGCACGAACCCACCTGGTTGTTTGCAGATGGAGTCAGACGCAGCACGGTCCCCGCCTGTGCGGCATTGGCATTGACGGTCAGTCCCGTCATGTTCGAGAAGTCCGGATAAGAAAAATCCTGTCCCGACCCCGTGACTGCAAGCAGCAAGGAGACCTGCGCGATCAAAGCAACTCGTGAGAAGACCATGTTGGCATCAAGTGTACCCCCCCCAGCCGATCTACCCACTCTTCCCCCCGCCATGGCCCATCTGCAACTCAGCAAGCAAGCTCCTTCTTGGAGGCCTCCTTGCCAACACCCCTTCCATGGTCGCGCCATGTAAGCGACCGGGTGCTGTACCATCCTTCCGTGACTGCCCCTGTACGCCACCTACCCGATGTGCCCTTTCCGGCCTATGCCTACGTGCCCGGGGCCGCGCCCCATCCGACCCGTGATCCCGAGGGCCATTCCTATCAGACCGAACCGGAAGATGCGGTAGAGGTGTGCCCTCCCGACAAGTGGGGATCCTGCGCCCCGTATCTCTTCGGAGTAGACCTCTACAATGCCGGCTACCTGTGGGAAGCCCATGAGGCCTGGGAGTCGCTCTGGCACGTGTCCAAGCACGATCTGCCCCAGGCGCAATTCATCCAGGGCCTTATCCAGTGTACGGCTGCCACGCTCAAGGTCCGCATGGAGCAACCAGTTGGCGTGGAGAAGCTCGGCACTCAAGGCACGGAGCGCATGGAGACAACAGCATTGGCTGTGGCTCCACACTACATGGGCTTGAATATTCCCTCGTTCATTGGGGACTTTCGGAAGTTTGTCGCCGGATCACCGACAAGCGCTGAGACCCGCCCGATGATCATCCTTGAGGACTAGGGCCCGAAGGCGGGCGGCGGAAGTCATCAGCCGAACAGGTCCGCGTAGGCTTCCGCATGAAAGCCCACCACGACCGTGCTTCCGGTTCTCACGGTCGGCGCGCGCAGATTCCCCGATGGGCCCAAGACCGCGGCCTCGAAAGTCTCGTCGCTGGCTTTGACAGAGCGCATGTCAAATTCCTGCACCTTCTTGCCCTTGCAAGCCAGGACACGCCGTGCTCCTTTGAATATCGGCTCCAGCTCACCCGATCCAAACCGTTTCTTTCGGGCATCCACCACCCCACGGATGGTCGTGCCAACGCCCTCGAGAGCCGCATCGGCGCGTTTGCAACTCGTTCAGCTCCCGCGGTGGTAATAGAAGTCGATGCGCTTGGCCATGCTCCCACTCTATCCTTCGGAATCGCGTCACCCTACGCCCCGCTCGTCATTCCGGCCATGCTTGCGAGGAAGGGATTTCCTGGTGAGGAAGACTGAACCTCAGTTGATCATGCCAGCAATCCCCTTCGAGAAGCGCGAGGGGTTCATACCGGCGCGGTGCCAATACTGAAAGCGCCACGTGTTGCCGTTGCACAGCGCTCCCCCGATGGCGGGCACGCCGCCGCCGGGAGCGGAAGCCGCATTCAACAGGTCGACGCTGAAGGTCCCCGAGCCACTGATTGCTCCGGCATCCTTGGTGTAGCGACCAATCGTCGAACCAGCGAGGCACAATTCAGAGACGCCCGTTGGGCTCACGGCCATCGTCCCCAGTCCCACAAGGGGGTAGGTGAACTGGCCCGTGAAGCTCGTGCTCAGGCCGAGGGTGATCGAGCCACCTGAACAGTCGCAGGTGCTCAGGCTCACGTCGCCAACGTTGTTGGGGTCGGTATCACAGAAAACAATCCCGCAATTGCCGCCACCGCCGATCGTGGCCTGCCACCATATGGACTGGTTGTTGGAGAGGTCACGGCCGTAGCCCAGGATCAGCGAACCGTCTGGAGAGATAGAGGTTGCATTGTGCAGCTCATAACCTGCCACGTTCGCAGCCCCCGCAGCCTGTAGGTAGGCCTTGAGATCCTGCAAGCCACCGGTTGGAGTCCAGATGGTCGCAACAAAGGGGAAGGGGAAGAAGCGGAAGCCTCCGACAACCACCTGCCCGTCGTCGCTTACTGCACTGGCCCAGCCTGCATCAAACCCTCCTGACGAACCGGAGAGCGGACCAAAATTGGTAGTTCCGCCGACAGCATCCCACACAAAGCCGGCCTGGTTCTCCGAACCAACCACGTACTGGGCGCCGGCGCTCATCCCGTTCACCTCGCCCGCACCCGAAGGGTTGCTTGCAGAGACGAGAATCAGCTGCTCGGTCACGGTGGGATAGTTCGTCACATCCCATACTGCGGCGCGTCGAGATCCGTTCGATGCCTCGTCAAAGCCGCCAACGAAGTTCCCATCGCGCGAAATCCCACTGGCACGTGAACTAAACGGGCCTAGCTGGGGCAAGACAGCCATTCCCCCGACAGGGGTCCAGTAGAATGCTGCCGCCTGACCGGCGTTGACCCACGCGAGGCCGACCGCGGCGTTGCCGCTGCCGGAGAGGCCATAGGCCGTGCTTGTGCTACTCCCCGAGCTGCCGCCGATCCCTCCAAGTGAAGTCCAGCTGCCGTTCTTCCAGATTCCGGCCACGCTCTGACCCCCGGAAATCATGTCTCCGAGCAGAGTCGTACCGTCATCGGATACGCCCACGCCACCCGTGGCTCCGAGCGCCTGATAGCCACCGGCCACCGTCCAAAGGAACGCGCCCTGGCTGTCTGCTCCCGCTACCGCTGAACCATCGGAGCCCATGCCCCACGCTTGGCCACCGCCAAGGGGATTGAACGTCGCCTGGAACGCTGTCGCGCTGGTACAGGTGAGAGCCAAGGCGAAAACGAGGCGAATGGAGTTCTTCATCGGAGGTAGTGGGCAGCCAAGAGGGGGGAATGGCCAAATCGGGAATTGCGAAATGCGACATCCCTGCCCGAAAGCCTATCACAGGGGCTGCGGGCCGCCAATGAGAGCGGCCTGGCATGGCGCACATCTCCTTCAGCAGCCCTGCTACCCGATGGTCCCGCGAATCGGGAAGGCCTAGGCTCTAGCCCATCATGAAGAACCTTGAACTGTCAACCGCTCTCGCAATGGCCTGCTTGCTCACTGGCTGCCAGGCAACGGTTCAGGTTGTCGACCAACGCCCGGGCCTCATGTCGGATGCTCAAGCATCAGCTGGGCAGTGGATCGGTAGCATGCCAAAGAAGGGAACCTTGCACATGGGGTCCGCCGTCGCGATTGGCCCTGATCGCCTCCTGACCAATGCTCATGTGTGGGCACCTGACAATCCCTGGTGGGGTGCCGACTTGCCAGCCGAGCAGAAGATGTACCTCTTTGAACGGGGCGTGAAGAGCCAAACCCTGATCAACGAGAAGCCCGTAGAGGTTGAGGTTTCTGACCGCATCAGAGGATCAGCGTTCCGGCTCATTGCCTCAGGGATGTCGGCCCTTGAGTTTGATTCAGAGGGAACACCAACTTACGCCTCCATAAGGAAGTGTGATTGGGCAGTCATCGAAACAGACTCTCCATCCTGGAGACCTGAAGAAGTGGCTGTCATTCACCCGCCGGCCATGGATCCTGATTGGTTGCTCCCCGAGGGTGTGGAACTGTTCATCCTTGGATACTCGCCCATTTTCGAGGGGACTCCGCTTGGAGGGAGGGGCGATTCGGCGGACTCAGGCATCCCAAGAAAAACCAGTGATCTCATCACTTTCATCCGCGGGGGGCCCTACACCATAAGGGGCCGGTCTGAACTCTCAGATGAAGGTTGGTCCGTGACCTACCCGCATGAATGGCCACAACCGAGCGGACATTCAGGTGGCGGCGTCTTCCTGTGGAATGAGAAGGTGCAGAGACCGGAGCTCGTCGGGGTCTTTCACACGTGGGATCAAGCAACAATCACCACAACCAAGGAGTTCTCGCTCTTCGGGAGTTCTAGCCTCTTGGTGCAGAGCACCTCTAAGGAGAAGGTCCGCTCGTTGACCTTCTCCCCCATATCGGGCGCCTGTCAAGCTCTGGGCCTGCATCGCGACTGAACTCCGAGAGGCGTCCATCGCGCAGGCAGACCACCTCGACACTTAGGCCTGATTGGGGCACCTGAGGCCCCTGGAAGGTTGGTTATTCCAAGCCAAGGGTCGCATGGCCCAAGTTGTATGAATACCGGCCCGGTCCACAATAAGGGGGAACGAAGCAAAGCCCTGGTGGCACCTGAGACTCTGGACCGGATTGATGAGGGGATCCTTGAAGTCAGACGCCACCAGGGCAACCTCTCTCCGCAGAACGACCCACATGAGCACACTCCTGACCTATCTGGCCCTGATGACTACTGGCGCCTGGGCTCTTGAGTCCCTGTTCTTCTTTGTTCAGTGGCGGGCCATGGATCGTGAGAGCCTCTAGAGGTCGCTCCAGCTGATACCTACCCGGTCCCGTTGGGTGCGGCCTTGAATTGGCGCTGGCCTGCCTACCTTTGGGAGCGTACAAAGTGGGCAAGCTCTGCCACCATGGCACCCACATCCTGCTGATTCTCCAAGGGAGGAGATCAATGAACCGCATTCTAATGGCTCTCGCCGCACTGACGGCTTCCTGTTCCGCTCCCTCGGTGAGCGTAATGCCCTTCGTGGCAAGCAGCTCCCTTGACGGCTCGGTGGCCTCCTCGGGAGGGGGCATTTCTGCCTCGACAGATCTGGGCTCTCTGGGAGTCGGGGATGCGGAGGTGGGCTTCGGTGGTCGCGTCGATCTTGTCGGGCCCAGCTCTCAATGGAGCATCACCCATGGGTCGAGCAGCTTCGATGGCAGTGGCCTTCTGGATGCTGCCCTTGATCTGGGTGGATTCGAATTCGAGGCGGCACTACCGGCCACCATGAGCATGGACATGGGAGTGACGAGCTTGCTCTGGACCAAGAACTTCGGGATTGGAGATACGGCCCACTTCGGCATCGGGTTTGGACTCTCCGCTCTTGGCATTGCCGCCAAGATAGAAGGTGAGGTGGACGACGGAACGGGAATGGGGACGACGGTCACGGAGACCGGAAATATGGACGAGACCCTCCCCATCCCTCTACTAGGCCTGCGCCTTGGGGGCGACATCGGCCCGGTGCGGGTCGAGGCCACCTGTGCGTTCCTGGAAGTGGACGTGGATGAAGGCAGCGTCTCGGTGACGGACATGGATATCTACGGCGGCCTGGACGTGCTCGGAGATGTGGGAACCCTGGTCATCGGCTACCGCGAGTTTGCTTTCGACGCGAGCTTCGAGGATGCCAGCGACTCCGCCAACCTGGACCTCCAATTGGGCGGACCCTACGTGGGCGTGCGCTTCGCCTTCTGAGGCAGGCCGCTCACTGGCGGGGAGGGCCGGGACCGTTGAGCCCCGACATCCCTAGCCCAACACTCGTCCAGGCCGGGCCAGGTGGCGGCGGGTCGCCAGCCCCCTCTCAGAATCCGTAGCCCACCGGTCCGTACCCGGGAACCGACACGTACCCTTGCGTATTGTCCGCATTGCTGTTGCCTGCACCCATCAGAGAGCTCCAGAAGTTGTCGCCCGAGGAGCCACCCCCCGAGTTTCTCGCTGATCCCGCGGCGTAGAGGTTCACGAGGGGATAGGGGCTCCCCTCCTGGCCCAAGTTGCCCTGAGCGTCAAACCAGTAGCGTCCCCCTTGGGCGGGAATCCCGAGCAAGGCGCTCAGGTACGAGACCTCCTGGTAGGTCAGTTGGCGTCCATTCATCCACAGGGGTTGATCGCCGGCTGACGCGTCAGCGGAAAGAGGTCCGAAGTCGTGCCCTGCATACATGAATCCCGAGGGCGGGAATCCTTCCCCCCCATAGAGACCACTGGTCGCGTCGTACCAGTACCGCCCCATTGCCGGAAAGCCGCCGTATGTCTGGTGGAAAGCCTGCAGGTCCTGATCTGTGAGGTAATAGCCGTTGATGACCACCTCGCCTGTTTCAGGTGTGCTGTAGGAGTCGACCGTTCCGTATTCGCCCGCGACGCAGGAACAGGAGACGCTTGCGAGGGAGATTGTGAGGATATGGAGGAGATGTTTCATCGTATGCCCGTCTTGTTCTGGAGATGAGGATCAAGGCCAACCCGATGGTGGACTGAAACTTGGAACGGGAGATCGACGCGACCGTAACCACAAGATCCGGAAATTCCCTGTGCCGAGAGTCGCCCTGCGCGAGCTGGTGCCACAGTCGCCTCGACGGTCGCTTTCACGTCATTTGCCACCGCAGCCCGGCCCGGGAGAATCCCCCTGGACCAGGCCGCAATGATCGAACAGCCGAGTAGTTCCCGGATGTAACGAGCTCGAAAGGCGAGTGCGAACTTCGCTCTTCACATGTCCAGCCACAAGTCCATGTTTATGTCGGAATACACGACGCTCTCGAAGAAAGGTGCGCTATCGGTAGCCGAGATCTTGGGAGCGGGAGAGTTGTTCTTCACGGGGTGATCGTTGACTTGCATGACGGTGGACTCCGAAGGGAAGATCATGTCGCTGGTGAACTGTAGGATCCCCGTTCCTGGGGATGCCCCATTGGGGTCGACGATGCAATTGGCCGTGAAGTGCAAGGTGTCCCCTCTCAGGTCGAGGTCCGCCGCGGATACAGCCTTGTCATGGAACCCGCGCCTCATCCAGAGGAAGTCGTTGACTTCAAGAAACGCGTCCTCCCAGGGCAGTGTGAAGGCACTTCCCCAGAAAGCTGTCAAGCGATAGGACCCGTCCTTGGGGTTGGGATTGCCGGTGAGGCAGGTGAACACAACGATGTTGTTGTCGGTCGCGATGACAGGGTGGTGCTGCTCCACCTTGCTGCCCGTGTTGCTCTGGTTGCCCTGGTAGACCATGTGGATGCTCCCCTTCCCCTTCGAGTGGGCAAAGGGATTGGCTCGGCAGACCACGACATCCTGCTGAGTGTACTCGGTTCCGTGATAGGCCATCAGCCAGGTCTGGTTCACTCGGTCGAAGACCATGCTCGGATGACCGCAGTCCGCATGCACCCGGTCAAGCTCCCCGTGCCTGCCGGTCACCTGGAAATTGTAGTCGATTGGGAAGCTCGCCCCGTGATCCAGGGAGTACCCCAAGTAGATTGAGTTGTCTGGCGCGTACGGAGAAAGCCACTCAGGGTAGGTGTAGGCAACCCCCACAATGTAGTCGGTGCCTTTGGGATTTGGCATGACGGCCACGCTGGTGTGGGCATCATTCATCGTCTGAAGGGGGGGAATGAAGGGTTGGATAGGAAGAACCCGCGTGCAAGTCTCGCTGGTTCCGATTGTGGGCCAAGTCGTGGTGGAGGAACCACTCAAGACCCCAACGAACGCCTTCTCATTGCCTCTCTTATCGAATTCTGTCCCGGCAATACACACGAATACCCGGTCGTCCAGCGCCGGGGTGGAAATGTCGTAGGCCAGATCCAGCGAAATGTGACGGATGAAGAAAATCTGCCCCGTCAGACTCTCCACCCCGCCCATGAAGAGAGTCGTCCACGTCTGACCGTGGTCGAGTGACCGCTGGACAGAAACCAACTGGCCAGTGCTGCCGAATGCGGTGGCTTGAATGAGGGCACCACTGTCATCGTAGGCTTGGTCGCAGTAACCACCCCAGCCCGCGGGGGTGTCGGGGTCGTCCTGGGCCAGTGCTGGGAAGCACAGGGCGGGCGTCAGAGCGATCAGAAGTAAAAAGGAGCGTAGGAAGGGCGCGAGAGTAGCTTTGTGTTGCATGATCAGATTGGTGGTTCAGGGGTGACCGCAGAAAGCGGGAGGGGCCAGCAGGCCGCCAATTCCCTCAACGATGTGGAGGTCTGGCAGCAACCGGCCCCCTGCGGTTTTTCCCCCCCCACACCCCATGGCTCGTTTCCAGCTAATCAGGTGGCCCCCCCTGACACCTGCCGTCCGCGCTGAAGAGGCCAGGGACGGGTGCAGCCCATTGTGTCGCCCGACCACGGGTGGGGTGTTATCCTCCTAGGCGCCCCATGGCAGGAGAAAAAAACCCTGGACGACGCTGACACAAACTCCGAGGACGAAGCGAGCCTCCTGCGCCGCTGGCAGGACACGGGTGATACCCAAGCCCTCGATCAGCTGCTGCGCGTTGAGATCTTGCACCTCAAGACCCGGCTGCGCGCCAAGCGCGTCGATCGTGCGAGTATGGGTGCCTCCGACTTTGCCGACGAAGTGGTCCTCAAGCTTCTGCGGCAGGAACCCGCCCCCCACTTCGACTCCCCAGCGGCCCTACGGGGGTACCTGTTCCGGGCGGCACGGAATCTGCTCATCGATCGCTTGCGAGTGCGGCGCGGCGACACCGTACGCCTGGACGGGACCTCCACGCCCGTCCTCCACAACATGCTCGCCGCCAGCAAGGGACCCGATGCGCTAGAACTGGAAGAGCGACGCAACGCCTTGGAGGTCGGCCTCAATCTGCTCAGCGAGGACGACCGCAAGGTTCTCCGGCTGACCTATCTGGAGGAAAAGGACGGGCCCGAGGTCGCCCAGGAGTTGAACATAGCGCCCGAGGCCCTGCGCATGCGTCTGGTCCGGGCCCGTCGCCGGCTCGGCAAGCTCCTCGTCGACTGGCAGGACGTGGTCGCCTAGAGCTCTTGCGAGCCGGGGGCCTGTGCCGCGGATAGTGCTTGCGGCTCGTGATGGCTCCTCGGGCAGAGAGCCCTACATCGGATAGCGAGGACCAGGAGGTTCAAGTCCATTGCACCGAAACAGAAACTGCCCCCGCCAACCCCTCTCCTGGGTCGGCGGAGGCGAACTCTCCTCTTCGAGTGGCCCTTCTGGTCTCCACTCAGAACGAGAAGCCGATGACGAACCCCACTTGGCTGTGGTCAAGGTCCAGGTCGACGGCGCTGAAGTCGGCATCGGTCATGGTCAAGGTGCGCAGGTCGAGGCCCACGTAGAATTCCTCGGAGACGTCCACCAGCACACCCCCGTGGGCATAGAGTCCGGCCGACCCTTCCTTTGTGCTGAATCCCGTGACGCTGAGTTCGCCTTCGGAGTAGGACAGCCCCGCCCCGAGGTAGGGGCGTAGCACGCCCAGAGGTGAGAACTCATACCGCACTCCGCCGAAGAGCTCGCGCGTTTTCACGCTGGCCTGGGGCAGGAGGTCGTCGTTGTCCTTGGAGGAAGCAAAGCCCACTTCCCAACCCAGGACCCCGGGCGCCGACCGACAGTAGCTGAAAGAAAACGAGTCGTGCTCGTTCAGTGGTTTCCAGTCGTCGCTCAGGGTGCGTTCTCCGATATTGAGCTCGACGCTCTGGGATTCGGGTCCGACTCCGCTGAATAGACCGCCATCCACTTCCTTGGCGGAGGACTCGCCATGGGAGGCTGATCCGGACGGGAGGCCTTCGGGCAAAGAGGGTCCCTTACCCGTACCGATGTTCACGGACGCGCAGGAAGCGAGGGAGGCAGGAGGATGAGGGAAGGAATATTCATGAGCGAGCCTGGGTAGGGAGTTCTTCTGGGGGGAGGGGATCGAGCGGGCGAAGCTCCGCGTTCCGCAGAAAGAACGGGCGATGGGCCGAGGTGTAACCGGGCTTTCGATCCATTCCTCGCGACCGATCGAGAAAGACAGATTGGCTTTTTTTTTCGGTTGCAGCCGGGGTGCTGACCCGTTCGAGCCAGTACCTGGTCCCTCGAGGCCCCCTTCAACCACCTAGCGAGCCATACCCATGAAGCGCACCCTCCTCCAGAATCAACTCCACACGCTCTGCCCCTTGATGCTCACCTTGATGCTGGCTGCCTGCGGAGGCGGCGGTAGCAGCAGCAAGGCCACGGCCGCCGATACGATCTCGGGCACCCTCTCGGTTCTGGACGGCGGCCCCATCCTGGAGATGGAGCCCAACAACGATGCCAGTCAAGCCCAGTCATTGGGCGCCCTGTATCCCGGCTCGCAGACAACAGTCCTGGGAACGATGACGGACGGGGACGTGGACACTCTGGACGTGTTCCGCATTTCCGCCCCCACGCGCTCCTCGTTCCAGGTCACGCTGACGGCTTCGGATACGAGTGGCGCAACGGACTTCTTCTTCCTACTCGCGGACGCTGTCAGCTTGCAGGCCGTAGAGGTTTTTCAGGGCAGCAACTCGAACGTCGAGACCGGCACGTTTATCGCCCAAGGGGCGTTCTTCCTGGTGCTGATCAACAACTCGGGGTCGTCGGACTACGCCCTCTCGATTGGGGTTTCCAGCGCTCCAAGCCCTATTCCAGAGCGTGAAATCAATGACGCGCCTGGCCAGGCGGGATACCTGGGCGAGCTGGTCCTGGGAGACGCGCTCACAGTCAGTGGCAACCTGGGACAGGGCTCGGACATCAGCGACCGCTTTCTGGTCGCCCTGCCCCAAGCAGGCAATCTGGCCCTCCTTTTGGACTCCTTGTCGGCAACTTCCCAGGACTTCGACATCGAGGTCAACGACGCCACGGCGGATCTGTTCAATCCGGTCCTCCTCCAGCGCTTCGAGACGGCAGCCGATCCGGAAGTGGGTCAGGTTGCTTGCCCGGCGATGAGCCTCATCGAGGTGCGCGTCTATCCATTCAATGGGGCCACGGGACCCTACAGCTTGAGCCTGGCCATGACCTCCACGTCCAACGGTGCCGGGGGATCAGGTCCCGGCACGGGCTCTACCCACGACCTGTCCCAGATGAGTCGAGGGAACGTCACCTCCCAGTTGGCGAACCTGCGCGGCGAAGGCGCACGAAGCTTCTTTGAACGCCCCGCGCTGCGTTTCGTCCCCGGCGAGTTGCTCGTTGCGGGAACCTCGGACGCCGCTCTGCAGCAGGCCATCACCGAGCGCGGTGGAGTGCTGGCGGGCGAGGTGCCCGGCCAAGTGCGCCGGGTGCGCTTCCTTCTGCCCGCTTCCCTGGATGAGGTGCAACGGGAGCGCTACACCGTGGCCCTCGCGGCCTCGCTCGACGCCCACCCCGCCGTGCGCTATGCGGAGCTGAACCTCCTGCTGCAGCCCCTGATGGTGGACACCACCCCCAACGACCCCCTCTACAACTTTCAGTGGCACTACTCCCTGATCAACCTGCCCGCCGCGTGGGACATCACGACCGGCAGCAACTCGGTGATCGTCGCGGTGATCGATACGGGCACGACTCCCGGCGTCGATCTGGCCCCGCGCACCCTAGCCGGCTACGACCTGATCTCGGATCCGGCGATGGCTCGGGACGGAGACGGACCCGATCCCGATCCCACCGATGAGGGGGACTCCACTGGACCCCAGAACTCCAGCTTCCACGGTTCGCACGTGGCGGGCACAGTGGGCGCCAACACGAACGATGGCTTCGGCGCCGCGGGGGTCACCTGGTCCACGCGCATCATGCCCATCCGCGTTCTTGGAGTGGGAGGCGGCACGACCTTCGACATCGCCAGCGGCATCCGCTTCGCTGCGGGCCTGCCCAACTCCTCTGGAGCCCTCCCGCCCCAGTCGGCACACATCATCAACATGAGCCTGGGCGGCCCCGGGGTCAGCCAGACCATGCAGGACGCGGTGACGGACGCTCGCAATGCGGGCACCCTTGTAATCGCGGCAGCCGGAAACGCCAACAGCAGCGACCCCTTCTCCCCCGCGGTGCTGAATGGGGTCATCTCCGTGTCAGCGGTGGATGCGCAGGGCGTGAAGGCGCCCTACTCCAACTTCCACCCCACGGTGGACATTGCCGCTCCCGGGGGCGACATCGAGGTCGACCGCACGGGCGACGGGTATCCCGATGGCGTCCTGTCCTGCCGGCCCAACGACCGCTCCAACCCCACCGACTACGACGCCTACGAGTTCTACGAAGGCACCTCCATGGCGGCGCCCCACGTGGCGGGCGTAGCCGCTCTGCTGCTGGCGGCCGACCCTACCCTGAGCGTCCCTCAACTGGAGAACATCTTGCTCAGCACCACCACGGACCGGGGAGCCCCAGGCCGCGATGACGAGTATGGCGAGGGCCTGATCAACGCATTCGCCGCCGTACAGATGGCGGCAGGGGGGGGTGGCAACACTCCCGCCCTGGCTCTCTCGACAAGCAGCACCCTACTCAGCGCCTCCTCGCGGAACGAGTCGGTGCTGGTCTCGAACGTGGGGGGGGGGCTGCTCCAGGTGAGTGGCGTCAACTCAAGCACCCAGAGCGGTGGATCCTGGCTGAGTGCCGTTGCGGTTCCAATCACCAACCCCACCTCAAGCGACACCTCCGCCATCGACATCCGCGTCGACCCCACGGGCTTGAACCAGGGAACGCACTTGGGATCGGTGCAGGTGCAATCGAACGGTGGGACCAAGACCATCGCCGTCTCCTTGGATCTCTCGGGTTCGGGTGGCGGAGGCACGCAGATGGTCTTTGTCCTGGCAGTGGAACTCACCACCATGCAGACCGTCGCCCAGATCACCGTCCAGTCCCCTGACAGCCTGAGCTATGGCTTCCCCAACCTGCCCGCTGGCACCTACCTGGTGGTCGCCGGCACCGATACGGATGGAGACGGCTTCATCCTTGACGAAGGCGAGCCCCTGAGCGGAGTGTACCCGTCCTTCGAGGCACCCATCGCCCTGTCGGTGACCGCCGACTCGACCCTGCGTTCTATCGACTTCCCCCTGCAAAGCCCCTTCTCGGGTTCGAGTGCGGGTTCCAACCCGTTTGCACGGTTGGAGTAGATCCGCGCAAGAGCGCGCGTTCCTCCGTGCCCGTTTGGGTGTGGACTGACGTGAGAACGGTAGAGCTCCCCCGGGCAGTGCGGCTCCGAGCTTCGGCCAGCCGTGCTCCCGGGGGAGCACCGTTGGGACATGAGGGCACCAGCTCTCAACCGTTCCTTGTCAGCTGCTACCTGATCGGACTCTGAGGCAAACCCGAGGCAAATCTCGGAGGCTGTTCCCGAGCAAGCTCTCGTAACTTCTTGATTCTTGGGGGTTTGCGCCAGCTCAGGTTGGAATGTGCATCGGATTTCCAATCCGGCGTGAGGCAACGTTCCGAGGTCTTGCCTGGGACTCACACACGCGAGATCCCTCGGGCCCTACACTCGGGCTCATGAGCCTCCCCGCAAACGCCCGCCGCACCTTCTTCACCGCTCTCCTCCTGACCTCCACCCTGTGGGCCGCGCCGCCACAGGACGACGGGGCAGAACCCGCCGCTACCGGCTTCGATGCCCTGCAGGGCGAGGGCCTGGCCTGGCGCGAGATCGGACCCTATCGCGGCGGACGCAGCGCCGCCGCCACCGGCATCCCCCAGGACCGTCAGACCTACTACATGGGAGCCTGCGGAGGCGGGGTCTGGAAGACCGACGACGCGGGCAAGAGTTGGAAGTGCGTTTCGGACGGCGCCTTCGGAGGTTCCATCGGTTCAGTGGCGGTCTCCTCCTGGGATCCGAACGTGGTCTACGTGGGCGGCGGCGAGGTCACGATGCGCGGCAACGTCTCCCACGGGGACGGCGTCTGGCGTTCGCTCGACGCCGGGCGCAACTGGGAGCACGTGGGCCTCGCCGACTCACGCCACATCCCGCGCATGGTCATCCATCCCACGGATCCGCAACGTGTCTACGCGGCGGTACTCGGTCACCTGCATGGGCCCAATGAAGAGCGCGGTGTGTACCGCAGCCTCGACGGTGGAGAGAGCTGGCAGCCGGTGCTTCAGGTGAGCCCCGAGGTGGGCTGTGTGGACGTGGTCATGGATCCCACCAACCCGCGCATCCTCTACGCCTGCTTCTGGCGCGTGAAGCGCACGCCCTACAGCCTGGATAGCGGCGGGGACGGGTCGGGGATGTGGAAGAGTACGGACGGCGGCGACTCCTGGACGGAGCTGACCGAAAACGAAGGCCTGCCCGAAGGTCCCCTGGGCATCAACGGCCTGACCGTGTCCCCCTCCGATCCGGACAACCTGTACGCCATCATCGAGGCCGAAAAGGGCGGCGTGTTCCGCTCACGGGACGCGGGCGAGACCTGGAAGAAGGTCAACTCCGAGCGCAAGCTGCGCCAGCGCGCCTGGTACTACACGCGAGTCGTCGCCGACCCGGCGGACGCCGACTCCCTGTACGTGCTCAACGTGGGCTTCCATCGCTCCAAGGACGGGGGCAAGAGCTTCGAGTCCATCCGCGTGCCCCACGGGGACAACCACGACCTGTGGATCGACCCGGCCGACCCCCTGCGCATGATCGAGGCCAACGACGGCGGAGCCAACATCACCTTCGACGGCGGCCTGACCTGGTCCACCCAGGAGAACCAGCCCACGGCCCAGATGTACCGGGTCTCCACGGACAACGCCTTCCCCTATCGCCTGCTCGGAGGACAGCAGGACAACTCCACCGTGCGCATCCCCTCGCGCAACCTGAACGGCGGCTCCATCGACGAGCGCTCCTGGTCCTCGACGGCCGGCGGAGAGAGCGGCCACGTGATCGCGCGCACGGATGATCCGGAGCGCGTCTTCGGGGGTTCCTACGACGGCTTCTTGACCTTCCGCAACCACGCCACGGGCGAGCGACGCAACGTCCACGTCTGGCCGGACAACCCCATGGGCTGGGGCGCTGAGGAGCTGAAGTATCGCTTCCAGTGGAACTTCCCCATCTTCACCTCGCCCCACGACGCAGACGCCCTGTACGTGGCGGCCAACGTGCTCTTCCGCTCCCATGACGAGGGCGGCAGCTGGGAGGTGCTGAGCCCCGACCTGACGCGCAACGACAAGAGCCGCCAGGGATCGTCCGGTGGGCCGATCACCCAGGACAACACGAGCGTGGAGTACTACTGCACGATCTTCGCGGCCTTCGAATCCCCCCACGAGGCCGGCGTCCTGTGGTGCGGATCGGACGATGGCGTCGTACACCTGAGTCGCAACGACGGCAAGACCTGGCTGTCGGTCACACCGCCGGATCTGCCCGAGTGGGCGATGGTGAACAGCCTCGAGCCCCACCCCACCGAGCCCGGCGGCTGCTACCTCGCGGCCACGCGCTACAAGCTCGACGACTTCCAGCCCCTGCTCTTCGCCACCCTGGACTACGGGGCCACCTGGAGACGCTGCGATGAGGGCATCCCCCGGGATCACTTCACGCGCGTGTTGCGCGCCGATCCGGACCGTGCGGGCCTCTTGTACGCAGGCACCGAGCGGGGCGTGTACGCCTCCTTCGACGACGGAGACTCCTGGTCCTCGCTGCAGTTGGAGCTGCCCATCGTGCCCGTCACGGATCTGGCGCTGAAGGAGGGGGATCTGGTGGCCGCCACCCAGGGCCGGGGTTTTTGGATCCTGGACAACCTCTCGCCCCTGCATCAGTTGGACCTGGACGCGATTCCGGATCAGAACGTCCTGTTCGACCCGCGGCCCAGCCTGCGCCTGGGAGGCGGTCGGGGCCGCGGCTCCAGCGGCCGTGCGGGCAGCAACCCGGCCGGCGGCGTGTGGATCCACTACCACCTGGCCGAGTTGGATGAGGAGACCGAAGTGCGCCTGGAGATCCTGGAAGAAGACGGGGATCTGGTGCGCACCTTCGTGCCCAAGTCCAAGGCCAAGGGTGCCGATGCCATGGAAGTGGGAGGCCTCAGCCGTGAGGCCGGCCTGCAGCGCTTCGTCTGGAACCTCACCTACGCGGGTGCCGCGGACTTCCCGAAGATGATCCTGTGGAGCGGTGGAATGGGCGGGCCGCGCGCGGTGCCCGGCACCTACACCGCACGACTCACGGTGGGTGACCAGATCATGGAGACAGCCTTCGAGCTGTTGCCCGATCCCCGCTCATCAGCCAGCCAGGAGGACCTCGTCCGCCAGCACGAGCGCATTGCGGCCATCTGCGTCACCTTGACCAACGCCCACCAAGGCATCCGCGACCTGAGAGGCATACGCGCGGATCTCAAGACACTGGCAGGCAAGTGTGGTGAAGAGAGAGAGGATGAAGGCCCGTTCGCCGCACTACTGGATGAGATCGCGAACGCCCAGGAGATCCTGACCTCCGTGGAGGAGGCTCTGTACCAGACCCAGAACGAGAGCGCCCAGGATCCGCTCAACTTCCCGGTGCGCCTGACGGACAAGCTCGCGGGAGTGAAGGGCTCCATCGCCACGGGCGACTTTGCTCCGACGCGTCAGGCCGAGGCCGTGGCCGCCGAGCTGACGGGGGCGATCGAGGCCGAGCTGGCACGCCTGCAGGAGGTGCGCGCGGTGCGCCTGGCCTCCATCAATGCTGGGGCCAACGCTCTGGCCATCCCGGCCGTGCAAGCAGAGGCCAAGGAAGAGGAGACCGACGAGGAAGACTGAAGCGCGCGCGCTCCTACCAATCGGGATCCGGGTCCCCAAACGGGCCGCTCAGGGAATACCCCTCGGAGACCGAGTAGGTCAGCAGCTGCGCGTGTCCCCCACCCGCGCGTTGGAACAGGTCCGCCAACCACTCCTCCTCACCGGGCCAGGGGTAGGCGTAGACGAGATCGAAGTCCGAGAGCTCCATGCCGAGCTCCCCGTAGGCATCGGGACCCTCGGCGATGGTGTGAAACTCCCCGTCGAGCAGGTGGACCTCGTCCCTGTGGCCCGCAGGCACGAAGCTGCCCTGGGTGAAGGACGCCGAGCTGCCATGGCGCTCGGCCAGATCGCGCGAGAGGTCCACCAACCCTTCCTCGATCTCGATCCCGTGGGCCTCGAATCCCAGGAGGTCCGCCAGGATGGTGATCACGCCCATGCCTGAACCCAGCTCGAGAAAGGTGTGGTGCCGCTCACGCAGTTGTCTCAGCTGCCGATAGGCCCCCTCCGCATCGGCGGGGATGAGATGGTGGAACGTCCCCCCACGGGCCTCGATGAACGTCTCCCAGATCTGATTCCCCTCGCGCAGCAACGACTCCAGGTTCTGTTCCAGGTGCTTGTCCCCTGCCACACGATCCCCGCGCTCCCGGGCCCTGCTCGCGCGCACGCGGAGAGCTTCAAGAGCCTCCTGATCGGAATGGGCTGGGGGGGGACACATGGGAAGCCGAGGCCCAGAGTAAGGCAGAGGAGCTTGCACGCGGGGCTCCGATTCGGTTCTCATGCCAGGCACACGCGGACATGGTCCGCGCATGAGCCATGAGTGAAGAAGACGACCTGCTGCGAGCCCGGGTGCACAAGCTCGAAGGCCTCTTGGAGGCCCAGGGCCTGGACGTGGAGCGCGCCCACGCCCTGATGGATCAGTGGGGTCTCCCGCGCGAGGTGACGGGCGAGGATGGTCGGCCCCTCGAACTCTCTCTCGCGGGACGACTCGAGCGCCTGCCCGAGAGCGACTAGCGCAGGTAGAGCAGGCGCGGGCCGTAGGGGGAGCCGGTCAGGGGCAGGGCCACGTGGACGGGAAACTCGTCAGCCGTGGCACGTCGGTAGTCCGGTCCCAGCAGCGGAGCGAAGGGCTCCTCGTCTGCGAGAAGCACCGCACGGTAGCGGCCTTCTGTCAGGGCGGCGCGCAGTTCTCTGAACAGGTCCTCCCCCCCGTCACCCAAATCGGCGGCGGAGAGATCAAAGAAGGTCATGGCGTGGGCGCTCCAGCCCGCGCCGGCGCGCACAGCCAGGTGCGGCTGGTAGGGGGCGAAGATGGGTCCGTCGATCTGTTCCAGGGCACGCACCACGGCTTCCCCCTGGGCGAGCGCATCGGCCTTGGGCAGGTGATCGCGGGGATCCTCAAGCAGCAGCGCGAACTGCAGGCCAACGGCTCCCAGAACCCAGGCGACGCCCGGGCCTCCTCGCTCCCGCACCACTCCCACGAGCTGACCTCCGAGGTAGGCCAGGGCCAGGGCGGCGGGCATCAGGGTGTTGTCGAAGCCCCCCAGGTGCGCGCGGCCAAGCCAGGCGGACAACAGCAGACCCGCACACCAGGCGAGACTCGCACCTCCGTCCTGAACCGAACTCCGACGCGCCCACAGCAGAGCAAGCACCAGGGGCGCGAACCAGAGCATGTCCTCGGTCCAAAATCCCAGGATCTTGGGCGAGTGCCAGGGGTGCGAGCCCAGTAGCTCGAACAGGTACCAGCTCGACCAGCCCTCCGAGGTGACGTGCAGGCCGACCAGACCGCCACCGGCCACCACGACAAGTCCGAGGGCAAAGGCCTTCCAACGTCGCCAGCCCTGACAGCAGAGGGTGAGGGCCAGCGCACCCGCGGGCAGCAGCGCCGTCTGTTTGGTGAGCACCGCCAGACCCGCCAGGATCCCGGCTGCTACCGCATCGCGTGTGCCCACTCCGCGCTGGACCATGAGCAGGCTGCCGAGCGTCAGCGCCAGAGCAAGGGAGTCCACACGCCCCACATCCATCCAGGCTCCGGACCAGGAGAAGGCGGCCGCGAACAGACCGGCGGCTACGAGGCCCGGAACCCATGAGCCTCCCTCGCGCCTGGCGCTGCAGGCCAGCATCCACAGGATCCCCAGGCTGGCGATGACGGAGACCAGCCGCAGGGCGATGAAGTTCGCTCCGGTCACGAAGGACACGCCGGCGGCGGCCCAGTAGAAAACCGGCGGGTAGGGAAAGGCACTGAACTCCAGGTTGGGCGCGGCGTAGAGCGGCGCCTCGGACCCCAGTCGCAGCACGTGGGCCAGCATGCCTCCCTCCTGCCACTCCAGAGCAAAGGGAAACGTGAGTCGCCCGGGGATCACCACCAGATAGGCCAAGAGGCTCAGCACGGCCAGAATGGAAACGAGGGGCGCGAGGCGGCGGTCCATGTGCAAAGGGTAGCGG
>MPMD02185968.1_pt1 | contig 19511 bp, 37 predicted proteins | sample 1617291 | NCBI WGS metagenome assembly MPMD02 (sample SAMN05944810, study PRJNA350692) | marine metagenome | biome: marine; feature: ODZ; material: water; isolation source: 120 m water sample filtered on 30 um supor filter | place: Pacific Ocean | collected 2012-04-09 | depth 120m m | reverse complement strand
TGACAAACCCATCAACCTATGTTAAGATAAATAAATCAACACTTAACAAAGTGTAATACTACTGCCGTTACCGAGACTAGGCAGATTAATCCGTCTCTCATACCTGGCTGGGGAGTCAGGGCATCTTAACTACCGATCGTCCCCACGATTGATACTTAACCTGTTTTAATACTATGGCTACACTTTCACGTACCCAACAGGGATCCTCATGGGATCAGTTCTGTTCTTGGGTTACTAACACTGACAATCGACTCTATGTTGGTTGGTTTGGTGTTCTTATGGTTCCTTGCCTTCTGGCAGCAGCCATCTGTTTTATCATCGCTTTTATCGCAGCTCCGCCTGTTGATATTGATGGTATCCGCGAACCAGTTGCTGGTTCACTTCTTTATGGTAACAATATCATTTCTGGTGCTGTTGTTCCATCATCCAATGCTATCGGTCTACATTTCTATCCCATTTATGAAGCAGCATCTTTAGATGAATGGCTTTATAATGGTGGTCCTTATCAGTTGGTTGTATTCCACTTCCTTATTGGTATCTGTGCTTATATGGGCAGACAGTGGGAACTTTCATACCGTTTGGGTATGCGTCCTTGGATCTGTGTTGCATATTCTGCACCAGTATCTGCTGCTTTTGCAGTCTTCCTTGTTTATCCTTTTGGTCAAGGTTCATTTAGTGATGGAATGCCTCTTGGTATTTCAGGCACCTTTAACTTCATAAACTAAACCAATGTGTAGTATAAATCGGGTGAACTGCTGGAAACCTAAATCGTATTGATTAACCTTTAACTTTATGTTATTATAAATAATATTAGATACATAAAGTTAAATGTCTAAAAGACTTACTATTGACGACTTAAAAAGTATTGCTGAAAATAGAAATCATACTATTGTTTCTATGGAAGGTTATACGGGAGTTAAAAGTAAAGTCCAGTTCTTCTGTAATACTTGTAATAATCATTTTGATACAAGTATTGCTTCTTATAAAAACGCAAAGAAAACTGGTTGTCCTCATTGCAGGAAATCCACTATCTCCAAAACTCAAAAAGGAAAGGATGTTAGTGATGAAACCAGAAAACTTCTATCTCTAAAGGCACAAGGTCGCAAAGGTTCTCTTAAAGGTAGGTTTGGTAAAAACCATCCTGCATATAAAGGAACTCCAAATAGAGATTTTAATAACCCCTCAACAGATTATTATATTTGGAGAGAGGCAGTAAAAACTAGGTTTAATAGAACCTGTGTTGTTACTGGTAAAAAATCTAACCTTGTTACTCATCATTTAGATGGTTGGAATGCATATCCTCAAAGAAGATATGACATTACAAACGGCGTTCTTATTCATAAAGAAGTTCATAAACTATTCCACGACCTTTATGGTTATGGTAATAATACAGAAGAACAGTTTAATCTCTTTCTCAAAGAGCAATACGACACGGCAATCAGCATCCAAGTCCTAGATACATCTAGGAAAGGTTCAGAGACTACCTGAGGAGTTCAGTCTCCTTAATAACAGGTTTAAGCTCCCGACAATCTAATAAAATAGATTGATGATATAGTCCAATCCCTATGGAAACATAGGTTTCCGTTCTGCCTAATAGGTTGGTTTTCCAGGCAGAACACAATATCCTAATGCATCCATTCCATATGGCTGGTGTTGCAGGTATGTTTGGTGGTTCACTATTCTCTGCTATGCATGGTTCACTTGTTACCAGTTCTCTTATTCGTGAGACAACTGAAACTGAGTCTCAGAACTATGGATATAAGTTTGGACAAGAGGAAGAGACATACAACATCGTTGCCGCTCATGGTTACTTTGGTCGTCTAATCTTCCAATACGCTTCATTCAATAACAGTCGTTCACTACACTTCTTCTTGGCTGCATGGCCAGTTGTTTGTATCTGGTTGACTTCCGTTGGTATCATGACTATGACATTCAACCTGAATGGTTTCAACTTTAACCAGTCTATTACTGATAGTAATGGTAGGGTTATTAACACTCGGGCAGACATTCTAACCAGAGCTAATCTGGGCTTAGAAGTAATGCACGAAAGAAACGCACACAACTTCCCACTAGACTTAGCAGTAACAGAGTCACAACCTGTGGCTATGACTGCTCCAAGTATTGGATAAGTTTGTTTAGAGTTTCTACACTATCATTTAATAGTCCGAGCGATGTATTGCAGTTATTGCATAACACGCCTCGGACTTTTCCAGTTTTATGGTCATGGTCTATACAACGTTTAGTCATGGGGGTGTTACAAACTTCACACAACCCTTGACTTCTATTGATAAGTGTGTTATAATCTTCTTCTGATAACTTAAACTTTCGTCTAGCATATTCATGGGGTTTATAATATTGTTTCCTTATAACCCGCTCACAATCTTTACATTTACTTTGGAGAGCTTTTTCACCATTCCCGTAAGTCCTAAGGCCAAACTTGGTGGTGGGTAAATCTCTACTACACTTGTTGCAATACTTTATTTCCATACTATATCTTCCATACCTACTATGTATTATAACACACTTTTTAACTTCCTACTATGGCTTCATAAGAAGCATATAGAGTGGCACTTAGACTAGTTGCACAAGGAGGGTTGACACCCTCCTTTCTTTATGGTATATTATATTTGTAATCCCCTGTAGCTCAATGGTAGAGTACGAAACTGTTAATTTTGGTGTTGCTGGTTCGAGTCCAGCCGGGGGAGTTTATAGAGGGTCACTTGGACTAGTGGCACAAGGGGGGTTGTCAGACCCCCCATTTTTATTGTATAATAAGACCATACGAAACAAGACTATGACTGAGACTATAGACAAAGGCAACGACAACTGGAAAGTGATGAATGATCTTGACGATGCATTCAGCCAAATTGGCCACCTTGAATTTCTTATAGATGAACTGCAACGAGCAGTAAATAAAAATGATCGTGCTTCAGTCATTGATCTTACTGCAGCTCTGACTGCTTTTATGCCCGTTTACACAGCTCAATACGATAGAGCACAGACTATTGCATGGACCCAAGTAGTTGGGCAACCTGAAATACTTAACTAACTTAATAAACCAATGACTATAGACAAAGGCAACGACACCTGGAAGGTGATGAATGATCTTAACGATGCATTCAGCCATATTGGCGACATTGAATTCCTTGTAGATGAACTAGAGAAATCAATAGATAAAAATGATTGGACTGCAGTCGTTGACATCACTGCCGCTTTGACTGCATACCTGCCCGTCTTCACAGCTCAATACGATAGAGCCCAAGCTATTGCATGGAGTGCTGTTGTTCCACAAGATAAGAAAACGTGTGAGGGTTTTCTTGATATAGAAAAACCAGTTGATTGGCCTGGACCGGAGGTATAAATTAATGGCTATTTTTAAAGCTACGGTTTTCATTAGATTGAGACCTCAGGTAGATGATTCTCCAGGCAATGCTGTTAGAGATGCTTGTAAGAGAATGTCTGAATTGTATGTCAATAAGTTGAGGATTGGTAAGGTAATTGATGTATGGATGGAAGCACCTGATAAAGAATATGCTATGAAAGAATTAAATCATCTTTCTGATAAGTTTCTTGCTAATACTGTCATGGAAGATTGGAGTTATGATATAGAAGAGTTGGATGCTTTACCTGAGGGGGTTCATCCAAGTGTTAAATAACTGTGTATTTTTTGGGTTTACGAAATGATTTCTTTAGTAACAATGGCAGCTATGATTGGTCTTGCTATAGGCGGTGCAGCTTACCTTACTCTTAAAGATAAATAACTAAAAAATAGTTAGACATGAAAACCTTTAAACAGTTTATGCAGGAAACTTCCCTTAATAGGGTTAAGTCAAAGTCCGATAAAGGTGGTATGGCTATCATGTCTGCTCAGAGGGGTGATAAATCCAAGAAGGAGAATAAAGCCCGCTCCAAACAGTTAGAGAAGGATATTAAAGGGTCTGGTCTTCCAGGCCCAACAAAAGTATCAGGAAGATACACAGAAAATCCTGGCACTTCTAAGGAGAAAAAAGTTGGAGAGAAATCTCATGTAGTTTCTTCAGGTAAAAAAGGTAAGAAGGCATTTAAAAAGGCCATTACCAAGTTAGGTAAGAAGTATGACCAAGACTCTGTTTTGATTCAGAAAAAACCCAAAGGTTCTGCCTCCTTAACAGGAACTTCAAAGAGTTCTTGGCCAGGTGAAGGTAAGAATGTTAAAGTGGGTAAGATGAAGCCAGGTCGCACTGGTGAGTTTGACACTAAAGTAAAGAAGAAAACTTTTACTTATGAATAGTAGAAAGAAAAAGCAACAGCAAAACGCTACAAAAAAACTGAATAAGAAGGAAGAATATGTGAGTGATGTTCGACCTTGGGATCCAGATTGGCAACCCAAATCATTATCTCAGGCATGGATTAAAGATGCATATCAAAAGCAGTTTGGACCTGTGGTGGGCAAAAATAGACATGAACAGTGAAAGGATGTTGAAAAACATGACTAGGACTGTCTATGAATTGGACCAGGGACTAGATTTTTTAATGAGGAGTGATGTTTTTAGACCTACTCCAAGAGATCTTACTAAACATCAGAGGATTGATAGGCTTAGAAATACTGTGCGTTTATTTGAAGATCAACTAAATGAGTATGAAAAATCAATTCCTAAATAAATAAATTGTTTTTTATTATGTACAGGAATTGGAAAACATCTATTAAACAGGGGTATTATTATCGTATGGTAGAACCATTAACAGATTTGCGTCAACAGAAAAAAACTGCTGAGGCAATGGGGAATTATACTACTGTTAGAATTCTTCAACAACAGATTGAGACTATCGAACGTAATCTTGATACTGAAAGAGAGATTAAACTTGAGGATAGATGGGCCTGGACAGTACAGGGTAAGAAAGAAAGAGAGAGTAAGATGGACACTCAAGGTATGTGATTAATTATTATGACTGAACTTGTTAATGGAAAAGTAAAGACTGTTTACAGTATTGATTCTGAACCTGAAAAGGTACTTATTAAATTTGAAGATAAGGTAACTGCATGGAATGGCCAGAGGGTAGAGTATCCTAGAGATAAGGGTGCTACTTGTTGTCTAATCTCAGCATTATTGTTTGATGTATTAGAGAAACATAATATTCGCACTCATTATCTTGAGTTACCATCACTCAATACAATGTTATGTAAGAAACTAACTATTGTTCCTGTAGAAGTTATCTGTAGAAACTTTGCTGCAGGATCTATTGTTAAGAATACAGATGGATTAACAGAAGGAACACCTATTAGACCATCTATCATTGAGTTTTTTCTTAAGAATGATGATAAAGGAGACCCTCTTCTTACATCAGACCGTGTAAGATTGATGGGACATAATCCAGACCCTCTTGCAGAAAGAGCAAAGGAGATTAATGATGTACTCCAATCACTATTCACACTCATTGGGATGGACCTTATTGACTTTAAGTTAGAGTTCGGGTATGATGCTCATGGTGATCTTTATCTTGCTGATGAACTCAGTCCAGATAATATGAGACTATGGAAGAAGGGAACTCAGGAAAGGTTTGATAAAGATCTTTTCAGAAAGGATGAAGGTGATATAGTAGAAGCTTACAAACATATTTTAACTAAACTTAGACCATTTGCTGAATAATTATGAAGATTTTTCTAGATACTGCCGATGTTTCAGAGATTGCTAAGGCATATGAAACTGGGATGATTGATGGTGTGACTACAAATCCATCTCTTATTAAGAAGAGTGGTAGAGATCCTTTAGAAGTTGCTAAAGAAATTTATAATTCTTTTCCTCTACTTGAAAGTATTTCTTGTGAGGTTGTGGCAGATACTATTTTTGAAATGGTTGCACAAGCAGTCCAGTATTATGAGATTGGACCTCGTATTACTATTAAAGTTCCTTGTACTGTTGAAGGACTTAAAGCATGTAGGTTTCTTTCAGAGAAAGGAGTATCTACTAATGTAACTCTTATCTTCAATGCTGCTCAAGCAATCCTTGCTGCTAAGTCAGGAGCAACTTATGTCTCTCCCTTTGTGGGTAGGTTGGACGACCAATCCATTGCCGGATTGGAGGTTGTAAGGTCCATAGCAGAGGTTTATGGGCGTCATAGGGTAAAGACAAAGGTCTTGGCAGCATCCATCAGGGACGTTCACAGGGCAGTCAGGTCATGGTATAATGGAGCAGACATCTGTACTATTCCACCAAGTGTTTTCTGGAAAATGTATGAGCATGTATTGACTGATAAGGGACTTGAAATCTTCCAACATGACTGGGACAACTCATCACATATTCCCACTAAATAATACTTCCAGTCAGACTTAGACATGAAATTTACTGTATATTCGAAGGATGGGTGTCCATATTGTACAAAGATTCAGCAGGTGTTAGAGTTGGCAGAGTTGGAGCATAGAGTTTATAAATTGGATCATCATTTTGATACTGACCAATTTTATCGTGAGTTTGGTAGGGGATCTACATTTCCACAAGTTGTTGCTGTGGAGGAAGCAGGTTATGCTAATCTTGGTGGGTGTACTGACACAATAAAATTTTTACAGGAGTTGAAACTTGTTTGATGGAAGATGGTGAATTCATTCTAAATAAAGATAAACCTGAGATTAATCGGGGCGTTGAGTTATTATTAAGAAATAGGAGGGTAGTAGAAAAACCAAAGACATTCCAAATAAAGTTCGGTAATATGGTTTCTTTCTTAAAAAGAGAAATTGTTTTTCATTTTAACTTTTATGTGGACATAAGAAACAAAAGTAGATCCTCTGGAGACAAAACATGTTAGCAGTAGTCCTTACATTCGGGGTGTTATTTTCCCTAATGTTTTTTATAACTGGTGGTATGATTGGATGGTTAGTTAAAGAACATCTTTATAACAATCAACCGCAAGTAGTTTATGGGCATCCAGAGATGTTTGATGAGCATGGTAATATTTTACCAGATGATATTTTAGCAGTAAGGTTTGAAAACAATTATGACAACAACGACGAAGAAGAGTAAAGAGAAGCTCCCCCCTAATCCATTTCAACATGAGATTCTTGAGCTTGTATCTAAGCAGAGAACTAAAGGTAAAAAGGTTGAGATTCTACAAGAGTATGCGAATGATGCTCTTAAGTCAATTCTTATTTGGAACTTTGATAGTACAGTTATCTCATTGATTCCAGAAGGTGATGTTCCTTTTGAGAAGAATGATGTTCCTGTTGGAACAGACCATACTTCTTTACGGAGAGAGTTTAAGAATCTATATCACTTTGTAAAGGGTGGTAATGATACCTTGAATGGTATCCGTAGGGAGACAATGTTTATTCAGATGTTGGAAGGTCTTCATCCAGAAGAAGCAGAACTCTTGTGTCTTGTTAAAGATAAAAACTTGTCTAATAAGTATAAGATTACTTATGATAATGTTAGAGAAGCATTTCCAGAAATCCAATGGGGTGGTCGTTCATGAGTGAAGTGCAATCTGAAACTAAAAAAGATAATGGAATGGTCCCATATAATTATAGTTGTGAAATCTTATTGGAAAAAACAACATTAGACAAATGTAATGATAGAACTTTCCCTAGTGATGGTTATATTGTTAAGTATAAAGATGATGAAGGTAATGACTGTATTGATTTGACAAGATGTGCCAAGATGACTGGTGTATTTGATATGTACTATGATAGGTACAAGAATGTTGAATCAATTGATTATGGAATGGGACAAAGAAATCCCAAGATGTGGGGTTATAAACCACCTGAAAGGAAGAAAAGGAAATGAGTGGTGGATTTGGTGAGAATAAAAAAGCTACCGTTGTTATTGACGACATTGAAGTGGCGAAACTGTTAAAAGAGTACAAGAAGATTAAAAAATACCAGAAGTCTTCCCTTTATCAGGTGAAGACAATGGATGGGACAGAGGAAATCGTAAGCAAACTTATTGAAAAGTCAGGGCTTGACGATATATAGTATACGGGGTATAATATACCCATACGTTCACCTCTTAGGGGGCGCAAGTAAGTCGCGGAACGGAGCGTTCATCTTATGTTAGAATTATTTCTTATTGGGTCCATTAAATATCAACCTCCCGATATGTCCTGCCATCAATGGAAGGAAGTTATTGAGACGGTTGCTAGTGATGATATCCTATCATCTAAGAAAAAAAGAATCCTTCTTGAGAGGATTCATGTTCCTATACAATGTTATATTGGGACATAAGACGCAAACGACTGAAGGAACGGACCTAAAAATCCAACTACTTCAGGAGTAAATACAATGCAACAGGCTACCTATCGAGGTGTCAAGTATGACACCGCAACTCCAAAGCAGGAGTATAAAGAATGGCATGAGCTAGTTGATGGTAAGGACCACGTTTATCGTGGTAAGACTTATCAACCACTTAATATGATTCGCAACAAACTTCTTAAAGAAAAGCGTTTGCGTGAAGCTCAAGCTCATAGACAGCTTGCTTAGTGGCACAGGGGGGGTTGACTTCCCCCCTTTTTTTATCTATAATAAAGTAAAGGAAATATCCTATGGATAAGGAAAGATTAAAACTTATTGTAAAAAATCTTGAATCTCTTGTTGAATGTTTGAAGTCTGAGGTTTATTCAGATGTTGAGGCATATAAACCAGACCCAAAACAATATGAAGAGATTGCTAGATATATAAGTGACTACGACGAAGTATTTTACGATAATGATGACGACGATGGATATCCCGATTAAATTAATCAGTGTTACTCCTAACGCTGAAAGTCATATGGCATACTGTGCCAGAGTAAGTAACCCTAAGAACCAACAGAATGAATCCTATCAAGGACTGTTAAAGTATTGTATTAAACATCAACACTGGTCTATTTTTGAACAAGCATTCATGAGTGTAGAAATCAATACCACCCGTGGTATTGCTGCTCAGATTCTTAGACATAGAAGTTTTACATTCCAAGAATTCAGTCAGAGATATGCTGACACATCACTCTTAGATGATAAGATTCCTCTTCCAGAACTTAGAAGACAGGACAATAAGAATCGTCAGAATTCAATTGATGATGTTGACCCATTTAAGGTTCAGAAGTATGAGATGTTGATGCAAGATCATTTCAAAGCTGCAATGGATTTGTATGGGAAGATGCTTGAGGATGGTATTGCAAAAGAGTGTGCTAGGTTTGTGTTACCACTAGCAACTCCAACAAGAATGTATATGACTGGTTCAGTAAGATCCTGGGTACATTATATCAATCTTAGGAGTGGTCACGGAACACAGAAAGAACATATGGATATTGCAGAAGGGGTTAAATGTATTTTTATATGTCAGTTTCCTGCTGTTGCTGATGCTTTAGGTTGGATTAAACATGAGGATTGCTCAGAGTGTGGTGAGTATGATTACCAACCGTCTTTAATGATTCCATAAATATTTCCAAATGTAAATAATTTTTTATGATATATCCTGTTATTAATTCTACTACTGGTGAAAGAAAGGATATTAAACTTTCTTCTGATGAAATTATGCAGTGGTATGAGGAGAATCCAGATTGGAAAAGAGATTGGTCCGAAGGTTGTGCTGGTTTAGGGGAGATTGGGGAGTGGAAAGATACACTCATTAAGAAAAACCCTGGATGGAATGAAGTGCTTGCTAAAGCATCTAAGCAACCCGGCGCAAACGTAAAACCAATCTAACACATATGACAAAGAGAAACGGTAAGACATCTCCCACTGCATCAGCAATGAGCAACAAACAAATGAAAAGAAAGAAACCTATTAACACTGGATTGATGAGGGAAGTTGAACCCCTTACAGATAGTCAGAAAGAACTTTATAAATGTTATGAGAACAATCAAAACATAGTTGCCTATGGTGCTGCTGGTACTGGTAAGACCTTTATTACCCTCTACAATGCATTGAAGGATGTTCTTAGTGATAAGACACCCTATGAGAAGATTTACCTTGTAAGGTCTCTTGTAGCTACCAGAGAGATTGGTTTCCTTCCTGGGGACCATGAGGATAAGTCCTATCTTTATCAGATTCCTTATAAGAATATGGTGAAGTATATGTTCCAACTGCCAACAGAGGCAGACTTTGAAATGTTGTATGCCAATCTTAAGGCACAGGGAACTATTAGTTTTTGGAGTACATCATTCATCAGAGGGACAACTTTTGATAAATCCATCATTATAGTTGACGAATTCCAGAATCTGAACTATCATGAACTTGATAGTATCATTACTAGGGTTGGTGAGGACACCAAGATTATGTTCTGTGGTGATGCTGCTCAGTCAGATCTTACCAAACAGAATGAGAAGAATGGTATTATGGATTTTATGAAAATCCTTCGTATTATGCCTTCAATTGATATTATTGAGTTTGGTGTTGAGGATATTGTTAGGTCTGGTCTCTGTAAAGAGTACTTAGTTGCAAAAATGGAAATGAATCTATGAATTTTGATCATTGTAATTTTTTAGGTGATGTTGAACTAAAAAAGAAAGAGACTCCTGGTTGTAGACTCTATGAACTTCCTGATGGACAATGGGTTCCTTCCATTACATCAGTAACTTCATTTTATAATAGAGAAATCTTTGTTAAATGGAGGAAGAGAGTAGGTGTAGAGGAAGCAAACAAGATAACCAAGAAGGCAACAGCAAGAGGTACTGATTTTCATGAGGTTGCTCAGGATTATTTGTTAAACAAAGAGTTGGATTGGGATAACTATAGACCTCTATCTCAGTTTATGTTTCATCATTTGAAGCCTGAAATAGATAAGATAAATAATATACATGCGATAGAAAGAACCCTTTATTCAGAATACTTAGGTCTTGCGGGTAGAGTAGATTGTATTGCAGAATATGAAGGAGAGTTGGCAGTAATAGATTTTAAGACTTCTGAAAAAATCAAACCAGAAGCATGGCTAGAAAACTATTTCGTTCAAGAAATGTTTTATGCCTCTGCTTATTATGAGATGACAGGTATTCCTGTTAAAAAACTTATCACCCTTATGGTGACTCCTGGTGGTGAGGTTGCAGTATTTGACAAAAGAGAGAAAGGGGAGTATATTAAGTTGTTAGTTCGATATATTAAAGAATTTGTATCTCACAATCTTGGGACGGAGAATGGATAAAGAACTAGAGAAAGCACTAGAAAGCAAATTCTTTTGCCCATCTAGATTCGCACAGGAAATAGAGTCTTTAGTAAAAGACAATGTTAGTATGAATTATATTGATGCTATCATTCATTTCTGTGAGAAAAATAGTATTGACGTTGAGTCTGTCCCCAAACTTATATCTAAACCATTGAAGGAAAAGATTAAATATGAAGCAGTAGAATTAAACTTTTTAAAAAGAAGTTCTCGTGCTAAATTGCCGATTTAAATCCAAAAAGGTTGGAAAAAAAGTCCAGCAATTTTTTGCCCCTATTAGATTTTTATAATGATGCCGTTTGAAGCTTACACTTGCTACTTAGCTCTTAAAAATCATTTTACTAAAGAAAAGTATGATTATCATAAGTACAGAGGTAAAGTAAGAGCAACTCAGAAAGCATTTTATAATAGGAAAGATCGTTTCTGGTTTGAAAAAGTAACCAGACAGAAAAAGGATAAAGAGATTGAGGATTTCTTCGTTTCAAACTTTGTTGCATGTACTGATCCACAAACACTTTGGATTGGTGAAATGATTAAGGTGGGAGAGGATAGATATACTCAATGGAAGAAAAAAGTACAATCACTATCCTATACATTTAAAGGAGAAGTGGAAGGTCTTTTTGAGAATGAGAAAATTGATGATGTTTTTGATTGTTCTTCTGGACATCCAATTATATTAAAAAAGTTTTTAAGTAATAATATATCACTTGAAACTATGGTAATATGTGATAGAATATTATCCTATAGGAAGGATTTTGATAAAAAACTGAAGGACCCGGTATGGGAAACTATGAGTTTAAAGTTGAAAAAATATTCACCCTTCCTACATATAAATGTGTTAAATTACAAGAAAATCTTAAAGGGGGTTGTTAATTGAGTTTCTTCGAATCAGAGGTAGTTCGTGCTGAAATAGCAGAAATAGGTGAACTTCAAGAAGATCTTTATTCAGACATCTTTAGTTTTGGTGAGATGAATAAAGAGCAACAAGTAGAGCATGTTATTTCACTTGAAAAACTTTTAGACAAGCAAAGAGTTTTATACACCAGATTATCATTATCTGATGATCCTGAAGCAAAGAAGATGAAAGATAATATCAGGGAATCTGCTGCTATGATGGGTCTTAGCAAGGATGTTGATATGAATGTGGTATTCAGTCAAATGCGTGATATGTTAAAACTTATGAAAGAACATATTGAAGGTCCTATTTGATATGCTATAATAAACAGGGGCTACCCAATCCCCACCAAAGCTAAGGGAAACAGACCAAATCTAACAAATACGAGGTAATCTAATGTCTTTTTCAGATCTAAAAAAACAGTCCTCTCTAGGATCTTTAACTCAAAAACTGGTTAAAGAAGTGGAGAAGATGAGTTCAACCAACAGTAATGTTGATGAACGTCTTTGGAAGCCTGAAGTAGATAAAACTGGTAACGGTTATGCTGTTATTCGTTTTCTACCTGCGCCTGATGGAGAAACACTTCCATGGGCAAAACTTTATACTCATGCTTTCCAGGGTCCTGGTGGATGGTATATTGAAAACTCCCTAACAACTACTGGGGGTAAAGATCCTGTTTCAGAGTATAATCGTGAACTCTGGAATAGTGGTGATGAATCAGATAAAGATGTAGTTCGCAAACAAAAGCGTAAACTCTCTTTTTATGCAAACATCTATGTCGTAAAGGATCCTACTAATCCTCAAAATGAGGGTGGTGTATTCCTTTATAAGTTTGGTAAGAAAATCTTTGATAAAGTCATGGATGTTATGCAACCTGAATTTGAAGATGAGAATGCTATTAATCCTTTTGATTTCTGGCAAGGTGCCAACTTTAAACTGAAGATTGTGAAGAAGGATGGTTATTGGAACTATGATAAGTCAGAGTTCGACCGTGTTTCTCCACTACTTGATGATGATGATGCTTTAGAAGGGTTGTGGAAGAAGCAATATTCTCTTGCAGATGTTGTTGCTCCAGACAAATTTAAGTCATATGAAGATCTTAATAAGCGTCTTCAATATGTCCTTGGTAAGAAAAATGCCAAGTCAGTTAGATTTGATGAGGATACAAGTAACGAGGAAGAAAATACTCGTGGAACATTCACTCCTAACTTTGGTTCTTCCGAAGGTGATACACCTAAAGAAGCATCAGCAAGGACTGAACCTGCTACTTCTAAAGATGAAGATGATGCATTATCATATTTCCAACGTCTTGCTGAAGAGTGATTGACGTGGGGAAATTCACTTTTTAATTCAAAAAAAGGTGGAAAAAATAGCTGGGGTATTTTTCACTCCATTAGGTTTTCGAAAAATATCAATATCCGTGTAATCTGATATTATCAGCACGCTTAAGGGTTTCGTTCAAATATTGAGCGGAACCCTTTTGATACGTCATCATTTCATCCATATCATCATCAACAGCCATTAGATATCGTGGTTTTAATAGATAGATCTCTCTTCTATCATCTTCTATTTTTTCTTCAAATTGAAAGTTTGTAACTGCAATAACTGGCGATAGTGTTATTATAGTTTTTAAGTAATTATCAAAATAATCTACTGTATAATCCGATTCAACTTCAAGGCCTGCTGGAATTATAACTACGTTTTCTTGATTTAGAACTTCAGTAGTTTCATAATGATGAATGCCACTATAAAGATTTGATTCATTATCATATTTGTCTATAAGGTAACTGAACCAATTAGTTTGTGATTTTGGCCATTGATCTTGAATATTTACAATATTATTGCATGTAAGGACTAACCAATCCAGATCAGAATCACCATAAAAATCGTTTGCAACATTATCTGGTCTATCATTATTTTTAATAGAATATTTGGTAAAGAACATCATTTCAGCAGTAATGTCTTCTCTTAAAACACCCTTTTTAAAAAGATTCTTTACTTTTATATAATCTGATATTTGGGCTCCCGGGAGCCTGCTAACGTATTCAAAGTCTGGGAGTTTTTCAAAGTAATTTGACATTTTAGTATCCTATTGAGTTTTTTGTATCCTCACCATAATCATCATTATAAACTGGCGTAAGTTCTTTAAATGATAGGGATAGTTCATATGCTACCATTATGCCACTTTCATATGTCATATAACTTCCATTTGGTGTATAACCCACTTTACAATTGATAAGAGCACATTGTTTAAATTTATTTAAATGTGGAGATGTATTGGTATCACCATTTAAATTTTGTTTATATTCTAATTGCCATATTGGAGGTGTTTTTAGAAATAATACAGATTCACCTCTTAAAGCTGCCATTCCTTGTTTAAATGTTCTAATAATTTCTAATATTTGTTTACCTTCATTTTTAGATCTGGGAGTCAGTATCCATTTAAAGTCAAAAGATCTCAACATAGGACCTTTAAATAATAGTTCCATATTGGGATTTATAACAGCACCCTCAGTTCTGCCCAAAAATGATGCCATATTAGATCCAGAAGCTTTAGATGCGAAGTATCCTCCTATAGCTGTTTTAATTGCTTCATTGTTTGTATCGGCGGATTTAACAAGACCACCTGCTGTTTTTCTTGCCCCATCAATACCAGATTTAATAGTGTTAATAGCTAATGATGAAAGTGCTATTTGGGCAGCATTCATTGAATCTGATCCCCAGTCTACTTGATTTACGTCACTAATACCTCCGGGTATTGGAAGAAAAATTCTAGCTATAGCATCAGATTCATTCTGCCATTGTCTATCACCAGAAGCCAGGCCACCACTTCCGCCAGATGCTGTGGCGCTGTGACTCCCTTTGAACCCTGATGGGTTATACTTATACATAAACAAGTTTAATCTATCTTGGGGAGGATCTTCTCCAAGATCAAGTGGATATACTAATTTATCAGCAAATTTTAATGATGAATTTTGATGATAACCTGCAGTGCTACCGGCGTTAGAATCAGGAGGAGGGACTGGTGTTCCATTATTTACTAAACCTTTAGCTTGATCATTTATTTCAGATGCGGATAAATTTGGAGATGCATCTTTGATTCCTGCTTTAGTTGTATCTATAGCAATCTTTTTTATATGTTTTTTACCACCACCCCCACGATCAAACCACTGTTTTTCTTTAGGAGTAGCATTACTATCTGGAGTAAAGTCCTTCATTCCTTTGTCATAAGACCCAATTTCTGTTTTTGTACCAGAAACATCCTTAAAAAGATGTACTTCACCAGATTTTTTATTTACTTCCGTATAATATTGCTGCTTATTTTTTACATAGATATTTGCAGGATCATCTAACTTATATCTATTATTAGCCATTAAATTATGTATTTTTTATTTATTTAGTCACGTACTTTGCATATGGGACTGATAGTAGGTCGTCAAGCTCTTCAAATTGAACAACATATAACTGTCCAACTACTTCATTCCATGTATAATTCTTATAATGTTGCCAATGAAAGTTAAGTCCTCTAAACCCCCATTTGAATATTTCCATACATGCAATTAGTGGATGTTGGTCATAATAAAGGTCTGGAGTTTTAGCAGTATAAAGGAAAGTGTAGAATTTTCCTACTTCTGGTATTGGTTCAACGGTATCATTAAGAGCATCCATGATCATAAGCATCAGATCTTCTTGATCAACTGTTTGTGCAAGTTCTTTCTTAATTGGTTCTATACGATTCATCTGATACCTAATTCTTTTTCTGTTACTATTTTAAATTCTATGAGCCTATCATCACAAAATTCTTTTGCTGCTTTCCATTTTGCTTGATTGACTGCATAGGTTTTACACTCATATAAGTAAGATTTTGTTATTCTTTTCTTTTTAATGGGTGGTTTGGTTTGTTTTTGGGGTTTAACTTCAATAATGTAGGTTTTGATTTCACCATCACTTTCCTTTACCTTTATGATAAAATCTGGAAAATACTTATGAACTCTATTATCTACGGGTGATTTATAAGGTATCCATAACTCTTCACTTCCCCATTCTAAGATATTTTCTTTTAGATCACACCAATGACAAAATTTTCTTTCCCAACTACTACGGCATATAATGTTGTTTGGATTGCCTTTATATTTTTTAGGATTAGTTGGTTTATACCTACTTTTGTTACTTTCACCCATATATAGTATATAAGGCAAATACTATTTATAGAGTAAATGGGAAAGAAAAAATTTAAAAAGACTGTAGATGATATTAAAAGGGATTTGCTAAAACCAGCTTTTACCTCTAAATTTATGGTAGAGATTGATATTCCTAAATCTTTACGTAAATCTGGACTTATGGATAGATTCCTTACTGGTAAACTTCAAACTAAAAAGAGTAGTAAGGATATTAGAGAACATTTGAGTATTGCCTGTGCAGATGCATCTCTTCCTGGTTCCAGTTTAATGACTTTTGATGTGACTGATGATCGTCATGGAGTTACAGAAGTGATAGCACATAGAAGGCAGTATGATCAAAAGATGGATTTCACTTTTTATGTTGGATCCAGAGATTATATGGCTATTAGATTTTTTGAAGGTTGGATGGATTATGTTGTAGATACTGATAAGAGTACTCAACAAATATCAGCTAGTCCATGGTCTCCAAATCATCATTATAGAATGAATTTTCCTAATGCTGATCAGAATGGAAAAACTGGATACAAATTGGATCAAGGACTTAAAGTTTCAGCATTTGAGAATCAACTTCCAGATAATGAATGGGGTGATGAAAATGATTCTACTGTATTGGAGTATAATTTTTTATATTCTTTTCCAGTTGCTGTTGCAGCAATGCCCGTTAGTTATTCTGGGACTGATCTTTTAAGATGCACAGTTACTATGAGTTATTTGAGATATGTTATTGGATGAAATAAATCTAAAAAACAGTGATAAATAAATACACTGAAATTTATAGGTCATTATGCCTTTACCAAAGATTGCCACACCGATTTATGAACTTGAATTGCCTTCAAATGGACAAACTGTTCAATATAGACCTTTTCTTGTAAAAGAAGAAAAGTTATTAGTTATTGCATTGGAGAGTGAAGATAATAAGCAGATTACAACTGCTATTAAATCTGTCATTAAAAATTGTATTCTTACAAAAGGAATTAAAGTAGAAACATTACCTACTTTTGATATTGAGTTTTTATTCCTTAATATCAGAGGAAAGTCTGTTGGTGAAGAAATTGAAGTTAATATTATTTGCCCAGATGATGGTAAAACTGAAGTTAGAGTGAATATTAATTTGGATGATATTGAAGTTGAAAAGAGTGAGGATCATACTAATAAAATAAAACTTGATGATACTTTAATGATGGAAATGAAATATCCATCACTAGATCAGTTTATTAAGAATAATTTTGATTTTGAAGATAAGAATGCCATGGAACAATCTTTCCAATTGATTGCTACATGTATTGGTAAAGTCTATACAGAAGAAGAAGTATGGGCAACTGGTGATTTTACTAAGAAAGAACTAAATGATTTTGTAGATCAAATGAATTCTTCTCAATTTAAAGATATTGAAAAGTTTTTTGAAACTATGCCTAAACTATCCCACAAAGTTCCAGTAACAAATCCTAATACCGGAGTTGATAGTGAAGTTGTTTTAGAAGGGTTAGCTAGTTTTTTCGCATAGGGATGATTCATATGGATACTATGAATTATTATAAGCTTAATTTTGCATTGATGCAGTACCATAAATACTCTTTGACAGAGATTGAAAATATGATTCCTTGGGAAAGGGATGTATATGTTGCATTATTACAAGCGCATCTGCAAGAAGAAAAAGAAAAACACGACACTCAGATGAATGCCCGTAGATAAGAATCTTAAGAATTTAATAGATCCACCATCAGGAGTATTGTATAAAGACAAACCTTGGTATACTGCTAAGGTTGGTGATGGAACTTGGAATCTTTTAAAGCTTAAACTTACGGGCAAGAGAGATAGTCATGGTGGGTCATTTTCATCAACAGTAAATCTATCTGATGCTGATGCTGATAAATTAATTGCTAATATGAAAGAGGATCCCAGAGGGTATCCTCAAATGGATGATGGTGGTGGGGGAATGGGATGGTATGATAATTATGGAAGGTTTCAGGCATGGTTGGTTGAGCAATACTTAGGTAAAAAACCTGAAGAAAAGGAAGATATTCCTGAAGAAGTTGGAATGGTGGATGAACCAGAACCACCAGAAGCATCTGTAAGTTTATATGAAGGTATTAGAGATGAAGATTTAGTTGAAGAAGAGATAGATGAAACTATATTAAATTTTTTGGGTTTAGTCGGTGACAATGATGCAATTGACCTTGATTATGGAACTTATAAAACTCTTCTGAGAGAGAAGATGGCGGCTGGCAGAATGCAAGACAGCCAGATGCCATCAGAAGAAGTAGAATTAATAACAGATGAATGGAAGAGGATAAAGTCTAAGACAGGAAGATTTAGACTCAAGAAAAAGAAAATAACAGCAGAAAGTTTTTCTGGGTTTGGGTCTAAACCTGCAGATGATGGAACTATAATATCCCCAGATAAACTGCTTCCTGGTAGTGTTGATAATATTAAATCTATTTCTGGAACTGGAATATCAGAATCTGTTTCGGATATTCATGATAAACTTGATGAATTATTGGAAACTTTAAGGGATCAAGCAAAAGTTTCTGAAGATACTTTAAAGTTTGAAAAATCCCAAAAGGAAAAGAAAGAAAGGGGTGATAAAGAAAAGGGATTAGAAAAGGGTAAAGGGAAGAAAATTTTAAAAGCAGTAAGTACAGTACTTAAACCAGTTAAAGGTATATTTGATCATTTATGGAATTTTATTAAGAATGTTCTTATTGGTAGAATTCTTGTTAAATTTATGGATTGGTTTGGTGATAAGAAAAATCAGAAGAAAATATATAGTTTATTAGATTTTCTTGAAATTACTTGGCCTGCTATACTTGCTGGATTTGTTCTATTTGGAACTGCCTTAGGTGGATTTGTTAGAACACTTGTAAGTCGTTTAGTATGGTACACTGGAAAACTTCTTTTTACTGCGCTTCCTGCAATATCTAAATTTGCGGCAAGACATCCATTAGTAGCTGTTGCAACTGCAGGAGGGTTGGCTTTGGGCGGAATGGCAGCAGCTCCCAAAGTGCAAGAAATTGTTGATGGTATGTTTGGAGAGAAACCTGAAGTTTCTGGTTCTGATGGTGATGATTTAAAACCAGAAAAAGGTGAATCTGAACTTCCAGATCCTAAGGAAATTCCAAATCCACCTAAAGGAGGTGGGGAAAGTCCTGAAGAAATGGTTGCTGGAGAAAAAAAACCTGAAGTAAAACCAGTACAAGAATTAAATACTGGTGGTTTTGTACTACCTTCTCCAGTATTAAAGTATAGTGGTGGTGGTTCTGTTAATAATGTATCTCCGATATTAAAGTATAGTGGTGGTGGTTCTGTTAATAATTTATCTCCGCTATTAAAG
>MPMD02058007.1_pt1 | contig 19517 bp, 29 predicted proteins | sample 1617291 | NCBI WGS metagenome assembly MPMD02 (sample SAMN05944810, study PRJNA350692) | marine metagenome | biome: marine; feature: ODZ; material: water; isolation source: 120 m water sample filtered on 30 um supor filter | place: Pacific Ocean | collected 2012-04-09 | depth 120m m | reverse complement strand
TCTCATCATAATATATATTTTCATCATCTAATAAATCTAAACAGTATTTCATAGTATTAGAATCTGATATGCTACCCATTATTACCCCAACTGGTTTAAGTATAGCCATTGTCATTCTCCTTTGAGATCTAAGCGTTCTCGTAACTTCATAAGCAATTCGTCAACTCCATGATTTTTAATAATATCATTATATGTATTTCTATATACAAGGCCATAATTAATACCCTCAATTGCTATATTAATAATTGCCCATTTACTATTTTTGCGATATAATGCAAACTCTGTATGAATTACTTGATCATTTGCAATCTTTAATTTCATATAAACGACAGCAGTATTATTATTCATAACTGTATCATCAAAGTTTAAAGAATAACTGTCTTTATATGCTAAAATATATCTAGCATAAGACCGGATTGTTATATTCTCGAAAAGGTATGAAAATTCTACAAATTGTTCCTGAGTAAATAACGTTGCATTATTACCAAGAATAAGTTTGGACATTTGACGCATATCTATATGTGGCATTATCCTTGCTTTAACTAATTTATATATTTCCGCATCGTTATTCTCGTATCGTTCTCGATTAGATCTAATAGTTATTATTACATTCTTAACTATGCGCTCTATTAAAAACTTTGGGTCGTTATCGCATTCATAGCAATCCCTATCAGCGGCCGCAGGAGACAATACAATCGGTATTAATAAAATTAAAGATAATAAAAATCGTTTCATAATGTATTACTCGTCTATTATAACAAGTTTTAAACATCTAGTCAAATATTTATTAAATTTATTGTATAATTAATACTTACTGTTCGAATCAATTGCAACAACATCGGCCTTATCTTCGATATCACCATACACTTTGAGTACTTCAACTACAGCAGGATGTCTTTCAATATCTGCATTATTAAATTGCATTAATGATATGCCAGTTTCGGTTGATTTTAATCTTACTACAAAATCAAATAAACCATTCTTCTCGTAACCTCTATCATGTTGTTGTAAATCGCCAGTAACTACCATTCGACTACCTTCGCCGATTCGAGTTAAAAGCATTTTCATTTGAGGCACTGTAGCATTCTGCATTTCATCTGCAAGTATCCAAGAATATTTAAATGTTCTGCCACGCATATATGCAAGTGGCGCAATTTCGATCTTTTCTTGTTCTAGTAGATATTTAATATGCTTAGGCGCATAATACTCATAAAAGACATCTAGTATTGGACGCATCCATGGTGTCATCTTTTGTATAATATCACCAGGGAGGAATCCGTGATCTTCGTCAACACTAACAGTGGGTCGAGTAATAATTATTTTATCAACTTTACCACTCTTAAAATATTGTATTGCTTTATGTGCGGCAAGCATAGTTTTACCAGTGCCGGCTGGCCCTAATGCAAATAAAATATATTGACTCCAATCGTTCAGTAGATTGATATAATCTTTTTGATTGAGATTGCGAGGTACTAACTGAGGATCGGCACGAGTAACCCTTCCCTCGGTCCTTACAAATAACTCTTCACAATCATCATGGTCAATACCGTTCTTTTGACGGCTTCTCTTCTTTCCCATATGCATATATTTAGTATAGCACGAAAGTAAGTGGTCTATATCTAGTCAAAAACTACCTTTCATCTGTTCTCCATTAAACTTGCAAACTCTGGTACTGTATTTATAAAACTTTCCTCACGGGCTTTATCTAATATATTAGTAAAGTCAGTAAACGCTGGTAATAAATTACTTAAATCAGTTGAGTTCATAAAATTGCACAATTGGTTCCAATTTATCTTTTGTCGTTCAGTTGGACCATTGTCCCACAGTCGTTCCATTACAATATCTTTACATCTTTTATTTAACACTGGTAAACTTAAAAACTCAGGCAATGCAACTTGCGTATAATTTAGCCAAGTCTTTTCATTAAATGGTTCTGTATAATACTTATCCATCATTTCTGCCCACCAGTTAGTTATGTTAGGAATATCGAGGACATTGTAAACTGATATAGTTGGACGAGAGCCGACTCTAATAGGCATAGAATGACTTAATTCCATTAATGTTTTGGTTACGGATTTAACTACATTAAAGTCTGTGGGGTGGCGTACATATTCTATTACCGGGCCGATGCCATCTAAACTAGTAGCAAATTCTATATGTTTAAAATGAGACCATAATTCGATTAATTCCTTTTTAGGCATAATTGTTAAGTTGGTACTGTAGTTTAAGTAAACATGTTTTGCTTGATCTAGTTCAACGAGTTTGTATAATATTTCTTTATACTCAGGCATAATAAATGGTTCACCACCGGTCATTTTTAAATGCCTAATGTTTGGTAGTATAGGGTCAAGTTTTGATATGTCTATTGTACGTGGTTCAGGGTGCTCCTTAATGTATTTAGGTATGTCTGCTGGCTGCCAGTCTATATACTCTTTAACTAATTCCCAATCCTGATACCAGTTAGTACTAAAATAAGGCCCGCAAACTCTACAACGGATGTTACACCGATTATTAAAACTTAATTCCAACCAAGTTATTTTTGGATTGTTTATATCCAGGTCGTGGTGTAAATCTCCCAATAGTCCAATGTTCCTATTATAATTTTGTCGTATACTTAATCGTTTATCACTGTCTTCCTCTTGCCAGCATTTCAAACAGCCTGGATGCCGTTTACCGTTAATCATATGCTGTCTTAAATCTTGTTGCCAATCACCAGTAAATACTTCTTCAATACTGTTATCTCTTATATTATTTGTCTTGGGGATTACACCTGCTGTAAAACGACAGCAGGGTTTAATATTACCATTTGGGCCGAGAAATTGATGGTTCCAACCGAGGCTACAAAAAGTAGAACTAATATATTTTTTATCCATTTAAAATAACTTCTCTAGCATTTGATGTGCTAAGAGCACTAGAAAATTCATAATCAGTTCCACACGAACGTCCGCAAGTATGTAATTTTGCATTACTATCTTGCATTGTATTCTTCCAACTATCTGCTAAGTCGTTGTTAAACCATTTATGTTCTAAAATATCTTTAATGCTGTGCAGTCTGGAAGAATTAAAATCTTTTTCATATCTGCTGAGTAGTTGCAACATTTGATTATATTGAATATTATCTTTACCTGTTAAATAAGGGGCAGTACCAGTCCAACAACACGGCCATATTTTAGCATTAAAGTCAACATATATAGATTTTTGTTTTTGAAATATACACTCTATTGGTGTAGCATTGACATATGCATCCCATGTGCCATATTTCTCTAGAATATATTCAAATTTAGATATGTTTTTATTGCCGTCGTCGGTTATTTTATGTCTTTCTTGTTTTGTTTTTTTATCGTAAACAGCCTCTTCGGCCCTGGCTACACTATTAACAAACTCTTTATTACCTATAAATCTACTTGTGTTTTTAAAAACAATAGATTTAAATCCTAATTCTTTTGCTAACTCTGTTACTTCTTTGATTTGATGTTTATTATGATCAAAAATTAAATAATCCCAACGAGCATTGCCACCGGCGTTAATAAATGCTTTAACATTTTTCATTATTATTTTCCAATTACTGTTAACCCGATATAAATGATTTGTGTCTGCCAAACCATCAATTGAAAAATATACATAGTCATCTGCCCTATTAAAAATATTAGCAAGGCCTCTCCACCAATCTGGTGGTCGCGCACTGCCGTTTGTATATAGTTGCATGGATTGTATACCTGAGTATCGTAACCAATACGCACACTCTACCCATGTACCACTTGCAATACTATCACCGTAACTACCGCACCACCATACTTGTTTAATTTGTGGTGTTATGTCAGGTGTAAAAATTCGGTGGTAATCTTTTAATGTCAACTCAGCCTGATCTAATTCTGGTTTAACAACTCCATTATAAACTCTTGCACACTGCGGACATAGCAGGTTGCATTTACTAGTGTGTTCGATGTGAACAGAGGCGATATCGTTGTAGGTTATATACATATATAACTATTTATTTGGGTAGATTTAATATATAAGCAGTTAAATTCACTGGTTTTCATTGTAAATATTATAGTAATTTGTTTTTTGTGGAGGTGTTAATTGATGAATACGCATAAGCATACATTGCTAAAAACAATTTCGTGGCGAATATTAGCCACTTGTGATACGTTTGTTATATCATATTTTATTACTGGTGAATTTAAATGGGCGGCATCTATTGCGTCACTTGAAGTTGCCACTAAAATGGTACTCTATTATCTACATGAAAGAGGCTGGGAATGGCGAAAAAAGCACAGTGGTTAAATTATTTATATTTTGTACAAGTCCAACCGCATAGTTCCATTCGATTGCTATTTGAAAAACTTTCAACTAAATCATTAGAATACCATGGATGTGCGAGTATTTCCTGTAATGAATGATTATTTAAATTATTAAATTCACTACCATATGTGCCATGTGTTTTTAGATAGAAATCATTCTCATCACCTGGTTTGTCCCAAGGGTCATCTTTAGGATATCGTTGGCCTCCTACAAAACAACACGGCCATACTTCGCCGTTAAATACTAAAAGCAATGATGATCTGTTCTTATGGCACCAGCTACACTCTATGGGTGCGTTTTTCTGGAAGTCGGCGATATCATTATTATACTGATTTTTTATTACATTTTCAAATTCGGATATAGTATTTTCTTTGTCGGCCGCTACGTAATTAACGTCCATTGCTTCATATTTTTTAGTTTCTGCCCCAGCATCAAAATGTTCTCTATTATGGTTTTCTTTATCATGCCAATCATCCACAAATGCAATTGTGCCACTGCTACCTGTATCTTCTTCCGCTCGATGAAAAATATCCATTGTAAAAAAGCTATTGAAACCAAGTTTTTCGGCAAATTCTCTAGCCTCTTCTACCTGATGTTTATTATGTTCGAATAAAATGTATTGCCATGTTGCGTCACCACCAGCACCTATAAATGCATTTACATTCTCCATTAATTTATCCCAATTAACTTGTCTGCGATATAAATCATTTACACCTTCTAATCCATCTATACCAAACACTACTTCACCTCGTCTGGCAAAATAATCATCTGGGTTAAATGTAGTTGGCGCCGACGGTAATACCTTTGCTAGGTCGCGCCACCAGTCGGGCGAATTCATTCCACCATTTGTTGCTATTTGATATTTTGGCCTAGGCCTGCGATCATGCGATTGTCTTAAAGAAGGATTTTCTCGTTGCCGTAACCATTCAATACCTTTAATAAGATCAGGGTGCAATGCCGGATCACCAAAGTTGCCGACGTACTCTAGGACGTCTATATAATTCAAAGCAGGTTCAAAGAATGCTTCAAATACATTCCAGGGCATGTCTGCAATTGGCATATTTTTGTTAAGAAATTTGCCTTCGACGTTTCGAGCACATCGTAAACACAATGCATTACATTTTGATGTATAGTCTAGCATGACCTGGTGCAATGAAGGTAAATCTACATACATATTTGTCATAATATTATTTAGCAATGCTGATAAATGATAAGTATATGCATGATCCGTATATGTTTAGATAGTGCCTGTCATCAAATAGACGAGTGTGTCTCCTGCCAAAAAAATGCATTAACTATCTGCTTTTTAATTAATTTTATAATGTTTGCAGTAGAACTATTTTGGGGTTGGCAAGAAAACTCAGCAACACTACTCAGTGATGCGGCACACAACAGTGGTGACGCATTAATACTCGGTAGTAGTTTATTTGTTATATTATCATCAATGGCTCTAAAGGCTAAACTGGCATTATTTAAATCTTTTATAATGGGGTGCTTTGGTTTATTGGCATTCTACAATGTATTTTTAACAATATGGACGACTACAATACCACAGTATAATGTTCTTACAACAATAGGAACCATTGCATTAATTGGTAATATATTATCTGTTTTATTATTAATGTATTATAGAAACAAAGACATTAATTTAAAGAGTGCATATGTATGTTGCAGGAATGATGTAATCGGTTCTATAAGTATTATTATTGCTGGCGTTCTTGTTATGTATACAAATAATTATTGGCCAGATGTTATACTAGGCTCAGTAGTTGGTGGGATAATTATCTGGAGTAGTATAACTATTGCTAAAGAAAGTTTAAACGAATTAAAACTTAATCGTAAATAAAAGGGTCACGCTTTCGAATTTCTTTTAATCTACGTTTATGCTCGCGTTCCTTCTTCCAGAATTTATATCGTGCTTTAAATTTTTTAATTAGTTTCTTCATGATGCGTTATATATTTATATCCTAGTTTAATTCGAGATATGTATATACTAAATACAGCGATTGTAGAATATTGGAGAATTGTTATGTCTGCTTTTATGATTGCAATGGCAGTTGTCGTCTTTAACGGTGCACCACAATATTGGTATAACATAAATGAAGTACCATACAGTAGCACATTTGCTTGCGAAACAAAAGTATCGGAACAGGAATTTCAACGCCAAGTGTTAGATGCGTTTCAACAAAGGTTTAATAACCAAGTAGCAACAATTAGAGTTGCTTGTATACCAGAGAATAAAAAGGAAGAATACACTATTTGGATGAACCAACAAAACGAATTAAATCGGCCATCGGAAGTGTTAACTAGTAAGTTACCACCAAAATGAAAATAGCAGAAGTGATATCACTTCACCAGTTGATGTAAATTCTAATTCAGCCGTGGTGCAATTCGTAATGTCATTAAGTATTCGGGTTGTTCTATACTCCATAATATTACTTTTGCTATATAATTTGGATCCATTTTATGTTCTGCATCAAAAGATGCAACACGTGGTGTATCTACAAATCCTGGTTTAATGTTTATTACTCTACATTTACCTTTACTATTTTGTAATTGTTCACATGCATGATCCAATGCACATTTTTCTACACTATATGGCCACGGTTTATTTTTGGTAACATCTGGACTTGTAGAACTTATACACACAATTTGTTTATCTTTATCTTTCCATTCTTCCCATACCTTATACAATAGATCGACTTGTGCATATCTATCATGTGCATTATTAACAAACACATCACACCGCATTGCTTGTCGGTGAAACCATGGTTTGGGATTATTAATATCATAGCCATTGCTACGTGAGAATCCCATGGGTTCATGTTTTGGAGGCGCCTGCTTAAAAAGTGCTTTTCCTATACCACTGGTATGTCCTGTTATTGCTATTTTCATTCCGAACTTCGCAATGCATCCCAAGACACAGGAAATAAATCTTTTGTTAATGTATCAATTTCCCAACTTACATCTGCTGTTTCTTTTTGTGCATCAGGCTGGCATCTGAGATTACACACTCTTGCGAACGCAATAAGACTACCAGTCCAATACCATTCTGTATATGTATTTTGTGGCAATATCATTCTTGCTTGTTCTGGTGTTACACCAGCACCAATCATGCGAGCATATTCTTCGTGCGCTTTTCCGCATACACGTACAGCCGCATTACCTACACGCTCTTTATCGATGTATTCAATAATCTCATCACTACTGCCTTGTTTTTTATCTACCGGCCGACCTCGCCAGGTATCGGGATAATAAAATTCAGGTTCCCCATCTACATATCGCCGACTAATTTCATTCCATACAAGACCCACTTGATGTTTAACTAACTGTCTAGCAACAAAAATGGGTGCTTTTATATGAAACGACAAGGACGCATGACCGAAAGGCGTCCAATGATTATGTGTAGCAAGATACCTAATAAGCCGTTCGTCACCATCGCGGAATTCTGTATGTGCCTTACCAAACGATACTCGTGCCGCATTAACAACTGAAACATCTGAACCCATGTGATCTATTAATGTTACTTTACTCATTTATATCCCTTCCTAGGTTCTTCTGTTACAGAAGAACTATTAGTTCATTTGTAAATTTACTGCCGAAGGACCTTTAGGCCCATCTTCAATATCAAATGTTAATGTGTCGCCTTCGTTTAACTCTAAATTCGCTTCTCGAGCTGCCGAAGCATGTACAAATACATCTTTTTCGTTGTCATCGCGGGCTATAAATCCATAGCCTTTAGTCGAATTAAACCATTTAATTTTTCCTTGTATACTCATTTTATTCCTTTGTTATATCCTAAGAATGTGGCTACCGTTAACGGTAGCCACATAGTAGGAGATTATTAAATTTAACAACGCAAGGTACAATTTTCAAACTATTCTTTTTCTGAATTATTAAAATGTTTATCCAATAATGATTCAGTTTTGTCGCCGATGTGTTTAGCAAGGGCTTCTAGATCAATATGTATTTCTACATTTTCCACCCCGTCAAAGCCTTCCTCGACTTTGTTCCATGTTAGACCTTTATCTAATGGCAACGGGGTTAATAAATCTTCACGTGACAACCGCGATCGCTTACCGTTTTTAAATATAACAGTAACAGCCGAAACAAATTGTACTGGAACTTGTTTCGCGGCTATTTCTGCTAGATACTTCCCAAAATCATGGGTATCATCAGTCGACATCAGCAGTAGCGGCTACCTTCTTGGGTCGCCCTCGTTTAGGCTTTGCTGTATCTGGTGATATTTGATTTGCTTGTGCTTCTAATTTATCAGCATCCTCACGAAGCATAGTTGCTTGTGTTCGTAACTGGAATGCTCGCATATCATCTGCATTGTTTACTGTAGCATCTTGTAGACTTTCATCTTGCTCGGTATTCCGCTTTGTTGCTTCTTCGGGTGTTAGCAATGGTGTTGGTTCCTTGGCACCTGAAGTAACCAAGTTTAAATTTAAATTAAGTTCGTTTAATACAATTCTAACTTGATTATCTGGTTCCATTTGAACATTGTTTGTGCGAACCTTTACCATGCGCCCTTCTTGTACGAGAGCATTAAGAATAAATCTGCCATCAGGCAGTGTCTTTCTCATACATACTTCATAGAAATTAATGGTATCTTGTCCTTCTGAACTAAGAACCGCATCCATAAAAGCATCAGCCCATAGATTTGGCAATGCATCTGTATCTACGATTAATGCGTGGCTTGGGTCTATGACCTTGCCGTTTTCATTATATATTTCACGAAAAATTACTACTACTTTTTTCCCAGTAGAAATTAATCTACCGACGTGTTTTGTCATTGGCATTTGTTATCTCCTTATTCTGCAGAGTCGGTTGCCCCGGCTCCTGCGTCATCAACGGGTGCTTCTTGACTACCTAAAATCTGTTGCAAGAATGTTGCAAGTTTAGCGTATAAAGTGCCTACGGCAGCCAATTCGTTTCCCCTAAAAGCACCACGCGAACTAGCAACATCAATTAAGTTTACTAATCCTTGCAAGTCAGCAACTGTAATATTCACTGGCTCTTGTGACTCTGCCGGTGCTGGTGCTGGTGCTGGTGCTGGTGCTGTGTTTTCTGTTTCTGTCATTGTAAAAATCTCCTTTTATTTTAAAGAACTAAATACTAGTATAATACACTTGTCCCCTTATTGTCAACCTATTTTATTTTATATGCGGCCCAAAACTATGTTTAAAATAACAAAATATATTACGTTTCTTTTTCCTATAATATTTATTGCTAGTATCAATACTGGCTTTGCTGACCCTATGTCAGCGGAAAAACCTGAGCAAAATACAGATGTTAACAAGGTAGAACTATCAGATATACAAAAGTATGCACTGATACTAGCCAAGATTAATACGTGTCAAGCATCAATGATTACACTTAACAAATATATTAATGTTACATCTGCAATAGTACAAAGTATGGATCCGACTGCATCAATAACAGCATTTACGCAGTTATCAAAATCTTTGCTCGAAAAGTTTAATACTTTAAACCAACAAGAAACGGTTGTAATGCAAAAACTTGCCGAGTTAACAGATAAAAATCAATTTATAGTACAGCAAGCAACTAATCAGTTTGTTAATTTAATGCAGATGAGCACTAACATTTACGATAGTGCTCATAATACTGGCAGTGACACAATTATAAACGGATGGGTTTTAACCCTTATCGATACTGCATCATCGTGCCCTGATACAATACCTGATTACTTCGGCGAATAATGGTCAATTTGGTTCCATTGTGGATTTGCTAATTTAAATAAAACTGCATCTTCTGGTAAATCAAACGTAATCGTTAGCCTACGCGGCCGACTAGTAGGCCTATGGGTTGGGTCCGACGGGCCTTGCTGTTGAACAACGGTGTATCTGTCTATACTGTTATCTTTGAACCACATTCTGAAAAGTTTCTTAAACATTACCTGCTGAACTACACTCAGTATTTTAGTTTGATATTGAATTGATGTTACGCCCACGGTATTATAATTTCAAAATCTAAAGATTTGCCGTCAGTACCGTTACTACCATCATTGTCTATTTCTTCGCCGTCGTACAGCACTCGCCTAATTAAATCATCTTTATGAAATTCAACTATACCAAACGAAACTTTCGTAGGATCAAACTCACCATCAATTTCTATAGAACCCTCAAAGAATGAACCTTTTTCATAATTCCCACTACACAATGTATACTCATTAGGGTTAGGGTAACATTCTTCTGATTCAACGTCTAACTCATAGTCATCAATGAATTCCATTACTCCTCCATAAAAAAGATCGCCTTCGTCATTGGATATAGTAAGCCGGGCGGAACCATCGAATGTTGCTCCCCATTCGTGGCCACGATTTTCATGCTCATGCCACTCACTCAATTTGGCATATTTTGGTACTATAACATCAGGCCATACGTCATTGAAGTAATCCGGACCATAAACATAGTCATAGAAGTAGTCTGACATTTTGTCTGACAACCAAAACTCAGCCGCCTTCTTGGTTATCCTGCCTTGTGCAATTTCTGCACCATAACCACCGATACTAAAATTAATAGTGGACATTACTTTATACCTTTTTAATTAACAATTTTCCAACTGCCGTCTGCCTGGCGACACGCAGTACCATACCCCTGCTGATCAACACCACCAATCCTTACAGTTGTAGTGAATTCTCTACACGGTTGTCCTGTTGAAGCAATGCGAGTTGCTGTAGGAATAACGGTTCCTGAGTGTCCTGTGTTTGGATTACTCCAAGAACCCACAGACTGATCAGGCGCACGTTCTAATGTCTGCTGTACTGTCTGTCCGGCAAGCAATCGGTCCCTTTCATCTAACTGAGCACCAATATTATTACCAATTAAACCACCAGCGGCAACACCGAGGATCAACCAAATGTCTTTGTTGCTTGAGTCTTTTCCTAGTCCGTATGCTAACGCACCGCCTGTTACTGCACCTATCGCCGTACCTGTGTCCTGCTTGGTATAAGTGCCAGCACATCCTGATACCAGGATTGCTATTGAAATCAATAAAACTGCTCCTAGCAGTCTTTCTTTTCGAGATAAACTCATTACTATTTCCTTTTGAACTGTAATAATGAAATCCACAAAGGGGGCCGAAGCCCCCTTCGATAGATTACCTGCTTTATGCAACGCCTTCAGCAATAGCACGGTAGCCGGCGGCTACAACACGCTTTGACGGCGAACCCATTCGATACTTACGAGTCACTCGACCCTTGGTATCAGTATGAGTATTAAGATAAACAGAGTGACCACGGAAACGAAGCGTCTGTACAACTGACCCTGGGTTACCAACTCCCCATCGTGCAGAGATCTGCGCGGCGGTTAGTTCCTGGCCTTCCTGTAGTGCTGTTAGCACCTTATCTGTCTTGGTTGTCATTTTACAATTTACCTTTTGTTTTACCAGATTGGGCCTGGCTTCCCCTTTCGCAGTATGCGAAAACTGTGTTAAGCCGCGTTTTGTAACTGCCCTTTCGGTTCCTCATAATGGGCAGTAAGACCAAACGGTGCTTCGAAACTTTTATCTGGATAACTGTGGATAACAAATATTGTATCACAGTAATCTTCATCTCCCCAAGAACTCCACGGATAACCATCTGTGAACATAATAAACTTCTTGGGTTCTATATCGTTCTCTTTCATGAAATCCCAGCAAACATCAAACTCAGTGCCACCTCCACCTTCGATTTCATATGTATCAATCTCATCAATGTTCCATGGATTAAATACCTTGTGTCCATATACTTCAGTGTCAAATGTAAACACGGTAATAGTAAAGTCTGTATATTGCGACATACAACCTTTAACTTCACTGAGCATATCACGCAACATCTCATCACTGATGCTACCACTCGCATCAAGTCCTACTGCTATGTCAATCGACTCTGCATAATTCATACCTGGCAGTATAGCATCCGAATGCCAACTACGCCGTGACTGCTTCATAAAAGTATAGTCGTCTTTAACAATGCTCTGAACTTGCGTATCAAGCAGTTCACGCCAATCCATAACAGGATTAGTGAGGTCTCTTATAACCCGTTGCACACCAGCAGGCACATTACCAGCACCAGCGGCCTGGGCAGACTGAATAACTGCATTCTTAAATTCGTCCTTAATCTTTTTCTTTTCTTCCTCAGAATACTTCGGAGGACCGTTCTTTCCTACTTCCTCTTCTGAGTCTTTGTCAGAGTTTGTTCGACCAAATGCTTTACCGTTGTTCGGCCCACCACTGGCCTGCGTCTCTTGACACTCGCCACCTTCACCATCGAGATGCTGATCGAGCAAATCATCTAGTGTATACTGTGTGACATCATTTTCCATCAAGTCGTCATATACTTCTTCGGAAAACATATTATAATACTTGCGATCATGGCACGCCTTAACAGTAGTAATCAGTTCCCCTACACCTTCTTCTACGAGGATACCATTAACAACATAGTCGTTTGCGATGTTCCAAATTAATGGATGTCTATCATTGCGTCGAGTTAGATGTTCGAATACACAATGCAAAAGTTCGTGTCCAAAGAGAAAATCAACTTCTGGATCTTTTAGTTTAGCAACAAAATCACGATTGTAGTAAATGAATCGCGCATCTGTGCCAGCAGTCTGGCACCAACCATAGTCGGTTGCATCAACTAACGGCAGTCGGGTAATCATATTACCAAACCACGGCTTATTAATTAGCAGGCGTATGCGACTACTAACTAATCGCTTTCGTTGTGGACAACGTTGAATATCGTAGTTTTCCATTACACGTATACTATACACTGTTTAGTGAGTTTTGTCAATCTTAAAATAACCCTCTGCCCTGAGACAGAGGGTCTGCAACAATTAAGCATCAATAATCATCTGCCCATATCGGTTGTAGAATTCCTTGAAGGTCTTCAACTTTTTGGTATCAAACGGTAAATTGTAGGTACTTAGGGCAATCTTCGCACCAAGTACAACCATTTCTGTTTGGAAATTCTCCATCATAAAAGAGAAGAAGTTATCGGCCATCTTGTGCCATTTGTCCAACTTCTTTGACTTCTTCATAATCTTATGAGCATCCGCCAGTTCATAACACAGATTTACAGTCAAGGTGTACTGTGCTGACACTTCCTTAACCTTGAGCTCTTCCACCTTACCAGACAATATGTCTGATGGGTTGGGCAATTCACTCGCAAACGATCGATGGTTCATAAACTTGACAGCCATCCCCTCGCCAACAGTGCCAGCAATTAGATCGGTCATTTGACTATCAGACATTGGATCATCACCGGCGGTATCTTCGAGCATCTCACTCACAAACACCCAGGTTCGCGGACTAGCAAAAGCATGGTCTGGCGAACGCGGATCGAAGTTATAAAGATCTGCCTTAGCAAACGATAGATACCCTACAACATCTGCGTGAACCCTTGCTTCCGCTGCCCACATCATCCAGTCATCAAAATTAACATCCAGATTCAAGTGAACAAAACGGTTAGCCAGCGGTTTTGGCATTTTGTAAGTGACGCCTTTGTCCGTCTCGCGATTGCCTGCGGCAACCACTACAACATTGTCCGGCAATTTGTAAGTGCCAATCCTACGATTCAGAATCAACTGATACGCCGCGGCCTGTACACTTGGCGGAGCACTATTAAGTTCATCCAAAAAGAGAACAACGACAGGATATTGTGCGGCAAACTCTTCCGTCGGAAGATCTACTGGTGCCGCCCAACTCATGTTGTTGGCCTCCTTATTGTAATAAGGCATACCTCGCAAATCGGTTGGCTCCATAAGAGCAAGCCTCAAATCAATCATATAACCTTCCATACTAACGGTGATCTGATCAACAAGATCTGATTTACCAATTCCTGGGCCTCCCCATACAAACACAGGTCGCTTCCGCCGCATTGCGCGAAGCATTTCTACTCGGGCATCGCGGATTCGTACTGTGCGAATTTCAGGTGCATTTTCTACCACTGTATTACCTCTTGTCTGAATGTGAGTTATATTGTATATATATATTATACAATAGGTTGAATATTTGTCAATCTTAAAAATTACGTGATAATGGGATTTTATGCTTTTCTAATGCTGATCGCCATTTATAGAATGAAGGACCGTGGCTCATAAGTGGCTCTTTTCCTAATGCTACCCGTTCAACGGAATATACAGACCACTGCCAATGATGCACCATTTCGTGTGCTAGTATTGCTACAAAAACATGAGCACTCGGATAGTATGGATACAATTGGATTTCTATAGTTATCGGCCATTGTTTGCCGTGCCGTAATTCTGTTTCCCCATAACACCATCCCCACGATTTTCTAAGTCGTTTTAAAATAATAGGTGGTATGTCAAGGATGCTACCAAACACCATTTCATTAAGTTCGGTGAAGATAGCCGTTGCATCTTGTGTGGTAGGTCTATACGGCATTTTTCGATAATCTGCTTTAGTTGGCAACGCCATCTCAAGCATTTTCTGAACTTTTGGTTGCAATATTTCGTACCATTTTTCGTAGTTTATACATATATTATACACTGTATTGGTATATTGTCAACCTTAAAAAGGGGTGTATACCCCTGTAGAATGGCGTTTTTTAAAAGTGTGGGTTTTTTACAACAAAAACCGCATCGTTTGGGTGGTTTAGGGGCGGTTTTTCCATTAGGATTTGCTAATATTCAATAATTCGCCTGTTTTACGGTTCTCTACCCACTTATCTATGTTTCCTTCTAATAACCGCAATTCTAAGGTGTCTTTTCCTGCAAATAGTAATAATTTAACATTTTGCTTCGGTAAGAGGTTTGTTTGACCCCAGGTTGCTTTTGGGGTAGGTGCTTCTACTATATAATATGGAAATTCTAAATATTTGTCTAAATATAAGATGTGCTTACTAACGAGTTTTTTCTTATTCAGTTTTACTTCATATACATCATAGTGATTTTTTAACCACTTGTAACCATCTTTAGTTAATCGTAAGCCAAATGGCTTATTATCTTTTATTCTTATATTATCAAAAAGCAATGCATATATTACACCATGCGTTAGTTCGTTTTTTTCTATCTCTAATGTGAGATCTTGTTCTTCGATAAACTTATTTGCTACAAACAAATGAATATCAGGCAGGGACATTATTACTCGTCAAGAACCTCCCCATCCGTTAATTTGTATACTTTAAAACTAGTTGTATTAAACCGTTCATTTAGTTTTTCCGCTAGATTATGAGCGTGTCCGGGATTACTGAAGGACACTTTCCGATACTTCGGGCCAGGGTAGTCAACCAATGCATTTGAATTACGCAAATTAATCGGTTTGTTCTCATAGAATACCGCCCATATTGCATCAGCATGTAATACTTCTTCTTTTTTATAAGTATGCGGGTCCGTATAGGACAAAATAATTTCTGGTTTAGGCCTACTCATTTAAATCTCCATTTCACTAGTATTTATCTAAATATCTAGTAAAAAAGAGAATTTCTACATTTATTCTTATCCAGCCTTTAGCCAAGAAGACAACTCAGTGTAACCGCCAATTAACTCATCATCAATAAAAATTTGAGGGACTGTTCGTGCATCTGGAACTTTTTGTAAAAGGGTTTCTTTAGTAATACCGTCGTAGCCTATGCGATGTTCTAAATAATTTATGCCATGTGATTCGAATAATGATTTTGCGGCATTACAATATCCACAAAAATCCTTACTGTAAATTTCTACTTTCATTTTTGTTTTCGTTCCTATTAAAAATACAATATGGTGAACAAGTCTTCTTTTTAATATTTACCCAACTTGTGCTATATCGTAATATAAATGCTTAAAATTCAGCCGAGTCGGGCATCCTGCCAATTACTAACATAATTGTCAGATCTTCATACTTACCAGTGTCAAGGTCGTGTACTCGTCGAATGTCTAACTTAAGAATATCACCAGGCGCACTCGCCGATGTTATATCAATTAGTTCTTTAACAGTTAATGCTTTCCCGTCGACTAGTTTTATTACATCATATTTTTGTAATCCAGATGCCGCCGCTGGGCCGTCTGGTAAAACTCCAAGCAATACAATTGATATTGTATCGGCTGCCAACCCTATTTTCTCTTTAAACTCTACATTAGGTGAGCCAAGTGAAACTCCCATCCAGGGCCTAACATATTCGCCATATGCTATTAATGTTCTAGCAACTGTTTGGAATAAATTCGATGGCACTGCATAACCAATACCTATATAAAAACCAGAAGGACTAACTAACAAAGTATTCATACCAATAACTTCACCGTCTAAATTAAACAACGGTCCACCACTGTTACCTTTATTAATTACTGTATCTGTTTGCAAATATGTAACCCATCTACCTTTTCGGGATGTTCTATCCACTGCACTTATAATACCAGAGGTAATACTAAACGCATGATCAAGTGGACTACCTATTGCCGCCACCATCGTTCCTGGGGTAATATTATCACTGTCACCTAATGGCACTGGAACAAAAGTTTCATCCTCATTTTCTTTATCTATTTGTAAAATAGCAAAATCCGCAATAGGATCACTTGCTATAAGAGTAGCAGTTCTATATTCACCTGATTTCCATACTACATTAATCGAAGTGACTACCATACTAGGTTTCTCTGCCGCTATTACGTGATGATTTGTATAAACTAGGCCGTCTTCACTAACAATAAATCCAGAACCAGAACCATATATTCGAGGAGTTATTTCTTGTCCGTCCTCTTCAAATAATCTGTTGAATGGCGAATCAGTTGGTAAATTTTCTAATATTTCTCTGGTAATGGTACTCTCTGCGGCTACCATTACTGTAACTACTGACTCGATAGATTTGTTGTAAATGTCTATATATGCATTGCGAAAGGTTGCGTTTGCATCGTGTGCCAACGTAATACCTGGCACTAATAATAAAAAACTAAAAAATACAATCCGTTTTAACATAATTTAACTCCTGAATTTACCAGCATCAATAAAAATATCGGATTGTTCATTTATTTGATCTGGCTCTTCTGTTTTGTTTCCTGCAATCAATAATGCAAATAATTTGTTAATATCAGAAACGACTAATCCTATATCAGCAGTACTAATACGAATCTCTGTACTTTTATTATGTACGGCTACATCGTATAGTCCATTTAATTTTCTAATATGGCGAAATTTATCCAACATTTTCTTTCTTCTTTATATTTAACACGCTAACCATTTCCAGTTCAGTAGCAAACGGTCCTTCCCATTCCTCCAAACTAATAAGGGTGCTTCTCTTTGGGCAAAAACTTTTGCGCCAGCCTTCTGGTCCTTTAATACAATAAAACCCTGCACAATATATGACATTACTTGCTCTGCTTTTCTTAAACAAAGGCAACATCTCATCATCTATCATAATTGGCATTTCAAAATTTAAAGGAAATCCTTTAATTTTGTTTATTAAACCGCCGTGGTTGCTATTACTATTTGGTTTACGTATTTCATTATTAGTAATATCACATCCAAAATAATCGCAAAGTTGGTCATAGGAACCAAATTTTTCTATACTAGATTCCCGTTCCATATTATTACTTTTATTATAATAGACATACTTTTCTTCATTTTTTAATAGTAAACCATCATAATCACCGACATCACTATACACAACCCATCTGTCTTTAATTATTGATTTTATATATGGCATTTCATTCTCCTATTATAAACTTTTATGATTGATCCACCTTGCTTCCATAATAAAATATGGTATCAAACAATCAGGTGGCAAACTATACAATGTCTCAATTAATTTACATACATCATCACCTCGTACACCATTATTATAATGAGGCTTTACTCGTGACAATTCTGTGTCAAGCATACCCCAAATAATATTTGTATATCGCATTCGGACGTTTGCTTCTTGTACGTCCCTACTAATAAATTGACTTACCGCATTTTGACTGGCCTTCATTGCGGCATAGATTACATCCTTGCCTGGCTTCATTCGCCATAACATAGATGAATCGCTACTACTATTAAAAAGATAACCTTTATGATTTGCTTCTTTCCATTCATCATACAGTGCTTTCAACATAAATGTTTGTGACACATCTGCCGGTCCGTCATCTAGTGTCGCATTTGGCACACCATGTGAACCAGTGTATGCGTGATTAACTACTAAATCATAATTTAAACTGTGTTTCGCAATTGTTAGCCGGTCTTCGGCACTGCGAATATCAAACCCTGGGTCAGTACCGCGTCTACTAATACTATCACCATTAAAATGATCAACGATATTCTTTCCTATTCCTCTTGTACCACCTATTACTAATACTTTTGGTTTTTTTGTACTCCCAAACATTATGTATACTCCTTGTTTAACATAACTGCGTAATCTTGTGCATAATCACTCATTCGTTGTAAATCATGTTTTCCACAAAACTTCATAAAATGCATTCCTACTTGTTTTACTGGTGCTTTCTGTACAGCTTCGACAATTTTAGCATCACACGCAGTTTTTATTTCTGAAGGCTGTAATGACAGATCTATAAGTATTCGGTTGCGTTCATAATCGTCTCGAACTGTGTGCTCTATGTCTAAATGATCTGTCCATTTTTGTAACATAAAATTATTCCAAGCAAAACCTTGATTGTCTTTGTCGTTAAATGCTTCGTTAATGCCTGTCTTATTGCGGCTACCTTTCTTGCGAGCACCAGGATACGCACTAAAAATATTGTCACTGGTATCTCCTCGCACACATTTTTCAAACAATATATACTCTGGGTCGGCAATAACTTTGTGAGCATTTGTTTTTTTATCCATTACAACATCACCTTTATCATCATAGATACCATTAATAGTAATATGCTGATTAGTGATGCCGTTATACATACTCACTTTATCATTAATTAATTGATAAAAATCACTATCACTGCTAACAATTACATGGCTATTATCAGGATGATTATGTATCCAACGAGCAATTAAATCATCTGCTTCACTGTTTTCTTCTTGCAACACAGAACAATTAGTTTTAATGTTTAAGTAATCCAAGAGTTCTTGGTATGCCTCCCAAAACATTTCATCCTCTTCTTGTTCTTTAGGTGTAAGTGCTTCGCGACTTGCATCTCTATTCTTTTTATATGGTTCGTATATACTACGCCGCCAACTCCTACCTTCCAAACAAAATACTACATGCCCATTACCAAAATCATTAAATGCTTTTTTAATACTATTAAACATTATATGATAACACAAACCTATTTTCATGTCTACACTAC
>MPMD02262790.1_pt1 | contig 19584 bp, 16 predicted proteins | sample 1617291 | NCBI WGS metagenome assembly MPMD02 (sample SAMN05944810, study PRJNA350692) | marine metagenome | biome: marine; feature: ODZ; material: water; isolation source: 120 m water sample filtered on 30 um supor filter | place: Pacific Ocean | collected 2012-04-09 | depth 120m m | reverse complement strand
CTTGTTCATGGCACCGTGGCGTTGCTTCCACCACTCGTCGAAGCGGGGCACGGGTGTGACCGCCGCATGGGAGGGCGCCTCGCGCACGAGGATGTTGGCGAACTCCATGGGCGCGCCGGTGTGCGTCAGGACCACCGGGCCCATGGCAAAGGGGCCGGAGCCGACCAGGCCGCTTTGGGACTTGTCCGGCCCGGCGCGCAGGTGGACGGCGAAGCGCCTCCACTCGCCCGGGGGCGCGGGAGCGAGGACCAGCTCCGTGCCGCCCCCACCGGAGAGGGAGATGGTGGTGCGGCCGACGGGCCGGGTGGTCGACGCCGCGTCGGCGCTCGCTCCTTCTCGCGCACTTGCTGCGGCGCTCCAGCGGGCGTCGAGGGTTACGAGGCAACCGTGGAAGGCCTGCGCGCTGGAGAGGGGCACACCGGATCCGTCGCTCATGAGGCGCCAGTCGTTGGCCGTCCAATGTCCGGCCTCCGGGGCCTTCCACCGTGACAGGTCGACACCGCCGTAGAGCGGGCGCAGGCCCGTGGCGGAAAGGGCGATGTCAGCCCGGGACGGCAGGTCCGAGGAGGCCGGCAGCTCCCGGATAAAGATGTTCTTGAAGTGCGCCTCGGTGCCCTCGGACTCCAGCACGATGTAGCCGCGACGCGGGGAGATTTCATCGCCGCCGGAGACCTGCTTGCCGTTTACCTCCAGGCGGATCGTGCCGTCGATGCAGGTCACGGAATAGTGATTCCACTCCGGCGCGGGCTTGGAACGCTCCTCGTTCGGCAGGCAGCGCGAACCTCCGTTCGGGTTCTCGAAGATGGGGGTCATGCGCGCGCCCCAGATCGGGAAGATGTCCCCGTGGGTCGTGTACCAGCTGCCATTGGGACCGTCCATGACCTGCACCTCCACGGCGCGGGCGAAGGGCACGCCGAGGGCCGGGATGGGATCTGACCAGATGAAGAGGCCCGCGTTGCCGCCGGGAACCATGTGACGCCAGTCGAGTTCGAGCACGAAGTTCTCGTACATGCGGTCCGTGCGCAGCAGGCCGGTGGGCTTGCCGGAACAGACGATCATCCCGTCCCGTGCTGTCCAGGTGGACTCGGCGCAGTTGACGTCCGCCCAACCGGAGAGGTCCGTGCCGTTGAACAGCGGCCTGAAGGGCGCTGCCTGGGGAGGGGCCTGGGGAGCGGCCTGGGGAGGGGCCTGGGGAGGGGCGAGCAGGGCGCAGGTGGCTAGCAGGTGGGCTATCAGCATGGCGCCAGCATAGGAAAATGGGGCCGATTCAGGCCGGTTGTTTTTGTTGACTGGCGGGGCATTGCCGGTTGGGTCGGCCGCGCGGGGCGTTTTCCAACCACCCCGGACATGCTGGCGGTAGGGAAGCTCGCCTGGGACACATGGATGTTCTCGGAAGACTGACCGTGGGCGACGACTCGCTCGGTCGACCTTGCGAAGAGTTCAAGCGTTGCGAACTCGGCGGCCCTTGGTTCTGTTCTGAGCGAGCGCTTTTCCCCGGCCAGCGATGTGGATCTGCTGGTCCTGTTCGAAGCGGGGGCACCCGTGGGCCTCTTCCACCTGATTCGCTTGCAACATCGCCTCGAAAACCTGCTCGGCCGACCGGTGGACCTCGTACGCCGGGATGGCTTGAAACCGGGTATCCGGGAGCGCTCCCCGTCACGGGAACTGAACACACTGGCCCAGGCTCGGGACGCCCCCGGGCACCAGCCACACTTGGACTCGTCCAGGCCGGGGCTCAGCTGCCCTTGAAGCGCGGCAGGCGTTTCTCGGCGAAGGCGGCCAGGGCCTCGACGCGGTCCTGGGTTTCCAGGGTGCTGGCGTAGCAGCGGGACTCGTGATCGAGGCCCTGGGCCAGGGAGACCTCGCCGCCGGAGTCGATGGCTTCCTTGGCGGCGCGCACGGCGATGGGGCCGTTCTGCGCGATGGTGGCGGCCAGGTTGCGGGCACATTCGTCCAGGGTGCGGCGCACCTGGTTGCCATCGCTGGTGTCATCGGGGCCGTCTGTTGAGGTGGCGATGCGATTCACCAGGCCGATATCCAGGGCCTCGACGGCGTCGACGCGCCGGGCGGTCAGGATCAGGTCCTTGGCGCGGCTCTTGCCAATCAGACGCGGCAGGCGCTGGGTGCCGCCGGCGCCGGGGATGATGGCCAGGCTGGTTTCAGTCAGGCCCAGGGTGGCGTGGGGCGCGGCCACGCGCAGGTCGCAGGCCAGCAGAAGCTCAGTACCGCCACCCAAGGCGAAGCCGTTCACGACGCCGATGGTCGGCTGGGGCAGGGCCTGCACATCATCCATCAGGGAGCGGATGTGGTGCACGAACTCGCCCACGCGCTCCGGGGCCATGGTGCGGCGCTCCTTGAGATCGGCACCGGTGCAGAAGGCCCGCGTCCCGCTGCCCGTGATCAGGATGCAGCGCAGGGAGAGATCCCCGCGCAACTCCGCCAGCAGCGTGCGGAACCGGCGCAGCGCCGGGAACGAGAGGCAGTTCATGACCTGCGGCCGTTCGATGGTGATCCAGGCCAGCTCCCCCTCCCGGCGCAGGGAGATCAAGCCCGGCTCGTCGGGCACATCCGTGGGGAAGCCCAGGTCCGGGGGCGAGGTCGCGCTCATGGGCCCGAGCCTACTCCGACGGCCCCGGTCAATCCCAGAGGCGGGTCTGATCTGCATGGGGCGGGGACTGTCGCGGCGGGTTCGCCGGGCTTCCCTCCGAGCAGGTCGCGGACGGCATCCAGGACAGCCCGGGGCGTGATCTCGCCCATGCAGCGTCCGCGGTCGGCGCCCGCGAGGGGACAGCGCTCCCGGTGGCAGGGGCCGCAGGCCAGCTCGACACGCAGCACCCTGCGCCGGGCAGCGGTCTCCCCGGAGCTCGGGAGGGCGGAGTGGAGCGGGTCCGTCGGACCCGTGATGACCACCGTGGGAGTTCCCACTGCCCGGGCCAGGTGCGCCGGGCCGCTGTCCGTACCGACGAATACGGCCGCGGATGCGGCCAGGGCCATCAACTCCGGCAGGTCCGCAGCGGGGTCCAGGTACAGCAGGCCCGCCGCCGGGGAGGAGGCACCCTCCCAAGCAGCCCGGGCCGCCGCCGCCTCGCCCGGGCCGGCCGTCAGCACCACGGGCAGGGCCTGGCCGCGGGCCAGGTCGGCGATCAGCTCGCTCCAATGGGAGGCGGGCCAGGCCTTGGCGGAATCAGCTCGCCCGCCGGCACTCAGCAGCAGATAGGGCTCGCCCAGGACCAGGCCAGCCTGGGCCAGACGCCCCGCGACCGAGGTGCGGGCCTCGTCTGCGGGCACCAGCCGCGGGCGCAGCTCCCCCATCGCCAGGCCCAGTTCCTCCCCCAGCATGGCCGCGGCGGCGGCGAAGGGCAGGGGCGTCGGGCGGCGTCCGGCGCGGCGGCCGAGTTGGCGCTCCACCGGGTGCGACAGCCAGGGGCGGCGTCCTCCGTCGGCCCAGCCGCAGGTCATGCCCACACCCGCCCGGCGGGCGGCGATGACGCTCCTGAGGGAGCCATTCAGGAACAGGGCCAGCTCCTGCCCCGCGTAGTGCTCCGGCCCCTCGCGGCCCGTGAGAGCGCGGCGGGCGACACCGGGAAAGCGGCCACTGAAGAGGGACAGCAGCGGGGCGCTGCCCAGCAGCGTCAGGGAGCTGGAGGCTGCCCCGGCCAGGGCGCGCAGCACCGGCTCGGCCATGACCGCATCACCTATCCAACCGGGCAGGCGCACGATTGTCCGGGGCGGGGTGGAGGGTGCCTCGCCGTGCCCCGGCGCGGGCGCCGGCGCGTCTTCGAGCGGCGGCCTGAAGCCAGGCGGTGGCGGTGGCGTAGAGCCGGGCGCGGGCAGAGGCGCGGCTCCCGGCGCGGGCGGCGCGGGTTCGTGGGGGCCAGATGACCAATTGGACCCAAAGGGCCCCGGTTCTCCGCCGCGGGGGCGGTGGGCGGCCATGGCGCGGCGGCGGCGCTGGACCTCCCGGGCCCAGGAGCGCCACAGGCGCCGGGCCGCGGCGCGCGGGGTGCTGTCCCCCAGCCGTCCCGTACCGCGCAGCCAGGCCAGGAGGAAGCGCAGGCGCTGGGCACGCGAGACGCTGGCGGGAGTCGAGTGCAGGAGGGCCGCCAGGTCCTTGGCGAACCAGCGGCGGGCGCGCTGCCGGCGGCGGGGGGCGGCACGCACGCGGCCCACATCGATCATGGTCAGGCGCTCCCCCGGGCCGACCAGAATGTGAGACAGGTACAGATCCCGGTGGTACCAGGAGGGCCCCGTGCCGTCGCCGTGGAACTTGACGAGCAGCTCCAGCAAGGCACTGGTGAGGCGGCGGCGGGTGAGCTCGTCGGCCTTTCGGAGGCGCTCTCCCAAGTGCTCGGGCGCGGCGGCCGCCCGGGCTTCGAAAGGGTGGCCCGCGGCCGTAATCCGGGCCATCACCAGCGCCGAGAGGCCCCCGGAGGAGGCCCAGGCCAGGGGCTGCGGGACGGGCAGGCCGGCGGCGGCCAGGGTGGAGAGGGTGTGGAACTCGTCCCGGGCCTGGCAGCCGCGGCGGCCCGCGAAGCGCTTGACGATCACGGATTGGGACGCGGGTTCCCGGGCCGGCTCAGAATCGCCGTCTCCGCCGGGCAACTCCACCACCCGGATAAATGTCTCCCGCCCCGGCAGGCGGCGCAGGGCGCTCCAGGGCACGGCTGTCAGACTGTCCCGGGCCACGCTGGCCCAGAAGCCGTCTCCGGGCGCGTCCCGACGGGGGGCCGTGTCCCTGCCGGGCTGGCCCGGGTCGCCGGGAGCGGTGGCCAGGTCCGGCGGGGGCGGAGCCCCGGCTCCCGGGGCTCCGGGGGACTTTGGGACTCCGGAAGCTTCGGATGGCGCCGGGGATGCCGGTTCAGAACTGCTGGGGGATCGCTGCAAAGGGTTTAGACGGGCAGACGGCACGCCGATGAACACCTTTAATAACAGAACAGCGCAATCCTCGCCCGGCCCGCCCGGGGACTACCCCCTCTCCAGAGCGCGAGCCCCGAACCACCGGGCTTGCACAAAAAACAGCGCAGGGGGGTTTCCAAGGGGGCGTTTCGGGGCTCGAATGGAACTCAGAGCCCAGAGAGCGGCGGCTCCGACAGCCCGGGATGGGCCGCCGGAGGCGCGCACCCGCGAGGAGATCCCCCGGACCTCTCACCTGACGCATCCACCTCCCTCCCTCCTGAGATTATAACGGGACGCCGTCGGCGCCCGCGAACTGCCCATGTCCACCGGACCTTCCGTAGCTCTCACCGCAGCTCAACGCGAGGAATACAACCCCTTCCTCTCCATGCAGAAGGGGTTCAACACGGCCGCCGACTACCTCGGTCTCGACGAGGGTCTGCGCGAAGTGTTGCGCTCCCCTGATCGCGAACTGACCGTCTACCTGCCCGTGATGATGGACGGCGGCGGCGTGCGCGTCTTCACCGGCTACCGCGTGCAACACAACTTCAGCCGCGGTCCGTGCAAGGGCGGCATTCGCTTCGCACCGGATGTGAACCTTGACGAGGTGCGGGCCCTATCAGCCTGGATGACCTGGAAGTGTTCCGTGGTGGATGTGCCCTTCGGAGGCGGCAAGGGCGGAGTCATCTGTGACCCGCGGGAAATGTCCAGGGGCGAGCTCGAGCGCCTGACGCGGCGCTACACGGCCTCGATCATGGACATCCTCGGTCCGGACCGGGATGTGCCCGCGCCGGACATGAACACCAACGAGCAGACCATGGCCTGGATCATGGACACCTACTCGATGCACGTGCGCAACACGACGACCGCCATTGTGACCGGCAAGCCACTGGCCATCGGCGGCAGCCGCGGACGCACGGAAGCCACCGGGCGCGGCGTGATGATCAGCTGCCGGGAAGCCATGAAGAAGATCGGCCTGCGGCCCGAGGACACGCGCGTGGTGGTCCAGGGCTCGGGCAACGTGGGCGGCATCGGCGCCCTGTTGCTCTACCGCGAGGGTTACAAGGTCATCAGCCTCTCGGACATGTACGGCTCGGTCTACCGCGAGGAGGGCCTGGATGTGCCCGCCGTGCTGGCGCACCTGCGCGAGCACCGACGCCTGGAGGGCTACCCCGACGCGCAGCAACGCCCCAACGAGGGTCAACTCGAGATCGATTGCGACCTCCTGGTGCCGGCGGCCACGGAGAACCAGATCACCTCAGAGAATGCGGACCGCATCAAGGCCAAGCTGATAGTCGAGGGCGCCAACGGCCCCACCACGGCCAAGGCCTCCGATATGCTGCACCAGCGCGGGGTCGTGATCGTGCCCGACATCCTGGCCAACGCCGGGGGTGTGACGGTCTCCTACTTCGAGTGGGTCCAGGATCGCATGGGCTACTTTTGGACCGAGGAGGTGGTCAACAGCCGTCTGGAGCAGGTCATGGTCAAGGCCTTCCACGAGGTCTACCGCACGGCGGAGAAGTACAAGGTCTCCCTGCGCACGGCGGCCTACATCCTGTCCATCGACCGCGTGGCCAGCGTTTACCACCTGCGCGGCATCTTCGCCTAGAACGCCCCCGGTTACCTGGAAGACAAGGCCAACCATGAACGCTGAACCCTTCGCCGAGGATCTCCTGCGCAGCACGCCGCTGCTCGACGACGAGACACCCTTCCGCACCATGATGGCGAGTTTCGACGACGCCGCCACGATGCTGGGCATCGATCCGGACGAGTACTCGATCCTGCGCAAGTGTGACCGAGAGATCCGCGTCTCCGTGCCGGTCAAGCTCGACAACGGGGCCCTCTCCGTACTGGATGGTTACCGCGTGCAGCACAACGCCGGGCTGGGGCCATTTCTCGGCCCCCTGCGTCTCTCCGCTGACCTCAAGCTCGACGAGCTGCGGGCCCTGGCGGCCTGGATGACCTGGAAGTGCGCCGTCTTGAATGTGCCCATGGGCGGTGCCGCCGGGGGCATCCAAATCGATCCCAAGCGCACCTCACGGGGAGAACTGGAGCGCGCCGTGCGGCGCTACACCGCCTCGCTGATGAGCGATCTCGGACCGGACCACGACATCTTCGCCCCGGATGCGGCGGCGGATGAGACGGTCATGGCCTGGATCATGGACACGGTCTCATCCCACGCGCGCCATACGGAGAACGCGGCGGTGACCGGCAAGCCCAAGGAGCTCGGCGGCAGCCTGTGCGCCCGGGACTCCGTGGCCAAGGGCCTGCGCGTGATCCTGAAGCTGGCCTTGGCGGAGTTCGACATGCCCAAGACGGAGCTCTCGATCCTGATCCAGGGAGCGGGTCGCGTGGGCGGCAGCCTGGCGCGGGTGCTGCACCGGGACGGCCACCTGGTGTGTGGTATCTCGGATGTGCACGGCGCCCTCTACAACGAAAAAGGCCTGGACATCCCGGCGGTCCTGGAGTGGCGCAAGGAACATGGCAGCCTCTCCCACTTCGACGGCGACTGTGACCGCATCGGCAACGAGGACTTGCTCGGCCGGCCCTGCGATGTGCTGATTCCCTGCGCCGTGGCCAACGCCATTCACTACTCCAACTCCAACAACATCGAGGCGCGCCTGGTGGTCGAAGGCGCCCACGGGCCCATCTCCGCCCGGGCGGACAAGGTCCTGCAGCGCCGCGGCATACCGATCGTCCCCGACATCCTGGCCAACGGTGGCAGCGTGGTGCTCTCCTACTTCGAATGGGTGCAGAACCGCATGGGCTACGCCTGGAACAAGCCGGTCATCGAAAAGCGCTTGCGCCGTTTCATGACCGAAGCCTGGAACGCCACGCGCAAGGTCAAGAACAGCCACGACGTCAGCCTGCGCATGGCCGCCAACCTCCTGGCGGTGGAACGCGTGGCCGCCGCCGACGAGTTGCGCGGCATCTACGCCTGAAACGCCCGGGCGCGGCGGCGACGAGCCGGCGGAGACCTGGCCGCACCGGATCAGCTGTCGGCTAGCGGTACTTGGAGCGGTTGCGCCAGGCGTCCAAGGCGAAACGGCCGGCCACGACCCAGAGGATCAGGCCCAGGAGGGGCTGGGCCACCTCACGCACGCCCGCCAGGTGGTGGAAGAGCAGAACCGCCAGGCCGGCGCCCACGGCGGCTCCGGAACCGAGCCAGAAGGCGGCCTGGAGCAGCACACAGCGCTCGCGGGAGTAGAGGATCAGCGAACGGATCGCGGTCACCAAGGAGACTGCCATGCTGCAGGCGCGGGCCCCCTCGAACTCCAGCATGGGCAGCCCCAGCAGCAGGGCCGGTACGAAGACCAGGCCGCCGCCGATGCCGAGGATCGGAGATAGGAAGCCACCGGCCATGCCGACCACCAGGCCATAGACGTAGGCGGAGATGTCCAGGCCACTGGCACCCAGCGGTGTGGCGGTCTCCAGGTGTGAGAGCTGGGGCATGAGGATGCGCAGGCCGACACCGAAGAGCACGACCACGAAGACCTTGCGCAGGAGTTGCGTGTCCAGTGCATTGGATACGCGGTAGCCGACCTGGGCGCCCGCCAGGGCTCCGCAGGCTATGGCGCCGATCAACAGGAGGTCCAGGGCCGAGTCCGGTTGCAGGGCTTCCGTGAGCGTGGCCATGGAGGTCGAAGCCGCCACCAGCACGAGAGAGGTGGCCACCGCGTAACGCAGTGGCACGCGAAAGCCGAAGTGCAAGAGCGGTACCGTGAAGAGGCCGCCCCCGATGCCGCACAGGGAGGAGACAAAGGCGATGGCACAGCCCGCGGGCAGCATCCAGATGGAGCCGCGCGGACTGGGGCTCAACCTGGCGTCGAGCATCAGGTTGGTCCTCCTGATTCCGGAGCCAGCGCTGGCCCCCTGGGCCCATGGGACAAGCTGGTCGCAGCATCGGGCGCGCCATTTGCTTCGTTGATCAAGGCACTCGTGGAATGATCCTTCGGGTCGCCGCAGATGACGATCTCGATGCCGAGCTCCATGTCCACGGCCCGCTCGGGCACATCATCCACCGTGTAGTCGGTGCCCTTGGCGTGCACATCCGGCCGCAGGCTGCGCAGGGTCGGCACGAGGTCCGGTTCGTCAAAGGCCACCACATGGTCCACGCAGGCCAGGGCGGCGACGATCTCCGCCCGCTCAGCCAGGGGCATCAGGGGTCGGCCGGCGCCCTTCAGGCCGCGGATTGAAGCATCCGTGTTGAGGGCCACCACCAGGCAATCGCCGCGTGTGGCCGCGTCCGCCAGGTAGCGCACATGGCCCACATGGAGCAGGTCGAAGCAACCGTTGGCCAGCACGACGCGCGGGCCGCCACCAGTCTCCCTGGCCGCCGCCAGGAAGGTGGCCAGGGTCTCACGCCCCACGAGCCCTCCCCCGGCGCCAGCCGCACTCATGCTCCTTGGCCCATCTCCGGGCCAACCGAACTGCGGGCTGTTGCTTCAGCGCCCCGGGCGGCGGCGTTCAAGGTTGCGGGACGCACTCCTCCCGCGCCTCCGTCCACTTCGTTGGCGCGGGAGAGCGGCCGCCTGGGCCGCGGCGCGCCCCAGAGGGCCGCGGCCAAGGCCTGGGGAGTACACGCGACCGCTCCGTTCTCCATGACCACCTGGCCACCGGCGGCATTGGCCATGACCATGGCCTCTTCCGCGCCACAACCAGCGGCCAGCGCCAGGGCGAAGACCGCCGCCGCCGTGTCGCCGGCGCCGCAGACATCGGTCACCTCGCCACAACCGGAAGCTGGCACGAAGAGGCCCTCGTCCTGGGCGCTGAACAGGGCCATGCCCCGGTTGCCCCGGGTGACCAGCAGCTGACTGCAGCCGAGCTCGGCGCGCACGCCCTGGGCCGCCGCTTCCAGGGCGTCGTCACGGTCCAGAGTGTGCTGGGACACACCGGCAAAGGCGGCCAGCTCCCCTTGGTTGGGCGTGGCCGCGGCCAGGCCCGGGGAACCTCCGCCCCCGCCTGCGGCGCGGAAGTGCGTCAGTGATGTTCGTGGGTCGAGGACCACGGTGGTGGCGCCCGCCACGGCCAGAGCCGCAGCGCCGACGTCCGGCCCGATCGTGCCATAGGCGTAGTCGGAGACCAGCAGCACATCGACCTCCGTCGCCAGGGCCCGGATCTCATCCGCCAGACCCGAAAGCCAGGCCGCCGGCGGCGGTGCACTTGGATCGCGATCCAGGCGCAATACCTGGCGCGCACTGCGGCGCGCCTCAGCCGCCAGGACGCGGGTCTTGGTGGGCGTGTCCCAGCCTTCCAGGAAGCTGATGCCCTCCGTCCGCGCCCCATCCGTCGCCAGGATGTTGACCAGCTCACGGCCGGCGCGGTCGCGGCCCACCGCGCCCAGGACACGCACCTCGGCACCCAGGGCCAGGGCGTTGCGGGCCACATTGGCCGCCCCACCGGCGCCCAGATGCTCGGAGGAATAACGCAGTACCATCACCGGGGCTTCCCGGGAAACGGACTTGGGCTCCGCGTGGATGTAACGATCGGCGATCAAGTCGCCGACCACCGCCACGCGCAGGGAGGCGAAGCCGTCCAGGGGAATGGCGTTCGTCATGGGACCATTACTCCCGCAACCGGATTGGTTTCGCGGGCCGCGCCTGGGCCGCAGGGGGCGGCGGCGGCTGCCGTGTCCCACTCGGCGGCTTCCTCGGCCAGAAACCAGTCCGAGGACACGCCGGTGGTTGACCCATAGCGCAGGGCGTAATGGAACTCGTTGTTCCCGGCGGCTGCCGTGCTGTACTCCCGGTCGACGACGGGAATGGACCCCCGGAATGCCTCCCAGGCGGCCCTGTCCATGTCCAACACCCGCCTCACCAGGGGAGCATAGCGAGCAGCGGCCCGGGCATCTCCGTGGCCACCAGCTCCTGATCCCGAGCTCGCTTCCGTTCCGGCTCCGAGGGCGGCATTCACGAACCAGGGCATGATCCGGCCGACCTTGTCCACCAGGAGGTTCTGCTCGGCGCCGAAGTCCAGGGGGCTCTGGTCCGTGAAGGTGGTGCCCGTGGCATCGCCGGCCGGCGGCATATACTCGCCCGCCTTCCGCGCCAGGCCCAGGGCTTCGGTGCCAGGAAACGGGTGGAAGAAGGAGGTGCGGAAGCGGCCGAGGCGCGTGTCCGCCAGGAGCTGTACGGTTTCCATGAGCTCCTCCCGCGTCTCCGTGGGCAGGCCCACCATGACAAAGCCAGAGGTGTGCAGTCCCGCGCGTCGGGCCACTTCCACCGTGGCCCCTATGGCCGCGTCCGTCATGGGCCGCGCCAGCACTCGACGGCGCACGCGCTCGCTGCCGGACTCGATGCCGAGCTTCAGGATACTGCAGCCGGCCCGGGCCAGGGCCGCCGCCACTTCCGGATCCAACTGCTGCACATGAGCGTTGACCACAAACGGAACGCCGATGCGTGCCTCCTCCCAGGCGGCGCAGAACTCCAGGGCGTGCTCGCGGTCCTGGGTGAAGAGATCATCGTCCAGGATGAAGGTGCTGATGCCCGCGACTTGCCTGAGTAGCTCCCGCACCTCGGCGATGACGCCCGGCACCGGGCGACGGCGCAGGAAGCCGAGCTCAAAGACGCGTGTCCCGCGCTCTTCACGGTAGAGGTCCACGATGCGGTGGTTCAGACAATAGGTACAGCGATAGGGACAGCCGCGACTCGTCAGCAGGCTGAACCAGCCGCCCTTCAGAGCGGTGATGCGCTGGAGGTCGAAGAGTCCCAGGTGTGGGGCTGGCAGCTGCGCCAGGCTTGGGAAGGGCGCCACTGGATTGCGACGCCAGCGCGCGCTTGCGGCGACTTCCGGGGTCGTCGGGCGTTCCCCTTCCCAGGCGAGGAAGTTGGACACGGCGGCGGCGCTCTCCCCGGCCTCGATGCGCTCCACCAACTCCACCAGTGCATGCTCGCACTCGCCCACACCCACGAAATCCCACAGGCCTTCCCCCATGACCTCCTCCGGTACGAGCGTCGGATGAATGCCCCCGGCGATGATCGGCGGCAAGTCCAGTCCCGTCTCCGCGGCCAGCGTGCGCAGTTGTCCGGCGATGGAACGCGCCTCGCCGTACTGCTGGGTCAAGCAGGAGAAGCCGATCAGGCCCGGTTGCCACGCTCGCACGATTTCAAGGATGTCGGCGGCCGTCGGCAGCGGTGTGAGTTCAGAGTTGATGTTCACCAGCCGCGTCCCGTGGCCGGCGGCGCGCAGGACCGCCGACAGAGAGGCTAGTCCGTGGTTGAAGCCGAGCTGCGTGTCCCGGTTCGGATAGACGAAGAGGACCCTCATCAGCGCTCGGGTTCTGGCTGCGCGGAACCACCAGCGCCATCCCCAGCGGTCCCATCCGCAGCCGTCACGCGCTCCAGCATGCCCGTGGTCGAGCGGCCGGGTACCAGGGGCACGAGTACGACTTGCCCGCCGTGGGCCTCCACCCACTCGCGGCCCACGACGCCCTTATCCGCCCAGTCCTCACCCTTGACCAGCACCTCCGGTGTAACGCGCTCCACCAGGCGTTGGGGCGTGTCCTCGGAGAAGGCCACGACCGCATCGACCATTTCCAGGGCGGCCAACACAGCCATGCGATCCTCCAGGCGATTCACCGGGCGCCCCTCGCCCTTGAGGCGCGTGATGCTGGCGTCGTCGTTGACACCGATGATCAGCACATCGCCCCGCTCCCGGGCCTGGCGCAGGTAGTCCACATGGCCCACGTGCAAAAGGTCAAAGCAACCGTTGGTGAACACCAGGCGCTGACCCTCGGCGCGCCAGGACTCCAGGGCTCTGTCAAGCGTGTCCTCGTCCAGGATCTTGCCCTGCGGCGGCTCGCTGAGCATCAGGCGCGCAGCCAGCTCGCCCAGGGTTACCACCGTGGCGCCCAGACGCTCGACGACGATGCTGGCCGCGGCATTGGCCAGGCCCACGGCCACCTCGAAGGGGAAGCCCGCCGCCAATCCCAGGGCCAACTGGGCCACCACCGTATCCCCGGCGCCGGTCACATCGTAGACATCCCGGGCCTGGGCGGCCACGCGCCCCTCGCTCCCGTCGCGGTGGCGAAAGAGGATGCCCTTGGGGCCCATGGTGACGACGGCCACCTCCAGTTCGAGGCCCGCTACCAGATGCTGCGCCGCCAGGGAGGCGTCTTCGTATCCGGCGATCGCGCGGCCCGTGGCCTCCTCCGCCTCCCGACGGTTGGGTGTCACGAGTGTCGCCCCGTGATAGCGGTCGTAGTCGCTGCCCTTGGGATCCACCAGCACCGGGACGCCCTGGGCGCGCGCCGCGCCGATGGCCCGCCGACACAGGGCCGGCGTCAGCACGCCCTTGCCGTAGTCCGAGAGCACGAGCGCGCCGGCTCCCGGGAGCGCCGCCTCCAGGGCATCGCCGAGGGCAGCCTCCAGTCTCGGTTCGAGAGCTTCCTCCACCTCCCAATCCACGCGCAACATCTGCTGGGCACCGCTCAGCAGGCGCACCTTGCGCGTGGTCGGTCGCCCGGCGCCGGTGAGACAATGGTCCGTGCCAATCCCCTCCTCCCGCAGCAGGGAGAGGAGCTGCTCGACGGCCTCGTCCTCGCCCACCAGGCCCACGGCCTCCACCCGGGCCTGCATGGCCCCCAGGTTGGCGGCCACATTGCCAGCTCCACCCAGGCGCAGATCCTTGCGCCGGGCCGAGAGGATCGGGATCGGTGCCTCCGGCGACACGCGCCCCACCTCCCCGTGGATGTATTCATCGAGGATCAAATCACCGAAGAGCACCACCTTGGGCGCGGTGCCCCCGGCGATGGTCTCCAGGGCGTCGAGCAGCGTGCGTCGGTTCACTTGTTCAAATTCTGGGCTTGGGGCGCGGCGGCGGCCGGGGGATGATAACCGCCCGTGGCCTTGAGGACCTCCACATAGCGCGCCACACCCTCCTCCAGGGGCGTGAATGAGGCCCCGTAGCCCGCCGCGCGCAGGCGCGTCAGGTCAGCCAGGGTGTGGTCCTGGTAGCGACCGGCGAGCTCCTCGGGAAAGGGAATTGTCTCCACGGCACAGCCTCCCGGCGTACCGTCCGGGCCGGAGTAGTGGGCCGCCGTCAGCTCCGCCAGCTCCCGGAAGCTCCGCGCCGTGCCGCTGCCGCAGTTGAAGATACCACTGCGCTCGGGATGATCGAGAAAGTCCAGGTTGACGCGCACCACATCATCCACGAACACGAAGTCGCGCAGGAAGCCTTCGGAACCGGCGAAGATGCGCAGCCTGCCGCCCTCCTTGGCCTGACCGTGGAACTGAAACAGCAGGGATGCCATGCGCCCCTTGGCATTTTCCTGGGGTCCATACACATTGAAGTAGCGAAGGCCAACGACCTGCGTCGGAAAGCCGCCGGAGCGTTTCTCCTCCGCACGCACATGGCGGTCGAAGAGGAACTTGGAAAAAGCGTAGGCGTTGAGGGGCCACTCGCAGTCCCGCTCCTCGCGGAAACCCCGTGCACCACGCCCGTAGATCGCCGCCGAACTGGCATAGATGAAGGGGCAGCGGCCGAGGCTGAACTCCAACAGACGCTGGGAGAAGGTGTAGTTGCGCTCGAGCATGTAGGCGCCGTCGTGGACCATGGTGTCCGAGCAGGCGCCCTGGTGAAAAACGGCATGGACCCCGCGCCCTTCCCAGGCGTCGAGGTTCGCCGCGAACTCCCGATAGTCAACGAGTTCAGCAAAGGTCAGGGACTCCACGATGCGCGCATCCGCGGCGCGTTCCAAGTCCTCGACGATCACTATGTCCCGCTCGCCGCGGCGGTTGAGGGCGCGCACGAGGTTGCTGCCGATAAAACCCGTTCCTCCGGTGACGACGATCATGCTGTTGACTCCATCCCCTGCGCCGCTGGCTCGCGCTCCTCCGCAGGAGTGTCGCGGTAGCGGTCATGCAGCCAGAAGTACTGGTCCGGACGGTCCAGGATCATACGCTCCAAGTGACCGTTCAGGAGCGTCGCGACCGCCTCCGGCTTCAATCCCGCCACATCCTCCGGATTGATGACCGGGCCCAGGTTCAGCTCGAACTGGCCCGGGCGCTCGGCGCGCAAGCAGGAGAAGAGCACGACCGGCGCTCCCAGGCGCCGCAAGAGGACCCCGGCGCTGCGATCGCAGCGGGCCAGGCGCCCGAAGAAGGGAGCCATGACCGGCCGCCGCGCTGCGCGTTGGTCGAGCAACATGACCACCGCCCCTCCGGCGCGCACCACCCCGGGCACGTCTCCCATGGCGCCGCGCCGGGCCAGGAGGCGCATACCGCGGCGCTGGCGCAGGGCCTGTAGCTCCAGGGCCAGGTAGTGGTTTTGGGGCGGCTTGCCCACGGCGTAGAGCGGGGTGAAGCCCAAGCCAGCCAGGGCCGGCAGCCCCGCCTCCCAGTCGCCCAGGTGTGCGCCGACGAGTAGGCAACCGGCGCCGGACTCGAGCACCTCCCGGGCACAGGCACTGGCGCGCACGCGGTAGTGCTCGGCGAGGGGCATCCCGAGACAACGCCGGTCAAAACCGACGGCGTCCGCCGCCAGGCGGAAGAAGTGCCGCCAGGCATCCAGGACGCGGCGTTCGAGTTGCGCTCCGTCCTCACCCAGGGCCTGTCGCAGGAAGGTCCCCGCCGCCCCGCTGCGCCGGCGGTCCAAGCGCCGAGCCAGGCGCGCCAGCCCCCAGAGTACGGGTGTCAGCAGGACCCCCGGCAGGCGTCCGAAGAAGCCGAGCAGGGCCCGCGCCGCCCAGGCTTCGAGGCGCTTGGCACCGCCGCTGTGGCGTCCGCCCACCTCCCGCTCGGGGATCGGCCAGGGACCCTCTGGGTCGCCGCCGACCACACACCCGGCGAGGTCCAGGTCCAATAGCTGCGGCGGCGCCGGCAGGGCGACGGGCTCGGCTCCCTCAACCATGGAGGCCCTCGTGCAGGGCGGCGCGTTCGGCCCGGGCGGCGGAGGGCGGCAGGGCATCCAGCAGGGCCTCCAGCACCGGCGCTCCACCGGTCAGGGCGAACTCCACCTCAAGCACGCAGACCGGCGCCTCCGCCGGAAGTTTCACGCGGTCCTTGGCCGTGGTAAGCAGGGGGCGCTTCCCCCCCAGGCCGTCCAGGTCTCCCGGCCCGTAGGCGTGGTGGTCCGGGAAGCGCCGATGGGTACCGACCCGGGCGCCGAGGCCGGTCACGCTGGCCTCGAAGGCGTCCGGGTTGCCGATGGCGCTGATCAGATCCACCTCCATCCCGTCCAGGGCGGTCAGGTCAAGAGGGGAATCGGCGGCGCAGGCCCCCGCGGGTGCGGGCACCAGGGCCAGGGCCCGGTGTTCGCCGGTCAAGAGGGCCATTCCCGGGGCGGCGCGCAGCACCAGCTCGTGTAGCTCGGCGACGGCCCCGGCTCCGGCTTGGTCCGCGCGCGTCAACACCACGGCCTGGGCCCGGGACAGGGCCGCCGGGCCTTCGCGCAGCAGCCCGCGGGGTAGGAAGGCGCGCACGGCAGCGCCACCCTCCGGCGGCGCAGGCAGACCAAAAGGCCGCGTGGCGTCCAGGAGCACGATATCCAGGTCGCGCACCAGGCGCCGATGCTGGAAGCCGTCGTCGAGGACGATGACATCCACGCCGGCCTCCACCAGGCGCTGGCCACCGCGGATGCGATCGGGGTCCTCCACCAGATCACAGGCCCCGAGCTGGGCAGTCAACATGCGCGCCTCGTCCGAATCCGGCGCCGCCTGGCAGCCACCGGAGGGATGAGACCCCGGCGGCAAGGCCGGCCTTGAGCCGTAGCCCCGGGAGAGCACCCCCGGGCGCAGACCCCGGCGGCGCAACTCGCCCATGAGATGCGCCACAAACGGCGTCTTGCCCGTGCCGCCGGCGGTCAGGTTGCCCACGGAGATAACCGGCACCGCCAAGCGCGCCGCCGGCAACAGGCCGCGGTCGTAGGCTCGGCGGCGCAGTCCGGAGAGCACGCCGAAGAGTGCCGCGGGGACGCGCAGGAGTTCAATCAGGCCCCCGCGATGGGCCAAGCGTTCCGCCGCCGTAGGTGCCGCCCGGTGTGCCAGTGGCGCGCCACCACTGGCCGCCGTTTCGGCCGCATCCGCCGCCGTTTCGGCTCCGGGCAGGGGCGTGGCTCCCAAGTCAGAGGACCTCGATGCTCGTGAAGCGGCCCGCGGGCCGCCAGACGCCTAGAGGGAGGGCGGCGGGCCGGCGTCCTCGTCCGGAGCGAGCTCGATGAGCCCGCGCTCCATCTCGAGGAAGGCGATTTTGATCGGGTTTTCCTCGCGCGTTTCCACCAGGGGAGCGGCGCCGCGGATGAGCTCGCGCACGCGCTTTTGGAGCAGGGCCGTCTTGCGGAAGGACCCCTGGGCGGAGCGCTGGAGGCGTTGGGGCAGAGTTTGGTCCATGATCGTGGCTGGGTGTCGGGGGCCGGGTGTCGGGGGGCCGTCGCGGATGCTGACGGCCCTGGCGATTGATCGGCGCCTGTTTGGCGCGGACCCGGGAACGACGCATTGTAGTCCGTGGGGAGACCAAAAGGCAACCGATGGGGATGGATGGGACGCGACGGGGGTGGGGCAGGCTGCTTCCTGGGGCATCCCCTGACCTGGCCGGTCGGCCCCGCACGGGTGCCAGGCCAAGCCAGCCGCCACCACCACCCCCACCCTCCCTGGGAATTGCCCCCTGAGACCCGCCGAAGCGCGCCCCGGTCGCCCGCAAAGTATGAAAAAGTATCGTAGCCGCATCCCCGCGACCGCACCGTCCCCTCGCCTCCCGCGATCCGCCTGCCCCCTCGCATCCCGGCAATCCGACTGCTCCCTCGCCCCCGGCGGTTCCTCTGTCCAGCGCGGCCTCGCGGTCGCGGGCGCCCTCGCGGTCGTTAGGGCGCCGCCGGCCGGTTCCCCAGGGCGGAATCGGACGGCAGGACCAGGTCCACAGTCTTCTCCGGCGGGTGGGCTTCACGGAAGGCTCGCACCAGGGGCAGGGTGCGTGCTCGCAGGCGCATCAGCTCCTCCGGCCCGAAGAGGCGGCCGTCGCGACCGGCCACCCGGCGCAGCACGACCTCCTCGGATACATCCATGTACACCAGGCGGTCGAGGTGGACGCGCAGGCGCGGATGGGACAGGTAGGCGCCCTCGAGCAGCACGCGCCCCCCGGCGGGGATGCGCGTGGCACCGGCCGGCAGGCCCGGCAGGCCCGGAAAGTCCACGGCCTCGCCCCGGGCCACTGGCTCCAGGATTTCACGGAAGAGGGTGCCCACATCCCAGAAGGCGCTCAGGGGATCGTCCAGGTGCTCCTCCCCGGGGCCCTCGGGTGGTGCGTCTGGCCGCTGGAACCAATCCAGGGAAACGGCCCGGGCCTCGATTCCTCGCCGCCGCAGGAGGCGCTCCGCGTCCCGGGCCCAGAGCGTGCGACCGGCCCCCGGGGGTCCGGTGATGCCCACGGCTCCCGGGCCGCGGCGGCGCTTCGATTCGTCAGGGTCCCCGGTTTCCGCACGGCTGGGAAAGCCCAGTTCGTCGAGCACGCCGGCGATCCAGCTGAGGCGCCCCTCGAGCAGGGGTACGAGCTCCGCCAGGTCATCGACAACAGCCTCGCAGTCCAGCACCTCATCAATGTCCGCATAGCCCCGGGACAGGTGTACATGGGGCAGGCCGTTGTCCCAGGCCGCGTCGCGATCACCGCTGCGATCCCCCACCATGACCGCACTGCGCGTGCTGAAACAGTCGAGCAGATCCTCCACCATGTGAGCCTTGCCTGCGATCCCAGGCGTGTCATAGCAGCGGGCTTCGTCAATCCACTGCTCCAGCCCCAGGTCCGCCAGCATCAGATCCAAATAGGCTTGGCCGCAGTTGCTGGCAATGCCGAGCTTCACACCGCATTCCTTGAGTGTCGTCAGGGCCTGTGCCGCGCCGGGCAAGAGCGCCGCACCACCGGCACGCAGGGCGTTCTCCTCCTCCTCCACGCAGGCGGCCATGACGCAGCCGCGGGTCTCCTGGTCCAGGTCACCGAAGAGACCCTTGAACCCAACATCCAGGGGCAGGCCCACGATGGACATCCATTCCCGGGCCGTGGGCAACTCCCGCTCCAGACCGAGTTCAGCGAAAGCCCGCCGCGCCCCGGCCCGGGCCGCCGCGGCCCAGAAGCGGTCCGTGGCAACCAGGGTGCCGTCGAGATCGAAGAGCACCGCGTCAAAAGGAACTGGCATGGCAGACATGGCAGGTGCCCCAGCCTACGCCCACCGTCGCCTGAATCCAGGTCTGCGGTGGCATCCACCAGGTCCGGCACCAACTCGCCGGGCCACGGCGAAGCGCTCGGTACTGGCCCGGGCTGCTCCCAGCCACTCCCGGATCCGGATCTCCACCTTTACCCGTCACGCTTTCCTTGCCCCAGGCGAAGCCTCCAACTGGTACTGTTCCGCGCTCGTGGAGCAACCGCGATTCTCTGACCCCAGACCCGATCCCCCCCCATGAAGCACTTACTCCTGGCCATCCTGGCCGCCATCAGCCTGCCCCTCGTGGCCTGCCAGTCCTCGGAGGGGTCCCAGACCGCCGCCTCCGCCCCGGTCACCCTCGCCATCAGCGGCATGACATGAGGCTTCGGCTGCCCCCCCCAAGTGCGGTCCGCACTTGAAAACCTGGACGGTGTCGATTCGGTGAACGTGGACTTCGCCACCAAGACCGCCACCATCACCGGCGCCGACTTGAACGGCGCCAACCTGGTCAAGGCCTTCGAAGGCACGCGCTTCTCCGCCGCTGTGAAGGAGTGAGCCGGCCAG
>MPMD02191285.1_pt1 | contig 19822 bp, 15 predicted proteins | sample 1617291 | NCBI WGS metagenome assembly MPMD02 (sample SAMN05944810, study PRJNA350692) | marine metagenome | biome: marine; feature: ODZ; material: water; isolation source: 120 m water sample filtered on 30 um supor filter | place: Pacific Ocean | collected 2012-04-09 | depth 120m m | reverse complement strand
ATCTGTTTTAGTTGGAAATATTCGTATTCCCTCTCCTGAATTTGCACCTGTTGTTACTTGAGCCATAATTATCCCCCTGAATTATTATTTATTATTAAATTTCTATATCTTAATTTATTATTAAATATAAAATAGAAATATTTTAACAAAATAGAAAAAGTATAATTACTATACAAATTAAACATTTAAGTTTAAATATTAAACATTCTTATTTTAATTATTAAAATAAGAATGAATGAATAAAGGGTATCTATTGCATTTATAGCAATATTTGTGAACTTATCATTATACAGAAATATATAAAATTATTTATAATTATAATTTGACTTTTCTGATCAACTATTTAGATTAGAAAATTAATTATAAAATACCTAATCTTGGTATTAAGATTCATACAGGAGTTTCAAATGAGTGAATAAATATTAGAAAATGTTGTAAAAATAAATATTCTTTGATTAAAGAATACATCGTATAAGATTTCAATATCATGATAATTCTTGTACAAATTTATTAACACAATTTCTTTTATGTGTCATCACTCGGAACTCATATTTCCACTTTGACTTTCAAAATTATTTTATATTGCCTTTCCCAAGAATATGTCCTTTTCCTAGAATATATTTATAAGAGCTTTATTCCTATTTTGCTGTTCAACACTTCTGACACATGAGTAGAGATAACAAGAACTTGTTGAAAAGGAAAATTAAATGAATAATAAAAAAACAAATAATAGTATACTACTTATTTTGATGGGAGTAATTGTAGTTGATGTAATGGGATTTGGCCTCGTATTGCCTTTGCTTCCAAATATTTTTATTGGTGGAAGCTACACTCTACTGCCTGGGAGTTACACTCCTTTGCTTAAAGACATCATTTATGCATTAGCATTCACTATATATCCACTAGGTTGTTTCTTTGGAAGTCCGATTTTGGGCAAATTGTCAGATCGCTATGGACGCAAGAGCATACTTATAACATGCTTGATACTGAATGGCATTAGTTATATTATATGCGGGCTTGCCATCTTTTGGCATTCTGCTGCAATTTTTATTTTCGGAAGGCTGATTTCTGGATTTTTTTCCGGAAGTTATGATATAGCACAGGCTGCTACTGTGGATATAAGTACACATGAAAATAAAGTCCGCAATATGAGCTGGATTAGTTTTGCTGTAGCAATTGGAATTATCATAGGCCCTATTCTGGCAACTGTAACTTCCAATCAAAAATTGATTTCGGGTGCTTCAGTTATTACACCTTTTTGGATAGCAGGTGGTTTATCAATTCTCAATGCACTTTTTATTATCATTTCATTTCATGAAACTAATAAAATGAAAGATAAAGTAAAAATTAATCTACTAAAACTATTTTCATCATTCACATTTATATTCAAAGATAGACGCGTCATTCTGTTTGGAGCAATAACGTTTCTATACTCTTTTAGCTGGGGACTTTATATCGTTTCTATGCCACTTATTTTAAAAAATTATTTTGGATATGGCATAACCGCCTCGGGAATACTGTTCAGTCTTATGGGAGTTGGTGTTGCTTTTTCAATATTATTTATTCAAAAAATACTTCTGAAAAAATTTACGTTGAAACGTTTATATGGATATGCAACAATTGGTATGTGCATTACAGCTTTATTTTCAGGAATTATTCCAATTATTACAATTGAACTGATTGGAGGATTTTTTATTGGTACTTTTCATATCCTGGCATATGCCAGTTTATTGGGAATGTGTTCAAATAGCGTTTCAGGAAAAGAGCAAGGCCTTATTATGGGAGGTCTAGCTTCAGTAGGTAACCTTGCCTTTTTGGTTTCAGGAACATTACTTCCACTATTGGTATCGGTAAATATTTTCCTGCCGCTAATAATGGTAGGTATTGTATTCTTATCAGGAAGTATTTTGATGCTTGCTAAAGCAAAAGCAGCTTAGATTTACATCCTTAGCCTTAGGCAATAAAAGTCTTAAAACTTTGAGCCTTGGGCTAGGAATTACCAATTATCAAAATAACATATTTTTTATTATCAACATTTTTAGTAAACGATTTTACAGAAACTTTGATAATAGAATTATCTTTTTTTACAATTCTGATTTTTTCATCTAAACCATTTTTAATAGAACCGTTTTTTGAAATTAAATCTAAATCATCTTTATGAAGAATATCTGACATCAAATGATGTTTTTTTGAACAAATTTCGTCAACACTGTATCCAGTAAGTTTTTCTGTTTCTTTATTTGTATAAATAGAATCTCCAAAGTCATTAATAATTATCACTCCATCTGAAAGAATATCAAAAGTAGCTTTTAAAAGTTCATGCAGCTCTTTGTTTTTTATTTCATCTGTAATATCTCTATCAAAAAAGGCAACACATTTATTACCGTTAAATTTAAGCGAAGTAGTTACTTTTCTAGCTACAATATGTCTTATTTCTCCATTAGGCCGTATTATTCTGAAATTCCTAATATCAGGCCAATCAAAAGCTTTTTCGAATTCTATCAGAGCTTCTCTATCGTCAGGATGAATACATGTCTCAAGCCAGAACGGATTTTTCATATCGATAAAACTTGAAACAGAATGACCGTAAATTACTTCTCTATATTTATTTGCGTAAACCATTTTCTTTGAAACACAGTCAATAATACAGAAAGCTTCTTTTGTGTCATCTAAAGCTTCTTTCAATATTTCATTTATGTCCTTAGCTTTTTTTTCCTCACTAATATCCCTGCAGAAAAAAGCAACACACTCTTCTCCGCCATAATTAATTGCAGTGTGTCTTGTTTCTATCCACCTTATATCACTTTTATTTTTTATGATTCTAAAGACATTTTTGCGCGGCCATCTACCATTTTTTATATAACTTTCCTGAACCTGTTTATCATCAGGATGAATATATTTGCCTAATTCATTACTCAATACTGATTTTGAAGAATTATAATTCTTCTCAGATATACCGTAATTTTCTCTACATGACTTATTTAAATACAGGTATTTTCCTGTTGAAACTTTATATACACAGACACCTTCCTTCATAGCATTTATTGATAAATCCAAAATTAATCTGTGTTCTTCAGCCAATTTGTGTTCAGTAATATCGACAAAAAGTCCGATGATACCAATTACTGAATTTTGATTATCATAAATAGGATGTTTAGAAATAATTCCCCATTTTTTCTTTCTGCTTCCAGGTATGTGTTTTTCAATATTAGTTACAGATTTGCCTGACTTAAAAACCTCTACATCCTGCTTATGGTTAACAGCAGCATCTTTTGATGCAAAGAAGTTTTTATCAGATTTGCCCAGTACATTATATTTTTTATCCAAAGACACATTTTTTAAAAAAGCATCATTGGCAGCGATGTAATCTAAATTAGAATTTTTTATATAACAGATATAAGGATTGGATTTCAAAAGAGCTGTTATAACTACACTCGTCTGCTCAAGAACATCTCCAATTCTATTAACATCAGTAAGAATTCTATCAAGTGTTTGACGCCCTGAATGTTTGTCTGTTCCTGCCAGCATAAATGCTGTTTGAGTAGATTTAGACAACCTGCTACTTGCCTGTAGTTTGCTAGGTTTGAGATCTGAAATACAATCAACCGAAACATCTAAAATTTCAGCAAGCTGTTTTACTATATTTTCAGAAGGAGTTCTCTTAGCATTTTCCCACCCCCACAATGTAGCCCTGCTGACTTTAGCCTTTTCACAGAAAAGTTTACTTGAAAACCTTTTCTCTTTACGTATTTCTTTAAATTTTTGATGATAAAACTTCATTGTTGAACTGACTGCTATTTATTAAAGACTGCATATGGATAATAATATTACAAAGACTGAGTAACATTCATACTCCTTACAGGATAATGATCAAGCTAATAACTAAACTTTCCAACGGTGAAGTTTAATATAGACTTTGCTTTCATAAAATCTATACATGAAGTCACATAATCACTTTCAGATCCAATCAATTCATTTTGAGCATGGTTTAATGATAAGAGATCAACTTTTCCATCATTATACTCTTTTCTCACATGATCTCGTCTTGATCTTCTTTCTTTTAAAATTTCTGCTGCTTTTTTTAATTTAACAGCAGAAGATTTCAGCTGATTATAATTTTTACTTACTAGTTTATCTGGTAAAGATCCTGCTGAGGTTTTAAGACATTTTCCTCTTGAAATTGTTGAGGAGGATTCTACTATATCTATGAATTCTCTCTGAAGTTTCTTATCAGCATTAAGTTCTTTATTTAATCTAATATAGTAATCTTCACTGGGAATTTGAGCATTGCCTGTAAAATTAATTGGTGCAAATTTTGTATTAGAGTTTAAAACTAATTCAGTTAGCCCCAAATTAGCCAGTTTTTCTTTATTAATCCGCATCATAGTTTTATTTTCTTCTAATTTTACCTCTACGCTTTTTTCAGCTATTTTGTAATCAGATAATTTATCTGAAGAAATGTTATTTTTTTTAGCCGCATCTTCTATCGTCACCTTATAAAAAATCAGATCTCCAAGATTTATCTGAGAACCAGATCTATACTTAAGAATTTTATAATAAGTTAAAACGGTATCTTCTATTAAAATTTCTTTAATATTATTATATGCATATTCTTGTCCGTGAGTTTCTACCTGCTTATCCAGTACCCCAAGTATTTTATTAAATGTATTCTCAGAGGTATTTAAATTTGCATTGAAGCGGCTTGAAATTGATTTAAAGTATTCCGAATTAGCTCGAACTAAATTCTTCCGTGCTGTTTTATATGTAGGATTATTTACAAGAACAGAATTCACTGCTGTTTTCAAAGTTAATTCATGTGTGTCATCGGTTGCGTGTTTTCTATCTGCGACACAACCTGTTAATCCATAGCAAATTATTGACACAAAAAATAGTACATAAAATTTTGTCAGTAAGTTTTTCATTATAATTTACCTCGAATCATTTAATATGTAATTTTAAGAACTTTATCATGTCATTATAATATATTTCGAATGTTTTTTTATCTCATAAAATTTTTATTCCATGTTGAATCTAATTTATAATTATTTTATTCAAGATTAAAATTCAATTTTATATTTTAAAATATTTTTTAAAGAAAGACTTGTATTTCATAAGAGAGTATAATATTTTTAAAGAAATTTAACCTTCCAAATAATTTAAGGTATTTAGGAAAATGAATAATTTTGTTAACAATCAAGGAAGAAGTTCAGCGGATTGCGTAGTTGTGCCGATATTAGGCTAGCGCAGTTTTATGAATTGATTCAAATATTTTGCTACTGACATAATGTCCAGTGAATGAGTGTTTGATATGATTGTTAGTGTTTTTTTCCTGATTTCCAACTTCAAGAGCACTTTTAATTACGAATAAAACAATATTTTTTATACATTTTTTCTCTTTAAAAATTCTCAAAAAGTAAAATTAACAGGCACAATAAAGATAAAACATCCAGTCATACCACCTGATCAATTCAGAAAAATCAGCTACAAAACATCTATACCAATCTTCTATCAACTGAATTAAAAACAGGAGAATATATTATGCCGGAAATAAAATTTTAAATTTACTGAGAATAGCAAAAAAGTACAAAAAAATACAATGAGGTAGAAAATGATTGAAAATATAATCCAAATCAAAAATATAAATAAAACATACAATAAAGCTAAATCTAAAAAAACATTCAAAGCTGTGGATAATGTCAGTTTTGACGTTGAATCTGGAACATGTTTTGGTTTCTTAGGCCCAAACGGTGCTGGAAAATCAACAACGATGAAAATGCTTTACAGTAGAATAAACCGTGATTCAAAACCAAAAGGCAAAATGAAAGTTTTGGGTTACGATCCGGGCAAATACCCTTTAAAAGTAAAATACCATACCGGAGTAGTTCCACAGGAAGATAACCTTGATGAAGAGATCAGTGTTTATCAGAATTTAAAAATTTATGCAAAATTTTACGGAATGAATGATAAAGATTCGAGAAAACGCATAGATGATTTACTTGGTTTCATGGAACTGACGGAAAAGGCAAAGGCTTCAACAAAAGAACTGTCAGGCGGGATGAAACGAAGACTTGTTATAGCGAGAGCACTGTTACATGAACCTAAGCTTCTGATTCTGGATGAACCAACAACTGGACTTGATCCGCAGGTTCGTCACACAATCTGGAAAAAGCTCAGGGAATTAAAAAGCAATGGCATGACAATTCTATTAACCACCCATTATATGGATGAAGCCTATCAGATTTGTGACAGCATCATTATTATGGATAAAGGGAAAAAAGTTATAGAAGGCTGCCCTAAAAAGCTTTTGTCTGAAAGTCTGGAAAATTATGTAATGGAATTAATTAAAGGTAATAAAGAAGATATAGAAAAAATAGGTTACGATGAGAAGATTGTCAGAACAGATGATCTTCATGATCCACCGCATTACTATTCAAATGATTTTAATGCGCTTAAAAAAATTTCAGATAACTTGAACGGCGGCGAATTTTATCTTCGCCAAACAAATCTGGAGGATCTTTTCATGAAGCTGACCGGAAGGAGATTAAATGAGTTTCAGTAATTCAATTTCAAAGAAAAAATATAATATAAATCAATTCATACTGAGTTGGGTAAAAAGCTTAGCATCTATTGACATCGATACTGATGAGCCACCAGGTATTGTTAAAAGATTATACAGTGTATGGTTCAGACATTTCAGAGTATATACTAAAAATATATTTGCCAATGGATTTCCTCCATTTATAGAACCTTTGATTTTTCTTGTAGGCATTGGATTGGGACTTGGCAGTTATATTGCGAATGTTGATAATACACCGTATTTACAATACCTTGCGATGGGGCTGCCGTTGTCATCTGCTATGTTTTCAGCTGCTTTTGAATGTTCCTATGGAACTTTTTATCGTATGGAATATTCAAAAACATATGAAGGTATGCTGACAAGCCCTTTGACCATAACAGATTTATTTATTGGAGAAATTATTTGGTGCGGAACAAAAGGCGCATTCTATTCAACAGCAGTAATTTCAGTATTCATTGTATGCGGTACGCTACCTTTGACACCAAGCTTAATACTGGTACCCTTTGTCGGAACATTGGTAGGCCTGATGTTCGGGGGACTTTCGCTTGTTTTTGTTACTTTTGTAAAATCAATGAATTCTCTGAACTTTTACATGTCTGGAGTACTAATGCCACTTTTTATGTTTTCAGGTATTATGTTCCCAGTAACAAATCTGCCAAAATCAATACAGTGGATCGTTGAAGTTTTTCCATTGGTGCATGCTGTTAGATTACAACTGGCCATATGTAAATCTGAATTCACATACAGCCTGTTTATTGATCTGGCTTATTGTGTTGCTTTTATAATTTTCTTTACATGGCTTGCTACAAGAAAGCTGAAAGCAAAACTAATGAAATAAAATTAAAATGATTGTTGTTAATAAAAACGGCAATCATTTTTTATTACTATTTATACCCCATGTTCAAGCAATTTTTTTAAGAAGATAATCACTAATAATTTTATGTATATCAAAACTTGCCCTTGGTTTTGATATACTCAGTGCATTATTCTGCATCTGACCCAAAAGCATTTCATCTTTCAAAAGTTTATTAACTCTATATATTAAACCTACTTCATCATAAGCTCTTAGCCCTGCTCCATTCTCAAGGATGTAATGTGTATTACGCTCTTCCTGTCCAGGTATTGGATAAACGGATATTATAGGCAATCCCATCGCTAGATATTCTGAAGTAGTAAGGCCGCCAGTTTTAGTTACTGCAAAATCACTTACAGCCATATATTTATATACTTTATTAGTAAAACTGACAGCTTTTACATGTCCATTATATTTCACTTCGAGATCTTTAGTCTGCTTATAGAGTATCTTATTCTTACCGGTTAAAGCTATTATTTGGAATTCAGTATATGCTATGATAAAATAAGATTAATAGGTGATAAACTAAATCTAATATTAGAACATTTTATAGATGCTGAAGAAAAAAGGATAAAAGAGGAAATGCAAAGAAGTATAGATGAAAGATATTTTAAAAAAAACAGAATCTACTTTGGGAAATCGACGGAATGAGATTTCATATGACAATTGCTAAGGCTACTAAAAATCAATTTATTGAAAAAAGCCTCATTAATCCTTTATCCGTCTAGTACAGCAACAATCCTAAATGGCTTGAAATTACTACTAATAAATTTTTTGAGCTTTCTACTATGATAGTTGATGCAATTAAACAGGGGGAAGCGAGGTAGCAAATCGGTTATGAAAAAACTAGTTAACCAAATTAATGATACTTTCTATGGCATATATAACATCGGAGATTCGATATGAAAATTAAAGACATTCAGGTAATTCCTCTCGGTTACAAAAAAGATTATCCCCCCATCCAAAGATATTTTGGGCTGATTAAAGTGACAACAGATTCAGGCCTGGTTGGTTATGGTGAAGCGAGTACATCGTACGGTAATTTTTATCCGGATATTATGAGTAGTGTTGTCGATGGTGCGCTTAAAAGAATTTTGATTGGTAAAGATCCTCTCGATATTAAACAAAGACTTAATGAAATGAAACTCTACCTATACCCTTGGTTAGGCTGGGAATGCGTTACAAGTGCTGTTATCGGCGGCATTGAAATAGCACTCTGGGATATATTGGGAAAAGATGCAGACAAACCGATAGCTGAGCTTCTTGGTTCCAAATTAAAAAAAATTCCCCTTTATGGGACTGGCTCTACTTTTCCTGAGAAAGACGCAAAATGGCATGCTGAATTCTTCCAGAAGGCAATAGATCTTGGATTTGTTGGCGTAAAAACAAGAATTGCAAGTGGCATTAAAAAAGACATTAAACAGATAGAAACAGTTAGAAAATATATTGGAGACGATGTCAAATTACTTGTTGATGCCTACTGGAGTTACTCTGAAGCCTCTGCCATAAAAATTACAAAACAGATGGAACAATTTGACGTGTACCTTTTTGAGGAAGCAATCCCTCAATATCAACTTAAAAGTCTGGCCAGGCTAACTGAGCAATCCCCCGTACCTATTGCGGTAGGAGAACGAGTATTTACACTTTTCGGATTTGACCTTGTCGTTGATTACAAGGCAGCCAACATCCTCCAGCCAGACGCAACCATTACTTGTGGAATTTCAGAGTGTCTGCAAGTGAATGCGTTAGCAAAAGCCAACAATCTGAAGGTTCTACCTCATATAGGTGGGCTCACAGCAGTAGGGATCGCAGCAAATTTACATGTAGCAGCGGTCATTGGTTCAGAAATGTTAGAATACGACTTCTCTCCTTTTCAGCCACTGCGGGATACTCTGATTAAGAATCCATTGTTCTCGCTGGAAAACCTAGATGATGGCTGCATCAAAGTTCCCGATGCACCAGGACTTGGCATAGAAGTAGATGAAGAAAAATTCGAAAAATTTCCATTTAAAAAGGGAAAAATTTATCCCGATATTTATCCACAGCTTGGTAGTGGTAATCTTTAATCAGCTTAAACAGAACGAGGAAATGGCTGAATTTTGAAGCAAGAAGCGCAAAGGCAATGGCGAATCTAATGACTCTCATTCAATCATGTAAAGTTATGGACATCAATCCTAATAAATATATGGAATACATATTCAGGAATTTAATGTCCTACCCTTATAAAATGCTTCATGAACTTCTCTCTGATCAATAGAAGAAATTGTTGAACTGCAAAAAAATAATCCAGAAAATTTATTAAACTGTTAACCCATATTTCCTATTGCGATTTTACCATTACTGTTATTTCGATTACTGGATTACTTCCCTTAAGAACATCGTGTGTTTTTTGAAGTCTATTAATTGTTATTTTGTTCTTATTTATAAAGTCTCCAGATGACAATCTGGTTTCTATGTTTTTATAAACTTCATCATCGCTGCTAAGCTTTTTATTATTAAACTTTTTTATGTCTTCCTCTCGAAGAAATGAAGGTTCTTTGTTACTGTAAGTAAAATGATCCAAGAGAGTTACTTTTTTGCCTTTTGGAGAAATGGCAATACTGTTAAAGCTATTGTATCCATTTATGATTTTTCCGTCTAAAGCTCTAACTTTTCCAATATGTGAACTGCGCCCATCTGTTTAGACAACCTTTGCCAAATTTAGGGATGTAGAAATTAATCTTTTATTCTCTACTCAATTACCCCTAGGGGTAAAAAAATTATTTTAAAAATCAAAAGATCAACAGCAATAAAACAAGCAAAATTAAAGCTTGCTGCGTGAAAAGTGGGTTTCCGTTCAGCAACTAGTTAGATTGGTGGAAAAGTGTAAAGATTGTCATTCTTTCACTGAGACTTAACTTACCTTTTCTATTTCTGCCATTAGCATTTGCTGTTAATAAAATCTTATTCCATATTGGTTCAAACTCTTTGCAGAAGTCATCATACTTGCAAAATATCTCTGTGCAACACATATTATAAATTCCATAATTTGTAAGTTAATCTTCTATGTTTCTTATCCATTATTGAGGTTGTTATACATATTATTGCTCCTTTTGTCGTAAAGAGTACACCTGCAAAAACAAAGCATAATATGAATACTCAAAGAGGTAAGAGAGGAGATAATGTCAAACTAATAGCTACGCAAAATGGGATTAAATGGAAATATCCATTAATTAGAATTTATCTTCCAATTTGCGTAAATAATAATAGCCTATAAATTATAAATAAATGAAATTTCTATGGATATTAATTTAAAATAAACCTAAAGAAATATGGTGAATTATATGGTGTATGGTCACAATTTAAACTTTGACTCAATTGACTATGAGAATGTAATAAGTAGAAGTATTAAATTCATTCATGACTACAGGATAAAACTTGACAGAGATGGTTTGCTGTTAGGTTTGAGCGGCGGACTTGATTCTGCGGTAATTGCAAAACTTTGTGTAATGGCAGAGGGCAAAGAGAATGTTAAAGCTCTTATTCTTCCTGAAAAAGACTCAGGCAAAAAGAATATTTCAGATGCAGTAGATTATGCTAAAGAACTTGGTATTAAATATAAGAAAATTAACATCACACCGTTTGTAAAGAAATTCGGACTGTACCGCTCTTTTTTTTTAAACAACCTACCTTTACTAAGAAGCCAGAGAAATAATCTGATGGAGAAACTTAATAATAAATTCGAAAAGAAAACAGGTGTATCACCATTTGAGTCTGGTCTTTGTGGTATAAGATCTGATAAATATGCTAACTTTTTAAAAAAAGCAAATGCATACTTTCGGGTTAAGCATAGGATTAGAATGTTGCTTTTATATAAATATGCAGAACTGGAAAACAGGATGGTTGTAGGTGCAGCAAATAAAACAGAGAAAATGATTGGTTTTTTTGTAAAGCATGGATGTGATCATGCTACTGATATTATGCCGATTCTGGGTTTATACAAAGCCCAAGTAAAAATATTGGCACAACGGCTACATTTGCCCCAAAAATTTACTCAGAAAGATCCTTCTCCGGATATTATGCCCGGTATGACTGATGAAAAATTGATTGGGATGGAATATGATCTACTGGATAGAATACTTTATTTGATTGAAAAAGAAGAAAAAACTGAATCAATAAGCAGTCAACTTGACTGTGATATAAAGAAAGTGTCCCTTGTCAACAGTCTTGTCAATAAGTCTCACCATATGCGAGAAGTTTATGATTTAAAATATTGACATGAATAATAGAATAAAGTTGTATAAAAATTATTTGGAAGCACTAATAAGCAATCCCGCATAAATACTGATATATTGATAAATGTTTTATTCTTACGCATTATAATCTTCTTAACGTAAGGGAATTTTAAAAACATCCAATATTTGGTAAATTGCGCAAAATTTCCAAATGATTAAATATTGGCTTTTTATTGTTAATTTATTAATGAAGTCAGCTCAATACAAATATTCTGAGCCATTTTTTAACAATGTGGGGTTTATGTTTTATCATCTGCTATCCTTTGTGAAAATTAATATTTTAATGAGAATAACAGAATTTAAGGTCTAAAATGATCGCAGACTAGATGGTGCAGGTTTTATCATTACCAGTATATATATTATTCATTAAATGATCAATTAACACATTAATTTTACCTACACCGTAGGCTCCGGACATAAAAAGTATAGTTTTAAGATTTTCTTTAAGACCTAAATTCTTTTTGATCTGTAGTTTACTGTAAGATTTAGAAAATGCAGGTTCTATAGGAATACCGGTAACATATGTTTTCTCTTTTTTTATTCCTCTACTTATAAGTTTTATTGCCATTTCCTCAGTAGCAACAAAAAATAAATCAATATGTTTTTGAACCCAAAGCCAATGCACATCATAGTCTGTTATAACTACTGCATATGTTTTGGCGTATTTATCTTTTGCTCTGGTTCTTTTAAAATGTTCAGCAGGAAGAAAATGCGTAAAAACAATACAGTCAGGTTTGATTTTTTTTAACTGATTGCGCAGAAACAGTGTAAATAAATTTTCCAAAAAATATCTCATATGATTCATGATTACTTTAGTGTCTTTATCATGATCTGTCATATCGTATAAATGCCTATATAAATTAGGAGATTTACTGACTATATTTATATATGAATCTGCATATACTTTTCTGAAGAACTTAGACATATGCTTTAGTACATCGATATGATATATTTTCAACTCATTAAACTGCCTTGAAGCAAGACATAAGCTCTGTGCAGCTTTAATATGCCCTCCTCCTGAAGAACAGCTCAGAATTAATACTTTTGTTCTGCCCGGAGTCAAGCAATTAATTCCTTTAAAGTTTTTAAAATTATCAAAAATCAGCATAACTATATTTTCTCAATAATTAAACATGAAATTTTTGTTTTAAATAACATATATTATTAAAATCCTCAATAAGTGACATCATGAAACATAATGTCAGTGCACATCCTAAAAAATTCATTGATATCCAAAGGCCCAAATGTTTACTGAGTATAGCCAGCTCATAAGGTAACAAAAATGGACTGTAAATACATAAAAAAACAATAATCACAGGTATTGATAAAAGATATAATATTCTATGCTGTCTTATCTTGATATAAAATATATAAGCTGCTTTAAGTGAAAAATAGCAAAGATAGCTGAAGCAGGCAAGAAAAATACAAGCCGAGTAGAAGTATGGGCATTTCATTTCCTTATAAAAATTTACATCATGTGCTACAGGTAAATCAATCCCCAATAGATTAAAAACAGTGCATAAAAAAAAGCATATAATGGAAACTACAGATAAAAATACTGCTATTTCTATTTCTATTTTTAATAGCTTCATTATTTCCTCCTTTATTAAATACTCTTATTAATACACAATAAATATATTATCTATTTTTAAACTACTACATTCATGACATTAAATTACAGCAATATGAATATAAAATATTCATTAGTGAATATTTTATATTCAACAAAAATTAATAATTTTAAAATTGAGAAGCTGTTTACAACCTAGAAATAGTAATAGGCAGAAATACAGATCTGCCTAAAAGTAGAAATAATAATTTTAATCTGATTAAATATTAATATTCAAAAGAGTCAATTACATTATTAGTATGTGCCAGCAACATTCCGAAAGCAGGAACTGTAAGAGTGTCCTGCACCATAGAGATAGAAGATATGCCTGCCTGTTTTCCATCAACAACTATACTCCAGTCTCCAACAATAGTTATTGTTACATCTTTGCCTGTATTGTTAAAAGCCACAAGAATATTTTTCCACTCATCATTGTTGGCATTGTGTTTAAGAACGTAAGCAATGACTCCTGGAGGTGAATTTTTTAAAAATTCTAAATGGTTGTTAACATCATTTTTATTAGTCATTCTAAAAGCCGGATGTGATTTTCGTAAACTGATCAGACCTTTGTAATATTCAAAAAGACTATAATTCTTTGTTTTCAATTTCCAGTTGATGGGATTTATAGTGGGATCATTGTCATTATAGCTGTTGTCATTTCCACGTTTAGTTCTACCGAAATCATCTCCTTCTGCAAAAAAAGGGACTCCTTGTGATGTCATAACCATCCCAATAGCTAACTTATCCATCTTTAGCAGTTTTTCATCATCAGCTTTCGGCATAGAAGCTTTTAATTTATCCCACAGACATAAATTATCATGACTCGATACATAATTAACTGTTTCAGAAGGAGCAGTTACAGGTATTGATTTTTTCCCGCTGCCAGTCGATTGCCCTTTAATCTCCTGCTTAAGCCTATCAATCAATTGTTTATTTTTAGCTCCCTGAACAAAACCTTTCGAGTCGTTTATTAAAATATTACCCACAATACTGTTTCTTATACCATCATTAAAAGCTGCGATTCCTGTATTTTGAACATTGGTCTGAGTCATACTGTCATCTATCAAAATACCTGAAGAGATCTGCCAACCCTCTCCATATAAAATAGCGTTTGGATTTATACTTTTGACTTCCTTAAAAATTTCAAGCATAGTTTCTTTATCCATTAGGCCCATCAAATCAAATCTGAATCCGTCAATGTGATATTCTTTGGTTAAATATTTAGCAGTATCAACAATATATTTTCTTACCATGGGTCTTTCTGAAGCAATATCATTACCGCAGCCTGAACCGTTGTCATATTTTCCGTTATATTTGGTCCTGTAATAATAATAAGGAACAATTTTATCAAAAACAGACAGGTCACCATATCCTGTTCTATAAGTATGATTGAAAACAGCATCATAAATCACACCGATACCTGCAGTATGCAAAGCCTGTATCATTTTTTTATATTCAATGTATCTTGTAATTCCATTTGGGTTTGTAGAATAAGATCCCTCTAAGTTATTATACAGAACAGGATCATATCCCCAGTTGTACCAGGTGTATGTTATATTATTTTCAGCTTCATCCCCATACCCGTAATCCAGAGTAGGTAAAAGATGAAGATGAGTTATTCCTAAATTAATAAGATGATCAAGTCCTGTTGCATATCCATCCGGGTTTTGTGTATTATAAACGGAAAGACCACTGTATCTCCCCTTGTCTTTTGTCGGCGATCCTGCCGTACCACTTATACTAAAATCTCTTACATGTGCCTCATATATAACAGCATCAACATTGTTTTTCAGACCTACAAATTCATCTAGATGCCAGGCCGGTACTTCTCTGTTTACATCATTCATATCTATTACCATAGATTTGGAAGAATTGACAGCTGAAGCTACGGAGTATGGATCCTGTACAAGAAAAGTTTTTATTTCTCCGTCATAATACTGAGTAATTTCATATAAATAATATTTATTCTTTAAATCCTGATCAATAAAAGCTGACCATACGCCTTGTTTTTTTCTTAATAATGGAACTGATTTAAAAAAATTATCTTTATTACTGTTGTAAAAATCGTAAAGTTTAACTTTTATTCCTAAAGCAGTAGGAGACCATACTTTGAAAATTGTACCAGTATCTCTATATGAAATACCTAAATCATTTTTTGGATAATAATATTTTTTATTATTTAAAATATTTCTCGGTATAACAGGTATTTTTTTGCTGTTTTCCAGTGCAATGAAATTTGGGAAAATTACATTATCAACAGGTTTTTCCAAATAAATTTTAAAAGTATCACTCTTTATTTCTTTGGTTTGTATATCTTCAATTTTAGAAATTTTTCTGACATTGCCTTCATTATCTTTAATAATGAATAAGTTTTTTGTCATATTTTTTATAACAACAGGTGTATCAATATTTACTGTAACTATATAAGAATCATCAAGCCAAGCCCAAACTGCTCTTTTTGCAGAAGGTATAGTATCGTTTTTAGTTAATGCTTTCATTTCTCCACCCAATATAATTACAATTATTCCAAGCGTATATAACAAAAACCTAGAAATTTTATGCATATTAAAGAACCTATTTTTGTGAGATTTTATTTGTTAAGAGTATCTAAAAAACTAATTATAAGGTATTCTATTTAAAAACAACAATTTATTAGAAATCAATAAGATTTATTTATGAAAAGAAATATATATTTTTTCAAAGATTATCTAGAAGATAGGTTTTCACAAGCTTTATATAGAATACCAATTGACTTAGGGTTCAGCTGTCCTCACAGGACAGAAAACAGCACAGGCTGTATTTTCTGTGCAGAAAATGGTTCAAGAGCTGTTCATTTACAGAACAAAAACAGTATAAAAACTCAAATATTAAAAGGTATTGATTATGTAGAAAGAAGATACAATGCAGGAGGACAGTATATTGCCTATCTGCAATCCTACACAAATACAAATACCGATATTGATACTATTAAGCAAATCTATGAAGAAATAATTAATCTGGCTGATTTTAAAATTTTAATCATTGCCACCAGGCCTGACTGCCTACCTCCACAAGTTTTGGATTACCTTAGTCAGTTATCAAAAAAAATTGAAATATGGGTCGAACTGGGCGTACAAACTGCAAATGATAATACATTAATAAAAATAAACAGAGCACATACCTTCAGAGAAACTGAAAAAGCAGTAACAGATCTGGCCAACCTATCAATTAAAACATCAGCCCATATAATTACCGGCCTGCCGGATGAAAATTTAAATGACAACCTGATGACAATCGAAAAAATTAACAAACTGCCGTTTTCCGGTATCAAATTTCATAATCTACTAATTTTAAAAAAATCACCACTGGGAGAATTATACAGAAATAGTTCAAAAATAATAAGAGAAAATAAACTGTTCATTGATAACTTAGGCAGCATTAATCTTTATAACGAATATGAATACATTAGTATTTTAATTGAATTAATAAGAAGAACTCCTAGCCACTGGCCCATTATGAGGTTAGTTGCAGAAGCAGATAAAAAACAGATCATTCTTCCTCACTGGAGTATGTCCAAAGGGCAAATAATTGAATTAACAGAAAATATAATGAATGAAAATAATTACAAACAGGGAGATCTTATAAATAATAAATCGGAAAATATAATAAAAAATAACACTTCCAACCAATTAATAAATAATTTAAAAATTAAAACAAAAGATAACTCTTTTACTTTTTATGACCCTGAGTTTAGAGAGAACTATCATTCTACAGCCGGAGCATATTCGGAAGCTGTTAATAAATTTGTTAATCCTTCAAACTTTGATTATTATTACAACAGAAAAGATTCAATTAAACTTTTGGATATCGGTTTTGGACTTGGATATAATGCCTTTACAGCAATAAAAGAAGCTGATAAGTTAAACAGAAAAGTAGAAATAACATCTCTTGAATTTGATACAAAACCATTATTTCTAGCTTTATCCATCTACGATAAAACTACTGATGAATATGATATGCTGAAAAGCCTCATGAGTTCAAACAGATGGTCATATAAAAGCAGCTCAATTGATATTCTATTTGGTGATGCCAGAGAAAATATTAAAAAAATCGCAGAAAATTCCTTTGATATTATTTTCCTTGATGGATTTTCTACAACTAAGAATCCCGAACTCTGGACGTATGATTTTATTAAATCTTTATCGAAGGTAATTTCCAATATTGGAGTAATCGTCACATATTCTGCAGCTTTCTCTGTTCGCGGAGCGTTTGTGAGGAATAATTTATCTGTAGGATTAACCGAACCTTTCGGAAGAAAAAACGGTGGAACGATTGCTTCAAAAAATATAGATTTAATCAAAAAGCCTCTAACTGAAAAGGACATGAATATAATCGCAAAATCTACAGCTGGAACACCATATAGAGACCCATCTTTAAACTGGACTAAAAAGAAAATTATTTCCTACAGATCAGACTTAATTAAAAAGCTGAAAAACATGGGTATTCCAAAGTGGTATAAATAAATCTAGTTTTTAGAAATCTTATTATATTTCTGCAGCTTATTTTTATTCTTTTTGATACCCTCTATGGATTTTTCCAATAATACCTCAGAATTAATATCTATTCTCTTTTTGCCGTATTTTATTCTATAAAAAATGAATGTTATGTGTCTGAGATACTTAAAAATAATCGGGTAATTATTTTTAGTAATATAAAGAAACTCCAAAGGAGTTTGATGCGGTTTTCTATAAAGCCTCTTAGCAGCTAAGATTTTCAGTACTTTACTGTAGAAGTGATCCGCATATACAGATTCTGAATTATTTACATTTTCTCCATCAAATCTATGATGAAATTTATATCTTTTTTTCTTTTTTAATAATATAACAACATATGCAAAAAGTAATATAACAAGAACAAAAGGCAGAAATAAATACATATCGGCAACTTTTTCGACAATATCATTAATTAAATTTTCCATATTAAAAACTAATGCCTTCTGGTCATCAAAATTATAGTTAACGATCTTGCTGTACCAGATATATTCAAACCAGTCGCTTATGGTTAGATAAAAACCAATATTTCTTCTGGAAAGTTCTGATAAAACTCCTGGAGGTGTTGCATCAAATCTGCTCCATCCACGACCTTTGATATATGCTTCAGTCCATGCATGGGCATCTTTAATCCTTATATTGTAGATATCTGCATGAGTATTTTTACTGTTTGCCAAATATCCTACAGCTACTCTTGATGGAATACCTACAGTTCTGAGCATTACTGCCAAAGCAGAAGCATATCTTTCACAATGGCCATCCTTGGAGTTAAAAACAAATTCATCTATCTCCATACCTTTAGTTAATTCTTCTGGTTTATAGTTATAAGTGAATCCTTTTGAAAAATAATTTTTTAAAACAATAGCTTTTTTATAGTTATCAATAATCCCATCTGTCAAATTCATTGAAAGTTTTCTTAAAGCCGAAGATGATCCTGCTGAATTTAGACATATTTTTTTTTCTTTACTGTAAAGTCCTTTATAACATTTATTCAACTCAGTTGAATATTCATATTTTCTACCCTTAATTGATACTGAAGAAAAAATTCTGATACTATCCTGAAAAGTAAGATATGCTCTTGAGAAAAAGTTTCCGTTTAAACCTGTTACATAACCATCACTGGGCAGCGTGCTTGGCCTGTATGCATTATTTCTGATTGTAATTCTTCTCAAACTGTTCTTGTTGTCTATATTGCGTGTTACTCTTCCATATTTTCTATTACTGAATTCTGAAGCTATCCATTTACTGCCGTTAAAAGTGTCAAGAGCAAAAGTCTTCAGATATGTTATACCCTTACCTTCTATCTGAAATAAAAGATCTTCAGAAAGTGTTCCTTTTAATCCGCTCATATTCAGTTCATCATCTTTCAAATTAACTCCCTGATTTCTAAAAAAGGTAATTCCTCCGCTTCTTACAAGGTTTCTCGGGAAAAAAAGGAATATTATTGCAGTAGTCAGCATTATGATTGCAATAGTTGTTCTATTCTTGAACATTTTAAATTTTACACTAGATGCAGTAACTGCAGTTTTATCTTTAAATAAATCAAGATTCATCTCGAAAAAAGCTTTAGGAATAAGAATAAAAGCTGCGATTATTATCAAAATAAATTTATAATCAAGTATTACCAGGCTTCCTACAGCAATTTGAGTTAATGCAATAGCTGTCGCAAATAACTTATCTCTATGGGAAAGCTTTCTGGTTAGCCGCATAACCTGCAGTACCAGCAATGCATTTCCTAATGAAATGGAGCGTTCAAATACATTTACTCCCCCAAATCTATAGAATAAATAGAGCGAAAGTGCAAAGACGACAAGTTCAATAAAATATGGAATTTTGCAATTGTCAATACTAGAATAAGTTCCATAGGTAATATTAAATATATTTCCATAGCTGTCAGTTCTTCTTCAAGCAGCCTGCAGGCTGCTTGAAGAAGCCTATTATAACTTTACACTTATTTAGTTTAACAAATTAAAAAGGTGT
>MPMD02330446.1_pt1 | contig 20095 bp, 20 predicted proteins | sample 1617291 | NCBI WGS metagenome assembly MPMD02 (sample SAMN05944810, study PRJNA350692) | marine metagenome | biome: marine; feature: ODZ; material: water; isolation source: 120 m water sample filtered on 30 um supor filter | place: Pacific Ocean | collected 2012-04-09 | depth 120m m | reverse complement strand
GATTTGTGTCGTCGCCAAGGAACCGTTGTTGATGCAGTGAGTGGGGGAGAAATTCTCCGTGCAGAAGCGGCTGGATTCATCGCCACAGGCGATCCCTACCCCATCGTTTACACGGCAGACATTTTTGATCTTCAAACGCTAGATCTTGTCGTTGCTAAAGGCATCCACGTCAATTGCGGTTCGCCCGATATGATTTCCCAACTGGGTGAACGTGCACCTGGGCAACCGATTACACTTCGTATTAATCCAGGCTTTGGTCATGGTCACAGTCAGAAGACCAACACGGGGGGCGAACAGTCCAAACATGGAATATGGCATGAGGATCTTGCAGACTGTTTGACTCGGTCTGAGCGGTACCAACTTCCGGTGACAGGCCTGCATATGCATATTGGCTCTGGCACAGATCTCGAACATCTTGCCCAAGTGTGTACTGCAATGGAACGCATTGCGACTTTAGTTGGTCCGTCGGTCACGACGATCAGTGCCGGTGGGGGTCTCCCGACACCCTACAAGACGGGCGATGCCTATATCGATCTGGATGCCTATTTTGAGCTCTGGGACGCTGCGCGTAAGCGGCTTGAGGAGACGTTTGGGCATGCTATTGTGTTGGAGATTGAGCCGGGTCGCTATTTGACGGCCGAATCCGGCTATCTGATTGCAGAAATTCGCGCGGTCAAGCAAATGGGGAAAAATATATTTTATCTAATCGATGCGGGCTTCAACGATCTTGCCAGACCGATTCTCTATGGCGCGCACCACCCGATGTCGATTTGTCGCCGTGACGGCTGTATGGATCCCGCCACACGGGAGGTTGTGGTTGGGGGTCCGCTTTGTGAATCGGGTGATATATTTACCCAAACCGAAGGGGGATATGTCTGCACGCGTGAGTTGCCGGAGGCGAATGTGGGAGATTTTCTGGTGATTGAGTGTGCCGGTGCCTACGGCTCTGTGATGGGTTCCAATTACAATTCCAGGACACTTGCTCCTGAGTTGTTGATCCAGAATGGACAGGTACATACCATCCGTACCCGCCAAACCTTCGAGGAGATGATTTCCAACGAAACAATCCCTGCTTCCGACAAGGCTTCGTGAACCAAGCTGCTTCGTGAACCAAACTGCTTCGTGAACCCCAAACTCCGTTAATGATCTTGGGGGCTTTCCAGCAGTTTTGAAAAATTGCAGTCGTCACTGACCAGTGACCGATCCAGTGCCGGTAGCCAGAAACGAAAGACATGTTCGCAATCGGCCGGATCGATCAATAATGGATCACGCAACTCAACGCGGCCGTCATGAAATGCGACATTCACAAATTCAAAGTGCCGGGGGGCAATATATTTTTGCCAGTTGCCACTCGCCCCGTCACCGACCACGACCGCTTTGAGAGCATCGTAATCGAGAAAGACCCCTTTTTCTCCGTCTCCATCTGAAAGCCGATCTGCGCGGTTGTTCATGCCATAACTGGCTTCGTGTCGAGGTTGCCGCTCGTCGCTAGGGCAATGATAGACGATTTGTGGATCGGTCAATTCACCGGCCAATTGCTGAGGCCATTGAGACGGTTCAATTGGCAGGGTTTGTATTGGAAGAGCCGGATCGGCAAGTTCGAGGGTCGCCACGATGAGTTCCATCTCGTGGTATTGGCAGGTAGCACTGCGGGCCTTACCACGAGAATTGAGGAGAAAAGGGACGAGAAACAGCGCCGCCCCGCCGATGCAGAGAGCAACGACAACACATTCAGTCATTGTGAGTCTGGGATAACCCACTCAGTTGCCTTCCCGCTGATGTAGTTCTTCGTGCGACATGTCATCGACCGGTCGATTATCAAAACCTCGTTCTATGGACAGTCCAATACGATCAACGAATTTGACATTGGCACATTCATCGACTTCACTGCTGTGACAAGCCGAAAAATCACGAATTAAAAACCGGACCGGTCCTCCTGCGGCTGTTTCAAGGGGCCGATCTTCCTGGCGGTAAAGGAGGTATCCGCGATCCCGCACCGAAGCGAGTGGAATGCTGGCATGAAAATCACTCACATCACTATGGATCGTAAGGTACTCAGCCGACGGCTTGACTTTAGACAACAGCAGGAGACCTTCAAGGGCAACCGCGCCACCAGTTCGTTTTGGATCCATTTGCCGTACGTCGTCCATTTGCCATTGCGGGTCGATGGCCGCAAGATCATTCCATGTGAGTTTGCATTGCTTGCTGACTTCTCCCTCAATCGTTAATAACACAGTAGAGTTCATGCTTCCCCTAACGTACGATCCGGATTTTCAAAAGGGCTCTCTGACAAAACATTGGTAAACGCATCTGTTTTTTCAACGGGAAGAACCGTTATTTTGCCATCGCCCATGCGACCGGTGCGGGCAACGGCAATGATCTTTTGAACGATTTCCTCGACCCGGGTGTCCTCCGCCCAAAGTGTTATTTCCACTTTCGGCAAAAATGCCTGCGAATATTCGCTGTCACCATACTGATCCAAATAACTTTTCTGCCGGCCAAAACCCTTTACCTCGCGAATGCTACACGCTTCGAGTGGAGCGCGGCGGAGCGCACCGAGTACTGCCTGAGCGAGATAGGGTTTGATGATGGCAACGATCTGTTTCACAGTCAAAATACCCCAAAATGGGCTAGCATCGGCGATCCGGGACACATTATCGGTTGGCATCTGTCTCCTTGCAACCATGCCATACCAGTTGGCGCAAAGGCATGTATGCAGGCCATTGTCGAGGCAGAAACGCCTGAGGATGATTTTAAAAATCAATGCGACTGGTCAGGCAGAATGACAACTTTCGAGAACCGGCTCGAAAATTACGGGTCAACTAAAAAAGTTCGTTCCAAAGAGATCAATAAGTGGCCCAGTTTCCACCTCGATATCGCCCTCAATCCGAGTCATGCAAGCAAGCCGCATGGTCTCTTCATTGCCGATGTAGGCCAAACAGGGAAGTGGGTCCGGAATAGGAGTCGGCAGCGGCGTCTTGAACTTGACCTTTTCACGAAAAGTCATGCGGTTCGTATTTTCTATTCCTTGAGTGATGTTGACGCGACAGGAGCCACACAGACCAAGCCCACGACAATTGAAAATGGAATTCAGCGTAGCGCCAAATCCGTTGAAACCATCGTATAGATTGACTCCGGCTTTTTGTGCCGCACTACGCAAGTCGGTTCCTGCTGGTACTTCGATCTCTTTTTTTTCTTTTGTAAATTTGACGGTGGGCATGGTATTGGCTTCGATATTGTACGTTGACTGCGGTCGATGTTCCTGACACCAATCTAACCGATGGACTCTCGTCTAGCCAAGGGCAGGCTCATGTGCGCTTATCTTGCTCTCGGCCCGCCAGCAATCGCCATTCGGTTCCACCTGTCGCGGCCGAAACAATCCAGTAGACAATCACACAGCAAAACAATGGCACCATCACCCGGAGGCACTCTTGCCACAATCCAGCAGTTTCAGCTCTTGGTAGGGCTTGGAGAATTGCCCAACCGGCAACAAACATACAGAGTGCAGCAAAACTACTGCGGACAACCGTTGCCTTAATGGTCTGCCAGTGGAGCGGAGCGATCCGCCGGCTAAAGGTACTGCCCAGTAGAATCACTAACAAACCGGCAACGAGTGCACTAGCGAGTGCCAATCCTACTTCGGCAAATATCCAGATCAACGCGAGATCAAGCAAAAAATTGAGTAAGACAATGTAGCCACCAAGCCGCCAAGGTGTGTGGCGGTCACCATAGGCATAAAACCCCCGAGCCAAAATGGGCAGTGCACAGTAGGCCCAGACGCCGCTGCCGTAGGCGATCACCATCTCTGCGGTGCGAAGCGCATCTGCCGCTGTAAATTCCCCATGGCGAAACAACAGAACGGTCAGGGGCTGCCCTAGAAGGATGAGTCCGACACTGGCTGGGATTGCCAGAAAGAGTGTAACTCGCAGACCGAGCGTCAATGTATTTCCAAATTCTGTCTGGTTGCCACGAAACGCATGGCGACTGAGAGCGGGAAAAATGACCGTTCCCACCGCCACACCAAGAAGACCAATGGGCAACTGATAGATCCGTTCGCTAAAATAAATAGCGGCGATTACGCCTTCCCGCAAAGGGTACATCAGCGAGTCTCCCAACCACGGAATGGCGGTCTCGGCTGCGGGAGCGGAAAACATCCACCCCACAAAGGTGTCTACTAGGGTGTTTATTTGGGCGATTGCCAGTCCCAGCAGGGTGGGAAAGAGGCCGGTCGTTACGCGTCGCACCGCCTGCCGGGTGGCCTTCCATTGGAAATCGAAGCGAAAGCCAAATTGGCGTAATACTGGAAATTGCATGCCGAATTGCAACAAGCCGCCTGCCAGAACAGCCCCCGCCAGCACATATGCCTGTTGCGCCGGATTTTCAGACCAACCGGGTGCAATCCAGACTGCCGCCGTGATCCAACAGACGTTCAACAGGATGGGGGCCACTGCTGGTGTGCTGAAATGATTTAAGGCGTGGAGTGTTGCCGATATCTGTGCTGCTAAACAGACAAATAGCAGATAGGGAAGCATGATTGCCGAGAGACCGGCGATGAGTTGAAGTTGAGGGTCATTGTCGGTATAGGCCCAAACCACGGCACAAAACAATTCGGACAGTAAGACGACAGCAGACAACACGATGGTCAACCAACCGAGTAAAACGCTCACGAGTTGCCAAGCGGCACCTCGCGACTGCTCCAATGTTTCGGTGAGCACAGGTAGATAGCTTCCCGCGAGTGCCCCCTCCCCGAAAAGTCGGCGGAAAAAATTGGGTATTCGAAATGCAATAACAAAAGCATCGATTGCACCGCCCCCCACCAAACCAAAAAGTGCGGCGGTGGCAATATCGCGCACCATGCCGAGGACTCGGCTTACCATGGTCCAGAACGTCGTGACACGTATGCCGGTTGGAAGTCGAGTCCGCTCGTGCAACATAATCATCGGCCGATCGTATTGGTCAGAGACGGGCAGTCTGGACTGTCGCTAGGACAAAATCCAAAGCGGTATGGAAATATCGCTGGCCTTGTGGGACTCTGTGGGATCGAATACGTTCTACGGTCTGAAGAGTCTACCATGTCCCGGTGCTCTCATGCACCGAGGGCATTTTTCTCTGGACCGGATGCATCCGAAATCCCATGGCAAAACATACGCCCCACCAGCAGAAGATCATTAAAAACTATTACAAGAATCGGGAGGCCATTTCCCAGCAACGTCTCGGTGAACTGGTCACGGATCTTTATCTTGCTGAAGGTAAAAAAAGAGAAACAATTTGGAAGCGAATCTGCAGTGCCCTTGAAAATCTGGAAATAAAACCGGAACGCATCAAACACCTCCAGCAACAGGATAACCCGGAATTGGTCGCCAGACTGGTCCAAGAATTGATGGAAAAGACGTGACAGAGTCACTCCCATTCTCATTGTTGTCTCCGAACGATTCATCTCATCAACCGCCACCTTACTAAAAAGGGTCGACGAATAGTCCATGCGAGAGTATCTCAAGCTCATGCAGCATGTATTGGATCACGGCTCGGCCAAGGAGGACCGTACGGGAACAGGTACTCGGAGTCTATTTGGCTACCAGATGCGTTTTGATTTGGCCGCCGGATTTCCTCTCTGTACCACAAAGAAACTGCATCTTCGCTCAATTATTTATGAGTTATTGTGGTTTCTGCGCGGAGAAACCAACGTCACCTACCTGAACGACAATGGGGTCACGATTTGGGATGAATGGGCTGATGCACGGGGCGAATTAGGCCCAATTTATGGCTACCAGTGGCGGAGCTGGCCAGCCGCCGATGGAGCGGCCATCGATCAAATCGCGCAGGTGCTCGAGCAGATCAAAGAAAATCCAAATTCCCGTCGCCTGATTGTTTCTGCATGGAATGTGGGCCAACTGCCACAAATGAATCTGGCCCCGTGCCATGTACTGTTTCAGTTTTATGTGACCGAAGGGCGGCTTTCTTGCCAGCTCTATCAACGGAGTGCCGATATTTTTCTCGGCGTGCCGTTCAATATTGCGTCGTATGCAATGTTAACGATGATGATGGCCCAGATAACCGGTTTGGCTCCTGGTGAATTCATCCATACTTTTGGAGATGCGCACCTCTATAACAATCACCTAGAACTCGCTCGCACACAACTACAGCGAGAAACGCGGCCCTTGCCTCAACTAAAGATCAATCCAGATGTGCGGTCGCTTTTTGAATATACCTATGAAGACTTTTGCTTATTAAATTACGATCCGCATCCACACATTAAAGCACCGGTGAGCGTGTAACATTCAATCCTTGGCAGAAAACACTCATCCCGGGAGTTTTAGCGAGTGTTATCCATTATTGTTGCGATGTCTGAAAATCGCGTCATTGGCCGCGCAGGGACGCTGCCCTGGCACCTCTCTGCGGATCTTAAGCGATTCAAAAAACTGACGATGGGTCACGCCATTGTGATGGGAAGAAAAACCTATGAATCGATTGGTCGGCCCTTACCGGGCCGCGCTTCCATCGTTCTGAGCCGTGACCCGGAGTACCTAGTAGCGGGCACGGATGTGGTGGAAAACTTGGAGCAGGCCCTCGCAAAGACCAAAGAAGAAGAGGTGTTTGTGATTGGCGGTGCTCAACTCTATGAAATAGCCCTGCCCTTAGCGGAGCGTTTGTATCTCACCGAGGTGGGCACGACGATCGACGGGGATGTGTTTTTCCCGAACTGTGATTGGAGTCAATGGGAGTTGGTCGAATCTCTGCCGCTCCAAATCGATGAGAAAAGTGGATTGCCTTACTGCTTCAAAACCTATCATCGCACAAAGATCGCCGCAGACAGAGGCGAGCCACCCCAATAGACTCACGCGCGATCCCCATAGAATGTCATCACATCAGCAAGCGTGTCCGCCCCGGCGGCGAGCATGAGCAGGCGGTCGAAACCGAGGGCCACCCCGGTGCAGGGAGGAAGTCCGGACCGCATCGCTTCGATCAGTCGATTCTCCTCCGGTAGCGGATTCTTACCCATCGCCAGTCGTTTTTCGTTGGCGGTGATTGCCCTCGCTTGCAGCTCGGCCGCATCGAGAAGTTCGTGGTAACCATTGGCGAGTTCGACACCTTTGTAGAAAAGCTCGAACCGTTCGGCCACAGGCGGATCTGCCTGCCGAATCCTGGCCAGGGCTGCTTGAGACGCAGGGTAGTCGTAGACGATCACCGGTCGCTTGCGACCCAAGTGTGGCATGACCAATTCGAGCATCAGCAGATCAAGCCAATCATCCTGATCGAGTCCAAATTGTTCCGGTATTGCCACGTTTGCAGCGGTAGCCACCCGCGCTAATCGGGAAGTATCTGCTGTGAGCGGATCGACGTTTGCGTGCTGCATAAAGGCGTCACGATAACTCGTGCACTCAGTCGGTTCGGTTTCTAACAATGCCTCGGTGAGTTCAGCGAGTAGAGCAATCCCATCATCCATCTTGTCGTTGGGGCGATACCATTCCACCATGGTAAACTCGCGGTTATGGAGCGGCCCTTTTTCGCCATCGCGAAATGCTCGCGTAATCTGATAAATGGCCCCACTCCCGGCAGCGAGTATCCGCTTCATCGCCAACTCGGGCGATGTTTGTAACCAGAGGTGTTGGGGCTGTTTTTCAGAAAGTATTGTGATGCCAATCGGATCCAGATATTGATCGACGACGGTATCTGTCGAAAGCAGCGGCGTTTCGACTTCGAGAAACCCGCGTTGGGAAAAAAAATCGCGAGTTCGCCCCAGCAATGCTGCCCGTAGTTGCAAATAGGGAAGTTCGGCTGTTGGCCGCCAACGATCATTCGACTGGAGATGGTTTCCGTCGCTTGTCATGGCCAATCCGGCATCGCTGGGGGCGAGCGCTCTGTTGGAGCACCTTATTCTTTAACGCGTTCGATGTATTCGCCGGTGCGGGTGTCGACACGAATGAGTTCACCGATTTCAACAAAAGCGGGACACTGGATCTCCGCGCCCGTTTCTACTTTGACCGGTTTTGTAACATTGGTGGCCGTGTTGCCTTTGGCCCCCGGTTCGCAATACTCAACTTTCAGCACGATATGATTCGGCGGCGTTATGGTGATCGGATTGTTTTCGTAAAGTACCATCTGGCAGAGAGTGCTATCTTTGAGAAATCTCCAATCTTCGCCGACCTGTTCGGCCGTCAATTCGTATTGCTCATAATTGTCGGTATTCATAAAGACATACTTGTCGCCCTGGCGGTAAAGAAATTGGCTTTCAATTTCTTCCACATCGGCGGTTTCGATAGACTCACCACCCTTATAATTGCGCTCCAATATGGTGCCGCGAACAAGATTTCTCATCCGCAGCGTATAAATAGCATTTCCCTTCCCCGGCTTACGAAAGTTGGAATCGATCACCAAATAGGGTTCCCCGTCAATCTGGACCTTCAAGCCTTTTCTAAAATCGCTGGTACTGTATGTCGCCACGCTGGGGTTGTCCTCTCTTCGTTTTTTCTGGGGAGATTAGTATCCTGAGGTAATGGCTATTTTAGCGACCCCGCTGCGATCTGTCGCGACCAGTTCCAAAACGCACTCGGCCCGCTCTTGGCAAGAGTCCCTTCGCCGCGCAATTCGTGATCCGGTTCAACTTTGTCGATCCTTACAACTTCCCCCGCAGTACGAACAGGCCGCCGCACAAGCATCCCAACTTTTTGGAGTGTTTGTACCGCGGGAATACCTGGGGCGCATGAAGAAGGGGGATGAAAAGGACCCACTGTTGCGGCAGGTCCTTCCAATCGCCGAAGAAATCGAACCAGGCAAGGGCTTTTCTCTAGATCCGGTGGGAGATGCGGCCGCTTTGAGGGCTCGGGGATTACTGCACAAGTACCACTCGCGGGTTCTGTTGATCGCATCCGGTGCCTGTGCCGTCCATTGCCGCTACTGTTTTCGCCGGCATTTTCCCTACGAACAGATGCCCCGCAGGCTTGAAGACTGGCAGCCCGCAATGGAGCAGATCAAAGAGGACACAACAATCGAAGAGGTAATTCTTAGCGGCGGAGATCCACTTATGCTCACCGACCAACGGCTGGCAGAGTTGGCCGGTTGCTTGGAGCCGATAAAACATGTAAAGCGTTTGAGAATCCATACCCGACTGCCGGTCATGATTCCTTCTCGTGTGACCGACTCTCTTCTCTCTTTGCTCTCCAATCGACACCTTATGCCGGTTGTTGTGGTCCATATCAATCATCCTGCAGAGATCGACATTCCAGTATCGATGGCCCTCTCCCGTTTGGTGGAGGCGGGCATCCTTGTACTCAATCAATCGGTACTTCTTCGGGGAGTGAACGATTCAGCAGAGGTACTCACCACACTCTCAAAACGATTGGTGGACCTGCGCGTGATGCCCTATTACCTCCATCAACTCGACCGCACTCTCGGGACAAGCCACTTCGAAGTGCCCGTCGATATTGGGATTGCCATCATCGAGCAGATGCGGAGCCGGTTGCCCGGATATGCCATGCCCCGTTTCGTGCAAGAAAATCGCGGTAAATTGAGCAAACAGGTGCTGGCGTAAAACGGTTGTGGCCATTACCGGGGGCGAACAATTTTCGGCCGTAAACCCACCGCTTTCAATCATGCATCCATCCCCATCACATTTTTTCAATGCGCGGCAAATGGGCCGCTTCTTGAACCGCGCCCGGTTCCTGGTACGATGACCCGCGCTGAGGTTCTCCGCAAACGCTCTCTAGAAAGTTGTGAACTTTGGATTCTCCTAAAATTCAAATCCATTGCGGCGACTGTCTTGAGGGTCTCTCCCGAGTGCCTGCTGAAACGGTGGATCTGGCCTTCGCTGATCCACCATTCAATATCGGGTACGCCTACGATGTGTACAAAGACAAGCTCGATTCGGAAAAATATTTGAGCTGGTCAGCCGATTGGATGTCGGAGATCGTTCGCGTTTTAAAACCCTCGGGGACGTTCTGGCTGGCGATCGGCGATGAATATGCAGCAGAGATGAAAGTGCTCATGCAGCGAGAGCTGGGTCTATTTTGTCGCAGTTGGGTGATTTGGTATTACACGTTTGGCGTTAATTGCAAGCGCAAATTCAATCGTTCCCATGCCCACCTGTTGCATATGGTAAAAGATCCCGATGCATTTACGTTCAATGTAGCGGACATTCGAGTCCCTTCTGCGCGACAGCTTGTCTACGGTGACCGGCGGGCAAATCCGGAAGGCCGCTTGCCAGATGATACCTGGGTGCTACGGCCCCAGGATCTTCCCGATGGTTTTGCTGCCGAGGAGGATACGTGGTACTTTGCCCGCGTTGCAGGCACGTTCAAGGAGCGAGCCGGTTTTCACGGCTGTCAGATGCCGGAACAGCTGCTCGGACGGATTGTACGAACCTCAAGCAACGAGGGTGAGTCAGTCCTCGATCCCTTTTTAGGGAGTGGCACGACCGGTAGTGTTGCAAAAAAACTGGGCCGACAATTTATCGGTTTTGAACTGTCTCAGGAATATGCCGAACTCGCTTTGAAGCGGATACAGCGTGCTTCGGTGGGCCAGGCCCTCGATGGTGCTGCCGAACCCACGCTCAGTGCACCGAGTACCGAAGCAGGTCGTCGTCTTTCTGTGCCGAGAGGAAAAAAAGTGAAGGCAGAAAAACAACACATCTCCAATCAGCGGAGCCTACCCGGCATTGGGTCGGTCGAGGATGGAAAGAATCGAGGAAACAGTCAGAGATGAAGTTCGCAATTTGTAACGAGACATTTGGTTCGTGGCCGCTCGAGCGGTCGGTCGCCTTTGCCAGTGAATGCGGTTATACCGGATTGGAAATCGCTCCCTTCACGCTTGGGCCAACTGCCGGTGCCATTTCACCTGCCATGCGGCAAGAGATTCGCCGGCAAGTTGAAGATGCAGATTTGGCCGTCGTCGGTTTGCATTGGCTGCTTGCCAAGACGGAAGGCTACCACCTCACCAGCCCCGAGGCTTCTGTGCGGGAACGGACAGCAAAGTATCTCGTCGAATTAGGCCACCTCTGCCGCGATCTGGGGGGACAAATCATGGTCTTTGGTTCCCCCCCGCAACGAAATCTGCAGGAGGGTGTGACCCAGGAAGCGGGGGGCGAGTATGCCAGAGAGGTTTTTGCAGCGGCGATGCCCGCCTTGGAGGATCTGGAGGTGGTTTTGGCGTTGGAACCTCTTGCCCCGGTAGAAACCAATTTTCTCACCACCGCCGCCGAGACCGTCGCACTGATCGAACAAATAGGATCCCCCGCCTGCCGGCTCCATTTGGATGTGAAGGCGATGGCGAGCGAAAAAGAGTCTGCAGCCGATTTGATCCGCCGGTACGCTGACGAACTGGTCCACTTTCACGCAAACGATCCTAATTTGCAGGGCCCCGGATTTGGAGATGAGGATTTTGTACCGATTTTTGAAGCCCTCGGCGAGATCGATTACCGCGGTTGGGTATCGGTGGAGGTCTTTGATTACGATCCGGGAGTCGAGCGGCTAGTAAAGGAAAGCCGTGAGTATATGACGCGCTGCCTCGAAAAGATCAGCGGCTCCTGAAAAATCGTTTTTCTAAAAACTAGCTCGGCCTGGAGGGGACTTTGCTGGAGGGGACTTTGGTTGCCTCGCGCGCTCAGAGTCGCGACCGAAGACGGGAGGATCACATCGATTCCACGCGAAGTGTTGCCAGCTGGTGGGCCGTACCAACGAGGCGATCCCAGTTGTCGTGAATATATTCGGGCACGCCGCCAATCTGTGCGACGACTTCGTGGACCCGTTCGGTAGGAACCATTTCAATAGCATGCCAGGGGCAAACAGTCAGCTCATACGGATTGGTCTTTTTTTGTGGAATATGGACACAAACCTCACAGCCAACACACCGTTCCAGATCAATTTCACACCACTGCCCATTACCTTTGATCGCAATACCATCGATTTTCTTGAGCTCAATTGCATCGACCGGGCAGACCTCTAGACACGATTCGCAACCTGTACAGTTGTCGGCATGGATCACCGCCAATTCCTTTGGCACCTTCTTGCGGGGAGCTTTTTTGCCTTCCTTTTTTCCCATCGGAAAACTTCCAATAATCAATGCGAATATGTACGGTCAAGAAAACGGGTACATCATAAATATAAATCGGCACCCAGCCAACCGCCAAGAAAAAAATATCACCCGAGAGATATCTCGAGCATGGGGCGATTGCTTGGGCGACTACTCTTCGCGTTCCTCTTCCGCTTCTGCCTGCTCGGCGGCATCGCCAGCATGACGGTGGAGGACTTCCTCGGCCTGCGAAAGGTCCTTTTTGGGGACCAAAACTCGGATCTTAAACACCCCCGTGAGTCCCGCCTGATGTTCTCCTTCAATGACACAATCAATTTCTTCATCAGCAAGTGCCAGTTTGAGAATTTCTGCCAGATTTCCATCTGTCACGGTAACGAGTGTTGTCAGTTCCAGTCGCTCATCTCTGTCTCCAGCATGATTCATCCTTCTCTATCCTTTCTCAGGCCATTTGGCAGATTGCCACCCTCGCTGATCCTCAAGCTTACCCGGTATCCGACAAGCCCGTCAGGCCCGGGAAATGTATTGACCGGTTCGGGAGTCGACCTTAATGCGTTCATCCGTTTTAAGATACTCGGGGACCTGCACCACCAGCCCCGTCTCCAGCGTTGCCGGCTTCGTTCGCTTGGTGGCTGAATCTCCCTTCACGGCCGGATCGGTTGTGGTGATTGCCAGCTCGACTGTCGTTGGAAGTTGCAGGCCCACACACTCCCCATTGTAGATGAGTGCCAACATGCCTTCTAGTTGCTCGGTGACGTAGGGCCGCTGCTCCTCCAAATCTTCAAGGCGGATGCTGTATTGGTTGTAATCCGCCGAGTCCATCAAGTGCATGTCCGCCGAATCGATATACATCAAGGTGACACTGCGGCGCTCAAAATCAGCCTGCTCGATCGACTCGGTTCCCCGCAGCATGAGATCTTGTTTTTGGCGGGTTACCAGATTCCTGCCTCGAAACTTATAGAGGGTCGCAGCTCCTCGCGCGGAAGGCGTTTGAACGACCATCGTCTGAATCAGTAGTGGAGAACCTTGATGATTGACAACGCAACCGGGTTTTATTTCTTTTGCCAGCATGACACGAGTTTTATATAAGGATATTGGAGGATAAAAAATCAGACGCAGCACTTGCATGGAAGCGAGTAATCTAATGTCACAGCAAACACCCTATCACGAAAATAGTTGGGAAAATAGACAGCGATTGTTTGAAGCAATCTTGTGGCGACTCGGCTCATTCAATCCCCATGGCTCCGGCCGGTGGGACATGGATTCCTTCAATGGAGTTACTACCAGTGCGACGGAACATGCGGGGCTCGACCGTGAGTCCCACGCCAAGATTGTCTTTGCTCATATCGTAGCGCAACCCTGCCCGCATCAGGAAAGATTCACCGATTCGCGTGAATGCCACCCGCTGTCCCACATTGCTACTTCCGGCGAGATCGATGCTCGCTTCATAGGCTGCAATATATTTTGGGCTCATGCGATATTTAATGTTGGCCAGCCCCACCTGGCTGTCGAGGGTTGGGTTTGCATTAGCGCTACCTCCTCCAAAAGAACGAAGACCAAGGTAAATACTGCCGAGATCGGGACGATTGAGAATTCCGCCGGCATCGATGAGGGACTGGCCCTGTCCGAACACATCGAACATACCATCGGAGAGCAGTGTAAAGCGATCGCCGACGTGCCAGCGACAATCGTAGTCAATGAGCCCGATATACTCGCCGAAATTCTGATCTTTTTCGGGAAAGAATGCGATGCCCGAGTCAAAGGTAAGCCAGTCGATGATCCGGCGATTGCCGGGCATGCCACGTTTGGTTTGCCAACGTTGACGTGCTTCAAAACGAACAACGGTCAGACTATCGACCACTTCGGTCGAAGGTGAATTGACCCAGCGACCAATCCCGGTCCGAATCAAATACGAGCGGGGATCGAACCGCGTGAGAAAAGGAAACAGAGGACGATTCAAACCGCCTGTCGCTTGGGGCGATTGCAACCGGTTGAGAAAATTTTCCATCGAGTCATCGTTGATGGCATCATAGAGCGGAAATTGAGTGACGTTCTGGCTCGAATCGGCATACGATAATTCGGTCTCAAAAACCACCTTGTGTGCAAGACCGTGCAGATTCAGCAAGTCGCTTTCTACAAAAGGATTGACCGACCACATGGCGAGACTACTCCGCAAGCCGACCTGACCATAGGCCCGGCTGATCGGATTTCCGTTTAAATCGGCTCCCCAATGGGCCAGTTCACCCAATCCGTAGGGGACCAGTTTTACGGGGCCAAGCGAAAGTGGCAAATCGATCTCCTGACGCGACGCAAACCGCTCGCCGGATTGAGAGACTTGCCACGGTAGTGGTCGCCATTGACCAGCATCAATCGGGTTGTTCGGTGCACTGGCGATTCGGTACTTGCCGTAGCCCACGTTGGTGTGTTCATACCAAGTCAATCGGTCCCCTAGCAACGACTCGCCGAGCCAGTAATGGTCTGCTCGGGGAAGCCATTCAACTTGGGTGAAAAATGGATTGACGCGATAATTGCCCCGCGCACTCCACATGCGATTCTCGGTCCGTTTTTCGAGACGGACCCGCGTGACTTGATCGGGATACGTGTTCCATTCTTCGAGAAAATATTCCTGCAAAAAGTTTCGCGTCCCGATTACACCGGCCTGGCCGACGAGTTTATAGCCGTCACCGAACCGCTGCTGATGATCGAATAAAATCCGGCCTCGAAAATCCTCTCCAAGAACCAGGGCGCGTCGATCCCTACCCAGGTTGTCCACCCCATGGTCTTTAATAAACCACGCATCGAAATGGCCCTCGGTATCTTCTGAAAGCAGTGGCAAAAATCCACGATCGTAGCGGAACGTGGTACCGTATCCGAAGCCACGATAGGTCAACAGATCTAGGTTTAAATCCCACTCTGTGCCTGGAAGCTCTCGTGTGATCCCAAGTATTTCATACAAATTCCAATTGGTATTCACCTGAAATCCAAATACATCGTCGTCACTCACTCGCACGCTATTGATATAAAATGTGGGATCGTCCAGCGTGGTTTTCCAGGTTGGCCAGTAAAATACGGGAAGGCCTTCGATAAATACCGAATTGCCAGTACCGGTAACGGTACCCAGGTTTTCGACCACCGTCTGCCCGGAGAGGGGATCCACAACGGTTGTGGGAACCTCTTCAAACAATAAATCATCTGCCTGGAGCCAGTACCCGGGTTCCCCAAGGCGACTGGTTGTGAATTTGGCGCCATTGGCCTGAAATTGGTTTCTAGCCAACTGTCGCATCCGCTCGGCTTGAATCCGGATTTTTCCTTCATATTCGGGTACTGGCGCAAGAAGTTCCGCATCCAGGATGACTCCTTGGTTGTTCTGAACGTTGTAGACCATCTGAGAGGCCTGCAAGGTTCTTTCGTCCTGTCGGAATTCAATATTGCCCTCCATGTAAAATTCTAGCGGAGTCTTTTCATCGACCGTGCTGATGCCCGAGAGATTTAGTTGCTGCGCGCCACCAACCCAGACGACAAGTCGGTCCGTTGAAATGTCGACGGTATGTATGCCATCGATCCCCTCCACAAGCACATTAATGCCGCCAGTAATCACCGCAATCGACTCGCGCCCATTTGCACTGGGAAACCACTGGGCATTCACACCACCGGGGTCACTCCGTGGCCAGACTCGTACACGAAGCGTACCTGGAGCAATCGACATCGACGATGTGCCTAAGGCGGGCAGTGGCTGCTGCGCCACAGCCTTCCGAGATTCGGATCCACCAAGCAAGATTGCTAGGATGAGGGCAAGAACGAATAGTTTCTGCGCAACGGTCACCACAACGCGCACCACGGCCGGTGCGCGGACCCCCATGAGTCCACTCTGTACTCTCAGACGATAAATCAGATTGGCATCCTTGCCTTTGAGTAGGGACGGCGGAACCCGCGAACCACCGTAAACCGAAACTCGAAAACTGCTTACGCAGAATCGCTCTCATCATGAGCGGCGAGATTATAGGCCGCGCCCGATATGTGGTCAAGGTTCTTTCAACTACGTTCTTCAGGTTGCAAACCTTTGGAGAATGCGATGTTACGGTGCTTGGCAAGATGTGCTGTCACCGCTTGGGTCGCTGGCAATCGCGGATGCAGCTATCTGCCGCCAAATTTTTTGGGAGCAGAATACGCTTCGCTCGCGCCTGGTTTATTGTAGCAACGAGTAAAGAATCACATTAATTGCAATCCGCGTAGCATCTTGGGGCGTGTAGCCCAAGCAGTCTGGCGCGACATGCTTTTCTAGTGCACAACTTAAATCGAACGGTGAGAAAATAACTCCCCATCGTTTGTCAATAAGAATTCCATCGAGTTGCGCAGGCCCGTGTTTTTCCAGAATGTTCCATCCCGGTCCATCGGTCTTGCGAACAGGCTCCCGTTTTGCAACGCGACTCAAATCCGTTCCACCATACTCGGCGGTCAAAAGTGAAGCGTCGGTTGGAATGGGGATCAGAGGTGTGCCGAATGTAGCACGCATTTCGCGACGAATCGCTTTGGTAAACACAGGGCTGGCGCAGATTGAATCCGCCAAAATGGTACCGCCACGTTCGACAAATAATTTCAGCTGCCGTCTTTCCTGTGCCGTAAATCGAAAATCGTGTCGTCCATGAAGGTACACGAAATGGTATTCAAATAACGCGGGATCTGCCAACGAAATGAGAGGTGTCTCGGTAGATGTGTGGATATCGTGCGCGTATGCGAGGGATTCCATAAGGTGCGTCATGGCCCTCGGTGCAGCATCGCAGCCTCCCGAATGTTGCAGTTTAGCGATTGCAAAGTGTCCCCGAGCGGTGGTTGGCGCATCCTTTGAGTCGGCTAAAGCAATCGGTATGGCATCCTTTGTTTTCAGTTTGCGGTTTGTTGCATAGGCCAACACGTTAATGCCGATTGCCCGGCAAGTATCTATTTCGCGTTGATCTGAATCCGTGGCAATTGGCTTTCCCGATGGGTCGGCCAATTCCCAGTAACAGGAGAGGTTACCAGGGCAGTAGACGATGCTGGTCTTGCAGGCGAAATTAATTCCCCAGAGCCAACGGTCATCGGGATCGACATATTCCGGGTCCACTTTTTCGTCGATCGACCAAATGGGGTGCTGGGGATCGAGTTGCTGCAACTGATATTCCGGTTCTGGAAAAATTGTTTTTAATTCCTTGCGCAGTGAAGCATCAAATCCGTTGTCCGCACAGCAGCTGTCCGCAAAAATAAATCCCCCCTTCTCAACATACTTTCGCAGTTCACTTCGCTGCGATGGGGAAAACTGGAAAGCATCACTTCCCGAAAGAAAAAGCACGGGAGTTTGGTTGTAATCGTCTGCTGTAGCGCGCTGAGAATCAATCACCTGCCACGTTAGCGGCATCTTCCATTTACGCTCTGCATAACGCGTCAAATTATTCAAGTCATTGGGTGTCTGATTCCAGTCGTTGTTGGACCGCTCTATTTTTGCAATCAGTACCGGTCGACGACCCTTTGCGAGGAAGAGTAACGCAAAGCTCGTGGCAATATGGGGGTTCTCTTCAGCGTAGCCGCCCCCGGTCCAATGTCCGCTGGGGTGTTGATTTCCAACTAGAAAGGCCGTTCCTTCCCGGTACCAGTCATATTGTTTGTGTTTTTCGGTTGACTTCTCAATTGGGCCATAGAAAAATCGCTGTCCGGTAATGCGGCCCACCCGTTCCATTGCATAAAGATAATAGAGATTGTTTTGTTCGATCCGATCACCAAAGCCTCGGCCTTCCACGGGGTTGTGCCGTACAGAAAAATTCCGGCCCATCCACTCCAGCCCTTTTTTGACGAACTCATTAGTTTCCGGATTGCTGCAGACACACTCACCATCGATTAACTGGGCATTGGTATCGGTCAAATTGCGTTCGGCGATGATCACCGAGGCAATCCCTGCACACGTCATGCTGCCACGACCTGCCCTCGGTGGATATCCCCAGGCACCAGATCGTTTTTGTGTCGCTTGCCAATAATCAAGCGCATGACGCCATGTTTCCCGGTTAACCTCAAAACCGGCAAGTGCTGCTTCGTGCAATGCAAGAATCGCAAACTGAGTGTTGGAAGGATCTCCTCCTCCCGAAGAGTAGCCCCAGGAGCCGAGCTTGGTGCCTCCTGAAATTTGGTTTGCTTCCAACCAGCGAATATTGTCCCTGATGGTCGGTCGGTCGGCAGGATGGCCAACGCGACAAAAGACCATGGTTTGCAGCGCAATCGTATACGTCCGACGTTCCGAAGAACTTTTTGTCGTTCTGAGATAATTGAGAGCTTTTCGCAGTGTGGCATCGTCCGGGGAAACCCCCGCCTCAAGCAGCGCGAGTGTACAAAGCGCCGTCGCTCCCCCGGGAAAGCCCGCGCGGGGTGACCAGTTCCCCTTGCTTTTTTGCTCCTGTTTCAAGTAGCGGATTGCCCGCGAAATGGAATCCTGAACATCCCCCGCCGAAATTTCGGCGCAGACTGGGCGTACGCACAGCGGAGCCAGCATAATCGTTGCGACCAGACCTATATGCAAAAAAATACGAATAAGAAACGGGTCCTTGTAAATGAGCGGTTGGGGAATACTACTAACATCTTAGAATGGACCTTCTCCGGCGACAATCGAACCCAGATCTCCGTTGCTGCCGCCAGTTTGCACTTATAGAATACATCGGTTCGCAAAGAGTGGATATATTTTATCGTTTTGGACAGATTCTATGAGTGATCAAAACGCAGCAACGAAGCAAAAAAGTCTGGGCGACATTCTGCAAGAATTCAGCCAGCATCGCCGTGTCATGCAGGGGGAGTTGCAGAAGGTTATTGTGGGCCAGGATGAAGTGATTGAGCAGATATTTGCCGCCATCTTCACTCGTGGTCATTGTCTCCTAGAAGGTGTTCCTGGACTTGCCAAAACGCTGATGGTGAGTACCTTGGCCCGGATTTTGGATATTCGCTTCAAGCGGATCCAGTTTACACCCGACCTGATGCCTTCCGATATTACCGGCACCAATGTGCTTGAAGAGGATGATGCGGGTCGCCGGGATTTTCGTTTTGTTGAAGGACCAGTCTTTACCAATATTTTGTTGGCTGACGAAATCAATCGGACACCTCCGAAAACTCAAGCGGCCCTCCTTCAGGCGATGCAGGAACGCGAAGTTACGGTAGGTCAGCAAACGTACACGCTGCCAGCCCCGTTTTTCACAATTGCAACACAAAATCCTATTGAACAAGAAGGCACCTATCCGCTCCCCGAAGCACAGTTGGACCGGTTCATGTTCAATATTAAAGTGGATTACCCGACTGCCGCCGAAGAGGAACAAATTCTCACACAGACGACACGTCACGACAAACCGGAGATCCGCCCAATATTATCTGCCAAGGCAATCGTCAATGTCCAAAAGCTTGTCTTTTCAGTTGCAACAAGCGAATACATCATCAAATATGTTTCGCGGTTGGTTCGGGCAACGCGTCCCGGTGATCCTTCTGCACCCGAGTACGTTCGAGAGTTGGTCGATTGGGGCGCAGGCCCCCGGGCAGGGCAGTTTCTCATTCAGGGCGGCAAGGCCCTAGCAGCGATGAGCGGCCGATTTTCGGTAGCTGTCGAAGATGTACAAAAGATCGCCGTTCCGGTACTCAGACACCGAATCAGCACAAACTTTCAGGCGCAAGCTGAGGGGATGACCAATGAAGATATCATCGCCCGGCTGTTGCAGGATGTGCCGCTTCCTGAAATATCTAAGTTCGAAAAACAGTAGGGATGGGCAAGACCATCTAGGGGCCGAGTCCCGGTCGATTGCCCAGCACTTGTCATGGCCAACGTCGAACAGTATCTCAAGCCAGAAGTGATCCGGCAGATTTCCCGACTCGATTTACGGGCCCAGTTTATCGTCAGAGGCTTTCTTCAGGGCATGCATGCCAGCCCTTTTCAAGGTTTTTCCGTAGAATTTAGTGAACACCGGAAATACACCGTTGGCGATGATCCGGCCGATATTGATTGGCTCGTCTATGCCAAAACAGATAAATATTACGTTAAAAAATTTGAAGCCGTGCCCGATGTTTCTGGAGTTTT